>Ga0335078_10000021_pt1 | contig 307151 bp, 250 predicted proteins | sample Lox_Sample_32_FD_206711 | JGI IMG/M metagenome (GOLD analysis project Ga0335078, IMG submission 206711) | Soil microbial communities from Loxahatchee National Wildlife Refuge, Florida, United States - Lox_Sample_3.2 | ecosystem: Environmental > Terrestrial > Soil > Wetlands | place: USA...
CGTGTCGGGTCCACCGAGCTGAAAGAGAACTATCCCCACACGCCGTGTTGTGCGCGTCATTTCCCCAGAATCCCCAGAACGAGGGCACTTTACTCCGAACCGAGCGCGCGAGTCAATGGGGGGAAGTTGCAAAAGCTACTGCCCAAGAATTGCAAAATAGCAGATGGCGAGGCAAGCTGATCGGATATGCCCGAATTGCCGGACATTGCGGCATACATGACTGCGCTCGAGCCCCGGGTCGTCGGGCAGCGCCTGGAGCGCGTGCGGCTGGGGAGTCCCTTCCTGCTGCGGAGCGTCCAGCCGCCGATTGGCGGTGTGGAAGGGCACGTTGTCGAGAAACTGAGGAGAGTGGGGAAGCGCATTGCGATTGGAGTTGAGGGCGATGTGTGGCTGGTGCTGCACTTGATGATTGCGGGGCGGCTGCACTGGAAGAAGCCTGGAACGAAGCTGGGCGGCCGGCAGAATCTGGCGGCATTCGATTTTCCCCATGGCTCACTGGTGCTGACCGAGGCCGGAAGCAAGCATCGGGCGTCGTTGCATCTGGTCAGCGGCGAGGAGAATCTGGCTGGATTCGATGCGGGAGGGATCGATGTGTTTGCGGCGGATCTGGATTCGTTTCGCGCCGCACTGACGGCAGAGAATCACACGCTGAAAAGGGCGCTGACCGATCCGCGGCTGCTGAGCGGGATTGGCACTGCGTATTCGGATGAGATTCTGCATGCGGCGCAACTTTCGCCCATTACGCTGACACAAAAGATGACTGGGAGCGAGTGGGAGCGCCTGTTTGGTGCGACGCGGCAGACGCTGCAAATGTGGATTGCGAAACTTGGGGCCGAGGCCGAAGCCGGCTTTCCGGAAAAGGTCACCGCGTTTCGCAAAGCCATGGCGGTACATGGCCGCTACGGGTTGCCATGTCCTCGGTGCGGAGACAAGGTCCTGCGGATTCGCTATGCCGACAAGGAAACGAATTATTGTGCACGCTGCCAGACGGGAGGGAAAGTGCTGGCGGATCGCAGTTTGTCGCGGCTGCTGGGCTCGGATTGGCCGCGGACGCTGGAGGAGTTGGAGGCGCTGAAGCGGCGGTGAGTGTCATTCTGAGCGGAGTAGATGCTCGGCGAAGCCGGACATCTACGGAGTCGAAGAATCCCTGCTCGCTTCGATTGCCGAAGAGAGAAGAGAATGGTAGGGATCCTTCGACTACGCATGAGTGCGCTTCGCGAAACCATGCTCCGCTCAGGATGACAGGTCCGCGAGAACTGAGGGGGCCCCTGCGTTACGCCGGCGCGGGAGCCGTTTCTAGTTTGGTCTTCTGCATCTCCTCAATGACCGCGTCGGCAAACTGGGAGGTACCGGCCTGGCCCCCGATGTCGCGAGTCAATTTTTCGCGATGTCGGTAGACGCGTTCGAGCGCGTTACGGATTTGCGTGGAAGCGGCGTGCTCGCCCAAATGCCGCACCATCAAGAGAGCCGATCTCAATAACGCAGTGGGATTGGCGAGATTTTTTCCGGCGATGTCCGGAGCGGAGCCGTGGACCGCTTCGAAGATCGCGCAGTCATCGCCCAGATTTGCGCTGGGAACGAATCCCAGGCCGCCCACGAAAGCCGCGCACAGGTCCGACAGAATATCTCCGTAAAGATTTTCCATTACCAGCATGTCGTATTGATAAGGATTCATCACCAGTTGCATGCAGGTATTGTCAACGATGTGCTCGCCGTAAGTGATCTCGGGATAATCCTTCGCCACATTGCGACAGCAGCGCAGAAACAGGCCGTCGGACATTTTCATAATGTTGGCCTTGTGAATGGCGTGAATCTTTTTGCGCTGGTTCTTGCGCGCGTACTCGAAGGCGAATTTGGCGATGCGCGTGGAGGCCTTGTCAGTCATGATCTTCAGGCTTTCGACCACGCCGGGAACGACTTCGTGTTCGAGGCCGGAATAAAGGCCTTCGGTGTTTTCGCGGACGATGATCAGATCGACATCCGGATAGCGCGTGGGAATGTGGGGCAGGTTGCGGATCGGGCGAAAATTGGCGTAAAGCTCGAACCTTTTGCGCAGCGCGACGTTGATGCTGGGAAAGCCGCCGCCAACGGGGGTTGTGACCGGTCCTTTCAAGCCCACATGGGTGCGCTCCAGCGATTCGATAAGATCCTTGGGAATGTACTCGCCGGATTTCTCGTAAGCTTCGGAGCCTACGGCGAAGGTTTCCCATTCGAACTTCACGCCGGTCGCTTCCAATATGCGGACCACGGCTTTTGTGACTTCGGGGCCGATGCCGTCGCCGGGGATGAGAGTTACTCTATGACTCATTCAAACGAATCCTTAACAAAAGTGGTCAGTGATCAGTGGGCAGTGGCCAGTGGGGATACTTAACTAACCCCTGACCCCTGGCCCCTGATCCCTAAACGGTCTTCGCCTTTACCAGATCCTTCAACTCGTTCATGAATTCCTTTACGTCTTTGAAATCTAAATAGACGGAGGCGAAGCGCACGTAGGCTACTTTGTCATACCGGCGCAGCCGGTTCATGATTAATTCGCCGAGTTCGCTGGTCTTGCGCTCGCGCTCGGGCGATTCAATAACGAACGATTCCGCCTCGTTGACGATTTGCTCCAGCTTGCTGATCGGCACGGGACGCTTTTCACAGGCTCGGAGCAGGCCATTGAGAACCTTCTGACGGTCAAATTTTTCGCGGCGTCCGTCCTTCTTGACCACCATGTAAGGGATTTCGTCAATCCGCTCGTAGGTGGTGAAGCGCTTGCCGCACTTCAGACACTCGCGGCGGCGGCGGATGGAATCGGCTTCCTTGCTCTCGCGCGAGTCGACGACCTTGTCATTGGCAAAACCGCAAAAGGGACATTTCATGGCGCTGGGTGGTACCGGAAATTGTAACAGTTGAAGAGGATCGCCCGGAGAATCGCGGTGTTTTCGCGACGTGAGGCGATAGTCCGGTGCACGCAAGGAGGGCGAGACGCCCCCGCGACAGCCGGCGGGACGCCAGCACTACGGACTCACAAAACGGCGCCCGCACCCCCTGCGGTACGAGCGCCTGTTTTTCCTCATGCCTACCCGGTGACGGAAGGCTTGAAGCTTGCGATCCCCGGAGCGGGAGGGCTCGTCCATTGCCGAAGATCTGGGTCGATTCTGCCCAAACGGCAGTTTGGGTTTGTCAACGCGATGTCTGCATCTTGTAAAAAATCGAGAAGCAAATGCTTTGTGTGTCCGCAATCGTTAGTAACTCAAGCGGCATCTGAACGGCTGTTATCATAGGAGTTCCCCCCTTTTAAACCTGTGCGCCTGCTGAGGAGTCTCGGAATCTTGTTGCTGGCTTTGCCTGTCATCGCGCAAAGCAATACGGGAGAACTGCGCCTCAAAGTGATTGATCCGCATGGGCTGGGGGTGAAGACCGCAGTCGAATTGATCTGCGAAGCCAACGAGTACCAGAACACGTTCGTGACCGATGAGGCAGGCACGATGGTGGCCAAGCGGCTGCCTTTTGGCGTGTACCGGGTTCAGATTCGACAGCCAGGTTTTGCGGAGGTATCGGAACCAGTCGAGATCCGGTCGGCGGTTCCGACCGAGTATGCGATTAAGCTGGGCTTGCCGACGATCACCACGTCGGTTACCGTGCAGGCGGCAGACACCCTGATTGATCCATACCGAGCGAATTCGGTCAACGAAATCGGCTCCGAGGCCATCGAGACACGGACGACTTCTCTGCCGGGGCGCTCGCTGCAGGACCTGGTCAATTCGCAACCGGGATGGCTGTACGAAGGGAATGCGGTGTTGCATCCGCGTGGAGCGGAATATCAGACGCAGTTCGTGGTGGATGGAATCCCGCTGATCGACAACCGGTCGCCCAGCTTCGGTCCTGAGATCGAGGCCGATGATGTCGACTCGATGAGCATCTACACCGCCGGAATTCCCGCAGAGTTCGGGCGGAAGATGGGCGGAGTGGTCGAGGTCAACACCCTCAAAGACGCCAAGCCGGGATTCCATGGGCAGACGGATTTCTACGGCGGCAGTTTTAATACTGCAGGCGCATTTGCACAAGCGCAATATACGTGGAAGGGAAACACGCTGGGGGCGAGCGCGTCCGGTTCGATGACCAGCCATTACCTGAATCCGGTGGTGCCCGAGAACTACACCAACAACGGTACGACCGGGGATTTTTCTCTTCACTACGAGCGGGACGTGACGGCGAACGACCGGCTGGGCTTGAGCGTGCGGCACGATTTTTCGCGCTTCCAGATTCCCAATGAGCTGGTGCAGGAAGAAGCGGGCCAGCGCCAATACGGCGATAACTTCGAGACCATGGGCATCGTGTCGTACCAGCACGTGTTCTCGGAAAATACGCTGGGGGCGCTGCGCGGGATGGTGCGCAACAATTCCAACGACCTTACTTCGAATCCGGAAGCAACGCCGGTGGAGGCCTTCCAGCATAATCATTTTCGCGAGGGGTATTTCAACGGATCGCTGGCCGTGCACCATGGAAGGCATGAATTCAAGGCGGGCATCGAATCCGACAATTTGTTTTTGAACGAGAGTTTCAACGATGTAATTACAGACCCTACGCAATTTGATCCGGGGACGCCGTTGATGTTCGCGTTTCCCGGGCTGCAGCCGTGGCAGGGAAGCCGTCCGGACCTGGAACAGGCCGCGTACGTCCAGGATCTAATGCGGCTGGGGAATTGGACGGTCAGCGCCGGGCTGCGCTGGGATCATTACCAGTTGCTAGCCAACGAAAACGCGGTGAGCCCGCGAGTTTCGGTGGCGCGATTCTTTTCTGCAGCGGGACTGGTGGTGCACGCCTCCTACGACCGCGTGTTTCAGACGCCGTCGTTTGAGAACATTTTGCTGTCCAGTTCGCCGCAGGTGGTATCCCTGAATCCGAACGTGCTGCGGTTGCCGGTCAAGCCTTCGCACGGAAATTATTTCGAACTTGGAGCGACCAAGAGCTTCTTCGGGCAATTCCGGCTCGATACCAACTACTATCGCCGCTACGCCGACAACTATGCCGATGACGACCAGTTACTGAACACGGCCGTCAGCTTTCCGATCGCGTTTCGCAAAGCGATTATTTATGGCGCGGAAGGGAAAATCGAGCTACCCAAGTGGAGGAAGTTCTCTGGATTCGCCAGCTATTCCTACCAGGTAGGGAACGCGTGGTTTCCAGTTACCGGCGGACTGTTTGTCGGAGACGATGCCATTAACGCGCAGACTCAGCTTTCGGGACACGCTCCGGATTCGCAGGATCAGCGCAACACTTTGCGGCTGCGCGGGCGCTATCAAGCGGCCCCGCGTTTCTGGATAGCGGCCGGTGCTGAGTATGGCAGCGGGCTGCCGTTCGATTTCGCGGGGACCTATCAGCAGGCACTCGCCGAATACGGACAGGTGGTGATCGACCGCATTAATTTCGATCGTGGCCGGGTCAGGCCCTCGCTGGCCGTCGACGCCTCAGCCGGGACCGATGTGTACAAGAGGGACCGTTTTTCCGTGCGGTTACAAGCCGATGTCGAGAATCTGAATAACCGGCTCAACGTGATCGATTTCGGCGGATTGTTTTCGGGCAATGCAATCGCGCCGCCACGCAGTTACTCGCTGCGGTTGCAGACCGCATTCTAGTCTTCGATTTTCTAGACCACGAAATACTTCGCGCCCGGGTGATGGACGACGATCGCGGAAGTCGACTGTTCTGGCTCCAGCAGGAACCCGGAGGTGAGGCGCACGCCGACGTTTTCTTCGGGCTTCAGGAGGGCAAACAGTTTGGTCTGATCTTCGAGGTTTGGGCACGCGGGATAGCCGAAGGAATAGCGCGATCCGCGATATTTCTGATGGAACAGGTCGCGGATTTCTTTCGCATCATCGCCGGCGATGCCGAGTTCTTCGCGCATTTTCTTATGATGCAACTCGGCCAGCGCCTCGGCCGTTTCCACGCTCAGCCCATGCAGGTACAGGTATTTCGTGTACTCCCCGCCTTCGAACAAGCGCTGGGTTTCGATGCTGGCCTTTGGCCCTATGGTGACGAGGGAAAAGCCGATCACGTCCATTTTTCCGGCAGCTTTGGGCGCGAAGAAGTCGGAGATGGCAAGCCGACGGCCTTCGCGCTGACGCGGAAACGTGAAGCGCAAAAGTTCTTTCACCTCAGCCTCCCAGTGAGCGCTGCAAGGGCGTCCCGGACGCGCATCTGGAGGCTGGTACACGATCACATCATTGCCATCGCTTTGGGCGGGGAAATATCCGTAGACAACTTTCGGTTCGAACAACCCCGATTCTGCGACTTCATCTTCTAGTTGGCTCAGGATGGGGCGGAATTTTTCCTCCACCAGCCGCACATAATCGGATTGCGATGCGGTCTTCAACTGCCACTGGTTCTTGAAGAGCGCGGTCTGGTTGATATAGCGGAAGACTTCGCGCAGATCGTAATCCTTACGCACGCGTACGCCCCAGAACGGGGGCACAGGGATATTGGGGGCATCGGTCACGACCGGACTGCGCTCGGCAAATACCGGGCCGGTTTCTTCATCGACAGCGGCGGCTTTGGCGTACTCTTTGACCGTGCGGCCCTCGGCGAGGCGGGAGTCGCGCGCGCCGTTTTCGGTTGAGAGGTCCTCCATGATGTGCAGGCCGGCGAAAGCGTCGTCGGCGTAGAAAACGCCATTGGCGTATTCGCGGCGCAGGTCGTCTTCAACGTATTTCCGAGTGAGTGCCGCGCCGCCGCAGATCACGGGAAATTCCAACTTCTGGCGCTCCAGATCCTGGATCACGTACTTCATCTCAAGCGTCGACTTCACCAATAGGCCACTCAGGCCGATGGCGTCAGCTTGGTGTTCCTGCGCAGCGCGAATGATGGTATCGCCCGGCTGCTTGATGCCGAGATTAACGACTTTGAATCCGTTATTCGACAAAATAATGTCGACCAGATTCTTGCCGATATCGTGAACATCTCCCTTGACGGTCGCAAGCACGATGGTACCTTTCTGCGAGCCGCTTTTTTTTTCCATCTTGGGCTCAAGATAGGCCACGGCCTGCTTCATGACTCCTGCGGAGTCGAGCACCGAAGGCAACTGCATTTTGCGCGCGCCAAAGAGGTCTCCCACGGTCTTCATGCCATCCAGGAGGACGGTGTTGATCAGTTCGAGCGGCGAGTAGGCAGACAGTGCGTCTTCCAGCAGGGCTTCCAGCGATTTTTTATTTGCGCCTTCGCCTACCGATTTTTCGCCATTGATGATGGCAAATTTCAGCTTGTCTTCGACCGAGAGGGTGTCCACGTGCACGGTGGTCGACGCGGCGGGCTTGCCCTTCATGCCGGCGAAATGCGCCATGTAGACCTGCAGCGGGTCGCCGGCGGATTCGTCGCGATAAATCAGCTTGCGCGCCAGGTCGACTCCTTCCTGCGGAATCTTGTAGAGCGGATAAATTTTCGTGTAGTTGACGATGGCCATGTCGAGGCCGTGGTTGACGGCTTCGTGCATGAACACGGAGTTGAGCACGCGGCGCGGATAGGCGTCAAGACCGAAGGAAATATTGCTGACACCAAGAATTGTTTTGACGTCGGGCAATTCCTTCTTGATACGCTCGACCGCTTTCAGCGTTTCCATTCCGGCGGTGCGGTATTCTTCCTGCCCGGTCGAAATGGGCAGGGTCAATGCGTCGAAAATCAGATCGGTGGGATCGAGCCCGTATTTGTTTACTGCCAGATCGCAGATGCGATGCGCGATCGCTGTTTTCTTTTCGGCGGTGAGCGCCATGCCGTCTTCATCGATTGTCAACGCGATGACCGCCGCACCGTAGCGCTTGGCCATGGGCAGGACTTTGGAGGTGCGCTTCTCGCCATCTTCGAGATTGATTGAGTTGATGATGGCGCGGCCAGGAATGCGCTTGAGAGCCTCTTCGACCACATCGGCTTCGGTGGAATCCACGAGAATGGGCGCGGGAACGCGCGTGGCGATCTTTTCCAGGATGGATGTGATATATCCCTTTTCGTCCTCGCCGACGATGGCGCAGCACAGATCCAGCATGTGCGAGCCCTCGTTCACCAGCTTTTTGGCCAGGGCGAGAATTTCGTCGTATTTCTTGCCTTGCACCAGCTTGCGGAAATGTTCGACGCGGGTAGTCGTATTCATTTCCTCGGCTACGATGAGCGGCTTGGGCTCGAGGTTCAGCGGAACGGTGGTATACGCGCTGGATGCCGCGCCCACGCGCTGCACTTCGCGCCTGGCGGGCTCCACGCCGGAAACCGCGTCCACCACGGCTTTCAGATGTTCGGGAGTAGTTCCGCAGCAGCCGCCGACGATGCGGACTCCGTAGTCTTTGACGAAGTGCTGGTGGTAGTCGGCGAGTTCCTGAGGCGTAAGTTTGTAGACGGCATGTCCGCCGACATTCTGGGGAAGGCCGGCATTGGGCAGCACCGATACTTCTTTGGTCGAATTTAGCGCCAGGTAGCGGACCGCGTCATTCATCTCCTTCGGGCCGGTGGCGCAATTCAAGCCGATCGCATCCACATCGAAGGGTTCGAGCGCGGTGAGGGCCGCGCCAATCTCGGTGCCCAAAAGCATCGTGCCAGATTCCTGCAGCGTGACCTGCACGGTCACAGGCAGCCGCTTGCCCGATTTGCGCATGGCTTCGAGCACGCCGATAACACCGATTTTTGCCTGCAACAGGTCTTGTGCGGTCTCGACCAGAAGAACGTCGACGCCGCCTTCGATCAGAGCGGCGGCCTGTTCTTCATAGGCAGCAACCATCGCGTCGAAACCGATGTGTCCAAGTGAGGGAAGTTTGGTTGTCGGCCCCAGCGATCCGGCCACAAACCGCGGCTTGGCCTGGGTCGAAAACTGTTGAGCGACCTCTTTGGCCAACTGCGCTGCCTTCACGTTGATCTCGTGCACGCGGTCGCGCAGATCGAATTCGCCCAACACAATCGACGAACCGCCGAAGGTGTTGGTCTCCACAATGTCGCAGCCCACACGGAAAAAATCGGCGTGAATATCGCGAATGATGTCGGGCCGGCTGAGCACCAGGACTTCGCTGCAGTTCTCCTTGCCCCAATAGTCATCCAGGGTAGGATTGCGCTTCTGGATGTTGGTGCCCATGGCACCGTCGTAAATGACGACGCGCTCGCGTACGGTTTGTAGAAGGTCAGCCATCGTAGGCTACTAGCTTCTAGCTCCTAGCTCCTAGCTAATGCACAATTGATCCGCGTTCATCCGCGTAATCCGTGGCCATGAAGTTTCCACATGCACGAACGCCGGTCGCGATGGACCGGCGTGAATCGTGCTCGAATGCTGTCTCGAAGCTTAGCTCCCCGCCACCACTTCGGCTGGTGCTCCGCCATTCACGTCGGCCTGATTGAAAACGATGTTGGCGCCCATGTGTGCTGGCCGGGGGGCCAGCATCTGCTCCTTGCGCATCACGAGGTTGGTCGCATTAAAGGACGCCAGTTCAAATCCGTGGCCGTGCGTGATCGCATCCGTGGGACACGCCTCTACGCAATACCCACAAAAGATGCAGCGGTTGTAATCGATGTTGTAAACCCTGGCGTAGCGCTCGGCGCCGCTGACGCGGTTCTGCGCGGTGTTTTCGGCGGCTTCGATATAAATGCAATTCGCAGGGCAGGCCGCTGCGCACAGAAAGCAGGCGACGCACTTTTCCAGCCCGTTCTCGTCGCGCTGTAGTACGTGCGCGCCGCGGAAGCGAGCTTCAATGCGTGCGCCCCGCAGAGGACCTTTGCCGTCGGGATAATTCTCCACGATCGTAGGCTGGAACATTTCCATGAAGGTGATGCTCATGCCCTTGGCGATGGCGGCGATGTTTTTCAGAACCGGCATGCGTATTCAGTATATCGAAAGACAGGTTAAACCGTCCGGAGCCTGATCTCGCAGCGCGAGACAGGGAGCCGCACAGAATCGGCGTGGAATGGCTGCTTTCGTCGGGGGAACTGGACCGTGGGCGGTCCCTTGCCTCCGCCCGCATCCTCAGGAGGTTGCATCAGCGCTTGCTCGGGTCGTCCGGCGTGCCTTTCGGTGTCCCGGCTGCGGGATCAGGCGTCGTGGGAACTCTGCCGGCCGGTGCCGCAGACGGACTCGTGGCCGGCCCGCCAGAGGGCGCGGCTGGACTCGGTGCGGGCGTCGCCGGCTTCGGGGACACCAGTGCCAGGAACTCCGGATCCTGCGCAAAGCAGGCGAAGCTTTCCCCCGGCTTCGCCCAATTGTTCAGGACGTTGGAGGCGTAGTCGGGCTCCTTTTGCAACGCCAGCTTCAAATATTCGAGCGCGCTGGCATGGTTGGGGGCTGGATCCTCCAGCCCCGGCTCCGCTCCGGCTCCCTCACAATAAGCCTGCGCATAGGCACAGGCGATATTGAAGAGGGAATCCGCGTCCTCGCCCACCAATTGACGATATTCGTTGGAGTACCGGATCGCGTCTGCGGCCCGGTGCGGAACGTACAGCAAGAAGTATCCCAGCCACTGCCTTACCATCAGAGGCGCATCCGGCTGACGAACCAGCCGCTCCAGGATACCAATCGCGCCCGTATAGTCCTGCGTGACCGTCAACATGTCGGCGTACTTCGTGATCAGATCCACATTGTGTGGATTGAAGAGAAGAGCGCGCTGGATCCATTCGATCGCCAGCTTGGCCTGCGCCGGTTTCTCGTTTTTTTCGACGAAATAAGTGCGGTAGTACTCAATGTTTGCGACTTTGGTGACGTCGTCCCAGTCCACGCCCGCACACTGATCCACCGAATTCGTGACCTGCTCGATGAACGCGTCCACATCGTGGGAAAAGAAATCATCCCGGAGCTTGTTCGCGGCTTCTTTCTTCTCGGGATTACTGATATCGTTCACATCGGGGCCCTGGGCCAGGATGCTGGGCGGCAGCTTAGCGTAGGAACTCTTCACCACCTGATCGACCTGACGTGTGCCTTCAATGATGCCCCGCTCGCGGCGGCGCTCAGCCAGCAAAGGATTGAGGTAGAGTTCGCGCAGAAAATACATGAAGGCGAAGCCCAGGGCGAAGTACGCCACCGCCGCCCCGAATGCTATGGCGAACTCCCTGTCGTCTTTGACCACCTCGAAGTTCATGATGGTGGCCTTGATTGAACCCGCCTTGGCGATGGTGAGCGTGGTAATGCCCCCGATCACCCAATCGCGAACCTTGCCGATCGTGTCCGTTTCTTCTCCATGGCTGCTAAATAGAAACCCGACGAGGCTGCCGACCATGAAAGCGGCGATGCTGATGGCGGCGGACAAGGCGAATCGCCACCGGTCGCCGTGGCTTTGCGCAGCCCACCAGACCACGGAGGCCACGCCCACACCAAGCCATGTAGTAATGAACACGTCTTGCTTTGCATCGCCTTTTTTCGTTCCGTTGGTCTTCTTGTTTTTATTCCTGTCGGTCGGATCGCTCTGCGAAGGCATGACACCTCCAGGACGTGCGAGCTTGGAAACTCGCGGAGGAAGGACGTGAGCTTACACGAGCTGACGTAAGATTTCTCAATGCGGGTTTTGTGTTACGAATTCCGGACAAGATGGTTAGCGCCAATCGTGCCGGACGTTGCTCTGAAGGAAGGAGTTCGCTTTGCCCGGGTCTCCGCGCGCGAGAGAGGGTGTGCCACGTGCAAGGTCTTGCAGGAACCGCGAGGCAAGGATTTCTTATCCTAGTCTCGCCGCGGACGCCAGCAATCGTGTTGTGGGGCATTATGCTGTAGTCATGAGGCCGAAAGCTGGGGACGAGCTGCGCAATCGCATTGGTCTTTGTGCGACTTGCCTTTTCATGCGGCGGATGGAGTCGGATCGCGGCTCAATTTTCTATTTGTGCCAGCTCTCGGCGACCGATCCGACATTTACGAAATATCCGCGGCTGCCGGTGCTGCAGTGCGGAGGATATCGCGCTAAAAACCCCGATCCAGCGCGCCCGTAGTCTCCGCGCCGTGCGACCCAGCGAGAGGAAGAGGGAATTGTTGATGGCTGATTTTTGCTGGTTGATGGAAAAACCGGTTGTCCCCGATTGCGGAGCTTTTTCAATCAACCATCAGCAAACATCAACAGCAAGTCTTGTTGAAAAAAAGGGCCAAGGATGTTGGATCCTTGGCCCGTTCTGCCCGTCATTGAGCTACCAGGCGCTGTTGAAAACCAGGTTATAAGCGTTCACGCTGCCTAAGCCTGTGGCCATGTCCCATCCCGGAGTCGCTCCGAAGGAAGGTTGGTACGAACTCGCAGCGGTGGTGGGCTTGATCACCGCCATGCAGCTCGCGCCCTTGCCGCCCCCACCGGAGATGGTGCAGATGGGGACTGCAGTGTAGCCCTTGCCGCCGCTCGTGAGAGTCAGGGCACTGACTACGTGCGTCGTGGTATTGATGGTCGCGGTACATTTGGCAGGCGCGCCGCCAGAATAGATGGTCGTAGCCGTCGGCGAAACATATGCCGATTTGTTGGTGGGCGTATCGATGGTGCAGGTCGGAGTGCTGGTGTAGCCTGATCCCCCACCCTTCAGCATGAGGCTGGCGATGGCCTGAGTTCCCAGCGTCCCGTTTGTGCCCGATGGCAGATAGCAGTCCGCTTTGAATACCGAGCCATTGTGGCGGCAGTTGATATCGTTATCGCCCTGCGTGATGTCGTTGAAGACGCAACTGTTGCCAGCCTGTTCGTTGACCGAATAGCAGGCAGAATTGCCGGTCGCGGCGAATTCTGTTTTTGCAATGGCATAATAAGTAGGGTTCGGATTGCCGGCGCGCATGTTCCATTTCTGGTCCACCAGCGCCTGAATGCCCGCCATCAGCGGTGAGGCGACTGAAGTTCCACCCACGCCAACCCAACCGCTGGGAGCGCCTTTGCAGGCTACGCCTCCATTGCCTGTGTCCGAGAAGCAGATGATGGTGTAGTGCCCCCAGAGTCCGTTGGCCGCGAACAAAGACACATCCGGAATGTCGCGCACGCCGTCAGCTGGATTTCCGAAGACGCCTTTCTGCCAGGTGGGTTTGGCGTAACCTTTGCAGGAAGTGCCTTCATCGTAGAGATAGGAGGCGTTGCCGGCTCCGGTAGCGCAGGTGCTGGGACCGCCGCTTCCAGCCGCCGTACTCACGAAACCTGCACCGGTCGTGCTGTTGCAAAATCCATTCGCTCCGTAGGCTGTGGTGTACCCTTCTACGTTGTAAATCAGGTAACTGGCGCAGGAGTCATTCCAGGGAATTTCTGGAATGTACTTGATCGCTGAACCGTAGGTTGTGCCATTGGAAGAATTCCAGTAGGTGCTTTCGGAGGCGCCGCCTTCGAGAAAGTTGTACAGATCCTCGTAGTCGGTGCCGCCCACCGAGACGTTATAAGCCGTCTCGCCCCAACCGGTGACGCCTATGCCGGGAAGGGCATAGCTGCTGCCGACGGTAAAATCGCGAGCGCAGCCCGATGCTCCGTCATCGCCGGCCGAAACAAAGACTGAAACGCCGGCCGCCGCTGCAGATTCGAAGGCAGAATTGAATGCCTTGTTCGAGGCTGCGCCATTGATGACCTCGCACTCGCCATAGCTCATGGTGATGATCGGCGGAGGACTGGTCGCACTGATGATGTTCTGGATAGCGATTAATCCGCCGAAGGTGGTCGCGGTGTCGCTGCAGGAGATCAGTTCTACCGCCGCGCCGGGAGCGACGGCCGTGACCATTTCTACATCGAGGTCGGCCTCAATGTCGGCGCCGTTCGTGCCCGGGTTGGTGCAGTTCCCGGCGTCATCCGGATGTACGGTGGTGAGAGTTCCGCCGTACGCGGTGAGGCCGAAAGTGCTCTGGAAAGTCGCCCAGTCGGAGCCGTAGGAGTTTGAGTCTTCCACCACGGCCACGGTTTGTCCTTGGCCATAATAGCCGGCGCTGTAAACGGGGCCGATGTTATAGATCGTCTGGAAATCGGCGGGCACCAGCGTGTAGCAGTCGCTGCCACAACCGGCAAACGTGTATTGGCTGCGCAGTTTGTGATCGGCGTGCGGCTTGAAATCGTTCAGCGAGACCACGCCGGAGATGGCGGGAGCCAGCGCCGCGGGAATCTGCGGATCGCTCATGTTCGCTAGGTATCGCTGGCCGGCAACCTCAAGGTAGTGGATCTCCGTGTGAAATGCATTTCGAATCTGCGCCGCGTTGCCGGAGAAGTCGATCACCATGCGGTTTGGATAAACGTAACCCACGGTGAAGCCCTGCGACCGGAGCCATCCCGTGATGGTATCGAGATCCTCCTGCGCCAGGCCGTATTTTTCGCCTTGCGCAGAGGCGCTCATCCACTGCCGGAAGTTCGGCGAGGATTTGTCGCTCAAGGATTCGATGTACTCAGAGAATGCACGCTCGACTTCGGGCGCACGCTGCAGCTGCAGCAGCATGTGATTCAGCGGGAGTTCGTCGGGAACGCGACCGCGGTCGTTTCGCGGGTTGGCTTCGGGACGCGTGTTGCCCACCAGTGTGCTCAAACGGTTCGGATCAATGGGCGTCGTGATAAGAACGCGCGGCCCGTTTGCCGAGGCTGCCTGAACACTGTGGTTCCAACTCACGGCGACGGTGAGTACAAGCACCGAGACAATTACAGGGACTTTGAGGGTCATGGATTCGCTCCTGGGCAAAAAAAGTGATTCGCAGGGGGGACTTTGTGAAGTCAATAAGCGGCAGTTATTGTGTCACTGGACCGGGCAGCCCGCAAGTGTGCAAGAATTTTCACCTGCAAATGGTCCCTGAATCGCGGAGTTGGCGGGCAGCTCTATCCAATTCCCAGCTCTTTGGCGAGCGTCTTCCACTTGCTGTCGACGAGAGCCTTCGTCTTCGCGTCCATGAGAATCTCGTCAGGCCAGGGACGACTGAAGCCTTCGCTGGCCCACTTGCGGGTGGCGTCGATCCCCATCTTTGATCCGAAGTTCGGGAGCCGGCTGGCGTGATCGAGAGAATCAATGGGGCCGAGCGTGAATTGAATGTCGCGCTCGGGATCGATGTGGTTCAACGCTTTCAGAGTCACGTCGGCGAGATTCTGCACATCGACGTCTTCATCCACGACCACGACGCATTTGGTGAACATCGCCTGACCCAGGGACCAGATGGCATTCATCACCTTGCGAGCTTGCCCGGGATAGGACTTCTTAATCGAGACGATCATCAGGTTGTGAAAGACGCCCTCAATCGGCAGGTTGACGTCGACCAGTTCCGGAATGGTGAGCTTCATCATCGGAAGGAAGATGCGCTCGACGGCCTTGCCCATGTAGGCGTCTTCCTGCGGCGGCTTGCCGACGATGGTTGTCGCATAGATGGGATCTTTGCGGTGGGTGATGCAGCTGACGTGAAAGACAGGGTAGAGATCTTCGAGGGAGTAGAAGCCGGTGTGGTCGCCGAACGGACCTTCGCTGCGGAGCTCGTCGAGATGCACGTGGCCTTCGAGCACGATCTCGCTGGTCGCCGGAACTTCGAGATCCACAGTTTCACATTTCACCAGGTCGACAGGGCCGCCGCGAAGGAAACCGGCGATCAGGTATTCCTCGATTTCCGGAGGAGCCGGGATGATGGCAGAAAAAGTTACGGCTGGATCGGTGCCGATCGCAACTGCCACTTCCATTTTGCCCGACGGTCGCTCGCCTTCCGCTAAGACACTTCCACCGGAGGTGCGAGCCATGATGTCCACCGCGGCTGATTTGCTTTCTACCGCGGCACGCATGCGTTCGCGCGCATGTTCGGCCGCAACTTTCTGGCGCTGCCAGTGCATGCCGGTGGTGCACTCGTCATAGACCTGCATGCGGTACATGCCGAGATTGCGCTTGCCTGACCTGGGATCGCGCGTGGTGACACAGGGAAGCGTGATGAAGCGTCCCGCATCTTTGGGCCAGCATTGCAGGATGGGAAAGTCGAGCAGGGAAAAGTTGTCGCGCTGGATGACCTCTTTGCAAGGACCGGTGGGCACGGTTCGTGGAAAAAACTTGCCGGCTTCGGTGAGCAGCGGAAGCATCTTCAGCTTATCCAGAAATCCCTGTGGCGACTTCATGTCCATGAACATACGCATGCGGGCGCCGATTTCGTCGTAGGAGTTCACGCCGAGCGCGAGCTTCATGCGCGCTTCCGAGCCGAATTGATTGATAAGAAGCTGCGAGCCGGGATGACCTTTAACATTTTGGAAGAGGAGGGCGGGACCACCGGGCCGGACAGCCGAGGGCGGCTGTCCCCACATTCGCATTTTCGAAACCCGGTCGGTGATTTCGGCGATTTCGAGGATCGGATCGGCTTCGGTTTGAATGCGCTTGAGCTGGCCGGCGCCGTCGAGCGCGGCGATCCACTGGCGGAGGTCGTCGAAGGGCAAAGGTTTCCTCGCTGTGACCGACGATTATAACTTCATGGCCGCGGATTCCCGCGAATCATCAGGGACGGATCAACCGCGGATCGTCTCGGGATACAACCGGCGGCGACATTCGGGGCAGATGCCGTGGCTGAAGTCGGCCTCGGTATGAGTACGAATATACGACTCGAGGTTATGCCAGACGTCTTGCTTATCGCGGATCTTGCGGCAGGAGGCGCACATCGGCAACAAGCCGCTGAGCGTCTTGACACGTGCCAGAGCCTGCTGCAGCTCTTGAATCAGGCTATCCCGCACCTCGTCTGCCTTTTTCCGGCTGCTGATGTCGCGCATGATCATGCAGGTGCGCTGCTCGCCTTGCGGCGTAGTGAAGAGCATGGAAGAAAATTCCAGGGGGAACAGAGTTCCGTCTTTGCGGCGCGCATTGAGCTCGCCATGCACCTTGCCCGTTTTCTGGCGCTCGGAAATCAGACCGGCGATACGCGGATCGGAGGTGTCAATCAGGCCCTCGCGCCCCGCCTGCAGAATTTCTTCGCGACTCCGGCCAAAAATCAGGCAGGCGGCTGGATTGGCGTCCAGAATTCTGCCGTCGGGCGCGGTCAGCATCAGTCCGTCCATACTGTTTTCAAACAGCAGGCCATACAAACTCTCACTACCCCATAGGGGCGTTTTTTCAGTCGTCATGGATGAGGAGGCGCGAATAACAGCTTCGTCTTGCTCTGGGACTTGAAATTGAAAGTTGACAGTAGAGTGTATTGGAGAAGGCTGAGCGGGACAACTGACGGAGGTACTCCGCGTGCCGAACCAAAGATCAGGCGACCAGTTGCAATATGACGGTCTCGACTTGTTTCCACGCGCCTGACTGCGGGTCAATCAGGTCCAGATGTCCAGCCCCGGGAATCTCGAGCAAGTGCGCGTCTTCTTTTTTCCCCGCCGAGGGTTTCTGCTTGGCCGCCGCGTAATCGCGGCTGAACACTGGCGGAACATCCTCATCGGCTTGGCCATGAATCAGAAATTGCCGGGCGTTGGGAATCGAAAGCTGCATGGGATCCGCCTCACGGTAGTGGTCCGGGACATCGCGCGGCGTGCCCCCGAGGAATTCCACCACGGCGTCATGGCTCAAATGAAGATGGTAGGCGCGTTGCAGGTCCAGGACTCCGGCGAGAGAAACGACGCGAGTCACGCTCGGTTCGTGGGCTGCGAGACAGAAAGCCAGCTGACCTCCGGCCGAGTGGCCTATCACCACGATTCTGGCGGGGTCCAGATTATGGGCAGGCGCATGTTGCATGAGGAACTGGTAAGCCGAGCGGATATCGGCAAAGGTGCCGGGCCAGCCACCACCCTCATTTCCGACCCGGCGGTATTCGAGATTGGCCGTGGCTACGCCCTTGGCCGTGAGAGCGGCGCATAAATGACCGGCGTGATCCAGATTGTATTGGGCTCGCCAGAAACCGCCGTGGATATTGATCACCAGCGGTCGCTTGCTTTTTCTAGAGGCCGGCAGGCGCAAATCTAGAAACTGGTTCGCATCGGAGCCGTATGCCAGCCGGGCATCGGCGGGCGGCGCTTGCCGGGTGAGAATGTCCTCAAACATGCCTTACCGATTCTACTGGGTAAAGGTCTCAACACCGAGGGCGCAGAGAAATCAAGTCTCTGAGCTTAACCTCAAGAGAGCACCCATCGTTTTTTCGCAGAAACTCTTTCCGAATCCCGCGCCAGTTGGGTATTCTCTAGCGGGATGATGACGCTAGCCCTGAGCGAACTGCTGGGCGCCCCGGTCTATGACCCGTCGGGCGCGGCGGGACGAGTGCGTGAACTCACGCTGGCACCGGATCGCTCGCGCATCGCGGCGCTCATCGTGAAGACCAAATCCGGCAACCGGGTGCTGCCATTTACAGCGGTTTCAGCCATCAATGGCGGGATTCGGGCCACCACTGCGGCGGGAGAGTGGCAGCTTGCCAACGGCACGGAAGGGCTGTTCCTGTTGGAGCGGGATCTACTTGACCAGCAAGTCATTGACGTCAACGGACGCAAGGTCGTGCGCGTCAATGATGTGGAGCTCGAGTTCGATGTGGGCAAGGAAACAATCCTGCGCGTCCAGGGTGTCGATGTCGGGGCGCGCGGCGCCATCCGCCGCCTGCTGCGCGGTGTGGCTCCCAAAACTGCATTGCAGGCACTCCTCGGCAAGATCCCGCCGCGCACCATCCCCTGGAATTTTGTCGACGTCATCGAGACCGATCCCGCCCGGCGGGTGAAGCTCAAGATTTCTCACGAAGGCCTGGCCAAGCTCCATCCCGCTGACATCGCCGATATCGTCGAGGATCTAGCTCCCGACGAGCGTGAAGCGGTATTTGAAACGCTGGACGAGGAAACGGCCGCCGAAGCGCTGGAAGAAGTCGAGCCCAAGGTCCAAAAGGCTATCGTCGAGTCGCTGGATTCGGAGAAAGCCGCCGACATCGTCGAGGAAATGGACCCCGACGCCGCCGCCGATCTGTTGGCCGATCTTTCCCAAGATCGCACCGAACAAATCCTAGTGCAAATGGAACCCGAGGCCCAGCAGGAAGTCGTCGAACTGCTGGAGCACAAGGAAAAAACCGCTGCCGGCCGCATGACCACCGAGTTCCTGGCCCTGCCCGTGAGCGCGACCGTCGAGAATGCAGTCGACTCATTGCGCGAGTTCGAAGGCGGAGTGGAGGCGGTCAGCACTATCTACTTGGTGGATTCCCATGGAACTCTGGTAAGCGCTGTGCCTTTGCCCAGAATCGTACTCGCGGCGGCAAACACTCCAATGCTTTCCCTTGCTCAAGAGCCGCTGGTATTCGCGCACCAGGACACCAGCGAAAACGAAGTGGCCGAACTGTTCGACAAATACAATCTGCAAACTCTGCCTGTCATAGACGAACGCAACCGCCTGACCGGAGTGATCACCTCCGATGACGTGATCAGCATGTTGCGCTCCAAGCTGTGAAGAAAAGCGCTGTTGGGTCTTGGGTTTTTGGTCTTAGAATTCCCCATCTCCGACATGCTGGAAGCGACCTTCTCTGATTTCTGCTGCTAAGACCTAACACCCAACCTCCAAAGACCGAGCCGGGATCAAATTCGACATCGCCAAGCGCCGCACGTGCCCCACTTTTTGTTTGGCCAGATTCCTCGCCTCATTTATCCTGTGATGCCGTTTCTAGCGGCAAACTGCTCCATCTATGTCTGCGAAATATGCGCATGAGGTTCTTGAGGCGTTGGAAAATCCGGATTCTGCTGTTTCTCGCCGTCGTCGGCCCGGGATTCATTACCGCAAACGTCGACAATGATGCCGGCGGCATCCTGGTCTATTCCCAGGCCGGTGCGCAATTCGGACATCTTCTGCTGTGGACCATGATTCCGATCACGCTCGCGCTCATCGTGGTGCAGGAGATGTGCGCCCGCATGGGCGCGGTCACTGGCAAAGGTCTCAGCGATCTCATTCGCGAGGAATTTGGTTTCCGCATCACCTTTTTCATGATGATCGGAATCCTTGCCATCAACTTCGGTAATGTGGTGACCGAGTTCATTGGCATCGCCACCAGCCTGGAATTGTTCGGCCTCGCCCGCATTTATACCGTGCCGGTGTGCGGCGTCATCGTGTGGCTGATTGTGGTGAAAGGGCAGTACAAGAGCGTGGAAAAAGTTTTTCTGGCGGCCTCGTTCTTCTACGTGACTTATATTCTGGCCGGCGTCCTGGCCCATCCCCTGTGGAAGGATGCGACCATCGCCACCTTCAAACCGCCCGACCTGCGCGCCTTTCGCGACCAGGCGTACTTATTTATGGTGATCGGCGTGGTGGGCACGACCATTGCGCCCTGGATGCAGTTCTATCTGCAGTCGTCCATCGTGGAGAAGGGCGTCACCAGGCGCGGATATCGGGCTTCGCAAATCGATGTCGTGACCGGCTGCGTTTTTACCGACGTCGTGGCCTGGTTCATCATTGTCGCCTGCGCTGCGACGCTCTATGTGCATGGCTTCCGCGACATCAAATATGCGGCCGACGCCGCCCAGGCTTTGAAGCCGCTGGCCGGCGATTACGCTTATATTCTTTTCGCGGTCGGATTGTTTAATGCGTCCCTGTTCGCGGCCTCGATCCTGCCGCTCTCCACCGCTTACACGGTCTGCGAAGGCCTGGGCTTCGAATCGGGCGTCGGCATGAAGTTCAGCGAAGCTCCATTCTTCTACTGGCTCTATACACTGCTGATCATCGCCGGGGGCGCACTGGTGCTCATCATTCCCGCGGACGAATTGGTGAAGATCGTTCTCTGGTCGCAGGTGTTGAATGGAGTGGTGCTCCCGTTTGTGCTCGTCTTCATGCTGCTGCTCATCAACAAAAAGGAGTTGATGGGCGAGTACACCAATACGCGGCTATTCAATGTGGTGGCTTGGGCGACCACGATTATCGTCACCGCGCTGTCAACTGCGCTGATGCTGGCATCGATGACCGGCAAGGCCGGGGGCTGAAGCGCAGTGGACTTGAGTGGGCTCTGTTGACCTGCAGCTAGAGCAGTTTTCCGGCGGCCAAATCTTTGACCAGGGTAAGGTCGGCCTCCAGGAAATCAAATTTAGGCAGGTCCGCTAGCGCCGCCCATTGAATGTCGCGGAAGATGCGGTTTTCGATTTCCCCCTTGAACTCCCGCACCAGGTAGAAGCGCAACTCCACCATGCCGCCGTTGGGGTATTCGTGCTGAATGCGGGCGAGTTCATCTCCGATGGTCGCGAAAATCCCTAGTTCCTCGTCCAGTTCGCGGCGCAGGGCGTCGCGCGGCTGTTCGCCTTCTTCAATCTTTCCGCCGGGAAACTCCCACTTAAGCGGCATGGTCTGATGGCGCGTGCGCTGGCACACCAGCAGCTTGCCGTTTTTCACGATGAGGGCTGCGACGACGCGCTTCATGGCTGCGCAGGATTCGTTGCCTGCAGCGCGCTGGCCACGGGATCGACACAACTGGTGAAAGTGAAGGCAAATGCCGCTACGCCCGAAGAGCAGCGCAGTTCCAATTCGTGCGTGCCAAATTCGTGGTTGTCTACCAGGAAATACATACGCGCCGACTCCACAACCACGAAACTTTCCTCGCCGTCATTGCTGCTGGGTCGAAAGCGCGTGTCTCGCGTTGCCTGCTCGCGATTGAGGGGCTTGCCATCCTGCATGACGACGACCTCGGCGGAATCTGCGTGAGGCGAGGCCATGACCAAGTTTACGGCGGCCGCCTCGTATTTCAACCGCAAATTGTGAGACCCGCTCTCGGCCGCCTCGAAGTATTCCGCGGTTGAGGCCCAGCGCCCCTCCGCGTAGAAAAAGTTTTCCAGCAGCTGGCGCGGGAACGTGTAATCGGCAATCTGGTCTTCCTTGAACCCGCCTTCGTTGCCGAGCCGTCCGCGACGATGCCCCAGATAAAGCTCTCCCGATGCGCGGTAGCAGACTGCCCCAGCGTAATCTTCTTCGCGCAGAGCTTCCATGACCGGCGGCAATTCCATGGCCGGATTAATTTCGCGCAGCAGCTCCTGAATGACCTGCTCGCACTCCGCATAGCCGCCCTCGCCGAAGTGGCCGTAGCGAAGGTATCCCTCCTGATCGAGCAGATATTTCGTCGGCCAGTAGCGGTTGGCAAACGCCTTCCAGATTTCGCGATTGCTGTCGATCACGATCGGGTAAGTCAGGCCGAACTTGCGAATGCCACGCTCCACATTCGATTCATATTGAGCAAAAGTGAACTCCGGAGTGTGCACGCCGATCACGGTCAGTCCCTTATCGCGATAGCGCTCGTGCCAGGCCTGCACATAGGGCAGCGTGCGAATGCAGTTGACGCAGGTGTAATCCCAGAAATCGACCAGCACCGCGCGCCCGCGCAACTGCCGGAAACTGAGCGGAGTCGAATTCAGCCACACACGGTCGATCTCCGGGGCGCGCACTCTGCCTTTTTCGACTCTCATGCGGCCGAGGTTTCCAGCTTCTTTCCTACCAGCATGGCGCAGTGCTGCACGAACTCCTGGTGCTCGGGCGTGAAGGCGGCATGGAAGTGGCTGTCGATATCGAGTTCGCCCACCACGCTGCCGTGAACGAAAACCGGGACAACAATCTCGGACTTGGTTTCTAGCGAGCACGCCAAGTAGCGCGGATCCGTGCTCACGTCGTCGACCACGACGGTTTGCCCGCTGGAGGCGGCCGCGCCGCAAATGCCCTGGTTCAGCGGAATACGAACGTGCGGGGTCATGGCGCCTTCGAATGCTCCCAATACCAGCATCGGAGGCTGCGCACCCGGCTCCAGCATGTAAAAACCTACCCAGTTATATTTCAGCATGCGGTCATGCAAGAGTTTGACCAGTCCGCGCATCAGATCCAGGGCGGTGCGTGCCGATTCGGCCAGCTGGTTGACTTCGTTGCGAACCTCTTCAATTCGCGCGCTAGCGTGCATTTCTAAAATCCTAACTCACCGAATCAGTTTCTAAGCAACCGAAGCAGGCACGTCAGTAATCCTCCGGATTCCTTTCGGGCGAGGGACCAATTCGGGATGAATCGCCCAGGCCAAGGCATCAAGGCCACGCAGCAAAGTGGGCGCAGGAGTATTCAAAAATTCATCGCGGATGCAAAAGACGCATCCTGCCACTGCCGCCGTCATCTGCTGCCAGCGCCTGCTTTCGAGGATTTTGTCTAGCGGCACGCGATCGCCAGCGCCACACCAAGCCGCCACGAATACGTCTGGATTCTGACGAAGAATCTCCTCGGCCGAAACCTGCGTTCCCGGAGCGCACACCGGAATTCCTCCGGCAGCCTCGACAAGCTCAGTGACCCATGGTTGCGATGCGATGATGGGCTTGCCCCATTCTTCGCAGAAAACTCGAGGACGCGTGGCATCGCCAACTCGCGCCGCGACTTCATGAATGCGCCGCTGCATGCCATGGATCAGTTCTTCTGCCCGGTCGTTTTCACCGACTAGACCGCCGATTGTGGCAATGTCGGTATAAATGTCGGCAAGTCTGTTCGGCGCCAGGCCCAGGAAGCGTGTGCCCGCTTTCAAAATCTCAGATAATGCTTTTTCCTGGTAGGGAATGGAGGCAACCACCAGATCGGGCTGCACGGCAACGATCTCCGAGGCGTCGGCCGTCCAGGAATCGGCGAGAATCGCGCGGGATCGGTCCGCGACTCCCGCTACGACGTCCGCGCAATAGCGCGTGCAGGCCACGACGCGCTCGAGCGCGCCCACCGCTTCGAGAATCACCGTGGCGCTCGGTTGCAGACAGGCGATGCGGCGGGGTCCGTGAGCCGAGGGCATAAAGTTATCTTAAGCGAAAGGGGCGATGAAACCACACCAGGTGCCGGCCGCTTTATCCGAAGAGTTGCCGTGGCGTCTTCAGCTTTCGTCGGGTTCGATCTGCTGGAGCGCTGCAGAGAGGGCATCGAGCGCTAGTTGCGCGGCGTGAGCGGAGGCCTGCGGCAGGCCTCCGACAGCCGCCACCAGATTTTCGCGCCGCAGTCGGCGCGCTTCTGCAACCGTCTTCCCACAAACCAACTCGGTCAATGCGGATCCGCAGGCCATGGCGGGAACGCAACCCTTGGCCTTGAATCCGATCCGAGCAATGCGGCCGTTGTGCAGCTTCAGGCTCAGCCGGATCACGTCTCCACAAACCGGATTTTCGATTTCAGCGCTCGCATCCGCATCCGGGATATCACCCGCGTTGCGCGGGTTTTGAAAATGATCGAGCAACTGTGCGGAGTACATAGTCAAATTGTAAACAACCCTGCTCCGGCGCCTCCTGATCGTGAGCCATGCCTTTTTCGCGCACTGACTTTCCAAAAAAAGATGAAACCATCGTCGCCCTTCTCCAGTAAGCGTATATAGGGAAGGACAAATGGAACTGCTGGAACAGTCACCGGAGATGCTGCACGAGTTCGCCGCCGGCGATCTCAATGCCTTCGAGACTCTGTTCCGGCAACATCAGGCGGAGGTTTACGGCTGGATCGTGCGGATTGTCGGCGATCCGGCGGCTGCAGAGGATCTCACGATTGAAACATTCTGGCGCATACATCGGGCGCACGCGCGATTCGATCCCAGCCGCAGTTTCGGGGCTTGGGCCAGGCGAATTGCGAGCAATATAGCCATCGATTTCCTGAAGACCGGGCGTGTGTGCGAGTCTCCGCTGGACGAAAATTTCGCGGCGGGGATTCCCATCCCGGGCAGCCTCAATCCGGCAATGCAACGCGAAACTCGCGAGCGTACCCAGAACGCGTTTCAGCAATTGCCGGCAAAACTTCGCGCTGTAGCCGCTTTGTCCCTCATCGAAGATGTGCCGCATCGCGAGATTGCGGAGGCCCTCAACATTTCCACAGCCGCGGTGAAATCCCGGCTATTTCGAGCAGTTCGCATTTTACGAAGAAAATTAGCCAACCTGGATACCAGCCATGACTGACACTGAGCAAGCACAAAAGAAAGTCGCCGAATTATTGAAGCGCTCGTTGCCGCGGGTCGCTCGCGAACCCAGCCGCGATCTGTGGCCGCAAATGCTGCGCCGCTTCGATGAGCATCCAGCTGGCAAACCCTGGTTTGCCGTGATGTTGTCCCCATCAAATCTGGCTTCGGTCCCATGGTTCGACTGGGCGCTGCTGGCTGTGTTGGTCGTGGGACTCTGCGTCTATCCCAAGTCGATTCCAATCTGGCTGTATCACTTCTAATGGGAGGAGTTTATGAACACACATCCTTATCTTCGAGCCTATATGGCAGGCATTACCGTGCCCACGATGTTGTTGATCGTCATCCTCAGCGGGTTTCTGATTGCGCGCGATGCGTTTCAGATCCCGATTCCGATTGAGCGCGCGATTATCTTCCCCATGGCGCTGGTGCCGAACATCTTCGGGCTGTGGAATATTTTCTATTTGTGGCTGCGCCCCCGGCGTCACCTGCCGATCGGATTCCACGGAGCGATTCTACCTTTCATTTTGGCGCCGACAGGATTCGTCCTCGCCACATCGTCAGGATTTCTGGCGCCGACCTCGAGTGGACTGGTGTGGTTCCATGTGGTGGTTGTGCCCTATGCATTCATTACGATTGGATTCTGCTTTGCCTTGATCGCGTATTACCTGGTCTGGAAGTACATCGTGGGCTTTTTCAACATGGTGTTGGGAATTGCTTAAGGTTCAGCGATAAGTTCCATCGGGAAAATAAATCGTCCACCCGCGTTCGCGTGCGACGACTTCCAGATCGGGATTGGGATTGACCGCGAACGCGCGCTTGGCATGGGCGAGCATCTCGACATCCCACCGCGAATTGCCAAAGGCTGCGTCAATTTCTTTGTTGACCACTTCGCGCAAGGCCAGCGGCTTGCCCGGACCAGAGGGCACTCGCACCAGCCGGTTGGTGACCACGCTGTCGTCGAGGTCCACCTTGGCGGCGAGGATGCGGTCATGCGGAATGCCGAACTGGTCCATGCCCGCGCGGATCACCCACTCATTGGACGACGAGACCGCCCAGATTTCGCAGCCCTGTTCGTGCAGTTGGCGGACTAACTCGCGCATCTCGGGGAACACGCGCCCGGGAAAGGAAGTAGTCATGAATTCCTTCGCGGCGTGCATCATCGCGGCCTCCGACAGCCCTTTGTGCATCGTGACCATCTCGCCGCACATGTCTTCTTCGCCCACTTTGCCCGACTTGTATTCGGCATAACGCGCGCGCATGGCCTTGCCGACTTCCGGCGAGACCAGGCCACGCTCAATCTCCCACGCGAAAAAAGTCTCGCCCGCATCCCCTGACCAGAGCGTGCCGTCGCAGTCGAAAGCCGCCACCCTCGGCCCAAGGCGCACGACCAGATCAAGAAATTGCTGGGCGGAAAAAACAACTTGAGTGCTCGCGGGATTCATTCTCTTCGACAATAACGTGCACGGGCGGGAATGCGCAACGGATGAACATTGCAGATTGAAGAAGGATCAATCTGCAACCTAAAATCCGGCCTTGTGCAATCTCGCCGCTTACCGCGTTAGCGCCGCGTAATCCTCCGGCGTATTGATGTTCAAAGCCACGAACGGGTCCTCAACCGCGACGTATTGGATGTGCTCCTGATAGCGGTGCTCGACCTCACCAGCATTTCCGGTCAAAGGTTCTTGCAGGAATCGTGTCATCATGTCGCGCCCGGCCACGAACGGGTGGCCATGCTTGCCCGAAAATTCCGGTACGACCGCCCATATGCCGGGCGGGCCTGCTGCGAAAGCTTCGCGCAACGTCTGCACGGTAGCAGTCGCAGCGGGAGGCCGATCCACGAGGGTGACGATGGCCGCGTCCCGGCCGCGATTGAGCACTTCCTGCAGCCCGATTTGCAGCGAGCTGAACTGGCCGCGGCTGGGATCGGGATTGACCACGACCGATGCGCCGTTCACGTATGCCACCGGCGCGAGTGCGGCTTCATTTTTTCCCGCAACAATCAAAATGAAGTCCGTGGAAAGCGCGAGTGATCGGATCGCGGCCGACAGGAAAGTTCCTTCAGCCAGCGACTCGCCTGCGACCGGCGGCGGCCACGGAAGGAGTGCCTTGTCCGTGCCCATGCGCGAGGACTCGCCTGCAGCCAGAATTACGCCGGCGAAGCTCGGGGCACGGAACATGCTGCGGACAATAGCAGAAACTGGAGAGAAAGTCAGTGAGGAGAATACGGGTACGCCGCCTCCGCTGTCCGTCGAGCGAAGCTCGACAAGGTCTCACAATCGTGCCGAAAACTGAAGATCAGCGGTTTTCATCGTGGCCGATGGGTTCCTCCATCCCGCACTCTGCATGACCTGTGCTCTGGTCCGCCGCGGCAATCTCACGCGCGCCTTTGAACCAGCTCAGGTGCGGCAGGGAAGCGGTGGCGTGGCGGCGAATCGCGATCAACTCCGCCGTAATCGCAACTCCAATCTCTTCCGGCGTGACCGCGCCGATATCGAGCCCGATCGGCGCGTGCACCCGGTCGAACATGCGCTCTGGCAATCCCTCTTCCTTGAGCGCCTTGAAAATCCCAATGACTTTCCGCTTCGATCCGATCATGCCCACATAGCGTGCCCGCGTCTGCACCCCCCAGCGCAGCAGGCGCATGTCGTCGCGATGCCCGCGGGTCACGATCACGATGTAGGAACCCTCATCAGGATCCAGTTTTTTCGTGGCTTCGTCGAAGTCGAGCGCATGCACTTCGCTGGCCGACGGGAAACGCTCCTTGGTGGCGTAGGAGGATCGATCGTCGGTGACAATAACCTCAAAGCCTGCGTTGGCCGCTGTCCGGCAAACATTCAGGGCTACGTGGCCTGCGCCGAAGACATAAAGTAACGCTGGAGGTAGGACCGGTTCCACAAAAACCTCCAGCGTCCCGCCGCAGACCAGGCCCGTGTCATACTTCGGATCCTGGTTCAAGTCAAACGTCAACGTGCGTGGCCTCTCCGATTCCATGACTTCGCGGGCCGCCTGCCAGACATCGGCTTCGACACAGCCGCCGCCGATTGTGCCGAAAATGGAGCCGTCATCGCGCACCAGCATCTTCGCCGTTTTGAAGGAAGGGATTGAGCCGCGGACGTTCACAATCGTGGCCACGGCCCCGCGACGCCCTTGTCGCCGTAGCTCAACGATTTGTTCGTAGATATCCATGCTCGAGGTCGCCTCAATTGATTATCAAGGGGTTAACAGAGGGGAGTCAAACCGTCCGAAAGCGAAAGCCCCGGGAACCCCCGTCACAAATCATAAGAAAAATTGTGCGAATTCCCGGAACCGACAGCCCCTGACTTATGATTAGCGTCAGCGTTCGAGAGGATCGACCATGAAAGCCGTTCGCATTCATCAATTCGGCGGGCCGGAAGTTCTGACCTACGAGGACACTCCCGATCCGCAGCTGCGCAAAGATCAAGTGCTGGTGCGGGTGAAGGCCTGTTCCCTCAACCATCTCGACCTCTGGGTGCGCAAAGGCCTGCCGGGAGTGAATCTGCCGCACATTCTCGGCAGCGACGTGGCGGGCGAGATCGCCGAGGTCGGCGAATATGTCAGCGGATTCAAGCCCGGCCAGCGTGTGCTAATCGCGCCGATGCATTTTTGCGGAAACTGCGTGAAATGCGTCGCCGGGCTGCAGAACCAGTGCCGCGAATTCACCGTCCTCGGCAACGGAATCGATGGCGGCAACTGCGAACTGATTGCCGTGCCAGCAGCCAATATAATTCCGATTCCCGATGCACTTGATTTCAACCAGGCCGCCAGCGTCCCGCTGGTGTTCGCGACCGCCTGGCACATGCTGGTCGGTTTGGCGGGTATACGTCCCGGTCAAACCGTGTTGGTGCTGGGCGGAAGCTCGGGCGTGGGCATTGCCGCCATTCAGATTGCGAAGCTATTTCGTTGCCGCGTGATCGCCACGGCCGGGGACGAATCGAAGCTGGAAAAGGCGCACCATCTGGGCGCCGATCACGGCATCAACCATTACCAGCAGAAGATTTCCGAAGAAGTCCGCAAGATCACGAATAAAGCGGGGGTTGACATTGTGGTCGAGCACGTCGGCCGCGCCACCTGGGACGAAAGCATGCGCTCACTCAAAACCGCGGGCACCCTGGTCACCTGCGGCGCGACCACCGGTCCGGAAGTCGGAATCGATCTGCGCCACCTGTTTGCGCGCCAGTTGCGCCTGCTCGGTTCTTACATGGGGACAATGGGCGAACTGCATGAAGTGCTGGGTCATATTTTCGCCGGCCGCCTGAAACCGGTCGTCGATCGCACCTTTCCCCTGAGCGAAATTCGCGCCGCGCATGAGTATCTGGAGAAGAGCCAGATGTTCGGGAAAGTAATCATGAATCCCTAACGCCCTAAGCTCTCGCTAACACCGCCTCCGGGGGGAAGAAGTCGGAAGTTGTCCTGGGCGAATTTCTCCAGGAGTTTGGAACTGCGGTTCGTCATTGTCACAATTCTGGTCTTATCAACCGGCTTGTTCAGGAGTTTTGAGTTTCTATGGGCCCGCGGCCCACCCACCGGGATGAAAGTCCTTTTCTAGTGCCCATTGATTCCTAACGGGTTATGCGTGACTTTCGACGGAATGAAATAGCGAACGTTTCACCAAGTGGCAATCGACGCTGCCGCCCGGTTTTTCGCGCAGCACCTACTTCTTCGGCGTAATCCCAATCGTTCGCAGCCACCTCTCTACCAGTTCGGGCCACTCTGTAATCGGAAACTCTGCACGCCGCAGCCCAAACGCATGACCGCCTTGCGCGTACAAATGTATCTCCACCGGAACGCGAGCTTGTTTCAGTGCGGCAAAGTAAGCAAGCGAGTTCTCTACAGGATCGGTCGGGTCATTCTCCGCCTGCAGCAGAAATGTAGGTGCGGTCTCGCGGGTGACGCGAATGCGCGGATTCAACTCAAAGTTGTCTTCGGTCCACAGATGTCCGGGATAGATTGCGACCGCAAAATCGGGCCGGCTGCTTTCTCGGTCTGCGGCATCGACAGGTGCGTACAACCTGCGATCAAAATGCGTACTGATCTCTGCCACTAGATAGCCGCCGGCAGAAAACCCCAGCACTCCAACCTTGTGAGGATCGATATGCCACTCGTTGGCGTGAAATCGCACCAGCCCCATGGTCCTCTGTGCATCCTCCAGCGCGAGAGTCGATATGGCAAGTCCGTCGGGTCGGCACTTGCAGTGCCAGTCATACGGCAGGCTCGGCACGCGATATTTCAGCAGCACGCACGTAATCCCCGCAGACGTTAGCCAGTCGCAAACCTCCGTGCCCTCGAGGTCGATCGCCAATCCCTGGAAGCCACCACCAGGAAACACGAGAAATGCCACGCCAGTATTCTTTTCCGTAGGGGCATAGACTGTCATTGTTGGTTGGGTCACGTTGAACACTCCTGTGACGTGCCTGCCAGCAACGAAAAAGTCGGAGTCGATCTTCAACGTCTCCGGCCCGGGGACGGGCTGTGCATCCGGTGCCCTGCCCTGCCATATCGGCAGCTGTGTATGTCCGGGAGATGGTTGCCAAGAGGCCGTTGAGGCCGTTTGCGCCTCCAGGAGGAGAACCCACGAGAAAACGAAGAGACCGAGAAAAAGGCGGTTCATCATCCGACTTCACCTCATCCATTGAATTGCGAGCTCAGGGTAGCAGTCTAAGGGCCCTAGGCTTCCTGAGCCAGCGAGGGAATCTAGATGGTTAGACAGCCAAAAGATTTTGGGCTAAGTGGGTTTGCCAAATTCTTCAGCAAACACGATGCGCCTGATTCCGACACTACCGGCGTCCCCGTTTCCTCCGCGTCCTCCGTGGTTTAAAATAGATGGATAATGTCGCGCGAACTTAGCTTCGGTCCCTACGTCGACTTCAAAAACGGCAAGAAGGTCGTCAGAGACCTGACCTTCGGTAATCCCACTCCGGAAGGGGTTGTGCTTACCACGCTCGATTCCGCGGTCAACTGGATGCGCAAGAGCTCGATCTGGCCCATGACCTTCGGGCTGGCCTGCTGCGCCATCGAGATGATGTCCATGGGCGCGTCGCGCTTCGACATTGCCCGTTTCGGCGCGGAGGTCTTTCGCCCCTCCCCGCGGCAGAGCGATCTGATGATCATCGCCGGCCGCGTTTCCAACAAAATGGCTCCCGTTATCCGCCAGCTGTGGGAGCAGATGCCCGAGCCGAAGTGGGTCATTTCGATGGGCGCGTGCGCGACTTCCGGCGGAGTTTTTCAGAACTATGCTCTGGTGCAGAGCGTCAATCAGGTCATTCCAGTGGACGTTTACGTTCCCGGATGTCCTCCGCGGCCGGAGCAGTTGATTTATGCCATCACGCTGCTCCAGGAAAAAATTCAAAAAGAGCGCGGCACCATCAAGAAGGCGCTCAACCTCACGTAACCCTCAGTCCCGCATAAACATGCCGTTCTAACGTGGACCGGCAAGGCGGCCCCTGGCGCGCTATCGTCAAAGCCAGCTAAAAGGATTCCGACCGCGGAGTTGTCCGGCAACATCGCGCTCCGGCGTGGCATCCTCTTTCTGTATATTCCGTGCCCGCGCTCTCGAGACGGCGCTATAATCGGGGGCGGATGGGGTGTTTTATGCATCGTCCCGCGTGGATCTCTCTGGTTGTTGCCTGCAGCCTCAGCGTAATTTACGGCCAAACTGCCCCGAACCCCCAGTCAGCGCCGCCGCTGATTACCACATCTGTCCGCCCTTCCTCCGATGCACCTAAGGCTGATCCCATCCCTGCCAATGCGCCTCATATGTCGCGCGAGACGCGTCTGAATATCATTCGCGATTTCGAAACCCAGATGGTTTACTCGCGCACCGCGTTTCCCATGGGCACCAAAGGACTGCAATTGAAAGACGGCACTACCACCCCGAGAGGCCAGGATTTGAACAATCTGCTGGCCCTGTGGGGGCCGGCGATCAAGCCGGGCGATCCCGCTCAAATCTCGTTTGTTCGCATCAAAGACAACCACATCCACTTCGATCTGAATGGCGGGCCGGTACGCCGCAAGAAGTGGTATCAGCGGGTTCAGATTTCGGGAGCTAATGGGACGCCAGTTCCTCTCTCCGACAACGTCGAAGTGCAAAATCCCCATGGCAGCTATCTCGACATCTACTTCGATAAGTACGTCCCCGAGATGAGCGCGGCCCAGCTGCGCGCTCTGCTCTATCCGGTACTCGACTTCAATGCCAGAAATAAGGAAGAGGCGTATCTCGACACCGTGCCGCCGAAGGTAAAAGCGGCGATCCAGGCGCACCACGTGCTGGTGGGCATGAATACTGAAATGGTGTTGCACGCGATGGGCAAGCCTCCCAGAAAAGTGCGCGAGAAGGACGGCGACACTCCATACGAAGAATGGATCTACGGCACGCCGCCGCAGGATGTTGATTTTGTCCGCTTCGTGGGCGATGAAGTGGTGCGGGTGGAAACCATGAGAGTCGGCGGACAGAAAATCGTCCGCACCGAGAAAGAGGTTATTCTCAAGACGCCCGAGCAGGAGCAGGAAGAGGCCGAAAAACAAGATCAGCCAGAGCGTCCGGCGAATGCTCCTACCCTGCGCCGTCCCGGAGAAGATGCCGAAGATGCTCCCAAGCCGGCTACCGGCGCCAATCCAGCGCCCCTCCCGCCGCCTGATGCGCCGCCGCAGCAGGGACCTCCCGGACCGGGAAACATGGCCGGCCGGTAGGCTGCTGCGAAGATGCGATTGCGATTTCTACCTTGCGGCCATCGTGCTGCCCGCATCGGCGAATGAGAACGCGAGCGACACGTTGCTGTACTCGTGCCCGTCCACTTCCACATAGGGATACACAAAGTAATTCAGCGGCTTGCCAGCCTGCGGCGGGTTCAGCCGCAGGTCGCGGCCCATGCTGAACTGCACGCGATTCACGTCGTGCGAGCCGAAAAAGTAATCCCGCTTCTCCGGATGCTTCCACGCCTCCGAGATGTCGACCGGAATCCATCCTTTGCCATCGATATAGAAATCCGACCAGCAGTGATAGCCGGCAATCTCCGCCGAATGCTTGTCCGCCGGAAGCGGAAATCCAATTTCGAAGCGCGCCGGAATGCCCTGCGACCGCGCCATCGCAATAAATAGAGAATGAAAATCGGTGCAATTCCCCTTCTTGGCGTCGCAGGCGTAAAGAACGTCGCCACGTCCCCAGCCCGTGCCCGTCTTGTCATAACGCATGGTAGAGAAAACATAGTCATAAATAGCGCGCGCCTTGCCGAGGGGAACACTCTTGCCTTCCGTCACCTTCGTGGCAAGATCGGCTGGCACTCCGGTGACCGGCACAAGAGAGTCGGGCTGCAAGTCGTTGTGCCGTTCCTGGTTCGTGAGCTTCGCCGGAACTATGTGTGCCGAAGAATGTAGCGCAATGCGCTCATGCCTCACCACGTCGTACTCGATGTCGAAGTGCAGTTCCGGTTGGGATGATCTGGTCTCGGCGAAATAGATCTCGTTCCCAAATTTGGATTCTCGTGTCTTCTTGAGCGGCAAGTCTCCGCGCGCCGAAACGACTCTCACCTCTTGAAAAGCGTCCGAGTGCGCCGCGGGAATCCAGATGCGGACCTTTTTCCCCGCAGGCAAGTTCTTCACCGTGAACCCATAATGAAACGTAAAGTGCCGCGACTCCTGGCTGAGAGCTGACAGCGTGAAGATGAGAAAAGAGACGAACACACAAAGTTTGCGCAACATTGGCGGCTTCCTTTCCAAGTTCTGAGACGGAAAACTGGCAACTGAAATGTGCTTTAGGAAACGACACACGGGCGTCTTAGCGGGAACGCCGTCAAGTGAAGCCGCGCTTGGTAAGGCGCATGGAAAAGAAGATGCGGAATGGGAAAGCGAGGATGCGGTATTTTATCTCGGCTCTCGATTCCCGGCAGGCTGGCCCACCCTGCGTGATGTCGAAGGGTGGGAATTTCGACAATTCGCTCGCACCCGAGAGCCGGAAGCCGAAACCTCCGCGCCTGCGATAGAATTCCCCCAATGCCCACCGCCATCCAATGCCACGACCTGCGGAAGACTTACGACGGCAAAGTCGAGGCCGTGCGCGGGTTGAATCTTGAAATCCAGACCGGCGAGTGCTTCGGGCTGCTCGGTCCCAACGGGGCGGGGAAGACCACCACCATCGAAATTCTTGAAGGACTGCTCGCGCCCACGTCCGGCCAGGTCTTGATCCTGGGCCATACCTGGCAAGAGAACGAGCGCGAGATGCGCGAATGGCTGGGCATTTCGCTGCAAGAGACCCGGCTCTCGGAAAAGCTCAGCGTGCGCGAGACCATCGATTTATTCGCCAGCTTCTATCGCGAGCCGCGTTCGACCGATGAAGTCCTCGAACAACTCGAACTCACCGAAAAAGCTGACGCCTGGGTTGGAAAGTTATCCGGGGGCCAGCGCCAGCGCCTCGCGGTGGCCACGGCCCTCGTATGCAATCCGAAAATTTTGTTTCTCGATGAGCCCACCACCGGCCTCGATCCGCAAAGCCGACGCCAGCTTTGGGACATCATCCGCGCTTTCCAGCGCAACGGCGGCACGGTGTTGCTGACCACGCACTACATGGACGAAGCCGAGCGCCTCTGCGACCGCCTCGCCATTGTGGATCACGGGCAGATCATCGCCGAGGGCTCGCCCGCCGATCTGATCAACCGCCTGGGCGGACATCATGTCGTCGAATTTGCAGTGAGCGGAACCGACGGCGCCGCGTTGCCGGCCTGGCGTGCTTTGCCCAGCGTCGAGTCCGCCCGCGAGGATGACGGCATGGTCGCGCTCAATGTGAAGCAGCCGCACTTGACGATTCCGGCCTTGCTCGAAGCCATCGACAAGCAGGGCGGCGTACTGCAACATCTGACCACGCGGCAAGCTAGCCTCGAAGATGTCTTCGTGCGGCTGACTGGACGCCATCTGCGGGATGAGTAAAGGAGTCGGGATGAATCGCGTTTCGAAGTTCGCCGCGTGCGTTGTCCTCGCTGCGGCTCTGGCATGCGCCGCCGGGGGCCAATCCCCCGCGCCGACTGCCGACTTCGCTCCCTTTCAGCAATGGATGGGCGCAGTCCTCACCGGCGAGGCTGCAACCCTCAAGTCTCTCTACAGCACCGATCCCCCGGCGCAAGTGCGAGTGAAGACCGGCGCCGACGCCGATACCAGTTTCTGGCTCGGTGAAAAGACGCAGAACATGAATGTTGAACTCGTGCGTGGCACAACGCCCCGGCCCGATATCACGCACCTGATCCTTCGCATCAATATGGAGACATCTTCTTCAAATGGGAAGCCCATCTTAATCACCGACGACCAGGTCTGGCAAAAACAAGGCGAGCCATGGAAACTGGTCTCGGTGGAGCGAACCGACGCGCCCAGCCTGGAGCAGCCTTCCGACATGAAGAAGGAGATTTACCCGGCCAGCGCCGATGCGCACGCCGAACTCAAAGACGCGGAAGAAAAAGCTTCCCGAGAACACAATCGCCTGCTGCTGATATTTGGCGCGAACTGGTGTTTCGATTGCCACGTGCTCGATCTGGCGTTTCAGAGGCCGGAACTGGCCCCGATCCTGGCCGCGAACTACGAAGTCGTGCACGTCGGTCCCGACGAAAAGAAAAATGCAGATCTAGTGCAGCAGTCTGATATCCCTCTGAACAAAGACATTCCGGCCATGGCAGTCGCCGATAGCGACGGCAAACTGATCGTCAGCCAGAAAAACGGCGAGGTCGAAGACGCCCGCCAATTGACGCCGGAAGTACTGGCGGAGTTCTTGAATAAATGGAAGCCGAACTAATGCTATGAGCGTCGCCCAGGAAATCCCGGTTACCACAAAAAAACCCGCGCCTGGGCCGCCGCGCCGCAATGGCCGCTGGTCGGGCTATTCCCATCTGCTGATGGCTCGCATGTTCGAACTCAAACGCGAGCCCGAAGTCGTGTTCTGGGTGTTTGTATTCCCCCTGCTGCTGGCGCTTGGCCTGGGCATCGCCTTCCGTAATAAGCCGGAAGAGGCGGTCTCAGTCGCCATCATACAAGGTCCCGGGGCGCAGGACGCACAGGCACTGTTGGCGCGCTCGCCGCATCACGAGATGTTCAAGACGCAAACTCTCGACGCCGAAGCGGCGCACAAAGGATTCCGCCTGGGCAAGTTCGACCTGGTGATCGAGCCAGACGGCAAGGGAGGCTTCGCTTACCGTTACGATCCCGCCCGCCCCGAAAGCGTGCTCGCCCGCGCAGAAACTAATGACGCCCTGCAAGCCGCCGCCGGCCGCAAAGACGCGGTCGCAACCACGGCTATAATCTCCTCCGAGCCCGGCTCACGCTACATCGATTTCCTCATCCCCGGCCTGCTCGGCATGAACCTGATGAACTCCGGCATGTGGGGCATCGGCTTCGCGCTAGTGGACATGCGCCAGCGCAAGCTGCTGAAGCGCTTCGTCGGCACGCCCATGCGCCGGGGCGATTTCCTCATGGCGCTGGCCTCGAGCCGCCTGATCCTGATGATCATCGAGGTTGGCCTCCTGCTGCTTTTCGGCGTTCTCTTCTTTCACATGCGGGTGTTGGGATCGATCGGGGCGATTTCCCTGATTGCCGCCATCGGCTCATTGACCTTCGGCGGCGTAGGCTTGCTCACCGCCAGCCGCGCACAGAAAATCGAGTCCGTCAGCGGCCTCATCAATCTGGTCATGATGCCCATGTGGATCTTCTCCGGCGTCTTCTTTTCCTACGAGCGCTTCCCGGCGGTGATCCATCCGCTGATCAAGGCGCTGCCGCTGACCGCGTTGAACGATGCGCTCCGCGCCAGCATTCTCGAAGGCACGCCGCTCCTTCACCAATGGCCGCGATTGCTGGTCATGATCTTGTGGGGAGGAATCTCGTTCGCGCTCGCCCTGAAATGGTTCCGCTGGACCTAAGCTGGAAGGCCGCAGCGCCACCGTGCGGAGAATCCGCAAGAAACCCGGTCTGGCCGCTCGTGATTAGGCCCCGTTCGCAAGTTTCGGGAGAAGTTACGAACGAGGCCTTTTGCGGTGCTTAGCAAGAATACTGCGGTTATGACGCTTTGGCCTGTTTGGCTTTGCGGACCTTGGCCCAGCGTTGTCGTTGCGCCTCAGCGATGCGGCGGCGGGCTTCCTTGCTCAGGACTCGTTTTGTCCTGGGCATCGTTCCGCTTGCACCACCAAGAGCGTTTAGCGCTTTCCCCACCCTCTCCATCTCTTTTTGAAGACGAGAGTACTCACTGCGCAGGGAAGTGACTACCTTGTTCAGGTTCGTCATTTATTACCCCCTCATAAGTCAAAGGTAACATGACAAGAATCAGACGCAACAAGAATTAGAGGATTTGACACTTTCGACTGGCAGCTTTGATAACTGATCCACGCCTGCTCGGGCACCTTACCGTTCGTTAAGCGGGACGACCGATGGTAGGTAGAAAACGGGGGACGGCGCGGGCTTTCACCGCCTGCTCAAACGAGTACGCCAGCTTGATCAGGGTAGGCTCGCTCCAGGCTCGGCCGAAGAACGAAATGCCCACGGGCAAGCCAAAGACTGAACCAGCGGTCACGTTGATGTTCGGATAACCTGCTACCGCTGCCGCGTTCGAGCTTCCTCCGCTGAAGTGATCGCCCGTAATCAGGTCTGTAATCCACGCGGGACCTCCCGTAGGTCCCACGATAGCGTCCAAATGGAACTTATCCATAGTCGCATCGATACCTTCGGTGCGCGCCAGTTGACGATTTTTCGCCACCGCATCCACATATTCTTTCTCAGTAAGCGGTCCCTTGGCTTCGGACTTGAGTAATAAGTCCTGGCCGAAATAAGGCATTTCTTTTTCGCGATTCCGGTCGTTGAATTCGATGACATCCTTCAGCGTCTTTACTGGCGCGGCGGGGCCGAGCCGAGCCAGATAGGCAGCCAGATCGGCTTTCATCTCGTACATGAAAACCAGTGCCTCGCTATCATCGAATTTTCCTAGCGTCTCGATATCGGCCGGATCGACCAGCATTGCTCCCTGCTTCTTCATCACGTCGAGCGCCTGTTCCATCAGCGCATCTACTGCATCGTTGAAGCCGAAATATTTCCGCGCCACACCGATGCGAGCGCCTTTGAGCCCGTTAGGATCGCAAGATTGCGAATAATCGGTGTGCGCCTTGCCCGCGCTCGCGGCAGTCGCAGCATCCTCCGCATCCACACCGGTCAGCGCGCTCAGCACCATCGCCGCGTCCTTCAACGTGCGGCACATCGGTCCGGCGCCATCCTGCGAATGCGAAATCGGAATAATTCCCGCCCGGCTTACCAGTCCCACCGTGGGCTTGATCCCTGCCAGCCCATTCGCCGAAGAGGGGCAGACGATCGATCCATCCGTTTCCGTGCCAATGCCCGCCGCCGCGAGAATGCACTCCGCAATCTGCAATCTGAAATCTGCAATCTGCTGCCGTACGGTGGTTGAGCCTCTCGGTCTGTGGTGATAAGCTAGACTTCGTTCAGCCCTTGAGCGGGAGTAGTTCAGCGGTAGAACGCCAGCTTCCCAAGCTGGATGTCGCCGGTTCGATCCCGGTCTCCCGCTCCATCTCTTCAATCACTTAGAGCAGTGGTCACTCGTGGCCTGTGCGCATTTGTGTTCAGAATTGTGTTCAATTGGATTGGGGTTTTCACTGGATGCTCCGCGTCAGGGGCTCCGGCATGGGCACGGGTTTCACTTCGGGCGCTTCGGCGGTCATCACGTCCTGGGTTACATCGTTGACCATCTTGCGCACGCTCTCCGGAACGGCTTGCTGGTACACGTTCATGGTGGTGGCGATATCGGAGTGGCGCAGATGGGCCATCACGTCGCGCGGGTTGCCGTGGCCTTCCGCGTTGGTTGCGAAGGTTCGCCGCAAGACCTGGAAGTTCACCGGGACGGCGATCTTCAACTTGGTGGCGATCGGTTTCAGGCGACGGCGCAGCCAGTTCTCCGGACGCAGGGGCGTTTTTCCATTCCCGCTGGGGAAGATGAGAGCGTCGGCCGGCGCCGATGCATTCTCTTTTCGCCACATCTTGAGAGCCGGGATGAGCATGTTGGGAATCACGACGGGCGCTTTGCTGCCCTTGGTTTTCGCCTTGCCCGGGCGCAGCGTTCCGCGCCACGCCGTTCCTTCGATCTGAAAATGGTCCTCGCGCCAGGACGTCCAACGAAGGCCGAAAATTTCTCCCGGCCGCATGGCGCAGAAGGCCGCGATCATGGCCATGAGGCGGTCGCGGAACGGCAGCGCCTCCAGCAGCAGCCGCGCCTGGTCCTTCGGGAGAGTCGACTTCTCAGGCTCTCTCGTCTCCGGCATTTTCATTTTGCGCGCCGGATTCTTGCCGATCAGATCCGCGTCGAGCGCCTCCTCCAGGATGGCCTTCAGCATGGTTCTGCAGTGGTCGATCACGGTGAAGGAAAAACCGGTCTTGAGGCCCTCGCGGGGTTCGGCCAGATCGTTGATGAACATTTGGCATTTGAACTTGTCGAGCTTGGCGAGAGGAACGGGCCCGAGTGCGGATAGGATTTTTTCGACGCTGTAGGCATTTGTTTCCCGCGTGGATGGCGCCCAGTACGTCTTTTTCATCGGAACGAAGCGCTCCCGGGTGAACCATTCGAGCGTGACGCGGTCGGGTGTCGGCTGAACCCAGGTGCTGAGAAACTTCAGTGCGCTCGCGGCGCCCACTTCCGGATCATCTTCGGAGTCGATGATGCCCTGTACCTGCTCCTCGAGCTCCCTTTGTTGGGCGGCGTCGAGCTTGCGTTCGGCAATCAACTCGCGGAGCTGCTTTTCGATCGCGGCCTCGGCCTTGATGAATCTGGCCAATTTCTCCTTCGCTTCGCACTTGAGCAATTTCGCTCTGGGTCCGAGCACGATGCCCACGTGCCGGCGAACTTCCTGGCCAGCGGCATCGCGCGCGTACACGTAATAGTTCCCGTACCATTTTTGTTCGAGCTTGCCCCGTATTTCAACGCGGCCTTTCTGGAATCCCCTCGTTCGCATGATGCGCAGTCTCCTCTGATTGCGCATGCTATGCCGGACAACGTGAAAGCTCAACGACATTATTGTTGACCTCCAGAGTTCCTACGACCGTTTCGGGAATGGGCCTTCGGCAGATTGCAGATGCTCATTGATGAACTGTTCAACATCTTGGCGCCGGAAGCGAAGCAGGGCGCGGCGTGAGCCCATACGCACGCACGCGATGCGTGGCTGGCGCCGGGTGGCATGATCGCGCACCCAAGCTTTCGACGTGCCGAGAAATTCTGCCACTTCGTCCAATGACCAGAGCCGCGTCAGTTCCTCCGGCGAGAACAGAGCACGCTGCTGCTCCGCGGCCGGGAGGCTTTTCTTCATGCGTTCAGGAGGAGGATTCACGGCCGCGCGAGTTTCAAAAGCGCGCGTGAGTTCGCCCGTCGCGTCGGGCTTGGGTTTCGCGGGTTGGTGTTCGGGAATCATTCTCCAATTTCCCGCTCCCACGGTTGTTCTTTGGCGCTCACTGTTTTGTCTCCCTAGTTTGGCTTGTGGTTTTTCTTCCACTGGGCAATTTCGTCCAAGATGACGCGCCGCGCCTCGTCCGCGCTGAAGTCGCGAAAAGCTGATGGTGAGAGCAGGATGATCTGATTTGGGAGAGCCAGCACTGGCCGTCCCCGCCCATCAAGGTCGATCCTCGATTCCAGCATCTGCCGGCAGAGCGCAGTCCAACCGAGCAGGCCTTGCTCCTTCAGCAAACGTTTCGCGAGTCGGGTAGCGGCGCTGGCGTTCATTTTTTTCGCTCACTCGCCCACTGCGCGTTGCGGCGGCCGCTTCGCTTGCGGCGCGTCTTCGATCCAATCAAGATGATTCTCAAGATGACAGCCGCGGGCAAAGGGAATTCCGGCGCGGCGGCACACCTCCTCGAAAACCATGCGGGCGGACCTTGCTCCGATCGGAGGTGGGTGCTGCTCGACGATATAGGCGCCCACCATGCTGTCGGCAAGTTCGTGCCGCGCCTTCGCCAGCAGTCGCCGATCGCGCTCATCGAAATCGGCTTGGGAAAATTGTGGGGCGCTCCCTTGGTTTTCTATTTTGGTTTTAAGATTTTGGTCTTCATAAGGAAGCACGTGATCTGAATCGACAAATTGTCGGGGATCAGGCGACGAATTGTCGGGGATCGCCGCGGGTGATTTTGCGCGGGCTGGAACACGAATCCCAATCCGAACTCGTAACGGAAGCCCCACGTCCAACTGATTTTGCGAAGCTTGCCCTGCTCATCTCTGTCATCTTCGACGCGGCGGATCGCCGTCTTCTGAATGAGCCACTTCACCATGCGCGCCACGTGATCGTCGCTCAACCCTTCCTCGATCGCGATCTCGTGGTGCGAGCCCCGGCAGATCCCGCTGAAATCACTCTGTCGCTCGCACAGGTTTCGCAGAACTTTCTGGGCGGATTGGGTCATCGCCTCAAAAAAATCCGGCTGGTCAGAGCGAAGACGCTTAAACCACTTCATCGCGCAAGCGCTCATGCGCGCCTACCTTCCCGCACCAGGTACGGCGCGGGGCGCCCCGCGCCTCCGGGCCGCGGTCCGATGTAGCGCACCCAGCCGGGCCAGTCGGTACTGCGAGTAAATTCCGCGCTGCTCTCCCATTTGCGGAGATCTTCAAAGTCCGAATCGGTCAGCTGCGTGTCGAAGCACTCCAGCATGTCATCGAGCCAAGCGTCGATCCGCGCGTCGAGCGCGGCTCGGGCTGCGCGGGATTGTGCCGTTGACCTCATCGGTTCAGGCGGCGTCGACGCCGGCGGCGATGCGTTCGAATTCCTGCATGCGTTTCTGGTGCGCCGTGCGGAGGGCTTTCAGAATGCCGCCCAGTTCTTCCGCGCGCGGCGGCACATGGCCGTTCTCGATGGCGCTCAATCGCGATCGGTCGATTCCGACGGTGTTCGCGACGTCATACTGCGACAAGCCCGCCGCCTCACGCAATGCGCGCAAATTCGTCTGGAACTTAATGCTCGACTTCTTCATTTCACCCCTCCACGTTGTTGTTGACTTACCACTCACTTTCGCATGCCCGATTCAATGCTTCAGAATTGCTGAATTTGCAGAAATTAGACGGGGAGGTGTTCTTTAAACATTTTTTCCACAAGGTTGTTGACCCGGAAAAGTCCGCCGCTGGCCGCGTCCCGCGGGAAAACGGGGGATCAAGTCGGAAAATTCCACAGGGGGAAAAGCGGGGGGCAGCCTGTCAAGCTCTTTTTTTGCTCGTGGAAATTCGCGGCCTCTTTTGCAACGGGGCGCTCCCGGCGCAACGGGGACGGTCTCAACGGGGACGGTCTTGGCATTCCGCGGCTTCTTGGCTCTGGTGGAAGTTGGCCAGGCCAGGGCAGGAAGGCGCGGACGAACGGCACCTTCGGGAGCGCCGAAAATTTGGTCCGCGGCGGTATGCTATTGGGCAATCGGGCAAAGATGGACCGGAGCAGTGAGCGCTCGCTGCTCTGGACAAACCCTCTGCCACGATCCCGCCCGGCCCGCCCGACAATTCCATCGCCCGAGTTTTCGAGTCATTGCCCGAGGAAAGGAGCGCCGCTTGGCCTGCATCCAGCAGTTCCCACTGAACCCGCCGCGCGGGCGCCTCATGCTGGCCGACCCGCAGCCGACTGAACGCGAGGTAGAAATTTTGTATCTGTTGAGCGATGGCGAAACAATTTCCGACGTGGCGGAAAAATTCTGCATGCGCCGGCACACGTTGCAGATGCAGCTCCACAGAATGCGGGAGCTTTTCCGATGCGCCACTACCGCGGAGTTGATCGCGATGGCACTGCGCCGCGGCTGGATTATTTGAACGTTCCGCGGGGGGATCGGCGGGCGATTCGCGGACGATTTGCCAACCGGCTCCAGGGGAGGGCCCCACCTGTCCGGCCGCGTGGGAAGAGGGCTGACGGGCCGAAAGCTAGGCGCCGAAAAAGCTAGGCGCCCCCGAGGCCTCACGGGGCGGCGCGCGTGGCCATCCGTGGAGAGAGGGTCGAGGGGTAGGGGGGAGTGAAAATCTCTGGGACTTTTCGTGCGGCGACCGGTGGGGCATGACGTACACACCACCGCAGCAAAAGATTTTCGCCGGGGAAAATGCGAATCTGATCCCATTTCCTACAAAACCCGCATTCGGCGGGGCTTTCAGCCCCAAATGTCATCGAATGGCGCCGGTTTCGCCAGGATTCCCGGTCTTTTTCCAAGGCGTCCGCGTTCGGCGCGGAGAACATAGAACACTTGCGTCAGTTCTTCGAGCGTCGCGACGGCGCCATTTTCAATCTCCACCAGGCGGGCCAGGTTGACGGCCGCTTTCCGGGCCACCATTTCCCGACTCAGGCGAGGAACCATCTGCCGCAACCTCGCTAGATCACTGCCGGTCAATTTCTCCATAGGGCACGAAGAGCGCGGGGCGGAATGGCCGAGGTCCGCACCGCGACGCGAACGAGCTTCGCGGAAAGGAGGGCGATCGGCCGAAACCGTCCCGCGCCTTCGGGATTCAATTCTACCTGTCACGCGCGCGCTCCCAGCCGCGGCGCGACGGCCGGCGCATCATCCAGCAGCTTGGCCTCCGGGAATTCCGCTTGCGCGGCAGCCAGATCTGCAAACCAGTGGGTGACGGCGACGTGCTCCCGCGGGTGAGCCGCGATGAATTTTTCCGTCACGGCCACTGTACATACACGCTCGCCAAACCAGACGGGCCACGCCAAAGGCCTCAGCTCGACGCGCGTGCGCCGTTTTTCGCGGCCGTTCGAAGCCGCCCGCTGGCTTGCTTCCTGGGCGATGATGCGCCGCGCGATGCCGGCCGCGAGTTCGTCCGCTTGCGCTCGATCGGCGCGTTCCAATTGCCGCTCCAGCCGGTCCAGGACGGCGTTGCCGTGGGGTTGAAGTAAAAGTGGGTGGAGTAGACTGCTGATGGTTTTGGGATCAGAATCAGAATCAGCCATGGAATCACCTCATCTGTGATTTTGTGGTCAGCGGCGTTGCGGGTGTTCTAGCACCCGCACGTCGCGCTGATGCGATTCCACTCCCTGCAGGCCTCGCTGTCAGTGACCCCGCGCAAGAGGAGCGAAATATTTTTTCGCTTTGGCCCATTTTGGGATTTCTCCCGTAATGCGGCCGAAAATCGCGCAATAGGAAGCCGCTGCAGCCCCGATCCCAGATTCGATGAACCTGCAGCACCCCGGAATTTCAGGTTAAAGCTGGTGGCTGGCTTCAGTTCATCTGTGACGCCGGTACCGGCCAGGCCAGCGCCGCCATTTGCTCCGCGATGGCTCGGACCTCGCGCACCGCGGCCTCGACGCTCTCGATCAGCCGGGCGTTTTCCAGATCGTTCTCCTGGATGGCATGCAGCATCTCATCGATCTCCGCGCGGAGCTGGGTGTTGCGCGCTTGGAGTTCCCGCAAGCCTTCATGGGTCATGCTGCACCGTTGCCAGTCTACAAAAAAGGCAGCGGCCAAAACGACTGACGACGTTTGGCCGCTGCCAACCGCTACGCGCTGGATGGACGCGCAGCGATCTCGGAATCTGCCGCAGTCTTAGCTGGCGGCTGGCTGGGTTGCGGCGCGGCCGCAGCCGCCGGCTTGCTTGCCTGCAGCGCGGCGGTGAGCGCGGTAATAGCCGCGGTGAGTTGCTGGACGGCGGCCACCAGCTCCGGGCTGGTGGTCTGCACTTGAAATGCTCATGGCAGCCTCCGCAGTAATTCTGTGCGCAGCCTCAGCCGCTCGCGCTCTTCGAAAGCCACCAGCTTGCTTTCCCTGCGGGGACGCGCCAGGCGCGCGGCCAGGTCCGCCGGCGCGTGTTTGAATTTCGCGAAGATGGGCGTGCGCAGCGCCGCGGCCAGATCCTCGTCGTCGTCGTCGTTCTCCTCAGATTCTTCTTCCAGGACGTCATCGGCGAAGCCATTGTCGATGGCCTCGTCGGCCGTCATCCAGGTTTCGGCCGTCATCATGGCGGAAATTTTTTCCACGGAGAGCGACGAGTGCCGGCGATACCCGGCGATCATATTCGACTTTGTCTTGTCCAACGTGTCCGCAAGTTTGCGGAGGTCATCAGCGTTGCCTCCCATCATTGCGGCCCAAGGGTCATGGATCATTAGGAGCGAGTTGGCCGCCATGGAGATCCCGCCAACGTCGGCCGCCATGAGAATCGACGAAGCGATGGACGCTGCGAGCCCATCCACTTGCGCGGTAATGCGCGCGCCGTGTCCGCGCAGCGTGTTGTAGATCGCCAGGCCGTCGAACACACTCCCGCCAGGTGAGGAAATTTTCAGGTGAATTTTGCGGACACCGGCGCCCGCGGCTTTCAGGTCCTCCGCGAATTGTTTGGCGGTCAGGCCGTCGCCCCAGCCCGAATCGCCGATCTCGGAGTACAGCAGAATTTCCAGTTCGTCGCCGCCGGCGCGCGCGTTGATGGTCCAAGGATTTTTTTTCATGGCATCCCTCCTACGCGTGCATGGTGAGCGCCTGCACCGGGATGGGCCCGGAACCCTTCAGCAGCGCCCCATCGACGCGCCAGAACCCCAAATAGGCGACTTGCCCGAAGAGCGCGAATTTTTCCATTAGAACCTTCATTTGCAGGCTGTCCCGAACCTGCCTTCGCAGAAATTTGCTGTGATCTCCCAGGGTGGCGCACTGCAGGCCCGCGGTGGCGGCCGGCATCGAAGGCGACAGGTACAGCGGATAGCCGCACAGCAAACGCCGGCCGGCAGAATCGAATTCTGCCGGGAAGATGTAGGCGTTGGTGGTGCTCTTCAACTGACAGATCTTCGTGAACGTGGCCGGCGACATCATCCAGGAGCCGTTCACCAAATACGCGGGATCAACGCTGTCCACCATGTCCCAGATTTCGTCGGGAGCGATGGCGGAGGAGCTGGCCGTGGTGACGCCGGCGCCCGCGGCGGCCAGCAGTGTGGTGATGAAAGTCTTCCCGATGGCCCGGGCAAAGCGCACCGCAAAGGCCGCGGCCGTGAGCCCGGCAATGTCGAATTTCGAATCGTTGACCAACTCCACGCTGGCCAAAACATAATCACTGCGCCAGGTTGGGCATTGCGCGAAGGCGAGCGAGGTAAAGGGAACGTCGGTTTCCGTATCGGACGCGGCATTCTCGGCCACGATCGAGGCCTGATGCGCGACGTCATCCACGATGGGATATCCGGTCGGCGCGCCGTTCACGGTTTCGAACATGGTGGCCAGGCCAAACAGCGGCTCGAAGGCCTCCAGCATGACCTCGAAGCGCTCGGCAAACGGCAGCGGGACGATGTAGCCGCCGCTGGATCCAGTGCCCACCGCTTGCGCGCCGCGGATGAGCGTCGATTTCTCACTCCCGATGCGCTGCCGGTCCTCGATCGACAGAGCGGAGAATCCCTCCCGCAAATAACTTTCGAACTTGCGATCGGGCGTGCTGATGACCGGCGCCGGCAAGCCCAGCTCTCGGGCATGTTGGTTCAGCGTAGCGCGGCGCAGATCGGTGCGATCGACGAGCGAATCGGCGAGGGCTAAGAGTTGCGAGACCCGGGCCCCGTCTTCTTTTGTGAACGATGACTTGTGAAGGATGGAATCAGCTTCGGCGAGCAACTGCAGGCGGTCCATGTGTGGCCTCTTTCACTTCTCTCTCAGAGAAGAGGGATCAGCGTCCCGAGGCAGCCAAAAAAGAAACGCCGACTCTGGACGGATTGGTGCCATCCATCAGTCGGCGCCGGAACTCAACGCGCTGGGCAATACCATGCGCGGAATTCGACGTTCTCTGACCTGCCGTCCGCGCCTTAGGACCCAATATCCTCGCCCAGAAAATTAACCGGGAGCGCGTCCAGCTCGCGCCGTGGCGTCGACGGCCGGTCGACGCACGGGCTGGTTTTGATTGTGCTCTCGCCGGCGGGCCCTGGGCAAGCGCCATGAGGGCAGGAGAGAATATTGCTCATGACGCTAGTTTGGATTTACGGCGCGGTCGCGGCGATCACCGCGTGGTGGATGGTCCCCCGGCGAATTGAGTTCCGCCTGCGCAATCAAAACGGCAGTTCCATCTGCTGATTACTGGGAAGTACACCGCGCCGGCGGCTCCTCGAGGAGCGGGCGGATCTAGCGGGCGGCGCACCGGTGCGCGCGGCCACAGCAGCAATCAGCACCAGCGGACGCCACGCTGAAAAAATTCCGCCCCACGGAAGATGCAAAAGGGCATCGGAGAGCGGCGGGCCTCGCCTTCCCTCCCCCGAGTCGCGGCGTTGACCCGATTCGCGCACCGATGCCTCAGAACCAAACTAGCAGCCCTGACCCGATGGCGAGACAGTAGATCGTGCGTCTCCGGGGAAGGGAACGTACCGCTCGGGGCGCACCAGAGGCACGGGGATGGTCACCCGAGCGAAGATCGCCCCGCAGGCGTCACCGTGCGCGCAGCGTGGGGTGTTCCAGGGAGCGGGGGGCGGCGAGCGAGAGCCTTTCTGGAGAAGTTGTGTTCAGAATTGTGTTCAATTGAAAGCGAAAATACCGTCAAAACAGCCCTTGTACCCACTGTAAATGATTGATTCTTCGTTCGCCGCGGTGCCTACGCCAGCTTCCCAAGCTGGATGTCGCCGGTTCGATCCCGGTCTCCCGCTCCACTATTTTTCCTCATCTCGCGTTCTTGCCGACCTCTTATCACCGACTGGTTGCGCTCCATTCGTGGACTCCGGAAAGACTGGAACCTTGCTCCCGGAAGTGGGACAATGTTGTCGACAGGCCGTCGGTTGCCACCCGCAGGCAAAAGGAGGTTTTATGCTGGCGACAAGGCATCGTTTCGAGCGCAATCCCTATTTCCAGTTTCATCCACTGCACACCGCGTTTTCGCTTCTCGGCGCGCTCATTCTTTTCGGAATGCTGGTCTGGGTTCTGGCCGTGCCGGCACGTTAGCGCGGCGACCGGGCGAACGCGCCCTTCCAGGATGCGCGTGTGTCTAAGCTCCCGTTGTCAGCGCGATGCTCCAACTTCAAAAAAGATGTGAAACCTTCGTAACAATCCACAAGAAATTCCTTTATCCCTGTCATCAAAATTTGCAATTGGACTACCCTCGGCGCGCTGACTACCGTATTGGAATGGACCCCTTTATATCTGTTGAGGACTCACACATAGATGTAATCCACGAGATCACATCCTGCCTGAACTCCGAGGATGGACTTCACCAAGTACTGGCTCGCGTTGTCGATTTCGCGTCGGCGCTGGTCAAGTGCGACTCTTGCCTGGTCTATGTGCTCGAAGGCGAGGAGTTGGTCTTGCGGGCCTCAAAAAATCCGCATCCCGAAGTCGTCGATCGCCTGAAGTTGCGCGTAGGCGAGGGCATTACGGGATGGGTTGCCCAGCATCGCGAGCCGGTGGCCATCCCGGAAAAGGCGGCGCAGGATCCCCGCTTCCAATTCTTCCATGAGCTTCCGGAAGACAGCTACGAGGCGTTTTTATCGGTGCCGCTGATGTGCCGCGGCCGTGTCGTGGGCGTCATCAACCTGCAGCATCGCCAGCATCACGTCTATCGCCGGCGCGAGATTCGCATCATTTCCGCGATTGGATTTCTGGTCGGCGCCGAAATCGAATTGGCCCGCCTCGAACAAGCCAACTCTACGCTTGCCGAGCAGTTGCAGACCAGAAAAATTGTGGAGCGCGCCAAGGGCATCCTGCAGCGCGATCTGGGCCTCAACGAGGAGCAAGCCTATCTCGCCATCCAGCGCCAGAGTCGGCAAAAACGCAAGCCCATGAAAGAAATAGCCGAAGCTATCGTTCTCAGCGACGATGTCCGCGGCAACACTCAGCTCCAGACCACGTAATCGCTGACATCGAATTTTCATTTTTCAAAGACCACGCTTCTGTCCATACCGTCGCGCGAAAAGGGAAGGGCACGACTCCCAGTCGTGCCCTACTCGCCGCGCAATCAGCCCGGCGTTAGCCGCTGAGGTTCACTTTTCACTCTAACGCGAACCGTGCCGATTCTTCACGCCGAAATAATTCGCTCAAAAAAGGCGGAGAACCCGTCCGGTTCCCCGCCTTCCTTGTCTTACATCCGGACTACTGTCCCGCCGCCGCGGCCGTGGTTGCAGCCTTGGCTATCTGCACGGAATGCCGGGGTGCTCCAAACACCAGCGTGATCCCGGAGTTTGGCAGTTCCATCGCGCTGACGTAAATCCCCTCGGGCGAGCTTGCCAACATCAAACGGCTTGCTTCCGAAGGTTTGCTATCCTCGGTCGCCGGAACGAGCAGGATGAATCCCGCTCGTGGCCCGCTGATTTTGCGCAGCTGCAACACCGGAGCCACAGTCTGCGGGTCGTAGGAAAATTCATAATCTCCGGCCGGAATTTTGGCCGCTTCCCAGAGCACGTCGTGCGTGAGCGTGAACTTGCCGCGCGCCGGTTCCTGCGCCAAGGCCAGGTTGGGCGCGAAGCTTAACATGGTAACCGCCAGCACGGCGGCGTATGCGAATTTGCGAATCGTAGTCATAGATCTCCTTCTGCCCATTGCAAGGCAAGGGCGCGTCTGATGAGCACGTCAGTCCGCGCAAGCGGATCGGCATGGGCTCAGATTTTTGTGGAGAACGACAAGGTCAGCAGATTTGCACTGCCGCGAACAAGGCTGGCCTGCAAACATCGCTTCGCGAATCCGGCTGCAGAGCTGGTCTGCGAAGTGATTCCACTATGCCGCATTCCAGGGCCACAGTCCAATTCAAAAAATCTATGTCAACGATTCACAGCAGATCGCGCGACCGACGGCTAATGACTGAGCACTGGGTACTGAGTACCGAGTACTGAGCACCGATCTTCTACTCGTGCCGCAGCGCCTCGATGGGATCGAGTCGTGACGCGCGGAACGCCGGGATCATCCCGCTGATCAACCCCACTGCGCCCAAAATTATGGTCGAAGCGATCAGTGTGGCCGGAGCGATGATCAACCGGATATCTCCAGCCTGCCCGTTCTTCGCGAACGCGCTGTACAAGGTGAGCCTTCCGACCGAAAGCGCGACCGTATAAGCCAGAATCACTCCCAGCACTCCGCCCATAAACGTAATCGTCAACGCCTCGGCCAGGAACTGCATCAGGATGTACCAGCGCTGCGCTCCCAGCGCCTTCTGCACGCCAATTTCCCGCGTGCGCTGCGTGACCGATACCAGCATGATGTTCATCAGCCCCACTCCGCCGATACCCAGCGTCAGCGTTCCAATGAATCCCATCAGAATTTTCAGCCCCAGCGTGATGATCTCGAACTGATGCACTTGGGTCATGATGTTGAACACCCTGACCGCCTGCTTGTCCGCCTCGTTGAATTTGTGCTGCCCCGCCATGATCGACCGCACCGCCGGCTCGATGCGCTCATACTCCGGAGTCGAATAGTTAAACCAGATCGAATCCAGATAATGCGTGCTCTTCAGATCGCTCATCGTGGTGAAGGGGATATAAGTCACGCGATTGATATCGTCATTCCCCTCCTGCATTTTTGCCGTCAGTACGCCCACCACCTCAAAGCTGAGCCCGTCCAGCCGTATGTATTCTCCCAGGGCGTTGCGTCCCGAGAACAGCTTCTCCTTCGCTTCGGATCCGATCACTGCCACGCGCGCTCGTTGGATCTGGTCTTCCATGTTGTAGAATCGGCCCTGCGCCAGCTTGAGGGTGCGGATATCCATTACATTCGGATAATTCCCGCTCACCGGCCAGGTGAAGTCCCGGTTCTCATACTGCACGTTCACCTGCTTGTCCACTTCTGGTGTGATGTGCGTGACCTGCGGAAGATTGGTGCTGAGAGCGTCGACATCATCTTGCGTGAACTTGATGTCTACGCCGGATTTTTGCCCGCCGGCCTGCATGGAGGTTTTTCCCGGCACCACGATGCACATCTTCGTCCCGAAATTGGCAAAGATGTGCGCGATGGCCTGTCCAAAGCCATCGCCGTAGGCCAGCAGCATGACCACCGTGGCGATCCCCCACGCCATCCCCAGCATGGTGAGCGCCGTGCGCCGCCGGTTGTGGCGCATCGCCGTATAAGCTTCCTGCAGCAAGTCTCGCATCATTGAGCTTTATTCCTGGCGCAGCGCTTCCACCGGCTGCAGCATCGCCGCCTTCCGCGCTGGATACAACCCCGCAATTACTCCCGCGATCGTCAGGCTCACAATCGCCAGCGTAGCCGTCATCGGCACCAATTTCGGCGGATCAAATCCCTGCGGACCTTGCACTCCTCCCATCAGCCCCATGAGCCCGCCCGCGAAAACCAGGCCGATCACCCCGCTGCCCAGCGTCAGCAGCAGCCCCTCCAGGAAGAAATGAAACAGGATGTTGCGGTTCGTCGCGCCCAGGGCCTTGCGCAACCCAATCTCCTGGGTGCGCTCCGTCACCGCGACCAGCATGATGTTGATCACCCCGATCGCGCCCAGCGCCAGCGTGACCATCCCCACCGCTCCCAGAAACATATTCATTACGTCGAAAATCGTTCCCACCATCTTCGATTCCTGAATGGAATCCCACTCGTCGAAGGCATTCTCGTCGTTAGGATCGAATCCGTGATTGCGTCCGATAATCTTGTGCACATCCTCCTGCGCCAGCTTGTGCTCCGCGGTCGTGAGCGGCTGATACTCGATGAACGAAATCGAGTTCTCATGGTTTTCGCCCTTAATCGGAAAATCCGTAGCCATCACCGAAAAAGGGACGTAGCCGCGCATGTTCAGCCACATGTTGTCGCCGCGGCCCAGGTGCGGCATGGTGCCCACCACTTCAAAGCGCTCGCCATTGATCAGCACAAAGGCGCCCACCGCCGGACGCCCGGGAAATAGCGTCTTCAGCAATTCATTTCCCAAAACCATCACATGACGCCGCTGGATTCCATCCATTTCGTTCAGCCATCGCCCGTCTTTGAGCGGAAGATAGCTGATCTGGTTCAGTTGTGGCTCTACCCCCAGAATTTCTCCGCTGGCATTGGAGAATTCGCTGACCTCGTGCAGATCCTCGCGCGAAATCAGAGGGCAGGCATTGCTCACGTGCGCCGCCTGCGTGCGCACATCAACGTAATCCTGATAGGTCAGCAGATAGGTGCGGGCAGAGCTCATATTTCCCTGCACCGCAGGCGCGCGCCCTGGAAACAGGAACATGATGTTCTTGCCGAATTCAGCCATTTCCCGCTTGTTGCCCGACCGGAATCCTTCGCCCACTCCCACCAGCAGCAGCAATGATCCCACTCCCCACGCAATCCCGAACATGGTCAGAAACGAGCGCAGCTTGTGCGCCCACAGATTGCGGAAAATCTGCGCGAAGATGTCGACCACAGTCCGCATAAGTTTATTCTACCGTCGCCACGCTTAGATGCATGTTCCCTGCATCCAGATACGCAACCTTAGACTCATAAGTTCCACAAAAGTAACGAAAATAGACCCGCCCGTGGCGGGAAGAGGGACTCGTATCAGGGCCCGCATTCATGCGTGCCATAGCTTGCAGGATCAGTTCGCCTTGAGGTGCCGGATTTCCACTTTTCTCTTGCACCACTCCCGAAGGCCTGATCCCGCGCCCCGGCTGCTAAAATTCGCCCTAGCATGTCCTTCCCCCGCACCATCTTCCATGTCGACATGGACGCCTTCTTCGTCTCCGTCGAGGAACTCTACGACCCCTCGCTGAAGGGCAAGGCCGTAGTCGTCGGCGGACAGCGCGACGAGCGCGGAGTCGTCTCCGCCGCCTCCTATGAAGCCCGCAAGTACGGAGTCCACTCCGCCATGCCGCTCCGCACCGCGGCCAAGCAATGCCCTCACGCCATCTTCGTGGACGGCCATCCCGAGCGCTACCGGGAGTGTTCGGAGAAGGTCTACAAAGTCCTGAACGCCTACTCTCCACAGGTTGAAATGGCCTCCATTGATGAAGCCTACCTCGACATGACCGGCACGGAGCGCCTGCATGGTCCGCCGCTCAAAGCCGCCCATAACCTGCATCAGCGGATGAAAACGGAAACAGGCCTGAACTGTTCTGTTGGCATCGGCACCTCACGCCTGATCGCCAAGGTTTCGTCTGCGCAAGCCAAGCCCAACGGCGTCCTTTGGATCGTTCCCGGCCAAGAGGCGAAGTTTCTGGCCCCGCTCGACGTCCGCGAAATTCCTGGGGTCGGCAAAGTCATGGAGTCTCATCTCCATGCCCTCTGCATCAAGAAAGTCGGAGACCTCCGTCAGCTCGAAGATGCCGAACTCGAAGACCGCTTCGGCAAGTGGGGACTCGCGCTCGCGGGCAAAGCCCGCGGGGAAGATGCGGGGGGATGGTTCGACGCCGAAGTCGGCGCCGATCTCGACGCCAAATCCATCAGCCACGAACACACTTACAACGAAGACACTGCCGACGCCGCTCAACTCGAAGCCACCCTCATGCGTCTCAGCGAGATGGTCGGCCGTCGGCTGCGCGAGGCCAATTTCCACGCCCGCACCGTCCAACTCAAGCTGCGCTACAAAGATTTCACTACCATCACGCGCGCCCACACCCTTCCGGCGCCCACCCAGTTAGACACCGAGATCTTCGAGCAGGTCCGCGCGCTGTTCAGAAAAAATTGGAAGCAGGGAATCCAGGTGCGCCTGCTGGGCGTGCACGCATCATCGTTCACCACCCAAGGCGCCCAGATCGATCTGATCGACGGCAACCGCCAGCAGCGCTGGAAAGATGCCCTCGCAGCCGCCGACAGGCTGCGCGACAAGTTTGGCGAATCCAGCGTTGGTTTAGCCGCCGGCCTTCGCGGCAGTTTCCGCGAGCGCACTCACGAAAACCCCGCCGGTCTGCCCGGGAAGGGCAAAGAGAAAACTGGGTCGTAGCCGTAGCGCCGGCGTCCCGCCGGCTGTCGGGAGGGCATCCTGCCCTCCCTGTACCGATCACGCGAAGAGATCCCAAATCTGTTTACAAGTCCCGACTCCGCCTGACATTCAAATGTTTGGAGATGTGCCCCCAACTTGACCTTTCCCGTCCCGCAAACTTAAGATTCCCCGTTCCCCCTGCAACACGTCGGAGCCTCCAACATGCGCAAAGTGTGCCTTTTCTCGGTAGTCATTCTCTTCGTCTGCTCATTCGCTCAAGCCGCCCCAACCGATCCTCCGCTGCTCCTGCGTTTTCCCACCGTCAGCAAGACGCAGATCGTTTTCAACTACGGGGGCGATCTGTGGATCGTCAGCCGCGACGGCGGCGACGCCCGTCATCTCACCTCCGGCATCGGCGTCGAATCTCTTCCACATTTTTCTCCTGACGGCTCGCTGATCGCCTTCACCGGCGAATACGACGGCAATCGTGACGTCTACGTCATTCCTGCCGCCGGAGGTGTTCCGCGCCGCCTGACCTATCATCCCGCCGACGAATATGTCGCTGGCTGGACTCCCGACGGCCAGAAGATTCTCTTCAACTCCTGGGGCAATAGCTTCAACCATTTCGAGGATCAGCTTTACACCGTTTCCGCCCAAGGCGGAATGCCCACCCCGCTGCCGCTTCCTATCGCCGAAGACGCCTCGTTCTCTCCCGACGGAACCCACATCGCCTACGTGCCCCATCCCAAGTGGCAGCAAGCCTGGAAGCGTTATCATGGCGGACAAACTACGCCGATCTGGATCGCCGATCTCAAAGATTCCAGCATCGTGAAAATCCCCCGCGACAATTCCAACGATCACCACCCCATGTGGATCGGCGACACCATTTATTTCCTCTCTGACCGCAATGGTCCCGTGAGCCTGTTCGCCTACGACACCCAAACAAAACAAGTCAGCGAAGCCCTGCACAGTGATGGTCTCGACTTCAAAACCGCGACCGCCGGGCCCGACGCCATCGTCATCGAGCAATTCGGCGCCATCAAGCTCTACGATCTGCAGACTCATCAGGCTCACAACGTCACCATCCATGTCGATGGCGATCTCGAAGCGGTCCGCCCGCACTTTGCCAAAGTCGAGCCCAAACGGATTCAGAATTTCGGCCTGTCGCCTACCGGAGCTCGCGCCGTCTTTGAAGCCTGGGGAGAAATTTTCACCATCCCCACCGACAAGGGCGACATCCGCAACCTCACTCACAGCCCCGCCGTGGCCGATCGCGATCCCGCCTGGTCGCCGGATGGCAAATCCATCGCGTACTTTTCCGACGAATCCGGCGAATACGAGCTCTGCATCCGCGATCAGAACGGCATTGCTCCCGCGCGCCACATCAACCTCGGCAATCCGCCATCGTTTTTCTATACGCCCACCTGGTCTCCCGACAGCAAGAAAATCGCCTACAGTGATAAGCGCCTGCAGCTTTGGTATATCGATCTCAACAATCCAGCCCCCAAGCTCGTCGATACCGACTACTTCGGTGGATTCGGTCCAACCCAACTCAGCCAGACCTGGTCGCCAGATAACAAGTGGATCGCCTACGCCAGGCAGCTTCCCAGCGGGATTCATGCGGTCTTCGTTTACTCGCTCGATCAGGCCAAGTCATTCCAGATCACCGATGGCATGAGTGACGCCACTTTCCCCGTATGGGACAAGAACGGCAAATATCTTTACTTCACCGCCTCGACGAACGTCGCTCTCACCACCGCTGGACTCGATATGTCGAGCGACGAACACCGGGTCACGCGCGCGGTCTACATTGCGGTTTTGAGCAAAGATGAGAAATCGCCGCTCGCGCCCGAAAGCGACGAAGAGAAGCCCAAGGAAGAAAAGAAATCGGACCAGGATAAAGACAAGGACAAGGACAAAGCTAAAGATCAGGCCACCGACAAAGATAAGAGCAAGGGGAAAGATAAAAGCAAATCAGGCTCAACCACCGACGCTGACCAAAGCAACGACGATAAAGATAAAGACAAGAAAGACGAGCCCGTAGTCGTCAAAATCGATATCGACGGCATTGGCCAGCGCATTCTCGCCTTGCCCATTCCGGCGAAGAACTACATGAACATGCTTCCCGGCAAGTCCGGCATCCTGTTTCTTGCCGAAGGTCCGTTAGTTCTCACCGATGACGATCAACCCAATACCAGCCAGACCATTCAGAAGTTCGACCTCAGCAAGCGCAAGGTCGATAAAGTTCTTGAAGACGTCAACGACATCGCAGTCTCTTTTGACGGCGAAAAACTTCTCTACCGCAAAGGCGATTCCTGGGCGACGGCTTCGCCCGACGACACACCCGGGGGCGGAGGCGGCGGAGCTGCCAAGCCCGGATTCGGCCCGCTCAAACTCGATGGCTGGGAGGTCTATGTCGAGCCGCGGGCCATGTGGAAGCAGATTTACAATGAGACCTGGCGCATCGAGCGCGATTTCTTTTACGATCCCCACTACCACGGCCTCGACCTGGAGAAAGCCAAAAAGAAATACGAACCTTATCTCGATGGCATCGCTTCCCGCGAGGAACTTACTTACCTATTCCAGGAATGCCTCGGCGAGATGACGGTCGGCCACATGTTCATTGGCGGCGGCGAAACGCCGGAACCGAAGAAACTCAAAGGCGGACTTCTCGGCGCCGACTACAGCCTGGAAAATAATCGCTATCGCGTCGCCAAAGTTTACGACGGAGAAAACTGGAATCCCACCCTGCAAGCCCCGCTTACGCAGCCCGGAGTTAACGTCAAAGCTGGAGACTATATTCTCGCCGTCAACGACCGCGAACTGCATGCCACCGACAACATCTACAGTTTCTTCCAGGAAACGGCCGGCAAGCAGGTCGTGCTCAAAGTTGGCGCCAGCCCTGACGGCAAGGACTCTCGCGACGTCACGGTGATTCCCGTGGAAAGCGAAGAAGGCCTTCGCCATCTCGAGTGGATCGAGAGTAATCGCCGCCGCGTCGACCAGGCTACGGGAGGACGCGTGGCTTACGTCTATGTGCCCGATACCGGAGGCGGCGGCTACACCAGCTTCAACCGCTACTTCTATGCGCAAGTCGGGAAAGACGCCGCCATCATCGATGAGCGCTTCAACGAAGGCGGACAGCTTGCCGACTACATCATCGATCACCTGCGCCGCCCCATGATGAGCAAAGTCGTGACCCGCGAGGGCCACGACTGGTCTAGCCCGTCAGAAGCGATCTACGGCCCCAAGGTGATGATCATCAATGAAATGTCCGGCTCCGGCGGGGACGCACTGCCGTGGTATTTCCGAAAAGCCGGCATCGGTCCGCTCATCGGAAAAAGGACGTGGGGTGGCTTGGTCGGGATTGGAGGATATCCGGAACTCATCGATGGAGGCCACGTCACCGCCCCGCGAGCGGCCATTTACGGCCTGAAGGGCGACTGGGAAGTCGAGAATCACGGCGTCGCTCCCGACGTGGAAGTCGATCTCGATCCCGCGGCTTGGCGTAATGGCCACGACGCGCAACTGGAGAAAGCCATCGAGGTCGTCATGCAGCAACTGAAGGAGCATCCCTTGCCCGAGATCAAGCGCCCCCCGTACCCGAACTATCACCAGCACGATGATCTAGGCGGCAAGTAGCTAGCGCGCGGCGGTAGCCAGCAGCGATCCGACTCCCGGCTTGTAGCCGTAGTAGCGGCCGAGCGCTTGCAGGTCTTCGATGATCTCCTCGTCATAGCGCTGCTTCAAAGAAGCAGTCAGAATACTGTGCTGCGCATTAGGATCGCTCCTGAGGTCGAACAGGTAACTTTCCGCCGGCGAATCGTAGGTCGTGTACAGGTAGCGTCCGTCCTCGGTCAGAATGCCATACACGGCGCGCACGTCCGAAGCGAGCAAGAGATCATGTTGAGGGTAGGCGTCGAGTTCTTCGCGGGTTCCGGCAAACAGCGGGCGCCCATAAAACGGGCTCTGTCGGATCGGCTGGTGGCCGAGAAGGTAATACAGTGTCGGCGTGATATCAGTGAGCGTTGCCAGGCGCGTGTCGTCGTACACCACGCGCTCCCGCAGCGTTGGCGGCAAATGGATGATCAGCGGCACGTGCATAATTTCCGGCCAGATGCTGGTCGAGTGGCTGGTGCGCCCGAATTCTCCCGTAGCGTCGCCGTGATCGCTGGTCACGATGATAATGCTGTTGTCGTACATGCCGCGCTGCTTCAGATAAGTGAAGAATCGGCCCAGGCAGGAATCGACCCAATGCACTTCGTAGGTAATGCGCGTGCTCAAGCCGGGCCGTTCCGGCCAGTGCTGTGAGGTTGGAGACGGCACATCATTCTGCGCAAACTGGTGCACATTCTTCGGCTGCGCGTAGAAGAACACAGGCTGGTTGGAGTCGTGCTGCGAGTTGAGCGCAGACTCCGCTTGCTCGAGCGTCGAGCCCAGTTCCAGACGGTTCCACAGTTTTTTATCGGTATCGAGTCTCACCACATCGTCATCGGCGGGCAGAATCTCGCGCAGTACTTCATCCAGGCTGACCAGCATGTGGTAACCGTCAACATGCGCCATGCGGTCGAGGCTGTTCAGCTTGCCGAAAGGTTGCTGGTAGTGAGCGTGCAATAACGTCGCACCGGCCCAAATGGCGGGCTCGGATAGCGACGTTCCCGCGTATTGCGTGTAGGCGTGGTGCAGCACGACGCTGTCGCGGGCAAAGGCGTCGAGATTCGGGGTGTAGTCGACGCGGGGATTGTAGGCTCCAAGATAATCGGGTCGCATCGAATCGATGACGAAAATGAAGATATTCGGGCGATCGCTCTTAGTGGGCGCCAGCTGATCGACTAACACGACGCCGTTGCCCGCGCGCGCATCGCGGATATTCGTGTTCTCGCGCAGGATGCGGCAGAGATCGCCGCACACTTCGTTGCGCGAGTTGCCGAGAATGTGATGCGCGAGCTGGAAGGAGTTGTCGTTTCCTCCGTAAGTTTCGAGGCTCAGGGAAATCTCATCCTCGGTGGAACCCAGCGGGCGGCTCCAGAAAATCTGGGTCACCTGAAATCCCTTGTAAACCAGAGCGCTGAGGACCACGACCGAGAGAATGGTCGCGATCGAATAACGAACCTGTCTCGGCCGCAAGCGAATCACGCAAACGCTGACCACGACCCACAGCAGAAGTGTCACTGTGCTCTGGAGAAAGCCACTCCAATCGGCGTCACCGATGAGGTAGGGGAAGGCGAGCGCGAGCGCGCAACCGGCCAGCAGCGCGCTCCAGGCGCCGAATCCAATCTTGCTCGACTTGAGCGGACGCCGGCGCGCTGAGAATGGAAGGACGAGCGAGAATCCCCACAGAGTAAGGGTGAAAGCCAGCCCTGCCGCATAGACTTGCGCGAGCCGTCCGTTGAAGCTGAGCGCGCTGGCCAGGAAGTGGTACAAGACCATCCACAGCGCCGCGAAGATTAGAAAGCCATTCACCGCCAATCGGACGGCGCGCGGTTTCGTGGTCTTGATCGCGAGCGCACTGACCAGATTGATCAGGGAAAAGATAGCGAGGGCGAGCATGATGTGGGAAATCAGGCTCCAAAGCGCAAATTCCGCATCGGCTGTGTGGAATCTGACCATATGCGTCTGGCTGTATATGCGCAGTCGCGCTCCGGCCAAATAGACGACGCTAAGGACGCACGCGATCAGCACTGCCGCGGAATAGGGAACAAGACTAGAGTCTCTGTCGGTTGTGCTTGAACCGTCGCGATCCGACGCTCTCCACAAACTTGCCAGGGCCAGAGGAAAGAGCGCGGCCAGACTCCACCAATAAGCGGCAGAGGAGTTTTCGAGCGTGGATAGGAACGGGCGCAGCGTCAGGTAAATTCCAGCCGAAATCAAAGCGGCGATGCTGGCGAAGAATCGCCAGCTGCGTCGGCTCCACGAAGCGCGCAGATTCCAGCCCGCGACCAACGCTGCGCCGGCGGCGAGCCAATACAGCGCTGCCTGATGGCGCACAAACCACGGAATCCACGCGTAGGGAGGCGCTTTGATCAGGAAGAAGTAGGTGTAGGGAAGAAAGGCCAGCAGGCAATAGATCGAGGTCAGGACGAAGTACGCGCCTGCGAACAGCCGAAGCAGCGTGTTGATCCACAACTTCAAAGTGTCACCTCCGAAAGACACAAACCCTATTCTGTTGATTGTCAATGACCGGGAGTGCGAGCGGCAAGTTACCATCGCGGGGGAGTGCAGATGGCGGATTTCAGATTTCAGAGCTTTCCTAAGAAATAACGAAAGCCGGGATTTTCGGAAGGACGTTCCCGGATCCCGGCCTCGTTGTGGTTCAACTTGGAATGTCATCCTGGACGAAGTGGAGAGAGGTTCTCCATTTCGCACAGGATGACAGCGTTAACGTCGTTGGAACTCTAGTTGCCCGTATTCGAGCTGTTGGCTGCCGTAGTGGGCCCCGCGGCTGGCGCAGAGTTGGCGCCGAAGCGGGCCAGGCGCGGGTAGAAGGGCGTGACTTCAAACGGCATTTTGTCACGCGCCGAGGTGATGGCGACCGGCGCCGTCTTCACCATTTCCGCCTTGTCGTCCCAGGGATTGACCTTCACGCGTCCCCCCAGCGGGAGGGCCGCGATCTGATCGAGCTTGGAATTGTCGAGCGCTGGACCCTGGCTCTCGAGCGCCTGCAGGCGGGTCACGGTTCCGTCCGTGGCCAGCGGGTTGCCCAGATGCGTGGTCAACAGCGCGTTCAGGCTTCCTGCCCGCTGCTGCAGCGCCTTCAGGAACAAGCCCACGTTGTCGAGTTTCTGTGCGTAGGGCGAGTTCTTCAGGAATTCGATCGCCTTCTTGTCCGCCGCCGCCTCCTCTTCGGGAATGTGGCGGAAGCCGAGATTCTGGTAAGTGGCGTCGTCGGAGAAGAGCATGCGGTCATTGAACGCGTACTTCGAGCCCAGGTTGTGACCGAGCACGATGTGTGCCAGTTCATGCGCCAGCACGGCGGCCAGGCTGGCCTCGTCGGGCAGCACGTCGACCAGGCCGCGGCTGATCACGATGGTGTTGCCAACGCTGAACGTTTCCAGCGGCGAGGTGAGCAGAACCCGGGTGCGAACCGGGCGCGGCAGATCGATATTGTTGGTGACCTCCAGGTTGTTGACGACGGTCTGCAGAATGCGGTCCACATCGCCTTCCGGAGCGAGCAAGCCCGCTTCGGTGAGCCGCTCGACGACGTTATCTTCGGCTTGCTGCTGCCAAACCCGCTCGGCTTGCAACGGAGACGCGTCCTGCGTGGTCGGAGTCTCGTCGGTGACGCTGTCGACGCGGATTTGCGTCAGTTCGTCGTCTTTGCCGCCTTTCTTCAGGTCATAACCCCAGATGCGGGTCTGGGCCTTGAAGGCGATCCGGTTCTTGGCTCCCGCGCTGAAGTCGCCTTCCTCGCTGTAGATGAACGAAGGGACCCAGTAGCCGGGGATCAGATTCAGCCGCCAGCTGTCCATATGGAAGAACTCGGAATTGCGCGGCGCGGGATAGTAGGTGCCGTTCAGGCGCACGATGTTGAAACCCTGGTCCTCGACCCAGATGCGGCCCAGGAAGCGGCCCACGCCGGATTTCTTTTTGGGCGTGACGTCGAACACCAGGCAGCGTACGTCGCCTAAGAATTCCCGGCGGACGTAGCGGAAATCGTAGTGCTCGCGGTCAAAGTCGGTGCGGTCGGCATAGACCATCCAGGAGAAGCCCATGGGCTGGTACTGCACTTTGTAGAGCTTTTCTATTCCGCCCAGCAGGCGGGTGCGCATGCTCTTCTCCTGCTCTTTCAGATAATCCTTGCGGTCGATGGTCTCGCCCATATCCATGCGGCCGAGGAAATAATTGTCGGTGCTGGGCACGGCCCCGAGTTGCGGATCGGCAACCAGGTTCTGCAGGTAGGTTTCGACTACAGGCGTGCGGTTGGAAAGCACTTTGATCAGGCCGTGCTCGCGCTCGATGAACAGATTCACGACCTGGTCCATGGTCGTGGGCGGGGCCGCGGGCGGCGGAGGCGCGGTCTGCACCGCTGCGGGCCCCGGCTGCGCGGGTTGAGATGGATCGGCTGGCGTGGGTTGAACGGCAGCTGCCGGTTGCGAAGGCTGCGCCGGCTGCGCCGCCGGTGCCAAGGGTTGCGCCACGGGCTGTGAATCTGCCGCTTGTTGCGCAGCGGCGCTTATCCCCGTCAACAGCGCTGCCGCAAGAATCCAATTCGAAGTCCGCATACTCTTTCTCCAGTTTCTGTGAACCGTTTTTCTGTGTCGTGCCAATCCACCAAAATTACTTCGCCAAAACTCTTAATAAGCCAGCTGGAACGAAACGTGAACGATGGCCGTCGAATCCACCGGCTGTCCCATGCGCAATGCCGGCTTGAAGCGGATCCGGTTGGCGGCGGCCATAGCAGCTTCATCCAAGCCGTGTCCCAGGCCGCGCACCACGCGATTCACATGCAGCGTTCCATTGGCCGAGAAACTCACTTCCAAAAGCACTTCACCTTCCAGCTTCAACTCGCGCGCTTCCTGGGTGTACACCGGGTTCGGCTTGTAGGTGATTTCGACCGGAGTGGTGGCCGGGCCGGAATCCATCTGCGCGATCTTCGGTCCCTGATGCACCACCTGCTCCGCTCCGAAGCCGCCGGTGGCGATGCCTTTGCCGTTGCTGCGGCCATCGCCGTGACCGCTGGTCGCTACTCCACTGCCGAAGTCGGCGCTGGCGACCGTGCCTTTGATCCCTTTGGCTCCGCCCGATCCGTTGCCTTGTCCCGGGCCGGCGGGCATGTCAAATGATCCCGTGGAGGCGGCATACAATTTCGCGTTGGCTTTGCCGGTGCCGGCGATGCCGTTGGGATCGCCGAAACCGCCGGTCTGCACTTGGGCGACCGCGGCGTTGACGGTGGGTTTCTGCGAACTTCCGGTCTCGTTGAAATCCCCAGTGTGCAATAACTGCGGACGCGCGCCGCCTACAGCCAGCTTCAACTGGGGCGCCGCAAACTGGTTTACCACCACTTTCGGCGCTTCCACCGGCTGCGGAATTTCGTGGTGTAGTTCTTTCGGCATCACCAGCTTGGGCTCTTCAAGTACTGGTAGCTTCACTGCCGGCAGCAGCTTGGCTTTCACCGCTTCGACCTTCATCCGCTCCGGTTCGGGAGCGGGACGCAGCGCCGGCATCGGAATCAGTTCGGTGACGTGATACTGCGCCAACTGCAGCTTCTCCGGGATGAGCAGTCCCACGTTAATCACAATGAGCAGCACCAGCGCGACCAGGCCATAGGCGGTCGCCACGGCCCGCTTGTTGATCTTGCGTTCGGGCAACAGTCCGAGTTGAAATCCGCGATAAGGCGCCATGCAGTCTGACTCCATGGGGACCCGGTTGGGGAGAACGCCGGGAGCTTTGGAGTCTTAAAAATAGGGGAAACAGGACAGGGGGTAAACGTGTCAACGGCTCTTGACCTAAGGTAATGTTGCGCGTTCCATTCTGAGAACGGAACCCGCGGAAACCCGCGCCGGACAGGATGTTTCGTGGGGTCGGGCCAAACTGGACGGACGAATCAGGGAAGAAAACGGAAGTATCGGGAGGAAAACCGGCAGAACAGTGGTTCGGCTGCCGGAGTTTAAGGCAAAAATCTTTGAAACGCGGAGAGCGCCGAGTTACCCCGAGAACGCTGAGGAATACCAATCTTGAGATACTAAGTTTCGATGGCAGCCGTTCTGAGCGATCTCAGGTTTTCTCTTCGCGGACTCGGCGATTAAGTTTTTGTTGTCGCAGTTCTGGTGGGGGGCATCAGACTAGCTGCCCATCCCACCGCGACGGTCACGCAGGTTCCGATCATGACCCACCAGGTCCACGGAACCCGCGTTCCCAGCCACAGATACAATTCGATGGCGAATCCGCAGAGCATGCCGGCAATGGCGCCGGATTGGTTGGCCCGCCGGGTTAGAGTCCCCAACAGAAACACTCCCAGCAGCGCGCCGTAAGCGACCGACGCGATCTGCAGACCGACTTCGACGACCCGGCCGACTTTGTGCAGCGCGATCACGGCTAGCGCGAACAGTACCAGCGCCCAGAGCAGCGTTGCCAGCCGCGAAAGGCGCATCTTGGTTTTCTCGTCCGATTGGGGACCGAAGCGCGAGTAAAAATCCATGATCGCGCTGGAGGAAAGCGAATTCAGAGCAGCACTCAGATTGGACATCGCGGCCGCCAAAATCGCGGCCACCAGCAAGCCCGAAATTCCATGCGGCATGCGGGTGACGATGAAGGTGGGATAAATCCGGTCCGGCCTGCCGAAGTTTGCCGAGGGCACGCGGTAATAGGCCCATAGCATCACGCCGACAACCAGGAAAAGCGCGAACTGAAATAGAATCGCGGCCCCGCTCGAAAGCAGCGCTGCGACCGACTGCTTCTCCCCGCGAGCCGCCAGAAGCCGCTGCACGATGAGTTGGTCGGTGCCATGGCTGGCCGTGGTGAGGAACGTTCCGCCAATGACGCCGGCCCAGAAGGTGTACGGCATCCAGAAGTTCAGACGGAAGTCGAAAACTTGCAACTTGCCCGCGCTGGCCGCGGCGGCATGAATCGCAGTCCACCCGCCGGGAACGAGATGAACGATGGTGGCGAGGCCGACCAGCGTCCCCCCTACGTAGATCGCGGTCTGTATGACGTCGGTCCAGATCACCGCGGCCAGCCCGCCTTCGAATGTATAGATGAGCGTCAATGCGGTGATGATGGCGATGGAGGCAACTTCTCCGGTGCCGAGCGCAATGGAGACAACAATGGAAACCGCGTAGACGCGCACCCCTTCGGCCGCGGCACGCGTGAGCAGGAACAGTCCGGCGGTGAGCGAGCGCAGGCCGCGCCCGAAGCGGCGTTCGATCAGTTCATAGGCCGTGTAAAGGTCGCCGCGAAAATAATGGGGCAGCAACACAAAGCTGATGACCACCCGGCCCAGTACATATCCCATCACCACTTGCAGAAAAGTGAAATTGGTGTCGTAGGCAAGGCCGGGGATGCTGATGATGGTCAGGGTGCTGGTTTCGGCGGCGACGATGGAGAGCGCGATGGCCCACCAGGGAATGTCGCGCCCGGCCAGAAAATAGTCGCGCAGGGTTCTCTGCTTCTTGCGAAAGCGCAGCCCGAACAGCGTGATGCCCGCCAGGTAGATGGCGATGATCGCGAAATCAATTTGGTTCAGGCCCATGCTGTCAGGTTCCCATTATCAGAGGTCCGGCGGATTGGCGCGAGTGAGACTCTGTAGTCCTCTTCCGCTCGCGGGTCTCTGCGATGCGCAAGCCATGATGCCGGTATGTTAAAAATGAATCCGTGCCTTACTATCTCGGCATTGACGGGGGCGGTACCAAGACCATTTGCGCGCTGGGGGATGAGTCCACGTTGTTGGTAACGGCGACGTCGGGCCCCAGCAACATTGTGCGCGTGGGGCCCGAGCAGACGCGTGAGTCCCTGCAGAAATGCGTGCAGCAGGCTTGCGCCGCGGCGGGCATTGCGCCGCCGCAGATTGAGCGCACTTGCGTGGGAGGATCGGGAACGGCCCGTCCAGAGCTGGCCGCGGACGTTCGCAACTTTCTGGCGGAGATTCTTCCCTCTCCTATCGACGTCGTCGGCGACATGGAGATCGCGCTGCAAGCCGCGTTTGGCCAGGGACCGGGCGTGATCGTGATCGCAGGTACGGGCTCGATCGCATACGGCCGCGACCAGCGGGGAACAACTTTGCGCGCCGGAGGCTGGGGATTTGCCATCGGCGACGAGGGTTCCGCGCACTGGATCGGACGGGAGGCGATCGCAGCCGTGCTTCGCGCCAACGATCTGACCTCTGGGACACCCGAGGATATGTTTCATTCGGAGCTGTCGACCGCATTGTGCAAGACGTGGGGCGTGAACTCGCTGGCCGATCTGGCCCGCGCTGCCAACTCGATTCCTCCACCGGATTTCGCCGCACTGTTTCCTGCGGTGGCGGCGAGCAAAAATATTCTTGCGCTGCAGGCTTTATCGGCGGCGGGCAGGGAACTGGCCCAGACCGCCGCGGTAGTAATCCGGCGGCTGTTCCCGGCAGACGAGCCGGGGTCCGTCCCGGTGGCCACCGCGGGAGGTGTCTTTCGTCATGCCGCCCTGGTGCGCAGCGATTTTTATAATGAACTGCGGAAGATCAACCCCCGGGTCGAAGTCAACCCGCTGGTGATCGAGCCGGTCGAAGGCGCACTGCGCATGGCGCGAAGAGCAGCGGGGAAGAAGTAGTTTTTACAGACCGAATGTTGGCAAGCCGCCCCGGCTGTCCACCCGGCCAAGGCCGGTTCCCGTAGATGATGCCAGAGCCATCCCAAGCCGAAGATGTGGCCGCCTCGTCGCCAGCGAGCGCTACGCTCGATTCCGCGACTCTTACCGAAGACCTGGCCCTGGCGCAGCTGGCCGAGCACAATCTCGCTTCCGGCGCGATAGAGGAAATCAACGGAGATTCCGCGCTGATGAAGTCGCGCAAAGTCCGGCTGGCCATAGCCTCGCACGCGCATTCTCCCCGCCGCATCGCGCTGAAGCTGATCCGAGAACTCTACACCTTCGACCTGATGCAGTTCGCGCTTCTGCCCACGGCGCCCGCGGACCTGAAGCATGTGGCGGACGAACTCCTCATATCCCGACTGGCCTCGATCACGCTGGGCGAGCGCATTGCGCTGGCTCGCCGCTGCTCGGCGAAGGTGGCGGGCGCGCTGCTGCTCGACAAAGAGACGCGCGTCTGGCAAGCCGCGCTGGATAGCCCTCGGCTGACCGAGGCGAATGTGGTCAAGGCGCTGCAGCGAACGGTGACGGCCGCATGCGTTGAATCCGTCAGTCACCACGCGAAGTGGTCGCTGCGCCCCGAGATCCGCATCGCTCTGCTGCGGAACGCACATACCCCGTTGGCCCGCGCTCTGGAATTCGCACGCCGGCTGCCGCCGCCTCAACTGCGCGATGTGCTGCACAGTTCGCGGCTGCCGGAAAAGATCAAAGCCTATCTGCGGAAGGAGTTGGAGGGTAGGAAATAGCACCCAGACTCAGTACTCAGTACCCAGTACTCAGAACAGAGGCGAGGGCTTGAGTACCGAGCACTGAGAGCTATCTCATAAATCGGTTTTGAAAGGGCTCGGCTTCAGCCGAGCCGTCTAGTGCCGCGAATGACGCGGGCTTAAGCCGCTGAGGGCACAGGCAGCTTACCTTCTAGGTTCAATATGAGACCGCTTCTGGGGTACTGACTACTGTTCCCTCACCTTCCGCCGCCGACTTGGAGGATTGCGCCCGTCACGTACGACGCGGCCGGGGACAGCAGGAACAGCACGGCCTCGGCAACTTCCTGCGGCTGGCCCGCCCTTTGCATGGGGATTGACGGCATCAACCGCTGGAGCCGGCCAGGCTCACCGTTGGCGGCGTGCAGGCCGGTCTCGACCAGGCCCGGAGCGACGGCGTTGACGCGAATTCCCTCCGTGGCCACTTCCCGCGCCAGTCCGATCGTGAAGCTGTCCATCGCACCTTTCGTGGCGGCGTAGTGAACCCATTCGCCGGCAGACCCGGTGTGCGCGGCGAGGGAAGAAATATTGACGATGGCACCGCCCGCGCCGCCGCGGTTGGTGGACATGCGGCGCACCGCTTCGCGGGCGCACAACATCGCGCCCGCGACATTCACCGCAAAAACTTTTTGAATGGCCTCGGCGGTTACGTTTTCCACTCGCGCGAATCCACCGGTCACGCCCGCATTATTGACCAGCGCCTTGATGGGGCCAAGGGTCTGCTCAGCGGTCTCGAACAAACGGAGGATGTCCGCTTCACGAGCCATGTCGGCATGAACGGCGAGTGCGTGGCCGCCCCGGGCAACAATCTCGCCTGCGATTTGCTTCGCTTCCGCCTCGCCGCTGGAGAAATTGACAGCGACGGCATAGCCGCGCTCCCCGGCCAGCCGGGCAAGTGCCGCGCCGATTCCGCGGCTGGCGCCAGTCACGATGAGCGTGCCCTGAGTTTTGCGGTTGCTTTGCACGACTGAGATTTCCCTCAGGGGTTAAGGCCCAAATCCTTCCAGGATGATAACGGGACGGCTGGAAGCCGTGCCCTTCCCAAAACCATTTTTGAAAACAGTTCTGAAACTGAGTACTGGATGCCGAGTACTGAGCACCGAGAACTGACAACTGAGAACTGACAACTGAGTACTGACAACTGCTAAGTCCTCACCGCCTCGCGCCGGCCATGCATCAACTCCACGATCGCCTCATAGAGCCGCTTGCGGGCTTCGTGGCGCTCATAGGCACGCGTGATGTAGCGCACCCGCACTTCGATGCCCGCGGCCGTCGGCTGCACGTTGATTCCGGGCGTCGCCGACAAAGTCTTGGCCCGATAGCGCGTGGTGGTTTGCTCCCATTCGGTTTCGGCCTTGCTGGCATAAGCGGCAGTTTCCCGCTCCACCAGTTTCTGGATGCCGTCCACAGTCGCGTAAGGATCCTGTCCCGGAGGGATCAATATATTCAGTTCATCCCACATCCACTGGCCCGAAGTCGTGAAGTTGAAAAAGTGTCCTTCGATGGCAAAGCTGTTGACGAACGAGACGCGGCGGCCGGTGGGATGGCTGGAGTCGGTCCAGTTGCCGGTTTCGAGCAAGACGGTCTTGAGCAATCCGACCTCGACGACTTCTCCGCCCACGCCATTGATCTCGACCCAGTCGCCGACGCGGATTCCGTTCTTGCCCATGAGCACGAACCAGCCGAAGAAGGCGACGATGAAATCTTTCATGGCGACGGTTAACCCGGCGCCGGCCAGTCCAAGCACGGTGGTAGCCTGCGTGGGCATGCCAAAAATAATGAAGAGGATCACCATCGCTCCGACGGCCTGAGCGGCAAATTTCACTACGGCGCGCAAAGTGTCGATGCGCTTGTTCTCTGCCGACATGCCGGTGAACAGGCGTTCGATAAAGCGGTCCAATAAATAAACCGCAAACAGCACCAGCAGAATCCAGAGCAGCGTCTCGATGGTATGGTGCAAGGCCGAGCGTTGGCGCACCTCCACGGCAGCAATCCAAGTCGTGTAGATATCGTTGAGATCCTGCTCGTCCTGCAGGCGGCGGCCCAGGTCGGCGAGATTTTTTTGATCGCGCGCGTATTGCTTCAGCGAGACCAGAGCCGCGCTGGCCGCGGCCTGGGATTCTTTTCGGCTGGTCATTTTCCCGGCCTGCGAAAACCCTGCAGCATTTTGCTTAACCGCTTCGCGCGCTTCTTTCTCTTTCTCTACCTGGGCCGCCGATGTGGCGTGACGCTGAGACAGGCGCTGCTGCTTCTGGTCGGTCTCGTCCTTGGCCTGCTGCAGTTGAGTTTTCTTGTCGCGCAACGCCTGCCAGGCGCGGACGACGCTCAATAAATTGTGCGATTGATAATCCTGCTCGTGCGGATTTACCGCCGACCCAGCCGGCGTCGCATTGTGGTCACCCTCTTCGTGCTCGGCCTGCAGCCGCTTGATCTTGGCCTGCGGATCGCCGCCGCCTTGCTCGAGTTGCTCCGAGGCGTCGTCCAACTCGTCCTGATCCAGTTCCAGTTGCGCCTGGGCGACGTCGAGTTGATCCTGCAGGTTATCCTTCTGGGCTTGGGGAGCGGCCGCCAGCTTTTTCGTCAGCGCGGCCATGGTTTGCTGATCGTTGGTGACTGCCTGCTGCGCTTTTTCTTTGCGAACCGCGATCTGCTTGGCTTCCGGGGAAAGCTTGGGGGGATTTTCTTCGGCAGTGCGGATGGCGTCGAAGAAAGAGAGATCGACTTCATGATCGCCGATTTTCTCGGCTTCGTGCGCCAGGGCCACTTCTTCGGGTGTGCTGGCCATGGCGGCCATGCGGCGCGCAGTCTGCAGGGGACGCAGGTCCACAAGGCGTCGCGCCGAAACTGCTTTCGCAACTTCCTTCTTGCCGGTCGCAACCGGCGTGTCTTCGACCGTAGTCGCAACCTCGCGAGTCCACCACCAGCCAACCACCGCCGCGGCCATGAGCAAAAGCAAAATGAGAGCGGTAATCCACTGCCGAAGTTTCATAGGATTGTCGAATTGCCAACGAGCGTCAGAACACTGTAACAAGAAACAGCCGCTGGATGTAGGGTGAGTTTAGGCCTTACCAGGCAAGATGGCCGGCGCTAGGAACCCAATCGGCGGGCGCCGAAGTTTCCTTCGTGAGTCTTCGTGTCCTTCGTGGTAATTGCCTTCGCTTTCGGTCGGAAGAGTAGAATGGGCGCGAAATTTCAAGAGGCTGCCCATGAAATCATTGTTGCCGATTGTGATTGTTGCTTTTCTGGTGGTAACGATCTCTCTGCCCCATCCCAAAGTCGCGGCCGCCCCCAAAGTGACGGTCGAGACACTCAAGCAACTGGAAGCCGAATTCATGAAAGCCGCCGCCGAGAAAGGCTCGCAGGGATATCTCAGCTACTACGCCGAAAATGCAATCGAGCTGCCCAATGGCGCTGCGGCGATTGCAGGTAAAGCCAACATCGCTCCCGGCATGAGCTTCCTCGACAACAAAAACAATCGCCTCACCTGGATGCCCGACGGGGGCGACATCTCTGCCTCGGGCGATCTCGGTTACACCTGGGGGACGTTTGAGTTTCGCTCGCAGGACAAAGACGGCAAGCCCAACGTTGAATACGGAAAATACACCAGCATCTGGAAGCTGCAGAGAGATGGCCGCTGGAAGGTCGTGCTCGACATGGGGAATGCCAGCGCCGCGCCGAAATCCTAGGCGCTGAACGGACCCGTAGCGACCCGCGCCAGATTTTCCAGTTCCTTGTTGTAGATCGACCGCAGCAGTAGCGTCGAGAGCGCTTTTTCCAGCGATCCCATAAGTCCCCCGTGGACGGGCAGTTCAGTCGAGATCGTCACCTTGGAGTCTGCCGGAGCCGTGCCGGGGTTAATCGTGAAGGTTGTGACCGCGCCGTTCCCATCCAAAACCGTTTCGACCAGCACTCGCCCCGGCTCTGGCTCGGTGATCGCGGCTCGAAATGCCTGCCTCTTTCCCAGCAAACTCATCTGAAAGCGAATGACCGTGCCCGCCCCGATGCCGCCCTGCTCCACGGTGAGATTGCTGAACTGCCGGGGAAGAATCCGCGGATGCCCATCGCGATAATTGGCGAGCAGCGAATACACGCGCTCGCGGCGCGCAGGAATGATTGCTGATGCACTGATGATGTGGCGTTGTGGCTGGTTTTGCATGACTAAGCTTCCGGCTCTCGGCTTCGCAGGCCTGACCGCTATCTTCCTTCACTCCTTTCACTTCTGAAAGTGATTCCGAATCGCTTCCGCCTGCACCCGCGTGACCACTGCCGACAGAGCCGCCGCGTCGGCCTGCCTTACCGCCTGCACGCTGCCGAAGTGTTCCAGCAAACGGCGCGTCGTACTCGCGCCCACGCCGGGAATTTCCATCAGCTCGGTCGAACGGTCGCGCATCTGCCGCCGCTTGCGGTGAAAGGTCACGGCAAAGCGGTGGGCTTCGTCGCGAATCTGCTGAATCAGGTGCAGCACGGGCGAATGATGATCGAGCGCAATGGGATCTTTCTCCTGCCCGTAGACATACAAAATTTCTTCCCGCTTGGCGATGGCGGCAAGCGGTTGATTGATGATCTCGACCGATTCAAGCGCCGCAGCGGCGGCGTGCAACTGCCCCAGCCCGCCGTCAATCAGCACCAGCGAGGGCATCGCCTTCTGGTCGTTCTGGTTTTCCTGCAGCAGGCGCTTGTAGCGGCGCGTGACCACCTCGCGCATCGAGGCGAAATCGTCGACTCCCTCCACTGTGCGGATAATGAACTTGCGGTAATCCGACTTCTTCATCTTGCCGTCTTCCCACACCACCATGGAGGCAACCGTTTCCGCGCCCTGGATATGCGAGATATCGAAGCACTCGATGCGCTTCGGCAGTTCCGGCAGGCCGACCGCCTCCTGCAACTCTTCCTGAATCTTGCGCGCGTTCGGCTTCAGCACGCGGAAGCGTTGATCGTAGGACTGTTTCGCGTTGTTTCCGGCGAGATCGATGAGCGACCGCTTGTCTCCGCGCCGCGGGACCAGAATGTGCACGCGCGCGCTGCGCGCGCCCTCGCCCGCATGCTGCTCCGAGAGCAAGTCTTCGAGTTCGGCGCGATCCTCGAAATCAACCGGGACATATAAATTACGCGGAACGTAAGGCTGCCCGATATAGAGCTGCTTCAGCAGCGCGGAGAAGAATTCTCCCGGATGAAATTCATTCTCGGGTTGTGCCGGAACGAACTCCGGCAGGTCTTCCCAGAAAAATTCGCGGCGGTCGAGCATCTTGCCGCCGCGCATGTGAAACAGATTCACGGCCAGCATGCCATTTTCGTAGTGATAGCCGAACACATCCGCGTCATCGCCCTCGGCTGCGGCCATGCGCTGGCGCTCCTGCAACTGTTCGACGGTCGAAATCAGATCGCGGTAGCGCGCCGCGCGCTCATACTCCTGCGCTGCGGCAGCCTCCTCCATCCGTTCACGCAGCGACCGCGCCAGGTCCGTTGGCCGCCCCTCCAGAAACATCTTCACGTCGCGCACCGCCTCCTGATACAACTCGGGCGTGGTCAACTCCTCGACGCATGGACCCAGGCAGCGCTTGATGTAGTACTGCAGGCAGGGCCGCGGATGGAACCGCGTCAAATCCACCTTGCACGAGGGAATCAGAAAATTCCGGTGAATCAAATCCACGATGCGATACGCCAGGTTGGCAGGGAAGTACGGGCCATAGTAGGCGCTTCCGTCCTTGCGTAGACGCCGCGTGACATACACCCGCGGCCAGCGCTCGCCCAGCGTGAGCTTCACGTAAGGATAGGTCTTGTCGTCGCGCAGCAGAATGTTGAAGCGGGGCTTGCGCTGCTTGATCAGGTTGTTTTCCAGGGCCAGCGCCTCTTTGTTATTGGCGACGACGATGTACTCCACATCGACCGCCTCGCGCACCAGCGTTCCGGTTTTGGCGTCTTCCCAGCGCCCTTCATGAAAGTAGCTTGCGACCCGGCTGCGCAGGTTCTTGGCCTTGCCCACGTAAATGACGTCGCCCTCGGCGTTCTTGTAGAGGTACACGCCGGGGTCGGTAGGAATGGTGCGAATTTTGGCCTGCAGCTCCATGGCGCGGGGATCTTCTTAATTCTAATTCGATGGAAGCAGCACCGGTTGTGTTACAAAAAGGTAAATGCCCTTACACCGCGCCGTACGGGCGGCCTGTTCCCGGAAATGCTTAGCGGCCGCGCTGGCCGCCATCCTCAGTATCATCGCTTCGAGCCCAGTCACGGCGCAGTCGATTACGCCCGCGCCCCAGAACCAACCCATCATCACCAAATCTCCCGCAGGACAAAAGCAGGATGCCGCGCTGGCCGCCGCGCGCTCCCACTCTCACCATTTCGACCGCGTTCTGATTGTCGTGCTGGAAAATGTGGACTACGAGCGCGCCATCCAGAACCAAGATCTCATGGCCCTGGCTGCCAAAGGCGCCAGCTTCACCCACTTTCACGCGCTGTTTCACCCCTCCTACCCGAATTACCTGGCGATGATTGCGGGCACCGATTTTGGGCTGCACCTCCGCGGCAGTTTTCTGGGCGACAAGCAGGTGAATTTCCCCAACGACGCCGCGCACAAAACCATCGCCGACAACCTCATCGCCGCCGGCCTCGACTTCAAGCAATACGCGGAAGAACTTCCGCCCGGCCCCTGCCCGTGGAATGTGTCGGGCCTGCACATCGCCGACAAAAGAGGAAACTACACCCGCCGCCACGTGCCGTTTCTCAGTTTTCGCGAAGTGCAGGAGAAGTGGTGCGATCGTGTCATCCGCGTGGATTCCAGCCGCGCCGACAACTTCTTCGCGCAGGATGTGAAGAAAGGCCTGGTCGCGTATTCGTTTTACTCGCCCAACATGAATCACGACGGGCACGACACTACGGTCGACGTTGCCGGTGCGTGGGTAAGAAACTTTCTCGACCAGACGTTTCCTGAAAAATTGCGGCAGGGAACGCTGGTGGTCATCACGTTCGACGAATCCGGCGGCAATGAAGACAACCGCATCTTCACCCTTTTTCTCGGGGACATGGTCAACGACGCCGCCCACCAGGATCCCAAAGCGCTGGCCAAGCAGTACGATCATTACAGCGTGCTGCGGACCATCGAAGATAACTTTGGCCTGCCCCCTCTGACCGCAAACGACCGCGCGGCCCAGCCGATCACCGATATCTGGAAATAGGCCTCGCGGCAGGGGTCGGCCGGACTCCATCGGATCCATACCGTATAAAATTTCCCTACAGAATGTTCCTTTGCATAATCTGCCGCCCGCGTGGCTTCTCCGGATGATTGCAGGTTCGCGCCGCAAACTGTTGAAAACGTGTATACTTAGTCTGCACGATCGGCCCGCCCCAAACTGGCATCTCCCGTGCACAGGTCAGGGTGGGACTTGTACACTGGTAACTCATTCCCAGGGCTTGAAAAGATTCGAATTCCGCGCGCGGGGCAACCCGGACGCGCCCAAGATGGAAAACAAGGAGCCTCATCCTATGAACCGCACTTCGTTAGTGATTTGCCTGGCAGCCAGCATGGTCGCCACCGTCGGCTGCGCCAGCAAGAACTACGTCAAGCAACAGACGACGCCTCTGATCAACAAGACCAACGAACTGGACGACCTCACCGCGAAAAATACCCGCGACATTAAGGACGTGGACCAGCGCGCGCAGGCCGGTATTCAGGCCGTCAACGCCAAGACCGCTGAAGTCGAGCAAAAGACCCAGACCGCCGACCAGAATGCCACTCAGGCGCAGCAAATGGCTGACGCCGCCAACGGGCGGGTTAACGTGCTGACCAACACCGTCGCCAATCTCGACAACTATCACCCTGTCGCCGAGACCAGCGTGAAGTTCGGCTTCAACAAAGACAATTTGACGCCCAAAGCCAAGGAAACCCTGGATCAACTCGCCGCCCAGATCGCCTCGACCAGGAATTACATCATCGCTTTGGAAGGCGACACGGATTCGGTCGGGCCCGCCGACTATAACTACGGGTTGAGCCAGCGCCGCGCGGACTCGGTGATTCAGTACCTGGCCAGCAAATACAACGTGCCTGCCCACAAGATTTATGTGATCGGTCTTGGCAAGGACAAGCCGGTGGAGTCCAACAAGACCTCCGCAGGCCGCGCCGATAACCGCCGCGTCGATGTCCGCCTGATGACCAACACCGTCGGCGGCAATACGCCGGCTTCGACTCCGACGGCTGGCAACAATCCGTCGTCGATGTAAACCAAGTTTACCCTCCTCCCCGGAGGACTTCGCCAACCAGGCCGCTCAAAGCCTCCCCCCTGAGCGGCCTGTTTTTTTGGGAACCAATTGTCTGGAGGGTCGCACCGACCCGTGCTAACCATGAGGACGGACTGATGACTGGAGAGTGAAACTGAGTACCGCTCTTACCCCCGCCCCTTCTTCTTGATCTCAATACTGAGCCGCCGGATTTTCTGATTGAGGGTGGAAAGCGGCACGTGGAAGCGCTCGGCAGCCTCGGTCTGATTCCAGTTGCAGCGTTCGAGCATGTCGGTGATGACCCGGCGCTCCACGTCTTCCACGATTTCAAACAGCGAGGCGTCGGAAGGCGTATCGTGCAGACTGAGCGAAGACCCGCGGCCCATGAGCGATTCCGGCAGCAGGTCCATGCTGATCTCCGGCCCCGACGAAAGCACGACCGCGCGCTCGATCACATTCTCCAGTTCGCGGACGTTTCCCGGCCAGGAATATGCCATCAGCGGACGCAAGGCTTCGGGAGTGACCCGCGGCGCCGGACGCCCGTTTTCCTCCGCGTATTTTTTCAAGAAAAACTCCACCAGCAGGGGAATGTCTTCTTTGCGCTGCCGCAGCGGCGGTAACTCCACCGTGATCACGTTGAGCCGGTAAAAGAGGTCTTCGCGGAAACGCCCTTCCCGCACCATCTGCCGCAGATCGATGTTGGTCGCGGCGATGATCCGTACATCTACCTGAATTTCCTGAATCCCGCCCAGGTGCATGAAGCGCCGGTCTTGCAGCACCCGCAGAATCTTAGCCTGGGTCTCCAGGCCCATGGTCGCGATTTCGTCCAGGAACAGCGTGCCCTTATCCGCGACTTCAAACAGGCCTTTCTTGGAAGCGATGGCGCTGGTGAATGCACCCTTGACATGCCCGAACAGCGTGGATTCCAGCAAGTCGGTCGGCATCGAACCGGTATTCACCGGCACAAACGGCTTGTCGCGCCGCGGAGAATTCAGGTGAATCGACTTGGCGATCACTTCCTTGCCGGTCCCGCTCTCGCCCTGCAGCAGCACCGTGGAGCGGCTGTTGGCGACCTGTCCCACCAGATCGAAAATCTTCAGCATGGGTTCGCTCTTGCCCACGATGTTTTCGAAGTTATAGCGCTGCTTCAACGCGCGCTTGAGCTGAACGTTCTCTTCTTCCGCCCGCCGCCATCCCACCGCCGCGCGCACGTCGGCCAGAAGCTTTTCGTTGTCCCAGGGCTTCTGCACGAAATTCGCCGCGCCCGCCTGCATCGCCCGCACCGCATTCTCCACGGTTCCGTAGGCCGTGATCATGATGACGGGCAGGTGGGTGTCATGGCCGCGAATGTCGGAGAGAATCTCCATCCCATTTTTCCCGGGCAAGGTCAGATCAAGCAGCACCAGATCGAATGGCCGGTCCGCCATCTGGGTCAGCCCTTCCTCGCCGCTCCCCGCGGTCTCGACCTCGAAGCCTTCCATCTCGAGCAGAGTCTGCAGGGATTCGCGAATCTCGGCCTCATCGTCAATGATGAGCACTGAGCCCGCCGGCGATACGCTCCCGTTCACCGTGCCGCGCGCTATGACTGCCGCTTCAGACATGGACCGCCTTCCTGCTCAGTGGAAAATCGAGCGCGAATGTCGTGCCCGAACCCGGATTGCTTTCCACGCGAATTTTTCCGGCATGTTCCTGGATGATGCCGTAGGTGACCGAAAGCCCCAGCCCGGTGCCGCGGCTCTGGCCCTCGGCGGGCGCCGTCTTCGTGGTGAAGAACGGATCGTAGATGCGTTGAATATGTTCCGGCGCGATGCCCGAGCCGGTGTCGGAAACCCGCACGCTCACCAACTCGCCATTGCTGGTGCTCACGCTCAACCGCCCTCCACCCGCCATCGCGTCTTTCGCGTTCAGAAACAGATTGAGAAAGACTTGCTGCAGTCTTCCCGGATTTCCCTGGATCGGCGAAAGCTTCGGCGCCAGCTCCGAGTGCACCTGAATCTTCGCCGTCTTGAACTGGTGCTCCAGCAGCGCCAGCGTGTCGAGGATGACTTTGTTCACGTCCACGTCGCCGAATTCGGTTCCGCTGGTGCGCGAGAAATTGAGCAGATTATTCACGATCTCCGATGCCCGGAAGGTCTGCCGCGTGATCTTTTCCAGCAATCCCGATTTCTGCGGATCGCCCTGTAATTGTTTGGCGAGCATCTGCGTGTAAGAAGAAATCACCGCCAGCGGCGTATTCACTTCATGCGCCACGCCTGCCGCCAGCAATCCAATCGATGACAGCTTGTCGGCCTGCGACAGCTGGCTCTCCAGTTCCACTCGCTCCGTGATGTCATCCATGATCACCAGCCGTCCCACCACCTGAAACTTCCGCGTCACCAGCGGCGCAATCGCGACATTGACCGTGCGCGTTTCTCGGGCGGGGGTCTGCAGCCGGAACTTATATAAGTTATTGATGCCGGCATTCTGCCGGACGCGGTGCAGTTCCTCCACAAACTCCGCCGGGAAGATAGTGCGTACCGACTGGGTCAGCGCCTGCCAGCGCGGCAGCGCGTACATCACCTCCATCTGCGCGTTCCAGCTCTCGATGCGATCCTCCATATCGAGCGCCATCACGCCCACATTGATCGACTCCACGATGTTTTCATTGAAGTCTTTCAGGCGCTCGTACTCCGCCACCTTCTGCTGCAGCGACGCGTACAGCCGGCCATTCTGGATCGCGATCCCTAAATATCCCCCCAGCGTCTCCAGCAACTCCACGTCTTCGCTGGAGAGATAGTCGCCTTTGTTGGTCTTTCCCAATCCCAGTACCGCGACCGTTCTCTGCTGCGCCCGGCACGGGATGTAGTAATTCAGATCCAACCGGGCAATGGCATCCTGCGATCCAGGCGTCTCCCGCGGCACCTGGTGCGTATTTTCAAAGAACATATGTCCGGCGGGCTCCGGCCGCGGCGCGCTCAGGAAAGTCAGATCCAGCTTGCCCACCGGACTCATGCCCAGCGTTTTCGAGAGAACGAACGGATCGTTCTCTTCGCCCGCTCTCAGGAAGATGGCGATGCGATCGACCGACAGCGTTCGCGACAGCCGGTCCACCACCGAAGACAGCAGCGCGTTCAGGTCTGTCTCCGAACTCAATTCCCGCCCGAATTCAATGAGCGTTCGCCGATAGTCGTAAACCGTGCGATAGAACAGGTGGTCGACCCGATCCTGAATCCACTTGCGCACCGGGTCGAACAGCAGCGCCGTGACCACCACTGCCAGGATGAGCCCGATCGGCCCCGTGCTCGGTTGCCGGCTGTGCACCAGTGTCGCCACCCCCGCCACCAGCGCGAAATACAAGCCCACCACCGTCGCGGCGGCCAGTGTGTATACCACGCCGCGCTTGAAGATCAGATCCACATCCATCAAGCGGTAGCGGAAGATTGCGTAGCCGAAGGTCAGCGGCAGCAAGCCCAGTGAGAGCACCGACAGATTGATCGCCGCCGGCGGTAGCCAACTCATCCCGTGCGGAAAGACGAAGGCAGAAACGTAGATCAACGTGTAAGGCGCGACCGCCAGGATGGTTCCGCGCGTCACCCACTTCAACTGTTGCCGCAGGATCGTGGTGCGGGCTTGCCGGTAGCTGAACCACAAAATCGTCGCCGCGATCACGAAGGCCACTGCGCCGTAGGAAATGTCGAAGCGATCCATGTCGCGGCTCAGCCGCCCTGTCGCCTCCAGCAGTCGCATCGCCGCCAGGCGTGCGCCCAGCAAAAGCACTCCTGGCAGGTAAATCGCAGCCAGAATCCACGGATGCTTGCGTACAAAATTCCGCTTCTCCGGGAAGGTCAAAACGAAGTGCAGGAACAGGGCCGGCTGCAGCACCCATGCCACCACGTTCCCCCAATAAATCTCCCAGTCGAACGGATCCAGCTTTCCCGTGTACTTGAAGGAATACGCGATGAACGAAACCAGGCAGAAAACATAGAAATGCGTCGAACCCACGGCCGTCCAGCGCCGCAAAAGCACATAGATGCCGATGCCCAGATAGATCAGCGCAATCAGGCGCAGCCAATTGTTCAAAGAGCGGTTGGCCGGCGCCAGAATCACGTGCGAATCGAGCGAGACGCCCTTTCGCACCAGGGAATAGGTCGCCGTCGACCAAACCCCGGTCCGATAAAGCTGGCGTTCCAGGTCCGAGGTGTTTTTCACCTCTTGACCATTCACGGCCACCACTTTATCGCCCGCTTTGATTCCACCCTTGGCTCCCGGACCATCGGGCTCGACCTGATCGGCGACCAGAGCGCCATCGCGCTCTACCCAGGTCACCTGGTCGTCTGGAGAAGTTGCCTTGCTTTCGGTCTGGAAATTGAAGCCCGCGAAGATCACCGCAGCCACGGTCAACACGAACAGCAGGACCGCGACGAAACGACCTTGGCTCTCTCGATTCATGGGCTTCGGTACTGGCCCCGAACCCCGGGGGGGGGTAGGTGGCTGGGACGAGAACTCCCGCTTGTCGGTAATAAGCAACTTCGCTGCCATGCGGTTTCGCAATTTGAAACGGCTAAGTCCCTTAGACGAAACTACTTCCAGAATTATAGATGCGTTTTCGAAGGCGAACTATGCCTTTTTGGAGGTTTCTGTGGGATTTCGTATCTGCTTTCCCTTGATATGGTTGGATTTACAAACCTGAAGTCCATTCGATGGAATTGACGGTAGGGCTCCCTTCTAGATCGCCTACAGCTAGTTGGATGTGGTTTGGACCCCTGGCACAGAAGAATACCCGGTAGATTTCAAATCGGGCGCGGAGCAGGGTCGCCGCGCAACAGCCACAGCGATCTCGACTTTACCTCCTTGGGTTAATCGGGGACGTTCATCCCGCTTTGCGCTCACTGCTGGAGATCTCGGCGGGCTCTTCGTCCCATTCAAACGAGAGTGCCCGCGAGGTAGTCTCGATCGGTTCAAGTTCCGGGATTTGCTCCGCCACCGAAGCCCCCAGCTCGGCGAACTTGCGCGCCGATACCAGGACCCGGTTTTCCAGCGACCCCACCGCCTGGTTATAGGCCTCGACGGCGCGATCGAGGTTGGCTCCCACCCCGGTAATGTGCCCGGCCAGTTTGCGCAGGCGCTCGTGCAACTCCTTGCCCAGCGCGCTGATCTCCTGCGCGTTGCGCGTCAGCTTCTCCTGATTCCAGCCGTAGTTGATGGCCTTCAAGAGCGCGATCAGCGTCGTCGGCGATGCCGGAATCACGCGGTTCAACACGCCGTGCTCGATCAGACCCGTATCCTGCTCCAGCGCGGCGCTGAAAAATGTCTCTCCGGGCAAGAACATGACCACGAATTCCGGCGTGGTCTCGAACTGTTCCCAATATTTTTTTCCGCTTAATGTGTTGATGTGATCGCGCACCTGGCGCGCATGATTCGCCAGGCAATGGCGGCGCGCTTCCTCGTCGCTGGTTTCGAATGCGTCCAAAAATGCCTGCAGCGGCGTCTTGGCGTCAACCACGACATGCTTGCCGCCGGGCAATTTCACCACCAGGTCCGGGCGAATTCTTCCCGAGTCGGTGGTCACCGTTTCTTGCTCGGCAAAATCGCAATACGACAGCATGCCGGCAATCTCGACCACGCGACGCAACTGGATTTCGCCCCAACGCCCACGCACATTCGGAGTGCGCAAAGCCCGCACCAGATTGCCCGTCTCCGATTGCAATTCTTTTTGCGTGGTGATCAGCGACTGGACCTGCGCTTTGAGATCGCCGTAGGCTTCGCCGCGCGCAATTTCCAACTGCTGTATCTTCTCATCCACCTTGCTGAGCGATTCGCGCACCGGAGCGACCAGATCCGCGACCGCTTTTTGCCGCGCCTCGAGATCACCTCGCGCCTCGCTCTGAAACCGCTTCAGCGTCTCCTGCGCAATCTGCAGGAAGGACGAATTGTTGTTCTTCAGAGCATCGGCGGCCAGCGCTTTGAACGCATTCTGCAGATCTTCGCCCGCCCGCTCCCCGGCTTTGGTCAATAATTCCAGCTTTTCGGTGCTGGTCTTTCGTTCCAGTTCCAGCGCCGATTCCAGCCGGGCGCGGCTCGCCACCAACTGCTGCCGTTCCTCCAAAAGCCGCGCCAGATCGGCCTTTTGGGCGCCTAATTCCTTTTCCGTCAACGACAAGCGGGCCTGCAAGGCAGCCGACCGCGAGCGCACGGCCAACCAGGCAATCACCGCGCCAAACAACAGGCCAATGGCCCCACTGATCCCTAGTTCCATAGACGCATGTAACTTCTTTCGCCGATCCCCAACCCCTAGCCTACCACCAGCAACAAAGTTTGAGCCTGTACGGTCTTGAGCCTCGCGCCGCTTGCGTCTAATTCGATCCCTCCCAGGGTCAGCTCGGTAGGCGCAAACTGATGCATAGATTCCCCCGACTGCGGTTTACCTTTGTGCTGGGTTTTGGCTTGGCGGTGATGCTGCTTTTGATGGCTGCAGCTCCGCAGGGCCAATCGCAAGGGGTATCCTTGCAGCCGGTAGCTGCGATGTCGGCCGACATTCCTTTTAACCGTGACGAATTCGCGACCGAACAGCAGCTCCTCACGCTGGCCAATCAATCGCGCCGCCAGGCTGGACTGCCGGAGTTGCAGCTCGATACCGGACTCTCCAACGCCGCGCGCCTCCACGCTATGAGCATGCTCGAGGCGCGCCAACTCTCGCATCAATTTCGCGGCGAGCCTGCCTTGCCGCAGCGTTTGGCCTCGGCCACCCCGCTGATCCTCGATCGCTCCGGCGAAAACGTTGCGCTCGACTACGACGCCGAGCACGGGCACGAGCATCTCATGCTTTCACCCCCGCATCGCGCGAACCTGCTCAACCCGGCCTACAACGTGGTCGGGTTGGGCGTGGTTCGTAGCGGAGACCGTTTATACATCGTGCAGGATTTCGGCCACGCCCTTCCTACGTATTCCAACCCCGAAGTGAAACAACGGGTGGCCGCGGCCGTGAATCAGATGCGGCATCGATCGCGCCGCCGCGAGCTTCCCCGGATCGATCGGGTCGAAGCAGACCCTGCGGCCTGCTCCATGGCGCAAGCCGACAAGCTGGGAACCGCTCCGGTACGCCAGCTTGCTGAGCGCTCCACAGTGCTCACCTACACCAGCCTGCATCCGGAGACGCTGCCCAGCCAGACGCTGCGCGCCATCGGCAGCCGCAATCTCCGCAGTTTTTCTGTCGGCTCCTGCTTCGCCCGCACCCCGACCTATCCCAGCGGCATGTACTGGCTCGTGCTGACGCTGGAGTAACTGAAGAATATCGGGATCGGGTTTTTCCCCATGTACCGTCGTGGCTTTGGCGGGTATCGCTCTCAGACCGCGAGCAGCCCGGTGCTGTGCTACTCTGGCCGTGCCCTTCGCCTGCGATTTCCACCATGGAATCGACAGCCCAAGCCCGCCTTCCCGAGACCCAACCGAACCGCATCCGCATCGGCACGGCCGGATGGTCCTACAAAGATTGGGAAGGAATTTTTTATCCGTTGGGAATGCAGCGCAACAAAATTCATCCCCTCGAATATCTGGCGCGCTTCTTCGATACCGCGGAAATCAATACTTCGTTCTACGGCCCGCTCAAGCCCGAGCTGGCGAAGTTGTGGTGCCGCAAGGTCGCTGAGGTGAATCCGGATTTTCTGTTTACCGCCAAGCTGTATCGCGCCTTCACTCATTCGCCGCTCGCCGTGATGGAGCCCACCTCTGCCGCCAGCATCCGCCCCACTGACGAAGATGAAATCAAAACTCGGGAAGGCCTCGACGCGCTGGCCCATGAAGGACGCCTGGGCGCGCTGCTCATCCAGTTTCCCGTGTCGTTTAAGAACACCTCGCTGAACCGCGAATATCTCGATCGCCTGCTCCGCCAGTTCATAGAATACCCGCGCGTCGTCGAAGTCCGCGACTCGAGCTGGAACAATGACGAGACCCTCGCCAGCTTCACGCAGAAAAACGTAGCCTTCTGCAACGTCGATCAGCCGCTTCTCGGCAAGTCGCTCGCGCCCACCGAACACGTCACCGCGCCCATCGCCTACGTTCGCCTGCACGGACGCAACTACGATCAGTGGTTCGATGCCGATAATCGCAACGACCGCTACAACTATCTGTACAAAGAGCGCGAGCTCGAAGGCTGGAAGGATCGCATCGAAAATGTCGCCGAAAAAGCCCAGACCACTTATGTGATCACCAACAATCATTTCGAAAGCAAAGCCGGAGTCAATGCGCTGGAATTGAAGGCCATGGTTACGGGCAAGCGGGTCGCCGCTCCTCCCTCGCTGATTCAAACCTATCCCGAGCTGCGAAAATTTGCCGATCCGGCGGAAGATTTCACCTCGGGCGCCGGCCCGCAACTGCCGCTGTTGGCCTGAACTTGCCGTCCACGCGCACCTTGCCTGTGCAAGTTTCTTCATCTTGACCCTTTCATCCGCCCGTGAAATATTCCGTTGCGCGCGTATACCTTCCGAATCGCCGGCCCAAAACTTTTCAAGGAGAATCTCTCATGCGGCGCACCGTTCTTTCTATGGGAACAATCTTCCTGCTCACCGTTTTCGTCGTCACGCTGGCGAGCGTCCCCGCCGCCGCGCAGGCCGCAGAAAAAGTCCTGCATAGTTTCCTGGGCGGGACCGATGGGATCGCGCCCAGTGGTGGAGTGGTTTTCGACAGCGCCGGGCGCCTCTACGGCGCAACTTGTCAGGGGGGCGCCCACGGCAACGGCGTCGTCTATCAGATGGCCCAGAAATCGGGCGGTGTGTGGAGCGAACACGTCATTCACACCTTCAACGCTAGCGCGGGGGACGGAAACTGCCCGTCCTCATCACTGATTGTCGACAAGTCCGGCAATGTCTATGGCACTGCGCCTTTGGGCGGAAGGTACAGCACTGGCGTAGTTTTCGAATTGATCGCGCCGACCACCGGCGGCGGTTGGGGTTACAGGATTCTTCACAACTTCAGCAATAACGGGTTGGACGGCCACTCTCCGTTTGGCGGCCTGGTGATGGATGCAGCCGGCAACTTATACGGTACGACGCAGTATGGCCCCAGCAATTTTTTTGGCACTGTGTTCGAACTCTCACCCACCGCTGGCGGCTCGTGGAAAGAAACCATCCTCTACAGCTTCCCCATCAATTCCAACGGCTTCATGGTCGACGGTGCGGAGCCGCAGGGTAGTTTGATCTTCGATGCTGCCGGCAATCTCTACGGCGCCACCAACGGCGGCGGGGTCTATGGATTCGGGACCGTGTTCGAGCTTTCGCCGACCGGCAGCGGGACATGGACGGAAAGCATCCTACACAGCTTTCTCAACACATTCAGCGCGGATATCTGGACGCTCCAAGGCGGCGTCGCCATCGACAAATCGGGCAACCTCTACGGCTGTACCGAAGCTGGAGGCACCGACAATGATGGCGGCATTTTCGAGCTATCCCCGGCGGGCGATGGCACCTGGACAGAGACCATCCTTCACACCTTCACTGGCGGCACCAATCACAGCAAAGATGGCGCCGTCTGCAACTGGGAGACTCCAGTCCTCGATTCAGCCGGTAACCTCTACGGAGTAACCAGCTACGGCGGCGCCAATGGCGCCGGCACCGTCTGGAAACTCACTGCCCAGAGCGGTGGCACGTGGGCTTATAGCACGATCTACAGCTTCAAATTCACCAATGGCGACGGTGTGAATCCGGTTAGCACCATGGCCTTCGACTCGCTCGGGAACCTTTATGGTTCCACGCTCTCCGGTGGTCCCGGAGGCGATAGTGGCAACGGCACTGTCTTCGTCGTTAAGCCGTAACTCAAGGTTCGGATACAAGCCACGGGTTTTTACGCACGAACCATTCGAAGAGGTCTCACGGGAAGAAATGCGGGGATAGGCGAGACGTACCCTAACTTGTCGGCAGAAAACTGGGCTGAAGCCCGAAGGCATTGGCGAGACTATCGCGGCGCTAAAGCGCCGCTCTTTCACTGGCAACTGACCACTGACAACTGGCCCCTGTTCCTAAGCTCCCACCGCCGCATGATCCGCCATCCGGCGTTTGTTATAGCGCAACGCGACGTTCATGAAGACATCGCCCAGGGAGGTCTCGAAGCAGATCATCAGCGCTTCGGTGTCTTCACTGCTTTTGTCGCCTACCTGCGCCGTAAGCAGCAGCGGAGGGTGCACGCGGAAATGGAAGCCCTGATCGTTGAGCGCGGAAATGGCATTGCCCACGACCTGGTTCGCCAGCTCGAAGATGGTTTCCTTGATCAGTTCGTCCGACTCGGGGAGGTCCGCGCCGGCGTAGTGACTGGCCACTTTCACCGCGGTGGCCGGCTCCAGGTCGAGGATGATCCGCCCTTCAATGTCTCCAGTCAGGGCGATCATGCCGGCCACGCCTTTGCGGCGATAGGCATCCTCTTCCATGGTGAGATTTCCCACCTTGGTCTGGCCTTGCAAACCTTGCGACAACACGGCGTCGGCCGCGTTGATGAAAGGCTGGATCAGTTCCATCTTCATGGAGTTAGGCTCCCGCCCCGGCGGCGTTGGTTACGGCCCCATCTTCCCCCAGCACGTACTTGATGACTTCATACAACACTTCCGGCTTCACCGGCTTCTGCACGAAATGCCGCGCGCCCCGCTGCAGCGCGGCCACGATGTTTTCCTGGTAGCCCACCGAGGAAACCATCACGATACGCGCTTCGGGATGCTGTTGAACGATCCGTTCGGCCGCCTCGATCCCTTCCATCTGCGGCATGGTGATATCCATGAGCACGATGTCAGGATGGGTGCGGTCAAACTCGCTGATGGCAGTCAGGCCGTCCCCGGCTTCGGCCGCCACCTGCCCGCCGAACGTTTCGATCATGCGGGCTAGGTTCTTCCGGGCAAACACGGAGTCGTCCACAATCAAGTAGCGGACCGGCTGCCCGTCTTTGCTGCGCTTTACTGGTGCAAACTGCTCCATACAGACCTCCCCTTGTTACTGCTTATCATGGCCGGTCGCGGCGAGCCAGATCACTCCGGTCACAGCTTCCGTACCCAATCTCAGTTTCCGGCGCGTACGGCCCGCGATCCCGTCTCGCCGGTATTGCGTCCGCAAATGGCCTGCAGCGTCGCGCCCATCACGTCCAGGCCCACCACACGAATGGCGTAGCCGCGCTCGATCGCTGCCTTCGGCATGCCATAGACCACGCACGATTCCTCGCTCTGCGCGATCGTCATGCCGCCGTCTTTCTTAATCGCACCTAATCCTTCCGCGCCATCGTCGCCCATCCCGGTCATTAGCACGCCCACCGCATTGGCCTTGAATTCTTCGGCCACGCTGCGTAACAGAACATCGGCACTGGGACGATGACCGTTGACCCGCGGCTCGTCGCTGAGCACGACAATGTCGCCCAGCGGCAGGCGTTTCACCTTCATGTGCCGGCTGCCGGGGCAGATCAGCACGCGCCCGGGCTGCAGCACATCTCCCGACTGCGCTTCCTTTACCCGCAAGGGACAAACTTCGTCCAAGCGCCGCGCGAACATGTCGGTAAATCCGTCCGGCATGTGCTGCACCACTGTGATTGCGGCCGGGAAGTCCCCCGGCAATTGCGAAAGCACATATTCCAGCGCCTGCGGCCCGCCGGTCGAGACTCCGATGGCCACCACTTTGTTGGGCGCGCCCGCGATGGCCGGCGCCTTCTCCGGCATGGCCCGAGCTCCCGAGAAGATGCGCGGCTTCAGCTTGCAATCGGCCGCCGCCTTTATCTTGGCAATCAACTCCCGCGCCACCTCCGCCATGTGCGCCGTGGGATCTTTCGGTTTGGGAACAAAGTCGAACGCCCCCAGCCCCAGCGCCTTCATGGTGACCGACGCGCCTTCCGTGCTGTGCGAGCTGAACACGATCACCGGAAGCGGCTGCCGCCGCATGATCTCTTTCAGAGTGGCGATGCCATTCATGCCGGGCATTTCCAGGTCGAGCGTGACCACGTTCGGCTTCAACTCTTCCATCTTCTTCAGGCAGAACGATCCGTCCATCGCCGTGCCCACCACCTCGATCGATCCATCGGCCGCCAGCATCTGCGGGATCAGCCTGCGCATCAGCGCCGAATCGTCCACGACCAGTACTCTCACCGGCTCCTTCATGCCTGGCCTCCTACCGTCGGAGTCAGCGCCAGCCGCATGCGGTCGGTATGCGTCAGCAACAACCCGGAATTGGCGTGTCCCATCTCCTGCGGCCGCAGCCGGGCAACGTGCTCGACCACCGCCGGAAGATTCAGGATCAGCACCACGCGTCCGTCTCCCAGAATCGAGGCGCCCGAAACCAGATCGGTCGAGAAGGTCTGGTCATCCAACGCCTTGATTACTAGTTCTTCTTCCCCCTCCAGTGCATCCACGATCAATCCGTACTTCCTCTCTGCCACGGTAATGACCAGCACAAACAGTTTCGATTTGCCATCTCCCGCTGCCGCCGGGCGGCCCAGGCGCAGCAGCGGCAGCACCTGGTTGCGCAGCTGCAGCACCTCGTAGTTATCGACTTGGTGAACTTCGGCTTCGAATGTCCGCGCGATTTCCAGCACCGCATTCAGCGGAATCGCGTACAGCCGCTGCTCCACCCAGAACAGCAGCGCCTTGATGATGGCCAGCGTGAGCGGCAGCTTCAGCCGGAAGGTCGTGCCTTCGCCCTGCCGTGTTTCCAGGCTGATCGACGCCTTCAAGCGGTGCAACACGCTCTGCACCACGTCCATGCCCACCCCGCGCCCAGAAACCTCCGTCACCTGCTCGGCGGTGCTGAAGCCGGGACGGAAGATGAAGTTGAGGATTTCTGCCTCGGTCATCTTGGCGGTTTCTTCCACCGTGGTCAGGCCCAGTTCGATGGCTTTGGCGCGGATTTTCTGCACCTCAATCCCGCGCCCGTCATCGCGCACTTCTACCACTACCTGATTGCCCTGGTGGTACGCGTTCAGGTGCACGATGCCTTGCGCCGCCTTGCCCAATTTCTTCCGCTCTTCCGGGGATTCGATGCCATGACTGATCGCGTTGCGCACCAGGTGGGTGAGGGGCTCGGCGATGGCATCGAGGATTCCTTTATCCAGATCCGTTTCCAGCCCGCTGACGGTGAGTTCCACCTCGCGCCCGCATTGCCGCGATACATCACGCACCATGCGCGGAAAGCGCCGGAATAACTGCTCCACCGGCACCATGCGAATCTTCATGACCGAGCGCTGCAGGTCGTTGAGCACGCGCGCCTGAAAAGCCATGGCGTCGGCAAACTTGCCGCGCAGCAGCTCTTTGGGATAACGCCTCGAGAACTCGCTCAGCGCCTGCTGCAGCATCGACTTGCCGATAATCAGTTCGCCCACCAGATTCAGAACGCTGTCAATGCGGCCGGCTTCCACCCGCAGGATGTTTTCCATCGCGCTCTGCACCGAAGCTTCAGGGGCGGGTGCACTCGCAGGCGCGGCTGCCGGCTCCGCTATCGGATCCTGCGATGGTCCTTCCGGAGGCACGGCGAACGGCTCCGCGGCAGCAACCGGCACGCCCGGGGCTGCCGCTGCCATGAGCAACTCCACCATCACTTCTTCCACGATGGTCGGAATCTTGCACTTGGCCGCGATCTGCTCCGCCGTCTGCACGCTGGCCAGCACGAACTCCACCTGCTTGCCCGCGGCCGCCGCTTTCGCGTCGGGCCGCACGGCCAGCACCGGGCCCATGCTGGCCACGGCGTTCTGAATCAGCTGCCGTCCCGCAATGGGCATGGCGCAGTGCGGATCGATCTTCACCATCACGTGCAGCACGTCCTGCCCGCCGGCCTGGGCCTGGCTCATGGCCAGTTTTTCGTACTCCGTCCAGTCCGCCGCCACCGATTTGGTTTTCTTGCGCCGCGCCTTCTTGGCGGCCGGAGTCGAAGTCAGCTCTTCGATCTTCTTGCTCAACTTCCTGGTCGAAGGCAGCTTTCCCCCTTTACGGTAGACGGCAATCATTTCCGCAAACACGTCGGCGGCTGCGAAGGCGATCTCGGCGACGGCGGAATGCGCTACCGTTCCTTCCATCGACAGCGCATCTTCAAACTGGTGCGCCAGTTCGCTCAGCTCGCGCAAGCCGCAGGCCGCCGAGTCGCCCTTCAAGGTATGCACCGTGCGCCGCACGCTGCGCACGATTTCCTCGTCGCCGGGATTCTTCTCCAGCTTCAGCGCCTGGTCATTGAGCGCCTGCAGCAATTCCTGCGAGGTCTCGTAAAACAGCTCCCGCAGTTCTGCGCCGCGTTCATCGGAGGAGTTCGTCATGCTTTACTCCCTCACCTCGAGCCGCTGATAGGCCGTGCCGCTGTCCTTGTGCACCATCTGAAACTTCTGGGTCAGTCCCAGCAGGCTCTCGGCATGGCCCACAAACAGGTAGCCATGGGCGTTCAAGCAGCGGTAAAACTTTTCGATCAGCCGCTTCTGCTCGGGCTCATCGAAGTACATCATCACGTTGCGGCAGAAGATCACGTCGTTGCGCTGGGGCAAATATTCCGTCTTCAGATTGTGAAAGTCGAAGTGCACCATTTCCTTTACCGGCTTCTTGATGGCATAGCGGTCGCCCACTTTATCGAAGTAGCGCAGGCGGTATCCGTAATCCACCGTGGACATCTGGTGCTCGCTGTACGTGCCTTCCTGCCCGTGCCGCAGCACCGAGTAACTGATGTCGCTGGCCAGAATTTCCACCCGCCAGGGCGGCGGAATCAGCGGCTTGGGCAGCGGCAACTCCATGGGCAGCGGATTCCGCAGGTAGTAGTACGCCAGCGCATCCGTGACCAGCATGGCCAAGGTGTATGCTTCCTGCCCGGTCGAGCAGCCCGCGCTCCAGATCCGGATCGAGTACTCGCGCCGCGCGCTTTTATGCTTCAGCACTTCTTCCAGGATGGTCTTCTGAAACAGATCCAGTTGCGCCTTGTGGCGGAAGAAGCTGGTCTCGTTGACGGTGAGATTCTCCAGCAGCTTGGCCAGCTCCTCTTTCCCCTGCGGGCTGATCAGCAGCCGGTAGTAGGAGTAAAAAGAGTCGACCCGGCACTCCCGCAGCCGGCGCAGCAGCCGGTCCTGCAGGAAGTGCGTGCGGCGTTCGTCGAAGTGCATGCCGCACTCCTGGTAGACGAGCGCCTGCAGCAGCTTCAGTTCCGCCTCGGTCAGTATGGGAGCTGGTGCCGCTCCGGTTGTGCTCATGCGTTTTCTCGTTCGCTAATCTAGTGGTGAGTGATTAGTGGTCAGTGATCAGTCTCAGCTGGGAACTCGCTGACCACCGACCACTAGCCACTGACCACTGGCTTCATCTCGCCGCTGCCGCCCGCGCCTCGGCCTTAGCCTTCTTGTCCCCGGATTCGCGGTTCACCAGGTTCGCCGGCGCCAGCAGCTTGCTCATATCGAGCAGAACCACCAGCCGCCCGCCCACCTTGGCCAGCCCGGTCACACAATTCAATCCGCCCTCCTGAAACACGGCCGGAGGAGCTTCCACCGCATCGGCGGGAATTTTGAGGACCTCGGAAGCCGAGTCCACGATCAACCCGGCCAGCCTTCCCGCATGTTCCACTACCAGGATCCGGTTATGGCGTTTCACCGAGGCCTGCTTTTCTCCGAAACGCTTGCGCAGGTCCATCACGGAAACGATCTTGCCGCGCAGATTAATCACGCCCTCCAGATAATCGGGCGCGTCCGGCACGGCGGTGATCTCTGGAACCCGCACGATTTCGTGCAGGGAAGTGATGGGCACGCCGTAAGTCTCGCGGCCCACCTGGAACCCGACGATATGCAGTTCGCGGCTCATAATGTGGCAGGCTCCTGACCTACTGGGCTCCCGCTACCGCGCGGCGCACGTTGCGGCTCGGCGGTTCCGGCGTGGGACGGCTAGCCTCGGCCAGCGCGAACCGGTCAATGAAGTCCAGCAAGCTGCGCGACATCTTCGACATCTGCTCCGACGAAGCCGCCAGCTCGGTCGAACTGGAGGTCGACTGCTGCACCAGCTCCCGCATGCGCTCCATGGCTTTCACCACCGCCTGCGCTCCCGAAGCCTGCTCTTCCACCGCCGAGTTGATCTCGTGCGTGATTTCGTTCAGCCGCGTCGTGGCGCGCGCGATCTGCGACGAGCCATGCGACTGTTCGTTGGTGGCCGCGCCGATCTCTTGCGCGAACTTGTAGACCTCGGTGACCACGTTCGAGATCTTCTTCAACGCCGAGTTCAGCTCCGAGCCCAGTTCCAGGCCTTCGTTGACGATCGAGGTCGAACGATCCATATTCTCGACCGCCTTGCGCGCTTCCTTCTGAATGCTCTGGATCAGTTCGGAAATTTCCTTGGTGGACTGCGCCGATTTCTCGGCCAGTTTGCGCACTTCGTCGGCGACCACGGCAAATCCCAGGCCGTGCTCTCCGGCGCGCGCCGCTTCGATCGCGGCATTCAACGCCAGCAGGTTGGTCTGCTCGGCCAGGTCGTCGATGACTTCGATGATCTTGCCGATATCGTCCGCCCGCTGCCCCAGCGCTCCGATGATTTCGCCGGAAGAGTTAATGGTTGTGTTGATGCGGTTCAACCCGTCGGTCGCCTTCTCCATGGTGCCGATGCCGTTGTGCACTTCCTCGCGCGAGCGGTTGGAAATATCCAGCAGCACCTTGGCCGTATCGGCCACGCGCTGAATCGAGGCCACCATCTGGTCGATCGACGCCGAGGTCTCGCTCACGCTCGAGGCCTGCACCTGCGTGCTCTTCACCATGTTCTGCACGTTGACGCTCATCTCGTGCATGGTGCTGGTGACTTCATCGATCGCCGAGGCCGCCTGCAGCCCGATCTTGGCCGAATCGTCGGATGCTCCCGCCACTTGGTTGGAGGCACTGGCCACCTGCGACGAAGCATCGCGCACGCTGCGCACCAGGCCCGCCAGACCCTCCACCATCTTGGCGAAGGCGTTGCCCAGCGTGTCGTGCGAAGACCGCGGTTTCACTTCCAGCGTCAGATCCCCGCCGGCGATGGCTTCCGAGACTCCCGCCATCTCCTTCAGATACGTGACCATCTTGTGGAAGGTGCGGGCCAGTTCTCCGATCTCGTCGTCGCGGCCCATTTCGATGTTGTGCTCTAGGTCGCCGGTGTTGCCGATGGCCCGCGCCACGTTCATGAGATTGGTGAGCGGCTGGGTAATGGATTTCGCGCTGCGGTAAGCGATGATCGCGCCCACCGTCAGCGCCACCAGGGTGAAGATCAGCGAAACCATGATGGTCCACTTGGCGGCGCTGTCATCGGAGTCGCGCCGCTCATCCACCAGCTTGCGGTTCTCGCTGTCCGCACCCTCGAGCGCGTCGGTCGAATTCTTGACCCAGGACGAGGCGTCCTTCTGCAGGTAGTAGATCTGCAGTTCGGCGACCGTCGCGTTGCCGGAATCGACGTCTTTCCGTTTGTCAATCAGCGGCTGGGCGAACTCTTTGGCCCACGCCTGCTCCAATTGCTCCACTTTCTCCAGCGAGCTCCTCACCTGGTCGGAACTGGCCTGGTTCTTGCCGTCCTCGAGCCTCTGGTTCAGGGTGTGCAACCCGTCATTCATGTGGTCCACTTCCCGGGTGTCGCCGCTGAGCAGGTAGTTGCTCAGATAGAGCCGGTCCAGCATCATCTGGGAGCGCACTGCGTTGGTGGTCTCGGCCAGCCGCATCGAGGCCGCGGCTGCGTCTTTGGCCGCATGCTCCCGGCGCACCGCCAGGTAGTTCACGATGAACAGCAGCAGCACCATCCCCAGGATGAAGCCAAAGTTCAAGTAAAGCTTTTTGCCTAGTGTCATGCCCGTCTCCTCCGCGGCCAGAGCGGCTACCGCGGCTCAAACTTGAAGTCGATGATCCCCGCGCTATCGCCCGAGCTTGGTTCAAACTTCCACTTCTTAGCCGCATCCAGCGCGGCGCTGGCCAGCACCGGATGTCCGCCCACTACCCGCGCTTCCTTGACTGTTCCGTTGGGCGCGACCACCACCTCGATCTTGACCGTCCCGCTGATGTTCATCTTGCGCGCTAATTCCGGATACACCGGCTGCACTCTGGTCTTGGCCCGCCGGACCATTTCTTCGTTCTGCGCGTTGGGTGTATTTTGTGCCCCGGCTCGCAATGCTCCGAAACTCAGCGCCATCGCCAGCACCGTCAGCACTGTACCTGCAACTCGTCGAGACACAATTCCTCCTGAGCAAACATGAAGACTGCGCAGCCAACCGTGCACGGTCCGGGCCACCGGGGTCATCCTGAAAAAACCAAAGTAATGAGAACTATCCGGCTTGGAATGAATAACTTGCTGGCCTCTTGCCCAACCGCCAGATCAACTTTCCCCCGCCCACCCCTGTCTCATGGGCTAGAATCAACCCGAGTTTCTCAGCGTGAGACAAAATCTCACTTGGGTCTCGGGATTTCACACCAAGGCACCTCCTCCCCCATTTCCCTTGACTCAAAATGAGATGAAATGTACTTTCCCAAATAGATTCAAGCACTTGTGAATCGCGAAACCTATTCTTCCGAGCTCGGGGCCGCAGTCGGGTTTACGCCTGGCCATCCCATCCTTCCCCAAGACCCCAGCCCGGCTCCCGATGATGCCTTCCAGAAACTTCTGCTCCGTATTGCTGGAAAGGCCAGCGAACACTCGCATCCCGGCGCGCTGATTCAATTGTTTTGTGAGGCGGCGCGCGAATTTTTTCAGGTCTCCGGCGTGTATTTCTGGCGTTGCCGTTCCGCCGACGAACTCCTGGGCGAGCATGCCGACGGAAAGATGGCCGACCGCTTTGTGGGCATGCGCCTGCGCCCCGAGCAGAGCGCCGTGACCTCGGAAGCGGTACGCCAGCGGCGCACGATTTTCGCCAATCATGTCACCTCACCCGCATTGGCCGTGGCCGCAGAGTTCGAGGCGCGCTCGCTCCTGGCCGCTCCTCTGGTTGTCCTCAATGAAGTGATCGGCGCGATCACGTTCCTGCATGATTCCAATGAGCAATTTTTTAATGAGGATCTGGCCGCCAAGGCCACCATCCTGGCCGGACAACTCGGCGGCCTGCTGGAAGCGGCGCGGCTCGGCGAAGCCTCCCGCGAAGAGCATCGCCGGGCCGAGATTCTCGCCGACGTGGCTCATGCCCTCCACGGCACACCCGATGTCGACGCCGTGATTGAGGCTCTCGCCGACCGCCTGCGCCTGCTCTTGCGCGCGCCCCTGGTCGGTGTTTTGCTGCGCCGCGATGGACCCTTCGAGTTGAAGGCTATTTCCGCCGAAACTCCGCAACTGGCGACTTCGGCCCGCGCCCGCCACGATCGCCAGACCCTGCGCTTTGCCGCCGACTTGGCGCAACGCGCCGTCGCCGCCGGAGAACCGCTGACGCTGTCCATCGGCGCCGACGTGCATTCCCTGGGCAATCTGGTTTCTCCCGGTATGTTGATCGCCGCTCCGTTCCGCACCGCGCGCACCCAGGGCGCGATCCTCATTTATCCCCGTCAGGACGGAGTGTTCACTCCCGAAGAGCGTGCCCTGGTCGCAGCCATCACCAGCTTTGGCGCCGTCGCCCTGGCTCACGCCGAGCTGCACGCCACCTCCGACGCGCAAGCTCACGAACTTCATCAGTTGCTGGAGATTTCTTCCGAACTCAGCTCCAGCGCCGATCTTGACCAGTTCCTGCAAGCCTTCGTTCTCCGGGCCGCCGGTTTTCTCGGTTTCGGCCGATGCTTTATTGCCCTGCTGGAAGAGGAGCAGTTCCGCATTCGTTACGCTGTCGAAAACAGCGAACCGCGCTGCCTGGACACACTTTTCCCCGAAGGTGTGACCACCAGGACCTTGCGCGCGAAAGAAGTTTTCTGGACCGACGAGGCCAGCCGTACTCCCGGCACCAATCTCGACGTGGTGACGAAATATAAGGTCCGGCAGTTTCTCGCCATCCCGCTGCTCGGCACCAACGGCCAGCTGCTGGGAATGTTCGGCGTACTCGACCGGCCCGACGGTGCGGGCATTTCCGAAGAGGATATTCGCCGCGCCCGCGCGCTATCGAATCACGCCGCCGTCATGCTGGAAGTCGCCGGCAATCTGCATGCTTCCGAGCAGCACCGCCGCCGCGCCGAGGCCCTGATCGAACTGGCGCGCGCAATCGACGGCACTCTGCACCTGCCCGAATTCAGCCGCCGCTTCGTTTCCCGCACCGCCGAACTGCTGGGCTTCCACGCCGGCATGCTCGCGATCCGCCACGAAGGCCGCTGGCAAATGTCTGCTCTGCACCCCGCTCTGGCGCGGCCAGAGTTGCCGAAAGCTTCGTCGCCGCATCCAGCCAGCCCGACTGCTTCGCACAACGAGGAGGGCTCGCCCATGCCGTCCGCGCCGGCAGTGGCTCATGTCTCCCCGCTGCTGAATCCTGAACTCGACCGTGCCCTCAACTCGGCGCTCACGGAATACGTGAGCCATTACCCTGAAAAAGTTACCTCGGCTACGGCGGAGCAGGTGCTCGGGCCAGAACTCTGGGCCGCGCTCCGCTGGAATGAATGCACCGTGATTCGCTTGTTCCGTGGCAACGATGAACTGGTCGGCGTTCTTTGTCTCTCCGGCCGGTCGTCCGCCTTGAATCAGGAAGATCGAGTCTTCCTCGAAAGCATGGCTGGTCATGCGGCCATGGCTTTGGAAAACGCCAGCCTCTTCACCCGCATGGAGCAGGCCAACCGGCACTGGGTCGAGATCTTCGACGCCATCAGCGATCTCATTGTGGTGCACGATCACACCGACAAAATTCTGCGTGTGAATCGCTCCCTGGCGGTCGCCATCGGCGTACCGCCCGCGGAACTGGTGGGCGTCAACATTCGTGCCCTGATGGCAGTGACCTGCGACACCAACTCTTACTCCTGTCCTTTCTGCCGTTCCAGCGCCGACGACACCGACGAATTCACGCACCAGGCCTTCGATCGTACGTATCTCGTCTCGACCTCGCGGGTGCACGGCGCCTCCGGCGAGGGATTGCAGACCATCCATGTGCTGAAAGACATTTCCGACCGCAATGAGGCCGAACGCCGCTACCGCGAGCTTTTCGATAACATTCAGGAAGGCCTGTTCTTCAGCACTCCCGCCGGACGTTTTGTCGAAGTCAATGACGCCATGGTGCGCATGCTGGGCTATGCCAGCCGCGAGGAGCTGCTGCAGATCGACATTCCCACCCAGCTTTATTTTTCGCCCGACGACCGCCAGCGTCATTCCGCTCTCATGGAAGAGCAAGGCCATTTCCGCAATTTCGAGGCGACCCTCCGCCGTAAAGACGGCTCTCCCATTCACGTGCTGATCAATGCCTTCGGCCTCTACGACCCCATGGGCCGCCTGTTGCAGATTCGCGGCCTCATGCTCGACGTCACCGGATTACGCACCTACCAGACCGAACTGCATCGCGAGCGCGATTTCTCGGGCAAGATTCTTAGCAACACGCAGAGCCTGATCCTGGTGGCCGACACCGCGGGCCTGATCAGCTACGCCAACCGCCGCTGGTTCGACGCCGGTTTTGAGCAGCGCGAATTGCTGGGCCGGCGCTTGCTCGATCTCGCCGCCCCCGCTTACAGCCACGCCCTGGAGCAGGCCATCCACTCCTCGCTCGAGGGCCAGCAGGTCGACAACCTCGAACTCGAACTCACGCGCGGCAATGGGCCGGCCGGCAAGTTCTCCGCCAATGTCAGCCCCATGCGCGACGAGCAGGGCAATGTCACCAGCATCGTGCTGGTGCTCACCGATATCACCGACTCCGCCGTGCTCCGCGATAAACTGGTCCACGCCGAGAAAATGGCGGCTGTCGGCCAGCTGGTTTCCGGCGTCGCTCACGAGGTCAACAATCCGCTCACCGCGATTCTGGGATTCGCCGACCTGCTCATGGAAAATCCCGAACTGCCCGAAACCGCACGCAAAGATCTGCGCGTGATCTTGCAGGAGGCGCAGCGCACCAAGCAGATCGTGCAGAACCTGCTCAGCTTCGCCCGCCAGATGCCGCCGCAGCGCAACCCCGTGCAATTGAACTCCATCCTGCGCCGCACCATCCAGCTGCGCTCTTACGATTTCAACAGCCATGGCGTAGAGGTCATCGAACATCTCGACCAGGATCTGCCCGACGTCATGGGCGACGCCCACCAGTTGCAGCAGGTCTTCCTCAATATTCTGAATAACGCCTACGATGCCGTCCACGAAGTCGGCCGCCCGGCACGCATCCAAATCGTCTCCACCAAAGCCGGAGAGGCGGTGGAAGTCGCCTTCTCCGATAACGGCAATGGCATCTCGCACCCCGACAAAATTTTTGATCCGTTCTTCACCACGAAAGAAGTAGGGAAAGGAACCGGCCTGGGCCTCAGCATCTGCTATGGGATCGTCAAAGAACACGGCGGCGAGATTCTGTGCCACAACAATATGGGCGGACAAGGCGCCACCTTCATCGTGCGCCTGCCCGCTTCCACCCACACCGCTTCGCTGGGTGTGGCCGCAGGAGTAAACCAACCATGAGCCTCCCAGCCCTCAAGCCCCAACCCTTGCCTGTGCTGCTGATTGAAGACGAACCCGCAGTCATGGCTTACGTGCAAGCTGCTCTCGAGCGCAGCGGATATCCGGTGGTGTGCTGCGAATCCGGCGTCGATGCCCTGCGCCTGCTCGAAAATGGATCTTTCCTGGGCGTCGTTTCCGACATGCGCACCCCCGGCGGCGTCGATGGCGGCCAAGTGCACGGCTGGATCGCCAAGCATCGTCCCGATCTCGCCAATCGCCTCGTGTTTATCACCGGCGATATTGCCAACGAAGAAACCGTTGCCACCTTGCGCGAAACCGGCGCTCCCTGCGTGGAGAAGCCCTTCCGCGTGCAGCAGTTCATTGATGTCATCGCCAAAACCTTTGGGAAAAATGAGTGAATAACGCTGGTACAAAAGAAGATCTCCGCATCCGCCTGCTGATCGTCGACGACGAGCAGAGCATCCGCAAACTCTGCTCCACGGTCGGAGAGGCGCTGGGATTTGTTTGCCTCGAAGCGGAGAGCGGCGAGTCCGCCCTCGCCCTGCTCGAAGAGCAATCCGTCCACATGATTCTTTCCGACATGGTCATGCCGCACATGTCGGGCCTGGAATTTCTGGAACGGGTGAAAAAGCTTCTGCCCCGCACCGAAGTTGCGCTCATGACTGGACACGGCTCCATCGAAACCGCCGTGCAGGCCATGAAACTCGGCGCTTACGACTACATCACCAAGCCTTTTTCCCCGCTGGAAGAATTACGGCTGTTTTTGCGCCGTATGGCGGAAAAAGTCCGGCTGGTGGAAGAGAACGAATTTCTGCGCCAGCGTACCGACTCCGAAACCGCCGTCCACGGCATTGTCGGCTCTTCCACGCGCATTCAGGAAGTTTTGCGCATGGTCGCCCGCCTCAAAGACACCCGCACGCCCGTCCTCATTTACGGCGAAAGCGGCACCGGCAAGGAATTAGTGGCCCGCGCGATGCACTTCCGCGGAGCCTTTGCCGGACGCCCCTTCGTCGCCGTCGATTGCGGATCGCTCGTTCCCACGCTGATTGAAAGCGAACTGTTCGGCTACGAAAAAGGAGCCTTCACCGGCGCCCTCAAATCGAAGCAGGGATTATTTCAGTCCGCCGATGGCGGCACCATCTTTCTCGATGAAGTCGGAGAACTTCCCCTTGAATTGCAGGCCAAGCTGCTGCGGGTGCTGCAGGAGAAAGAAGTTCGTCCCGTGGGCAGCAACCAGCGCGTGAAAGTCGACGTGCGCGTTATCGCCGCCACCAACCGCGATCTCGAAGCCGCTTACAAAAATGGAACCTTCCGCAAAGATCTTTATTTCCGGCTCAACGTGGTCACGCTGTTCGTGCCCGCCCTGCGCGAACGCCGCAGCGATATCCCCATGCTGGTGCACTGGTTCCTCGATCGCTATACCCCCGATTCCGAGTTGCATGTAACCAGCGCCGCCATGAAGGCGCTCATGCAATACGACTGGCCGGGCAACGTTCGCGAACTGGAAAACTGCGTGGAGCGCGCCGTCGCGCTGGGCAACGGGCAGGTCATCGATCTCAGCGACCTTCCGCCCTCCATCGCTGCCGGTGCACCCGCGCAAGCCGCGCCGCCAACGCTGTCTGCGACCAGAACAGCCATACTCGATCCCGATCTCGCGGGAACGGTCTCTCGCCCTGAGACCCCTCGTGCCCCGGCATCGACCACCGATCTCGAAGACATCGAGCGCGCCACCATCCAGCGCGTCTTCGAACAAGTGAAAGGCGACAAGGCCCTTGCCGGACGCATGCTCGGCATCAGCCGCGCCACCCTCTACCGCAAGCTGAAACGCTACAACATCAGCATGAGTTCATCAGGATCCGCTTCGTCGAGCCACACGCTGCAGTGACGGAAGGAACGCTACCCTTCTGAAGCAGAACCCGTAGCGCCGGCGTCCCGCCGGCTGTCGCGGGGGCGTCCCCGCCCCCGCAGCGTTGGCCAAAGGTAAGTCAATCTCACCCCTAGCAGTGCTGAGCGCAGCCTTTTAGTTAGCTCTCAGCGTTTTCCGTTCACCGGTTCGTTATGGTCGTAGCTGATCACCACCGTCAGCCACCACCGTCCATCCTCGTACTTCCACAATTGCACGAACTTGGCATCGCCTTGGTCGTTGTCGATCCCGGGATGGCTGAACCTGTGCACGCCCGTCTCCAGCGCGCCGTAGTGCTCCATCGGAAACACTTCAAGGCTCTCCAGGTCGCGGTGCACCTTGCCACAAATGTTCTGCTTAATGGCCGCCACCAGTTGCTCGCGCGTCATCGGCCCGCCGCCGGTCTGGTCATGGTAGAACTCCAGATGTTCCGGAAAGAACGAACCGAACTTCTGCAACTCACAGTGGTTGTAGGCATTGAACAAGTCCGCGTCGAGCCGCTTGACGGTCGCCGTCAGCTCGGCGCGCGACATATCTTTCGGATCTTTCGTCGCCTGGACCGACGGTATCCCAGATTCGTTCGCGTTCTTGGAACTGATCTGAGCAAAGCCCACAGTTCCCACTAGCGCCAATGTAACCGCCGAAAACGCCCAGACGCTGACTTTTCTCATTATGCCTCCGTCCTAGATGGTACGGAGATCCTGACCACAAGGTTCCGGCCGAGAGCGGGCCGGGGGAAACACGTGTACAATCGCTGCCGGTCTCGAAGTCTCAAAACGGGAAAGGGAGGACCGACTCGCATGAACTGGAAAAGACTTATTCTTGCAGTGCTCACTGCTCTCGCAATGATGGCGGCTACGTATGTCCTGCCCAGAGGAGGTCCGTTGCGAGAAGCCTCTCTGGCGCAGTTTCCCATGACGGTCGGAGTATGGGCGATTTTCGTGTTGCTCTTCGTGAAACTGAAATAACGAACTGCTCCGCTTCTGGAGTCCGCCGAATCGGATTGACGAAACCAGGCGATGTCACAACTTTGCGCCGTTCATTTGCCCTGCCAAGGGGTTTTGAGCGCTATGGCGATGTTTCAACAATCAGGGATCACCTTTAAGGATCGTCGTCCGCAGGAAAAGGCTCAAAGTGAAGGAAGTTGAGTTGTTTCCCATCCCATTCGTAGAACTCCGTTCCACATCCGAGCTTTTCCAAGAAGCCAGTAATCGTCAACAACCGACTGGTGAGCTTGAAATGAATGTCTTCTCCACCGCCGTTCTTGTCATAGCAACCCACTTCGATGTCGGAGTCATATATCCTGCCTGACCTTGCGTCGATTATGACGAACCTGCCGCAGGGGCTTCCACAGCCCCAACTGGCCACCGTGAAATGCCCCGCAAAATTAGGCCCAAGTCTAGCCTGCGTACGAATTTGGGTCCGGTAGTCGTGTTCCAAATCGGTATTCAGTTGGGGCTTGGCGGGTCTGCCCTTGAAGTCGGCCACCGCAGGGTATTGTCGAAACGACGGCTGGCCCTTGCTGGTGGGCGTGCTCTTTTGAGCGGTCGTACTTGCAACCATGAGCGACAAAACAAACGCAATGATGGCAATCTTCACAACTCGCATTCTAGGTGATACGTCACGGTTGACGAAAACAGGCTCACAAGCTTGCGCTTTTACTTCGCCTTTTTCGGCCTAAATGAGTGCTATGGGGATGTTACGACAGTGATACGCTTCCTTTTGATCGCGAGAACAGAATCTGCGGCTCAGTCACAGGCGGTCGCTATCTCACTGCGAGTAAGGCCCGGGAGTAGGTGACCCAAATATCTTTGCCAATTTTCCCCTCCTTGCTAACCACATCCAATTTCATCCTGCGCGCATTTGACGGGATATCCCCGAGTTCCAGGGTCCAGAACCCGCTGACTTGAATGTTGAGCCGTTGTGTGAAGACCTTGATCTTTGCGGGGTTGTCGTCGTCATCGTAGACATAACCGGGAGGCCAAGATGGTACACGCCAACGCCCTGGGACGCCGAACATATAACCGCCAGTATCGTTCACAATAGACAGGAAAGAGACCGTGCCGTCCTGCTCTTTTTGAGACCCAGAATATGGTGGCCTCGAAGGCTCCACGAAAAGGAAACCAAAGAGTCGAACGCCCGATTGCAGCAAAGCTAACTTTGTTTTGGTCGCCGACGCTTGGCTCGCATTGTCGCCGCCATCGGTGATGGCATAAACCGCGTCACCGGGTTGAAAAGGCTGCAGCAGCTTTAGCGCCTCAAACACGGCATCAAACAGTGCAGTTTGCACTGGGTACTTGCGTTTGCGCTGCGGACTCGCACTCTCTTTCAACCAATTGGCAATAGCGGCCCTGCGCTGAGAAAAATCGAATACGTTGAGGACCTTGCTGGAAAAAGTCAACATGGCAATTGGCACATCGTCGGGCGTCTCCGTCAGCAGGTTTTCCGCTGCTTCTTGCGCAATCCGCCATTTTCCAGCGGGCGCGTCTTCACTTCCCATGCTGCCGCTCATATCGAGAAGGACCACAATCCTCCGCGGAGCAAGGCTGTATCGGGCGTCGAGCACAACAACTGGCTTGCCGTTCACGCGCAAATGAAAGTTCTCTTTGCTTAGGTTTCGAACGGCGTTCCCTTGCGCATCAAGGACGTTGACCATCATAGAACGCCCATCTGACGGCGAGTCCAGAGCGTGCTGTGCAAAGCTTGAGGGCAAGAACACAGTCAGAATTACGATCGCTAGGACAAACTTGGTAACCCCAGTCATATACCTCCGAGGGAAACTAGTGTACTACTAACGAATTTGAATTCCCGATTCTGGCAGCCTTGCCGTTGAACATGGAACTGATTACTGACGCTATCAGATGGGATGTGAAGGCCGGTCTCCGGCGGGATGCTGTACGCTCCCAAGTTATCGACGTGCTTTAAGCACAAGGGATAAAGGAGACCGGCAATGAAGAAGGCTAGCACCGCAGCAGTGAAGCAGAGCAGGAATTTTTCACAATCCAACTTGACCATCGGCCTGGACCTGGGAGATCGCTCCAGTTGCTACTGCGTTCTGGATGAAAGCGGGCGCATCGTGATGGAACAGAAAGTCTCCACCACCGCGAAGGCTTTGCAAGCGGCATTGGGAGCCATGCCGCGCTGTCGGATCGCGCTGGAGACCGGGATGCACTCTCCCTGGGGTGAGATTTTGTCCGCCGGTCCCCGAACTTGAGACTCCGTCTCACGCTGAGACGCAACGCCGACTCCGCCTCATCCGTTTCGTCCACTGGCCGAGCCTAACCTGCTGAAAATTCATTCACCTCAGTGCTAGTACCTACGTTCCGGAGGATGGTTCCCGCATTGCACCGTTTCTGGTGAACCGCGGAACCCGGCTCCCCACAGCTCTTCCTAACCGGGAAGAGGGGGAGCCCGACCGCATTTGATCGGGCAGAGCGAATCTGGTTTAGGGGATTTTCATCGCTTGGCGCAACCAGCCACAGCCACGGCACGTAGCGCGCACGACTCCACTTCGGTGGCCGGTCTGGCGCGCTTTTTTCCCGACGCCACCGCCATGCGCATGCCGGTTCAATTCGCCCGCATCCTCGAGGCCAGCCAGCCGGCAGACTTCAGCGAGAGCACCGTCATCGAATTCGGAACTTCCCGCGAAATACTGTTTGCCTCGAAGACCCCGCTGGAGTTTGCCGATGTTCTGCGCATCAGAAACTCCGACGGGACGCTCGACATAGAAGCTTCCGTGGTCGCCGTGCAGTATCACCCGGGTACAACTCTTGTGGCCGCCCGCTTTCGCGGCGACGTGCCCAATTGGATCGTGAAATCATGACGCCATCCACCCCTGTACAGGATCTCGCAGCCCAATGGAATTCGGCGCTCCGGCTCTATCCCATTTATTCCGAACTGGCGCGCGAGTTCGCCCTCGATCTGAAGCCCTGTGGCGAGCTTGAAAACGAAGTACCCAACCCCGGAAAAGAAGCCGTCGAGCAGGCTAATCACTGGCTGGAGCAGATGGACAACTCCATCCAGGTGCACCAGCTGCGCCAGTTCCTGCAAACCAACGCGCAAGTGAATGCGGCCGGGCTGATCGCACTGCTGCAACATTTTCTGGCCAGCCCGAAAAAGACCGACATCATCCGCGACAAGATCGACTTCCTGCTGGTGCAGTACTTCAGCGAGATCGCGCCCACCGGCGTGGATGACTCCGAAGTCGATCTGGCCTATGTCGCGCAAGCCATGCAGCCCATTGTCGGCCAGATCGAGATCAAGCCGCCGGTGTGGCTCAATGCCCTGGATCGCGTGCTGGAATCGGCGCGCCGCTGCAAGTCGCTCGATGAACTGTTGCATGGCGGCATTCTGGAGCAGGGCCGCAAAGCCAAAGGCCAGGCCGGCGAATTATTTTATTTGCCGGTGGCGCTGGCGGCCTTCACCCGCTTCGGCTACCTCATGCGGCGCACCTTCTTCCGACTGATGCTGGGCGATCTCAACCTCATTCTCGACGGCCTGACCGAACTCGAAGGCAAAGGCGTGAAAACCATCGATTGCCGCCGCGCCCAGTTTTCCGCCCAGGAACCGATCATTCGCCTGCGCGTGATCTGTCAATCCTGGAAAGTGATGTTCCAGGCTGAATATTCCTCGGGCTCGCCGCTGCGCATGCTGGTGGACCTGCGGGCTTCGGTCGAACACGCTTTAGGACGCGGCAAGTCCGCACAACTTGATGCCAAGGCCAAGGCGGCCGTGGCCGGCAAGCCAGTCGCTGGCAAACCCGCAGCTGCGGCGAAGCCGGCCGCCCCGCTAAAGACGACTCCGCAGCCCGCGAGTACAGGCAAGCCTGCTGCGGCCCCCGCGGCGAAAACAGCCGCTGCCGCCGCTGGGATGGTGGGGAAAAAACCAGCAGCCCAGCCCGCGAGTTCGCCGGCCGCCGCCAGGCCGAAGCCCGCCGCACCGAAGGCTCCGGAGTTTGATGTTTCCGGCGAGCCGGGATGGGATAGCGAAAAAACTTAAGAACGAAGACCCACGACCAACGGCAATCATGCCCAGCACGCAGTCAGTCCGGATCCAGTCGAAACAAGGCGAGGAGAGGGAAGTCAGCCCGTGGAAACGCCGACCGTATTGATCATCTCCGACGACGCGGATTTCTCGCGACGCATTACCGCGCGTTGGCAGATGGAGCGCAACGTTCCCACCTTCACGCTGCTCAGCGGAGAGTTGTGGCCGCGCTTTGCCGTCGACGTCTTCGATGTGGCCATTGTCGGCCCCTTGCGCCGCGTTCTGCTCTCCATCGTGCTGGAGCCGTTACATTCGACCAGCCAGCCGGTTTTCTGTGTCTGTCACGATCCCGAAACCGCGCAGCTGGTGCGCGAGCGCTGGCCCCGCGTTGCCATTGTGCGGCCCAGCGAACATTGGCTGGAGACGCTGGTCATCGCCGCCGGGGAAGCAGTCCACCGCTCGCGTGCCGAATGCCGCGCCCGGGCCGCCGAGCTGGCCTGCTCGACCCTGGAGCGCCAGGCCACTCTCGGCCGCTACATGCTGGAAATGCGCCACAGTCTCAACAACGCGCTGACCTCGGTATTGGGCAACTCCGATTTGCTGCTGCTCGAGCCCGGCAGCCTGTCGGCTCAGACCCGCGCCCAAATTGAAACCATTCGCAATATGTCGCTGCGCATCCACGAGATCCTGCAGCGTTTTTCGTCGCTGGAAAAGGAAATGAACGTCGCCGCGCAGCAAGCCGTTCAGGATTCAGGAAAGTCGTACGCGGCCATACCGGCCGGGAGTTGATCGCTGAGAATTGATGGCTGATAGAGGGGAACTGATAGCTGATAGCTGAGAGCTGAGATTCTTCCTCCCCCGTTGAGGAAGCCTTATGCATAGATTGATGGCGGGCGTCACGATCCTCGAGCATGAATTGTCCGAACTGCGCCTGCTGGTCGAGCGCCAGTCCGGCATCCTGCTCGATTGTCCCAACAGCGCCCTGGCCGCGCACGTGGCCGATTATCTCGAGAAAGAGGAACTGGACTCTCCTGCCGCCCTGCTGGCGCGCTTGCGCGCCGCCGATCTCGATCCTGCCGTGCTCGCCGAATTTCTCGACGGCGTCCTCAACGTCAACACCGGATTCTTCCGCCATCCCGGCGCCATGAACGCCTTGGCCCGCCAGGTCATTCCGCAACTCTATGCCCGCAAATCCGACGACGGGGCCTCTACTCTCCGCATTTGGAGCGCCGGTTGTGGCACCGGCGAAGAGGCTTACTCGATTGCCATGGCCTGCTGCGAGGGCTTGCCCGGCATCAACGGCGCGGCCAGCGGTTCGATCAATGGCAACGGAAACGGCAATGGCAAGGACTCCAAAGCCGCCGGCAAGAACGGAGGCATTGCCGACGGTTCTGCTGCGGTTTCCCCGGGACCGACGAAAGATTGGTCGATTCATATCGTGGGCAGCGACCTGCTGCCTTCCGCCGTACAGGTTGCGGAGCGTGGACTGTATCCGCAAGCGGCGCTCACGGGCTTGCCCCCGGCAGCCATTCGCGCCTGCTTCTCCAAAATCGGCAGCCCCAACGGTTCGACCGAAGGATCGCAGAACGGCTCCAGCAATGGCAATGGCTCCAGCAACGGCAACGCTTCGAGCAATGGCAATGGTTCTTACCTGCTGGTCAAGCCGCGCCTGCGGAGCCTGGTCACCTTCAATACCATGAACCTGACCAAGCCCGTTTACATCGGACGATTCGACTGCATCTTCTGCATGGATGTGCTGCCGCATCTCTCGCGCGCCCAGCGCGTCGCGCTGATGGAGCGCCTCCATCTTTATCTCGAACCCGGCGGCTACCTGTTCCTCAGCCAAACCGAAAAACTCTGCACCCCCAATCTGAACTTCCGCTCCGAAACCTACGACGGCTACACCTTCCACCGCAAGCCGATGGCGGCCTCAGCCGCTTACGGGAGATAAAAGGCCACGGATTCGCACGGATTTTCACGGATAGATCGAAAACCTGTTCGATTGATCCGTGTGTATCCGCGTAAATCCGTGGCTAGGTTTCTTACGCGAACAGAAACTCCTTCGTCCTCAGCTCCTTGATCGTATCCCTGAGTTTCGCCGCCTTCTCAAACTCGAACCGCTTCGCCGCCTCGCGCATATCGCTTTCGAGCTTCCCGATGTAGGCGTCGACTTCTTCCTGCGACTTGAATTCTGGCATGCCCTCGGCCTCGCCCGCCGTCAGATCGGTATAATCCGCCGCGACAATCGCCGCCAGCGTCATATCGAGCGGACGCACAATCGACTCCGGCGTGATCCCGTGCTCTTCGTTGTACGCCGACTGGATCGCGCGGCGCCGTGAAGTCTCATCTATGGCCCGCTTCATCGAATCGGTCATGCGGTCGGCATACAGAATCGCGCGCCCGTTCAGATGCCGCGCGCAGCGCCCGATGGTCTGAATCAGCGATCCCGCCGAGCGCAGGAATCCTTCTTTGTCGGCATCGAGAATCGCCACCAGCGACACCTCCGGCAAATCGAGACCTTCGCGTAGCAGATTGATGCCGATCAATACATCGAACTCGCCCTTGCGCAGATCGCGCAGAATCTTCACCCGCTCCAGCGTCTCGATCTCGGAATGCATGTAGCGGCACTTCACGCCGACCTCGGCGTAATACTCGGCCAGGTCTTCCGCCATGCGCTTGGTCAAAGTTGTGACCAAGACGCGCTCGCCCTTTTCCACGCGCGCGCGAATCTCGTGCAGCAGATCGTCAATCTGCCCCTTCACCGGACGCACTTCCACCGGCGGATCGATCAGGCCCGTCGGACGAATAATCTGCTCGACTACCACGCCCGCCGACTTGGTCAGCTCATACGGTCCCGGCGTTGCCGAAACGTATACCAACTGATTGGTGCGATGCTCGAATTCCTCAAATGTCAGCGGGCGGTTATCCAGCGCCGAGGGCATGCGGAAGCCATATTCGACCAGCACTTCTTTGCGCGAGCGGTCCCCGGCATACATGCCGCGCAGCTGGGGCACGGTCTGGTGCGACTCGTCGATAAACATCACAAAGTCGCGCGGGAAATAATCCAGCAGCGTGGGCGGAGGCTCGCCCGGCAGCCGTCCCGTAAAATGCCGCGAATAATTCTCAATTCCGTGGCAATAGCCCATCGCCTTGATCATTTCCAGATCGAACATGGTCCGCTGATGAATGCGCTGCGCTTCGACCACGCGCCCCTGCTTCTCCAGTTCTGGCTCCCACCACGCCAGCTCTTTCTTGATCGAATCCACCGCGTTCGCCCGCGTCTCTTCCTTCATCACGTAATGCGTCTTGGGATAAATCGGCAGCCGCATGTATTTCTGCTTCACCGTGCCAAACAGCGGATCGATCTGCGACAGCGACTCGACCTGATCTCCCCACAACTCGATGCGATAGGCCATGTCGTCGTAAGTAGGGAAGACCTCGATCACGTCACCGCGCACGCGAAATGTTCGGCGGCGGAACTCGCCGTTCGTACGTTCATACAAAATGTCGACCAGCTTGCGCGTGATGTCCTCGCGCTTGATCTTCTGCCCTTTTTCGAGGAACAGCATCATGCCGTAGTACGCTTCCGGAGAGCCCAGGCCGTAGATGGCGCTGACCGAGGCCACGATGAGCGCATCGCGCCTCTCAAATAAAGATCGCGTCGCCGAGAGCCGCAGCTTGTCGAGTTCGTCATTGATGGTCGCTTCTTTTTCGATGTAGAGATCGGCGGCGGGCACGTACGCTTCCGGCTGGTAATAGTCGTAATACGATACAAAATATTCGACCGCATTGTGCGGGAAGAAACTCTTGAACTCGTGATAAAGCTGCGCAGCCAGCGTCTTGTTGTGCGCCATCACCAGCGTGGGACGGTTCACCGCCTCGATCACCTTTGCCATGGTGAAAGTCTTGCCTGAACCGGTGACGCCCAGCAGCACCTGATGCTGCTCGCGGTCATAAATTCCGCGCAGCAGCGCCTCAATCGCGGCGGCCTGATCTCCCTGCGGCTTGTAGGTGGATACGAGTTTGAAGTCCATGGGAAAATGCAGCTCTTAGCTATCAGCTTTTAGCTATTAGCTTAAATCTCTTGCAGACCAGCTTTCGTTGCGGACAAATGCAGACCTCGATCATGTAGGTTGTTTTCCGGAAGCTCCACAGACCGAAATGTCACCGCCAGACAATCTTTCTATTATAAATGCCGGTGGGATATTCGCAGGCGGCGAACTTAGCCGTCAGAATCCCGGCGGCCGCTCGGGCGCGACTCCGAAGACGCGCTCCATCGCGATCCCCACGCTTCCCAGTGTGCCTTCATCGAACAAGCGTCCGATCAACGTGATCCCATGCGGCACGCGCCGTGGCGGATTGAATGTTGGCAGCGGATGCTCCGGGTCCGGCGCCCAGTCGCTGCGCGCCTTCGTGACCTCGACGAACCCCGCGCGCAGCGTCAGCGATGGATGCCCGGTGTTGTTGGAGATGACCAGCATCTCGTCGCGCAGCGATGGCACCAGCAGCAAGTCCACTTCCGACATGATCCGAGCCATCTCTTCGGCAACCTTGCGCCGCATGCGGTCCGACTGCACAAAATCCACCGCCGACAAAAACCGCGCCTGCCGGAACAGATTCGGCCACGCATCCGGCACCTGCATCTTGAGTTCGCCCAGGCCGCCGCTCAGCGTCAGCTCTTCGAACGATGCCGCGCCCTCGGCAAACAGAATCAGATTCAGACAGTCATACGGCCAGTCGGGAAGCGAAACTTCTACCGGAACCATACCCAGCTTCTTCACTGTCTCGAGCGCGGCGCGATCGACCTCGGTCGCCGGACGCTCTTTCATCCACACCGGGAAGTAGCCCACGCGCAGCCCCTTCACGCTGGCATTGGCGTCGAAGTCGAGATGGCTGGGCACGCTCGCCATATCTCTCGCATCGAACCCGGAAATCGCGTGCAGCACCAGCAGCGCATCTTCCACGCCGCGCGTCATCGGCCCGAGCTTGTCGAGCGACCAGCACAAAGTCATCGCGCCCGTGCGAGGCACGCGCCCATACGTAGGCCGCAGACCGGTAACTCCGCAGCGCATCGCCGGGCTCACAATGCTGCCTCCGGTTTCGCTGCCAATGGAAAATCCCATCAGTCCTGCCGCGGTCGCCGCACCCGGCCCCGCACTCGATCCCGATGCGCCTTCTTCGGGCAACCAGGGATTCATCGTCTGCCCGCCAAACCAGACGTCGTTGAGCGCCAGAGCGCCCATACTCAATTTCGCCACCAGCACCGCTCCCGCCGCATACAGCCGCTTCACGACTTCGGCGTTATCTCTTGGAACCCGGTCGCGATACGGCTCCGCGCCGTATGTCGTGGGAATGCCCGCCGTATCGAGCAGATCTTTTACGCCAAATGGAATCCCGTGCAGCGGCCCGCGATATTTCCCCTGCCCAATTTCCTCGTCCGCCTGGCTGGCCTGTTGCAGCGCCAGATCGCGGGTGATCGTGATGGCGCAACGCAGCTGCAGATTGAACTTCTCCAAGCGCGACAAATAAATTTCGGTCAGCCGTGTCGAAGTGAGCTGCCGCTTCTCAATCCATCGCGATAGCTGCGTGATCGGCGCATACGCGATGTCTTCCTCTTTCGCCGGTAAAGGACCGGGCTCGGCCTTGCTCCTCACAAAGCGATTCTCACGCACCACATTCACCGCGCCGGGGATCATCGGATTCCACGTGGTCGCCGGCGCAAGCCCATCTTCCAACGCCAGCTTGTTCGGACCAACCCGCCGCTCGTACACGGCTGCCAGCGTCTTGCGCCAACTCGATGCCGCTTCCGCCCGTTCCGCATCGCTGAGCGGAAACTGCACCAGCTTTTCCGCCTCGGCAAACGTGGCAGCGGTGACCTCGGGGCCGAACGCTGGTCCCGCTCCAAAAGCCTGCGGTGCTCCGGGAGGCAAGTTCGACGGATTCTGCGCGCGAAGCCGGGAAGCCGCCGCAGTGCTCAGCAGTCCGAGCGAAGTTAAAGTCAGAAAATCTCGCCGTGATTTCATCGCGTAGTCTCGTCAAACATTGTCATTCCTAGCGAGGATGCTCGTGAACGAAGTGAACAAGCACCGCAGTCGAGGGACCTTGTGTTCCCGCGTCAATGTTGTCGAGGAACGCAAGGTCCCTCGACTGCGCGAAACGACTCGCTGGGCTCGTCGTTCTGCTCCCGCTCGGGATGACAGGAAACGGGGATCATGAATTCGAACTCAAACGACGCTCGGCCTCAACTCCACCTTCTTCGTCGTGATCGTGATCTGCGTACCCGCAAGGTTGCCCCGGCGTTCCTGGGTAAGCGCTTCCACCACGATGCTGCCCGGTTCGCGGCCGGCTTGCACAATCACCTGCGCGAGACCATTGAACAGGCTGCGCTGCGGATCTTTATCAGATTCCTGGCAGTTGGGATCGCCGTTGCCGACGCCGATCAACTTGCCATCACCGCTCACGTTGAAGTGGATCATCCGGTCGGCGGTCGGAACCGCACGTCCTTGCGCATCGAGTGCTTCCACGGTGAGCACAGCCACGTCTTGGCCATCGGCGTCGATCTCAGGGCGATCCGCCGTAAGCTGGAGCGAAGCCGGCGCTCCCGTGGTCTCGCGTTTTTCCGTGAGCACAACTTTGCCGTCTTTGCTGCCCCGCGCTTCCAGCGTGCCCGGTTCGTAAGGAACCTTCCACTGCAAATGTTTGTAGCGCTCCACATTCTGCGACCCATGGCTCTTGCCGTTCAGAAAAACTTCCACCGAATCCAAATTCGAATGCACCCATACTGAAATCGGCTCGCCCTTGCGCTGCTCCCAGTTCCAGTGCGGAAACAGGTGCAGCACCGGTTCCGCGCCCCACCAGGCTTTGTAGTAATAAAAGTTGTCCTTGGGAAAGCCGCACATGTCGACGACGCCGAACTGCGAGTTGATCGAGGGCCAGCCATACGGAGTGGGCTCGCCGCGATAATCGAACCCGGTCCAGGCAAAGCCGCCCGCGAGCCATTCCCGCGTGGCATAAAACGGCCACCACTCCTCGGCGTTCTCCGCCCACTCCGGATGATTCACGTCATAGGCGCTGACCCAGTTGCGCAGCTGGTCGGTTTCATAAATCCCGCGCGTGGAAACCGTGCTCGCCGTCTCCGAGCCGATGGACGGCATCTTGGGATGGGCTTTATGCCAGACGTCGGGCACATCCAGGTTGTAATTGAAGCCCATCACGTCGAGCTGCTCGGGAAATTTCGTTTCGAACGAAGCATTCACCGCCGCCGTGCACAGCCGGGTGGGATCAAGCTCATGGGTCCGCATGATCATGTCATCGATGACGCGCACGCCCTGGGGCTGCTGCATCATGATCCACTCTTCGTTGCCCATCGACCACAGAATGATCGAAGGCGAGTTGCGGTAGCGCTTGACCATCAGTTCCAGCTGCGCCATGCCTTCCGGGTTGGAACTCATCAGGCGCGTCTCGCACATCATCATCATGCCCAGGCGATCGCAGGCCTCGACCCACTCCGGCGTGGGCATGTTGTGGGAAGTGCGCACCGCGTTGCCGCTCATATCTTTCAGCACGCCAACGCGATACCACTGCAGGCGGTCGGGCAGTGCCGCGCCCACTCCGGCATGATCCTGATGGTTACAGGTGCCCTTGATCTTCACCGATTTGCCATTGAGGAAGAATCCTTTGTCGGCATCCCACTTGATATCGCGAATGCCGAAGGTGATGCGCTCGGCATCGCGCGCCTTGCCATTCACTTCGACCGTCACGACCGTCGCATAAATATTGGGAGCTTCCGGCGACCACAGCGCGGGATTGGGCACATTCGCATTTGCGGTGAATGTGGCCGAGCCGTCGGGCGCGACAGATTGCGGAGCCGATTCGGCTGTCGCCACAGCCTTTCCCTCCACGTCGAAAACCTGCCAGCGCACGCGGCAAGTCTCCGCCTGCTTGCCCTCGTTCCGCACGCTCGTTCCCAGCGCCAGCGCAGCCGCAGTTCCTTTGACGCTTGGTCGGACGTAGCTCTCCCATTGTCCAAGATGCAGGGGATCGGTCTTCGTCAGCCAAACATGCCGGTAAATGCCCGCGCCCTCATAGAACCAGCCATCGCCGAAGCTGGCGTCCATGCGCACGACCAGATAATTCTTCCCGCCAAAGTTGGCGAAGTCGGTCAGGTCGAAGCGGAAGGGCGCGTAGCCGTTGTCGTTGCGCCCGAGAAAATATCCGTTGAGAAACACGAGCGCGCTGCGAAAGGCTCCATCGAACTCAACCACCACGCGCCGCCCCGCATCTTCCCGCGGCAGATCGAAGGTGCGGCGATACCAGCCAATGCTGGTCTCGGGATAGCGGCGACCCAGCGGCTTGAAGCCGTGACTCTCCTGCTCGGGATCGTTCACGAACGGCAGCTCGACGGCCCAGTCATGCGGCAGATCGAGCGAGCGCCACTTGGAATCGTTACACTTCGACGTGGCAAACTCGAATCCACCACTCTTATCGAAGTCTCCCTGGCCCATGCCGAAGCCAAGATCCCTGGCGGGATCTGCGCCGTTGCCCTGAAAAAACTTCCAGCCAAAATCAAACAGCAGGTGCTCGCGCGGAGCCACCGCCGAAGAAGCCTCGGCCGAGGGCGCGCCCCCATAGCCTGCCAGCAAGGCATGGGCGCGGCCGACGGAACTGCCAACCAGAGTGGAGGCCGAAAGCGCAATTCCAGAACGCAGCAGATCACGACGAGTCAGAGATGCCATCATTGCCTCACTTAAGCAATCGAAATGGACTTCGCTCTTCAAACGCACTAACTCAGTCGAGTACGAAACCAGTGCGCTGGAGAACCTCGCATTATAAAGCGCATCCGGAGGAGAGGTTTTCAATGGTGCAATTCGATGGAGAGCACACGCGCCTTATGGCCCTTATTGGCCGATTCCACATACTCCACTTTGGCCGGCCTGCCCTCAAGATCGCTGCAGGGCTTGAGGGCTCCGTTTGGTTGGAAACCCAGAGCGCTGAATTCGACTTTGAAATAGTTGTCGGTGTGCAGCGCCGTTATTTTTCCGTCCGACTTCACCGCCAGGTCCAGATTGGTGGCATCGCAATGCACGTTCTGCAGCACGCCGGTGATGTAGCGATGGGGACCACTGGGCACGAAGGTGCGCCGCACCAGGTGGGGAACGGGACCATCATCATTATTCGAAGGTACACTGGGACTGCCAGCCTGGACCGAGGCTTCGGCCTGCTCCCGGTTGCGCTCGTTCTGCTTCTCTATTTCCTGTTGCGATGCGGCGTACGCTTGCGCATGCAGCAGGGCTTCCTCGATAAACTGAGACTCTTCCGGGGACTTCGCCACCTTCTCGGCAGCCTGCAGGACCTCGACGGCGTTCTGGCCGCGTTGCATAGCCATCAGCACGTTGGAGACATTGACGCGGTAACCGACATTGCCGGGGTCCAGGGAAACCGCGGTCAGGCCCATCCGGTGGGCTTCTTCGAGATCGCGGTGGCGCCTGCCTAGAAATACCGCCAGCCGGTCAAAGGAAGGAGCAAACGTAGGGTTCAGCTTGATCGCCTGCCGCAAACTGTTTTCCACCTTGGCGTCATCCCCCGCGTCGATGGGACGCTGCATTGAGATGGCGGCGAAGTAATAATGCGCCAAATAGCTCTGGGAATCGAGTTCCACGGCCTTGGCGTACCACTTCTCGGCCTCATCGACATGGCCTTCACGGAACTCGAGAAACCCCATGGTCTCGTGCGCCGCGACGTTATTCGGGTCTTCCTGCAGCACGTGATCGAGAAGCGTGCGCGCATCTTCGGTCCTCTGGTTATAGGCCAAAAAATCGGCACGCAGCGCATCCGCCTGAGGCGCTGTCAGGGGTTCAACTCTGAATGCGGAGTCATCAACCTCAGTCGCGGTCTTCACTTCGAAAAAACTGAACCTGCCCTGCTGGATGTAATTGAACAGATTATCCTGCAACTGCTTCAGATTTCCAAAAGCTTCATTGGCGGCGGTAAGCGGGTCGACCTTCTTGGCGAGCAGGTCGCCATAATCGGTCAGCCGGTGCGATTTCTTCTGAAAATCCGTGACCCGAATGTAATGAGTGAGCGCCCAGGATTCGGCATAAAAGATCGATCCTTTGTTTTCCTCGTGGTAGTAAGGTGAGTTATGGTCTACCGCAAACAGAGTGGCCAGGGGAAGCATTCTGCTCTGTCGCAAAAGCCGGATATTTTCCGGGCTGGGCTGGCCCAATGCCGCATCTTTTTCGTGGATGTCGGTATTCTGATAGAACTCCGCCAGCCCCTCGTTCAACCAAAGCGGAATCCATTCTGCGGCCTTGGCCAGAAGCAGGTGGGTGTACTCGTGATAGATGACCGCGTAGGGATGTTCGCCCTCCGCATCCAGGCGCATCAGGACATAATTTTTGTCGGCGCCGCGCAGAAAAAGCCCGCCTAGCTTGAGCTGGCCTTTCGCCAGGTATATCTCCGGCTCGAGCGCCCGAAAGTCTTTTTCGTTTTTGACGGCCAGAACGATGATGGGCGAGCCCGGATCGATCTCCAGCTTGGGAAACAGCACGTGGAACAGGGACCGCATGCGCTCGAACTGGTCGGCAATGCGGCGCCCCTGCTTTTCATTGGAATCGGTGGCTACGACAAAGTGCGGGCTGCGCACCTCGATCCAGTTTTCAACTTTATCCCGCGCCGGGGAAGCTGTGGAGGCGAGCAGCGGCAGAAACAGCAAAATCCTTTTCCACATACAAAGTGGCAATACAGATACCGCCGCAGGCAAGGGAAGTCAAACGAAATCGTGTGCGGTGCGCTCCGGTTATTTCTGCTCCGAGATCTCGCTCATTCCCACAATCCTGGAGGAGGTGCGGAATTTCTTGTAATCGCGGTAGCTCAGGTCGCCGTCGATGTTATAGCCCTTGAGCAGCACCAGCCGCGCGTCCAGCTTGAAGGTGATGTGTTCCGGCAGCCAGACTTCGTCATTCACCCGGGTCTGCTCCATCATGAAGCGCGAGCCTTTGTGAAAGCGGGCCAGAAAAAGCCCCCACGAGATCGTATCCAGGCACTCGACATCTAACTTCGAGAGCTGCAGATCGCCTTTATCAATCCACACCCGGCCGTGGAATTTGGGCAGAAATTTCGCGTCCTTCATGTGCGGCTGGAAGCCGGGGCGCGGCTCCGCGTCGATGACCCAGGCATCGCGCCCGCCAACCGCCTCGCTGCCCACCAGCGTGAAGTTGTAGGCATCGGCGATCTCGGTGACGAACTTGCGCCCGTCTTCGCGATCTTTTTCCTCTTTTTCCAGCCGCTTCTTGCGCTCGTCCTCGGATTCGTTCTTGCGCTTGTCGATCACCTTCTGGATTTTTTCGTCTTCCTTGGCCGCGTCCTTGGCGTCGAGCGGCTTGTCGTCTTTTGCGATCAGCCGCTGGATCTGCTCGCCATCGATCTCCAGAACGTCGTAGGTCTTGATGTCGGTGGACTTGGTTTCGCCCTTGCCGTTGAGGTTCTTCTCCACGTCGTGCTCGATGTAGGTGTAGTCGCGCTGGCGCTTGTCGTTCTCCATATCCTTGTCGGCCACGATGCGAAACAACTGCTGCATCTGCGGCTGTGAGAGTTTGCCCGCGGCGTCCGGCGTGAGATCGAGGCTGGCCTCTTCGTGGATCGCCGGCTCATCAGGCTTGGCAGCAGGATCATCGCCGGCTGCGGCGGAGGAACTGGCTGGCGGAGAAGCTGGTGGAGAACTAGACTGGGCCGGCGATTGCTGGGCCGCAGCCGGAATGCTGAGCACAAGCGAGACGCTGAATGCGACCAGGAAGAATGCAAAACCCCAGAACTTCATTGGATTATTTTAGCAATGAGCCGCGAGCCGCGAGCAATGAGCTCCAGGCCATGACCCATTGATCGCAATCGCCTCATCTTACGAGGTTAGAGGCTGCGAGGTTAGAAGATGCGAAGTTAGAGTTGGAAGCTCCGGAAAGGATGTATAGGCGGAGTTCGCGAGAGCGGCAATTTGCCTGGCACTTACAATTCGACCTCGAAGCTCGAAGCTCAGGGCTCAACGCTCACCGCCTGCTCCACGGCAAGCTGGCGGCAAGTTTGGGCAATCGGCTCCAGGGAGGAACTGGAGTCGACGAATTGGAAGCCGTAGCGGAAGGCATTGCGTTGCCGCAGGGTGGCGTGAACATCTACGTTCCCACTGGGCAGGCGAAATTCCAGGCGCACCACTTCGCCCACCGGAACCTCCACCCGCAGCATGGCGGAGATGCCCGACTCACTGATGTCGACGGTATGCCCGCGCACCACCTCGGCATTGCGCGGGTAGACACAAATCTCGACTTCCAGCTTGTAGCGGGGATGGCGGCGTAAGTCCACGGCCGGTTTAGTGTAGTCGCTTGCGAATTGGCGGCGAAGTTCCATGCAATCTTTTCCGGCCGCAACGCGCGCCAGCGCCGAAGGACTCCTCTATCTTGTCGTCCAGAGACTTCGCGCCAAGGCGAGCCAATGCCGCCTAGAACTTCCATCGGCCACTGGCGTGAGGTACTTTAACCCCGATTTCAGATTGTCGATTTCAGATTTCAGATTGAAGATCGAAGCCTTTCCAAGTCGCGCGAGTTTCCACTCTGCAATCTGAAATCAAAAATCTGCAATCGTTCTTAAGGCGTAGTCTTATGCGCTTTGCCCAGACATTCCGCCTGAAACAGCCGCTCGTCCACGCGGTGCAGGCGCTTTTCCTGCACTTTGCTCATCAGCGGATAGTGCTTGATGTCGAACAGGTGATAGACGATGAACCACACCGGCTGGTCGGTGGTCATCCAATGCTGCCGATCGAAGCGCTTCAGGTTGACGGGAATCGAATAGCGGCGCAGGGTGCGCTCGCGGCGCAGGTTGAAGTAAATGTTGAAATAGCTGAGCGCCAGCTCGCGCAGGCTGCGATAGATGGGCTCGCGCCAGCGGCATCCCGCGTAATTTGATTTCGCCACCGCGCCCCAGCAGCCCCTCTCGCGATAGAGGGCGACCACGTGGTCGGTATCGTGATCGGCTTCGAAATCGAGTAGCAGCGGCGGATATCCGTTCGCCCGCAAGGCAGCCGCGGCAAAGATTGCTCCCTCCAGGCAATGCGCCGATTCTTCCGCCAGCACTTTGCGCGGTGACCATGCCGTATCTTCCAGGTGATAGGGAATGTCGTCGAGAAACTTCTGCACCCCGTAGGGATTTTTCATGCGGCGCAGCTGGCGCAGTTCTTGGCCGGTGAATTCGGTGATCGGATCGCTCATTCGTGTGATGTGCCTTCGGTCGAGGACAAAGCAGTGTAACTTAACACGGCGTGCGGAATCGCGACCGCGTCGCCTCAGGAAACAGCCCGCGCTGCGATTCCCGTGAGCGCTGTTGGCCAGGAGCGCTAGCGGAGAAGCCAAAGGTCCAACGGGTCTGTGCAGGCTTCCAGCGGGAAGTTAAATCGATTTAACGACCGCATTTAAGTCTAGTGGTTGCACATGTTTACAGAGAATATTTAGCACAAGGCACGAACCCGGTAAGTGGTCATGGACTCAGGGCTTTGAAGCAGCATTGCACAAGAATCGGTGCAACGGCGGGGGAATGAGGGCTTGACAGCTAGGGGGTCCGTATTCCGAACACCCGGGAGAGCTCTTGGGGATGATCGACCATCACGTCGGCCGGATCGGCTTCGAGCGTATGCGGCGCGAAGCCATAGTTGACGCCGACCGTCCAGAGTCCCGCGTTGCGTCCGGTACGCACGTCCACGTGCGAGTCGCCGACAATCGCCGCCTGCTCGGGCCCGACGCCGGTTTCGGATAAGATCTGGCGCGCACCTTCGGGATCGGGCTTCTTGGTGGCGAAGCTGTTGCCGCCGTAGACCTGCGAAAAATATTTTCCCAGCCCCAGCGCCTCGACGATGGCGCGCGAGGGATTCACCGGCTTGTTGGTGAGCACGGCCATCTTGCGCGGCACGCCATTGCCCGAGTGCTGGATCGCCGCCAGCGCCTGCGTGATTCCCGGATACAGCGTGGTGTGATCCAGTTTGTGCTCGCGGTAGTAGGAGAGAAAAAATTCCAGCCCTTTGCGCACGAGAGCCTCATCCGCCGATTCGGCGCCCAGCGCGCGCTGAATCAGGATGGGGGCTCCGTCGCCCACGTAGCTGGCGATGACTTCATCCGGCAGTTCCGGGCGCTCGATATGGCGCAGCGCGGCATTGACCGAATGCACCAGGTCAAGCCGCGAATCGATCAGCGTGCCATCCAGGTCGAAGATCACCAGTTGGATTTTGTGAGGATCGAACGCGCGGCGGGTGCGAATCATGCTTCCTCAGAATAAAGCACCCGGCGCTCAGCCGTCAGCTTTCAGGGAGTGGCCAGTGGCGAGTGGCCAGGAGAACATGCTTACTGGCCACTGATCACTGACCACTAGATTTGACATAATCCATATTTCTAGTATTATCGAAATATGAAGGCAACACCCTCAGCATCTGCGTCTGCCAGCAAGATTGCGGGACGAATCGCGGCCTACGCCGATATGTTCTCGGCCATGGGCAACGAAGCCCGGCTGCGCATCATGCGGTTGCTGCTCACCGCGCACCCGGAAGGGCTCGTGGTCAGCGAGATTCAGGACGAACTCGAAATACCGAACTCGACCCTCTCGCACCATCTCGACAAACTGCGCACGGAAGACCTCGTCCATGTGAAGCGCGAAAGTACGTTTCTGCGCTATACCGCCAACACCGAAGCGTTGCAGGAACTGCTGCAATTTCTTTATGCCGAGTGCTGCACCCGTAATAAGGCCGTCAAACCGCAGAGCATCGTTCAGATCTGCAAATAGGAGTGATGTATGAATGAAGCCGCAGGGACTGAAGCCCAATCAACGTTAGATGCCTTACGCGGCCCTGAAAGGGCCGCTCTCCCACGGTCCGCCGACGCGGCTGGAAGTCCTGCCGCTGAAACTACCGATATCAAGCAAGTTGTGAAACAGAAATATGGCGAAGCCGCGTTGCGCGTGACCTCGGGAGGCAGTTCCTGCTGCGGCGCTACCTCGGCCAGAGAGTGCTGCGATCCGATTACGGCGAACCTCTACGACGCTTCGCAGATCGGGCAGATTCCCGAAGAAGCTCTGCTGGCTTCGCTCGGTTGCGGAAATCCCACAGCCCTGGCCCAACTCAGCCCGGGCGAGACGGTGCTCGATCTGGGTTCCGGCGGCGGCATCGACGTGCTGCTCTCGGCGCGCCGGGTTGGGCCGGCCGGCAAAGCGTATGGGCTCGACATGACCGACGAGATGCTGGCGCTGGCCCGCGAGAACCAGCGCAAGTCGGGCATCCAGAATGTGGAGTTCCTTAAAGGCGAGGTCGAGAACATTCCGCTGCCCGATAACTCTGTCGATGTGATCATTTCCAATTGCGTCATCAATCTCTCGGCCGATAAGGACAAAGTTCTGCGCGAGGCTTTCCGGGTGCTCAAGCCGGGCGGACGCTTGGCCGTATCCGACGTTGTGACCCGCGGCGCGATTCTTCCCGAGATTCGTCAGAGCGTGCTGGCCTGGGTGGGCTGTATTGCCGGCGCTCTGGAAGAGAACGAATACCGCGCCAAGCTGGCCCGCGCCGGATTTGAGCAGGTCGAAATTGAGCCCACGCGCATCTATCGCGCCGAAGATGCCCGCGAATTTCTCGCCGGGCAGGGAATTGACGTGGACGTGCTGGCTCCGCAAGTGGACGGAAAATTCATGAGCGCGTTTATTCGAGCGGTGAAGCCGGCGGTGAAAGAAAAATCCTGCTGCGGTCCCACTTGCTGCAACTAGGGGAGAGAAGCAATGGCGCACTACAACGTCCTGTTTCTGTGCACCGGGAATTCAGCGCGTTCCATCCTGGCGGAAGCCATTCTGAACCAGAAGGGCCGGCCGAATTTCACCGGCTACAGTGCGGGCAGCCATCCCGCGGGAGCGGTTCGCCCGGAAGCGCTGCAGCAACTTGAAGCAGCTCATCTTCCCACCGTGGGCCTGCGCAGCAAGAGCTGGGAGGAATTTGCCAAGCCCGGCGCGCCGCAGCTCGATTTCGTGTTTACCGTCTGCGACAATGCTGCCAAGGAAGTCTGTCCGGTATGGCCGAGCCAGCCCATCACTGCGCATTGGGGAGTTCCTGATCCTGCCGCTGTCCAAGGCAGCCCCGAGCAGATCGAAAAGGCCTTTCGTGATGCTTTTTTCCTTCTGGACCGGCGCATCGGATTGTTCCTGAGTCTGCCGCTCTCCACGCTCGACGGGCTCGCGTTGAAGAAGGAAGTCGACCGCATCGGCCGCCAAGGATAATGAATTCGCACCGGAGGCTCGGAATCGCATGAACGCCCACGCATCGTCCCGTCTCGGCTTCCTGGATCGCTACCTGACGCTATGGATTTTCACCGCCATGCTGATGGGCGTGGGGGCGGGGTGGGCGCTCCCGGGCATCGTACCCTTTTTGAACCGCTTCAGCGTGGGCACCACTTCCATCCCCATCGCGGTCGGCCTCATCCTGATGATGTACCCGCCGCTGGCCAAGGTCCGCTATGAGGAACTCGGCGAAGTCTTCCACAACAAGAAAATCCTGGCACTGTCGCTGGTGCAGAACTGGGTGATTGGCCCCCTGCTGATGTTTGCTCTCGCCATCATCTTTTTGCGCGGCTATCCCGAGTACATGGCGGGCCTCATCATGATCGGACTGGCGCGCTGCATTGCCATGGTGATTGTGTGGAACGAACTGGCAAAAGGCGACACGGAATACGCCGCCGGGCTGGTCGCCTTCAACTCCGTTTTTCAGGTGCTGTTCTATTCGGTGTATGCCTGGATCTTTGTCACCAAGCTGCCGCAATGGCTGGGATTGCACAGTTCGGTGGTGAACGTCTCCATCGCCGACATTGCCAAGAGCGTATTCATCTATCTGGGAATCCCGTTTCTAGCCGGGATGAGCACACGCTTGGTGCTGGTGCGTGCACGCGGCAAGACGTGGTACGAGAGAAGCTTTATCCCGCGCATCAGCCCCATCACGCTGGTCGCGCTCTTGTTCACGATCGTGGTGATGTTCTCGCTTAAGGGCGGCTACATCGTCCACTTGCCGCTCGACGTGGTGCGCATTGCCATTCCACTGCTCATTTATTTTGTGGTGATGTTCCTGGTTTCGTTTTACATGGGACGCAAGCTGGGCGCCGATTATTCGAAGACCGCGACCTTATCGTTTACCGCCGCCAGCAACAACTTCGAGCTGGCCATCGCCGTAGCCGTAGCGGTTTTTGGGATCAATTCCGGGGCAGCGTTTGCCGCCGTGATTGGGCCGCTGGTGGAAGTTCCGGCGCTGATTGGCCTGGTGAATGTGGCGTTGTATTTTCAGCGGCGATATTTTGCCGAACCTGCTCGATCGACCGCTGTCGAAGGCGTGAGCGAAGTCAGGGCCTGATCGGGATGGCCCTAAAACACTTTCGCAGTCCCAGCGACTTCAGCCGCCGGGACTGCGAATGTCTTTCAAGCCGTTCTGGGGAGGCTTCCACGAGCCGTTCTGGGGAGGACCACTAAGAGTAAAAACGTACTCGCGGGAAGCACTCTATAAGCTCGGTTCCAAGCCCGTCTGTGATCCCGGTCATGCTCCAACGTGATCGCGGTCACATGGTCCGACCGGTCTTTTGGAGGTTGTTTTTCTCGGCGGCCTTAGCCCTTTCTCTCAGCGAACTCAGCGTTAAAACAAACCCCTTAAACGCCGAGAACGCCGAGGGCTCACGGGGTGTGCCGAGAAGCGAGAGGGAAACCGGAGATTTTCCGAACCGAATATTTTTCCGTGCTTTGCCAACCTGCGATTTCCATTTACAATCCAACAGGTTCTAACGCGATTCAGCGGCATCGCTGTGGGGTGGGTGAGAATCTAAAGTGTAGGAACCCGAACCGGAATGGCCACGACAAAAACCGATCCCAAGTTGGCCACGGCGGCCAATGGCGCGAAAACGTCGAAGTCTTACGAGGGACTCAGCCGCGATCAGCTGATCCAGGCTTACCGTTGGATGTACACCTCGCGGCGCATCGACGACCGGGAGATCTTGCTCAAGCGCCAGCAAAAAATCTTCTTCCAGATGTCGGGCGCCGGACACGAAGCCATCGGCGTCGCCGCAGGCTTGGCGCTGAAGCCCGGCTACGACTGGTTCTATCCCTATTACCGCGATCGCGGTTTATGCCTGGCGCTCGGGGTTGAGCCGTACAAAATGTTTCTGCAGGCCGTGGGCGCGGCCGACGATCCCAGTTCCGGCGGACGGCAAATGCCCTCGCACTGGAGCTATCCCGATCTGCACATTGTCACCCAGTCGTCACCGACGGGATCGCAGATTCTGCAAGCCGTGGGTTGCGCCGATGGCGGACGCTACATCGCCCATCATCCTAAAGCCGCGGAAGTTCCGCCGGATGCCCACGATTACCGCCGCTTCAAGAAGGTCAGCTCCGAGCGCGATGAGATCACCTACGTCTCTCTGGGCGACGGCACTACGAGCGAAGGCGAGTTCTGGGAGGCGATGAACGCCGCCGCGCTGGGCAAGTTGCCGGTGATTTTCTGCGTGGAAGATAACGGCTACGCGATCTCGGTTCCGGTGGAGGTGCAGACCGCGGGGGGCAGCATCTCGCGCCTGGTCTCGGGCTTCCCGAATTTTCATTTCGAAGAAGTCGACGGCACCGATCCCGTCGCGAGCTATGCCGCCTTTCGGCGCGCCACCGAGTATTGCCGCGCGGGTCACGGCCCGGCGTTCGTGCACGCGCACGTGATCCGCCCGTACTCGCACTCGTTGTCCGACGATGAGCGGCTCTACCGTCCCGATGCCGAGCGCGAGCGCGATGCGCAGCGCGATCCGGTGACGCGCACCCAGATGTTCCTGCTGCGCGAAGGAATTCTCGACGACAAAGGCATCAACCAGCTGGAAAAAGAAGTCGAAGCCGAGCTGCAGGCCGCGGTGGACCGCGCTCTGGAGGCGTTGCCTCCGGCTCCGGAGTCGGTCACAAACTTTATTTATTCGCCCGACCTCGATCCGACTTCGTCCGCCTTCGAGACGCAGCCCGCCGCCGAAGCCGCCAGCGGCGATGGCAAAAAGCCCGCTGCTAAAACCATGGCCGACCTGATCACTGCCACCTTGCGCGACGAGATGAAGCGCGACGAGCGCATCGTGATCTTCGGCGAAGACGTCGCCGACTGCAGCCGCGAAGAATATCTGAAGCAGAAGATGGTCAAAGGCAAGGGCGGTGTCTTCAAGCTTACCTTTGGCTTGCAATGCGAGTTCGGCGACGATCGCGTGTTCAACTCTCCGCTGGCGGAAGCGGCCATCGTGGGCCGCGCCACCGGCATGGCGATGCGAGGGCTCAAGCCGGTGGTCGAGATTCAATTCTTCGATTACATCTGGCCGGCGATGATGCAGCTGCGCGACGAGTTGCCCACCATCCGCTGGCGGTCGAATAACGGATACTCCGCCCCCTGCGTCATACGCGTAGCGATTGGCGGATATCTCACCGGCGGCGCGATTTATCACTCGCAGTGCGGCGAGAGCATTTTCACGCATATTCCCGGACTGCGGGTAGTGTTTCCCTCGAACTCGCTCGATGCCGCGGGGCTGTTGCGCACGGCGATCCGTTGCGACGACCCGGTGCTGTTCCTCGAGCACAAGCGCCTTTATCGCGAATCCTACGGGCGCGCCGCTTATCCGGGGCCCGAGTACATGATCCCGTTCGGCAAGGCGAAGGTGGTGCAGCCGGGAACCGATCTAACCGTGATCAGCTATGGTGCGGTAGTTCCGCGCGCGCTGCAGGCGGCGCAGAAGTTGGAACGCGAGCAGGGGACGAAAGTCGAGTTGATCGACCTGCGCTGTCTCAATCCATTTGACTGGGAGACGATAGCCGCGTCGGCCGCGAAGACCAATCGCGCCCTGGTCGCCTATGAAGACACATTGAGCTGGGGCTACGGAGCCGAAATCGCGGCCCGCATCGCCGACCGGCTCTTCGATCAGCTCGACGCGCCGGTGCGCCGCGTCGCCGCCAAAGACACATTCATTGCTTACCAGCCCATTCTCGAAGACGCCATTCTGCCCCAGCCTAACGATCTCTACCTGGCCATGAAAGATCTGGCGCGGTACTGAGAAGCAATCTCATATTGAACCTGGAAAGTAAGCTGCCTGTGGCCTCAGGGGCTAAAGCCCGCGTCATTCGCGGCGTCAAACGGCACGGCTGAAGCCGTGCCCTTCCCAAAACCGATTTATGAGATAGCTTCTGAGTTCCAAAGTTGACAAAGGGCGATTCCTAAACCACAATGTCGCGGTTACAGGATCTGTTTTCCGCTCCGTCGAATCAATCCTCGCGTGAAGTTTAAGGAAACTTCCATGAGCATAACGCGCCGCGATTTCTTAAATGCAGCGACAGCCACGGCCGGAGCAGCGATGACTCCCGGGCTGAGCGACGCGCACCCGGATGAACATGATCACGAGCACCAGGCGGAGCCCTCGGATCCCACGCTGCGGGTTAAGGCGCTCGAATCTCTGCTGGTGGAAAAGGGGCTGGTGGATCGGGCCGCCCTCGATGCGCTGGTGGACACTTACGAGCACAAGATTGGCCCGAGAAACGGGGCGCGGGTCGTAGCGCGGGCCTGGGCGGATCCCGTCTACAAGCAACGCCTGTTGGCCGATGCGAATGATGCGATGGCCGACTTCGGCTATCTCAGCAAGCAGGGCGATCGCATGGTCGTGGTCGAGAACACACCCACCGTGCATAACCTCATAGTGTGCACGCTCTGTTCCTGCTATCCGTGGGCGGTCCTGGGCTTGCCGCCGGTGTGGTACAAGTCTGCCCCTTATCGATCGCGTGCCGTGATTGATCCTCGCGGCGTGGTCCGCGAGTTTGGCTTGGAACTCGACCAGAATGTGGAACTGCACGTCTGGGACAGCACCGCCGAGTTGCGCTACATGGTGCTGCCGGAACGTCCAGCGGGCACGGAGCAGCTGAACGAGGACGAATTGGCGGCGCTGGTCACGCGCGATGCCATGGTCGGCGTTGCCAGAGTAGCTCCGCCCTCCGGAGGCAAGCGATGAACGGCATCCATGATATGGGTGGTATGCAGGACATGGGCCCAGTCGAATATGAGAAGAACGAACCGGTCTTTCACGCTGCCTGGGAGGCTCGTGTGTTCGCGATGATGCTCGCCGCCGGGGCGTGGCGCAAATGGAATCTCGACGCATTCCGGCATACCCGAGAGGTCCTGCCGCCGGCGGACTATCTGCGCTTGAGCTACTACGAACAATGGTTGCTGGGATTGCGCGATTTGCTGGTCAGGAGGGGATTGGTTACCGCGGCGGAGCTGGAGAACGGCGCGCCAGCGCCGGGCACGGCGAAAGCAACTCCACCACTCACCGCGGATAAGGTCCCGGCAACGCTGCCCACACGCATTCACGCCAACCGTGATATTCCCATGTCGCCACGCTTTCAGGTGGGGCAGCGCGTGCGCGCCCGCAACATCAATCCGCTGGGGCATACGCGGCTGCCGCGGTACGCTCGTGGAAAATTTGGGACCATCGATCGTGATCATGGCGTTTTCGTTTTTCCCGACACCAATGCACATTTTCTCGGCGAGAATCCGCAGCATGTGTATTCGGTCTGCTTCCCCGCGCGTGAACTTTGGGGTGCGTCAGCTGCCGAGAAAGATTGCGTGTATGTAGATATGTGGGATGACTACCTGGACCCGGCCTGATTCCATGCCAGCCTCTGACAATTTCGGCGCGCTTCCGCAACTGCCGCGCGATGCAGGCGGACCGGTATTCGCGGAGCCCTGGCAGGCCCAGGCGTTCGCGCTGGCGGTAAAGCTTTCCGAGCAGGGGCATTTCACGTGGAAGGAATGGGCCGCTACTTTAGCCGAAGAATTGAAGGCGGCGGCTGATCGGGGCGAACCGGACGACGGTTCACACTACTACGAACACTGGCTCGCGGCTCTCGAACGCCTGGTGGCTGCGAAAGGACTTTCCGATCCAGCGGCACTGCTGGCGCGTAAGCAGGCTTGGGCCGACGCATACCGTCACACGCCGCACGGCAAGCCCGTCGAACTTATCTCCAGAAACAACCACCCTGCCAACGCGAAATGAGCCCTTACAGAGCCAAGGCGCGCGGGAAGCGCCCGGAGGTCAGTTCTTATTTTCCGCCTGGTAGGCCTTCCAGGTTCCATCGATTACGTAGGCGTGGATCGCGTCAGCCTGTTGTGGGGTCATGCGCAGGTGAGGGAAGGCGAACTTGGGCGGATTCAGGAATCCCGGCATTCCCTTCGACCAATGCGTTCCGCCCAGCACAATCGCATACCAGTCTTGATGCACGTCAGGGGGAGCGTAGCGAAGGTCGGGAATGGCTCCGTCGAGTACCCACGCACTGCTGCCGTCGAGCTGCGGAGAGTGGCAACCGTCACAGTAGAAAGTCTTATAGAGCTGCTCTCCTTCTTTGATAGTCGCGGCATCGGCAAATTGCTGGGGAGGCTTCGGCACCGGCGGCACGATGTCCGGCGGAGTCGGGAAGGGAACATTGCCGTTGAGCTTGAAAGCGAGCAACCGCGAAGGTCCACGCTTGGAGCGCGGCGTGGCCATGGTCCAGGAGGGAGCGAACAAGCGCGAGCCCGAGCCCCATCCCACCGGCAAGAGCACGTACTGCTCGCCATTGACGGAGTAGGTCACAGGAATGGATTCAATGGCCGATCCAGTATCAATCGACCAAAGCTTCTTTCCGGTGTCGGCGGCGTAGGCGGCAAATTCGCCATTGCCCTGTCCCTGGAATACGAGGTTGCCCGCGGTCGAGAGCACGCCGCCGTTGGTAGCGATCTCTTCTTCTACCGACCAGCGCTCTGACTGCTTCACTGGATTCCACGCGATGAGGCGCCCCTCGGTCTGCTGCATCCACTCGCCGCTTTCAACTTCCGAGTGCGTGTTCGGCTTGCGGTCGGTGGCCGGGATGTAAACGAGGCCTGTGCCCGCGTTGTAGCTCATCGGCCACCAGTTGTGGACGGTCCACTGCTTGCCGCCGCCTGCGGACGCGGGAACTTCCACCGCTTTGCCCGTGCTCAAGTCGATCGAAGTGGCCCAATTCACCTTCACGATGGGCTTGGCGGAGAGCAGCTTCCCGGTCCACGCATCGAGCACATAGAAGAAGCCGCTCTTGGGCACAGTCATAGCCACGTGATGGTTCTCCCCGTTGATTGGAAGATCGGCCATCACGATGTGATTGTTTTCCGTCTGCAGACCCGGGGAACTGGTCTGGTAGTGCCAGACATATTCGCCGGTGGAGGCCTTTACGGCGACGATGCAGCCGGCGAAGAGCTTGTCGCCCTGGGCGCGGATGGCTGAGAGTTCTCCGTAATCGGCCCCGGCGCCAGCGGTGCCGAAGATCACGAAGTCGGTTACGGGATCGTAAGTGATCGCCGTCCAGACGTCGCCGCCGCCCATCTTCCAGGCATCGCCGCCGGGCCAGGTTTTGGCCGCGATGTTTTTGAGCGCGTTCGATTCAAATGGCTTTGCCGGATCGCCGGGAACCGTCCAGAAGCGCCAAAGTTCCTTGCCCGTGCTGGCGTCGTAGGCGGCGATGGCTCCGCGCACGCCGTCGTCGGAGCCGTTGTAACCCATGAACACCATTCCCTTGGCCACATGCGGCGCATTGGTGATGCCAGTCTGGGTGGGCTCGCAGACCAGCGACTCCCACAACTGTTTGCCGGTGGCCGCGTCGATTCCGATCAGGCGGCAATCCCCGGTGCCAACGAAGACTTTGCCCTCCCATACGGCCACGCCCGCATTGGTGCGCGCGGAGTAGGAACCATTGAGGGCCTGATCGAGCCTGACGTGGGGATCGAATTTCCATATCAGTTTGCCGGTAGCGGCCTCGACCGCGTAGACCCTGGACTGGGCTGCGCTCACGTAAGCCACCCCGTCGACCACAATCGGCTCGGAGACGATTCCCACGGCGCTGTCCACGTCCATGTACCAGGCCAGGCCGAGCCTTGAAATGTTCTGATCGTTGATCTGGGTAAGCGGGCTGAAGTGGCTGGAAGCGAAGTCGCGCCCGTTGAGCAGCCAGTTGGAGCCGTCGTCGTGAGCCACACGGACTTCGTTCACGTCGCCCGGTTTGGGGGCTTGGGCCCGGCTGGAGGAAAGCACGATCATCGCCGCGGCCAAGCACAGCGCGGTTCCGGCGGCAAGTTTCAATAGGACGGAGTACGGATTCGATCTGGTCATTTGGTCTGGCGCGAAAGCTTTGCCACGGATTTACACGGATTTTCACGAATAAACCAATGGAATATCTTGGTTTATCCGGGTTGATCCGTCAAATCCGTGGCCTGTTCTCAGCGCGAGACAGCTTCCGGCACTCGCGCCGGTTTCTCCAGGGCCGCTTTCACTTTGCCTTGGCTGAACAGGGCTTTGTAGATGCCTCCGCCGAGCGCGCCGCCAATCAGAGGCGCGACCCAGAACAGCCACAACTGCTGCAGTGCCCAGCCGCCGGCGAAGATCGCGGGACCGGTGCTGCGGGCTGGATTCACCGAGGTATTGGTCACGGGAATGCAAACCAGATGAATGAGAGTCAGGCAAAGCCCAATCGCGATCGCAGCGAAACCTTTGGGCGCGCGATCGTCGGTCGAGCCCATGATCACGATCAGGAAGAATGCGGTCAGTACGACTTCGGCGACGAAGCCCGCCAGCATGGAATACCCTCCTGGCGAATGCGCGCCGTAGCCGTTGCTGGCGAAACCATGGTGGACGTCGAAGCTGGGCGATCCGCTGGCGATGATATACAGCACGCCTGCCGCTGCGACCGCACCTACCACCTGCGCGATGATGTAAGCCGGCAAATCCGAGGCCGGGAAGCGCTTGCCCACCACCAATCCCACACTCACGGCGGGATTGAAGTGACCGCCGGAAATATGGCCGACGGCATAGACCATGGTCAGCACGGTGAGCCCGAAGGCCAGCGCGACGCCGGCGAATCCGATGCCCACGGCGGGAAAGGCAGCGGCCAGCACGGCCGCGCCGCATCCTCCGAAAACCAGCCAGAATGTTCCGAAAAATTCCGCGATAGCACGTTTACCGATTGGCATGGGGGACCTCCTCAATCGTTGACTGCGGGAATGTTGGGCTCGAGGCCGTAAAGCTGGGGAGCGCCCAAGGGTAGCACAGGGGACTGGAATCAGAAAGTCCGCTCGGCCTGGGAGGAACAGGATCTTCGCGCGTAGCCCAGCAGGGTCTCCGAATTTTCAGGCTTTCAAAGTTTCAATGGACTGAGGTTGTGACTTTGCAACCTTGAAACTCTGAAACTTTTGGGCCGTGGTTGGCTCTATCCGCGGGAATCGGTGAAAGGCGGCCGGAATTTTCTGGTTACGAAGGCTTTGCTCGCAAGCCGATCCCGATTGTCCGTTCACGCACGGGATGCTAGGCTCAAAACAGGTGGGTTCTGTCGTCGCCAATCCGTGGAAAGCCAGCCAGTCCGTGCCCAGCCGCGCGGTGCAGTGGCTGCAATCCGCGAGCGCCGAAGTGTGGGTGAAATTCCTGCTCGCGCTGGTGGGCCTGGGATTGGCCTTCGGGGCGGCGTTGTTCTCGACCGTCTCGCGCGATGCGGGCAATCTTTGGGCGACGGTGATTCTGGCCTCCACCTCTCTGGTGCTGGCCACGCTGGTGGGGCTGGTGACCGTACCCTATCTGGCACGCCGGGTGGCCGTGGAGAGGCTGCGGGAATCGTTCGATTACAACGTGACTCGCGGCGGCATTATTTACGTCCTGGTCACGCTGGTGATTGCCATCGCCGCGCTCAACACCGGCAATAATCTGCTGTACATCGTGGTGGCGGCCATGCTGGCGGCCATTCTTGTCTCTGGCTACGTTTCCGCGTTGGTGCTGCGCTACCTGGAACTCGACATCCGCCTGCCCGAACACATCTTTGCCGGGCGGCCGGTGATGGGGCGCATCGTGCTCAACAATCCGCGGCGCCGGCTGCCGTCGTTTTCCGTGCGGGTCGTCTCCGCGCGCAAGAAGAGAAAGAAGCCGGCGAAAAAATGGCTGTGGGAGGCGACGACCTTCACTTTTCCCTTCAATCGTCCGGCCCAGGAGCAGTGGTTGCGCATTCCCGATCGGCGGCTGCGGCGGGTCACCGTGGTGCCGCCGCCTCCGGGAATTTTTCAGGGGATGGCGTACTTCCCGTTCCTGCCGCCGAAATCGGAAGTAACTGCCGACCTGGAGTTGCGGTTCGACCGGCGCGGCTGCTATCGCGAAGACAGTTTCGGCGTGGCCACCCGCTTTCCCTTCGCGTTTTTCACCAAGACTCGCCATGTCGCGCTGAAAAAGGAAGTGCTGGTATATCCCCGCATCGAGCCTACCGACGAGGTGTTCGAAATCCTGCCGCTGGTCCGTGGGGAGTGGGAGAGTTTTGTGCGCGGCCGCGGCTCCGATCTGTACCGCATTCGCGAATACATGCCAGAGGATTCCGCCCGGCACGTGGACTGGAAGGCGACGGCGAAATCGGGTTCGCTTAAAGTTCGCGAGTTCGCCCGCGAGGACGAGCGCAAGCTGTGCATTGTCTTCGATAATCCCGAGGCCGGAATCCTCACCGAGGAGGCGTACGAAAAAGCGGTGGACCTGACGGCCTCGCTGGCCTGGCACTTCTCGACGCAGGAAACGGAAGCTTCGTTCCTGGTTCCGGGTCGCCCGCGCACCCGCGACCTGCACGAATTTTTGGCGGAGTTGGCCGTGATCAAGGCCGCCACCAGCGGAAATCCCGTGGCTGTGACCGATGACGTGCTGCGCACCGACGCCGTGAATAACACCGACGACTACAAGATCGTAGTGACGTCGCGCCGCCGCGGAACCATTCCGGTGGCTCTATGGAATTCGTCGTACTTCGTCTTTGTGGGCGAGAAAGAGCCGATGGCCATCGCGGCGCGATAGCGACCAAGTTGTCCCATTTGCGGAAAATCCCTTTCTTCCCAACCTTTTTTCCTTTCTTTACATCTTCGCTTAGGCATATACTCGCGCCCCGGTAGATGCTTTTGCGCCAGCTCGGAAGCTTGTCCGGGAGGTATCTAATGCTTATCTGCGACCTGATCAAAAATCAGGACACTTACTTTGCCGATCTGGGCAACACGGTATTCGAGACGGTGCGCGCGATGGTCGAACGCAACATTGGCGCGGTGCCGGTCATGCATAATGGCGAACTCGTCGGCATCTTTTCCGAGCGCGACCTGATGCGCCGCGTGGTAGCCGAGGGCCGGGATCCGCGCGGCACCTGCCTGGCCGAGGTCATGACCGACGATCCTCTCACCGTCAGCACCAGTGAAGAGCTGGCGAATTGCATGGCCCTGATGCGCCGCCACGGTTTTCGCCACCTGCCGGTTTGCCATGAAGGCCAACTGATCGGCATGGTCTCGTTGCGGGACATCCTGCTGCACGATCTGGACGAGAAGGATGACGAGGTCCGCATGATGCGCGCCTACATTCATTCCATGCCGGACGCGTAGACCCCTTACGTCACGCATGCGTCTGGCGATTCTGCCCGTAACGCGGCCGTCCCGGCGGCCGACCCCGTTCCCTATGGGGTTTCCCCTATTACCAAGGTAACTTGTCCAAAGGTATGCCGAACGGTAACGTTACGGACGATTACTTGGGTGCATTGAACGTCGGATTAGGAACGTCTACTTTGTACGAGTACCCGGTGATCTTGCCTTGCGGGGAATGCTTTAAACCTGCCCGATCAGGTGGCTTGCACGCAGGTCCATGGCGAGGACCGCTGAACGAGGAGCATGAGCGAGAAGGTCACGATCCTTTATTACACGCTCTGGATCCTGCATCCCGTCTTGCAGATGGCGATTGCGGGATTCATGCTGCGCCGCGGCCTGCTCCGGCAATTCAAATTTTTCTTCGCCTACATCATCACCCAGTTGCTGAGCTTCGCCGTGGTCTTTCCTGCCTACGTCTGGCGCAGTTATTCTGCCCTCTTTTATCTCTATTGGGGATGCACGGCGATCAGCGTGGCCTGCGGTTTCCTGGTGATTCACGAGGTGTTCGTGGACGTATTCCGCGCCTTCCACACCTTGCGAGATCTGGGCACGGTGCTGTTCAAGTGGGCGGGATTGGTCATGCTTCTGGTGGCGGGAGTGGTTTCGGTTTCTAACACGTCGACGCTGGTCGGGCCGGTGATGGGGGCGATTGTTACGGCACAGCGCTGCACGCGCATCATCCAGGTGGGGATGGTGTTGTTCCTGCTTTTCTTCGCGCACTATGTGGGCGTCAGCCGGCGCCAGCACAGCTTCGGGATCGCGCTCGGCTTTGGGGCGTTCGCCTGCGTTGAGTTGCTGTTGGTTGCCTCCTGGGTGGGCCATCACCTGAACGGCCCGTGGATGAGCATCGTCAACATGACCGCCTACAACGGCAGCCTGGTGTTGTGGCTCAGCTATGTCGCGGTGCGGCGCCCCACGCGGGAGCTGTCCACGTCTCAACTGCAGTCGCATCGCTGGGAGCAGAGCCTTTCCGATATTCAGCATCCGGTACCGGCCGACTCGCTCATTCCCATGTTTGAAGGCATGGTGGATCGAGCGCTGTCGCGTTCGCGGCCGTCCGAGGCCAACGGTTCGGCGCAGAATGGTGCCGGTTCGGTGGTGCGCGCCGCCGTTTCCGCCGCCGAAGGATTCGCCGCCGCGGTGCGCGCAGGCTCCAAGAGTTAAGCTCTGCGTCGTCACGGTTCCTTTTGGTTGATTCCTCCTATTCCGGTTCTGGAAATCCCCCACAGGAAGTCTTAGCCCCCGGATTGCGGGCCGCCCTTCCCTTACAAAGCCTGTTCTGATTTAAGCTACTGGGTTTGGATTAGTGCGGCTTCCAGCTCCCGCTTGAGTTCCTTGGCATCGGTGATCGGCGGCTGACAGGCAGTTCCGGAGCACAGGACTGCCAGGGGTTGCCCTGAGTGCAGTTGGGGAAGGTTGGGAATCGTTTCCGCCAGCAGGGGCGGCAGATTCTGCGGGACAGCCTGATTCGGGCTCAGGCGCAGCACCGTCTTAGTGAAGGCGAACGGCGCCAGGGCAGCCGCGCAGAGTTCGCCGGCGTGCCGGTCGTTCTCCTCTGCGATTACCACCACCTGCACCGGGCTTTCGAGGAAATGCAGCACGGCAATGCCGTAGGTGGCGGCAAAGATTCCGAACTGCTCCGCCACACCGGCGAAGGTTTCGAGCGTCTGCTCGGCTTTATCGCGATAGCCGGCGTCGCCGGTGTAGTGATGCAGCCGCATCAGCGCGATCGCGGCCATGGGATTGCCCGCCGGGGTGGGCGAATCCTGCAGAGGCTTGCGCCGCGTGGCCAGCACGCCCAGGCTCTTGCCGTCGGCGGCCGGCTGGGCGTCGAAGAATCCGCCGGAGGTGGCGTCGCAAAAGCGCGCAATCATCGCGTCCACAATCGCGTGCGCGAACTTGAAGTAGCTGAGATCGGCCGTGGTCTCGTAGGCATCGAGGCAGGCCAGCGCGGTGAACGCATAGTCATCGAGCAGTCCGGCAACTTCGCGGTGCTCGGCTTTGGGATCGGAGTAGGCGACCACGTGCAGCAGCCGCGCCGGGCTGTCAGCGGAAGCATGGTGCAACGCCTGGGCCAGCACGCGGTCGAGCGAGCGCAGCGCAAAGCGGCGGGCGTTGTCGAGGCCCAGCACCCGTGCCGCTTCCAGGTAAGCCGAGATGCAGAGGCTGTTCCATCCGACATAGACGGTCTTATCGACATAAGGCGCCTGGCGCTGCAGCCGCGCCGCATACATTTTGTGTTTGGCGGAGTCGAGCACGGCTTGCACGCGATCGGGCGTGAGGCTCATGCGGCGGGCAATTTCGTCGATCGGCGCGCGCACGAACAGCACGTTCTTGGCCGGGTTGTGATGCATCTCGCCGATCTCGTTAATGTCGTAGTGCAAGGCGGCGACCTGCGCTTCTTCTTCAGTGAGGACCGCGCGCGCCTCATCCAGCGTCCAGGTGAAATAGTCGCCGTCGTCTTCCATGGAGATGTCGGCGTCCTGCGAGGCGTAGAATCCGCCGCGCTCGCGATCGCTCAGCCACTCGTCCATCCAGCGGATGATGTCGCGCGCGACCTCGGCGAAAAACTTCTCGCCTGTGGCCTGGAAGGCGTGAACATAATTCTTGAGCAGTTCGGAATTGTCGTAGCACATCTTCTCGAAGTGCGGCACGACCCAGCGCTCGTCGACTGAATAGCGATGGAAGCCTCCGGCCAGCTGGTCGTAGACGCCGCCGCGAGCCATGTGCTCGAGGGTGGAGACGATGATGTTGCGAAGATCGGCGTGGGCAGTTGCGGAGCTCTGCTCCGCTGGACGGCCGGGGGCGGGTGTCCCTACATGGCCTCTGGCATAGCGCTCAACTAATACCTCCAGCGCAGAGGGATGGGGAAATTTCGGCGCCTGTCCGAAGCCGCCGTGCTGCGGATCGAACATCTTGGCCGCGGATTCCTGAATGGCCGTGATCATTGCGGCCGAAATGCGCCCGCTTCGCCCCGCAAACGATTCCGCCTGCGCGATCGCGCTCTCCACCATTTTCGCCTGGTCGACCACATCGCCGTGCTTTTCCTTGTAAGCATTGGCAATGCTGAGCAGCACGCGGCGGAAGCTCGGACGCCCATAGCCATCATTGGGAGGGAAGTAGGTGCCGCCATAGAACGGCTTGCCATCGGGGGTGAGAAATGCGGTGAGCGGCCATCCGCCTTGCCCGCTGACGGCCTGCACCGCGGCCTGGTAGCGGCCGTCAATGTCTGGACGCTCGTCTCGATCCACCTTCACGGCGATGAAGTGCTCATTCACAATTTCGGCAATGGCGGGATCGTCGTAGGACTCGCGGTCCATGACGTGGCACCAGTGGCACCACACCGCGCCGATATCGAGCAGCATGGGCTTGTTCTCGCGCTGGGCTGTGGCAAAGGCTTCCTCACCCCACTCGTGCCAGCGAATGGGTTGGTGCATCGCAGAGCGTAGATAAGCGGACGAGGCGCGGGCGAGGGAGTTCAGGGTGGAGGTGGTCATTCGTTCAGTTTAGCGCGGGTGGGCTGCTGGGATGAAAAGTGCGAGTCGCAGCACACTACCAGCAGATTCCGCTCGAGGTGAAGATAGTCAGGGCTCGTTTTCCCGAGATAATTGCTGCGCGATCTTGCAGTACAGGTCGATGGCCTCGTGCAATTGTCGCTTTTCGATGTGCTCGCCTTCGGTATGCGCGACGTGAATCGAGCCCGGACCGACTAGCAGCGGTTCTCCCCAGTTCGTCAGCGTGGGAATGTCGGTGGTGAAGGCCGCGATCATGGTGGGCAATCCGTCGACGGTGCGCAGGCGCAGGAAGGGGATCTCGAGCGGGAACGTCACCTCGACCTGATCGCCGGCGGCGGCAAGAATCTGCCGGCGCAAATTGTTCGAGGGACCGACGAGCCGGTAGAGCAGGTCGGCGTGGGCATAATCGGGAATCACGTTAGGCGCGCGCCCGCCTTCAATCAGGCCAATGTTCAACGTGCACGGGCCAACCTGCGGATCGGCAGGTAACTGCATGGCGCGCAGCCGGACTAGCGCAGGAATCAGCTTGTCGATGGCAGATTCGCCCAGTTCGGGATACGCCGAATGCGCCATGCGTCCTTTGGCCGCGACCTCGACGCGAAGCGTGCCTTTCGAAGCCAGCGCGATGCGATTCTCGGTGGGCTCGCCGTTGACCAGAAACTTGCTGCGCGGGCCCTGGCGGCTCGCGGCATATTGGTTGGCCACCTGCGCGCCCAGGCTATCGCGCTCTTCGCCGACCACGAACAGCAAGCCAACCTGCAGTCCTTCGTGACGCAGGCGCTCGGTGGCCGCAACCTGGGCCGCGATGATCCCCTTAGCATCGCACGAGCCGCGGCCGTAAATGCGTCCCTCGTCCTCGGATGAGGGAATAAATGGCGGGACCGTGTCCATGTGCGTCGAGAAAGTGACAGCAGGCGTGGTTTCCGGCTTGCGGCTTGCGGCTTCCGGCACGGCATACAGATTGAAGCGATCGCCCTCGACGGGCATTTTCAGAGTCTGATAGCCGAGGCGGCACAGTTCTCCGTAAAGATAATTCCCCACGGCAGCCTCGTTGCCGGTGATAGATTGGATGTCGACGAGTTGGCGGGTGAGAGTAACGGGATCCATGCAGGAAGAGAATATCGCAGAGCTTTGGAGGAGGGCGAATCGTATGCAAGCCCGCCACCCCAGAGACTAAAATCACTTCGGGACATTATGCAGAACCTCTCGCAGGATGAGATGGCAGGGGAGCGTCAACGCGCCGGCGTCCTATTCGGCCGCGGCATGGCGGCGGTGATCACGGTGAGCTTCGGCTTCATCTGGATGGGCTGGGGATTTTCGGCGCTGCCCACGTTTCGTCCCTACGAATGGGCAGTGTTGTACGCGGGGACGGTGGTGTTGCTAGTGTTTGCTATACGCGGCGTACGCCGGGGTAGAAAGCAATTGAAAGCGCTGGGCGCGGATCGCCGCGCGTACTGGGCAAAGAGAGGCCGGAAATTTGGCATCATCACCGCCCTGGAAGTGGTCGGCTGCGGGATCGTGGTAGCGCTCGCGGTAGGCTTCCACCGGATGGATCTAATCGCGGTCGGCATCAGCGCGGTGGTGGGCGCGCATTTTCTGCCGCTGGCGGGCCTTTTCGATTTTCCTGTGTACTACGTCACTGGAGTGACGATCATTCTCTGTGACCTGGTCAGCCTGTCGCGCTTTCACGGCGACGCCATCACTGCGATGAGCGGCATAGTAACTGGGGCCATTCTTTGGCTTACAGGTATTTATGCGCTGGCGCTTTCTCGGCGACTGACGCCGGGAGCGCCGGTGCCGGCATGAGCCGTAACCGCTTTCCTACCTGCTATTCTTGATCTTCGTTTCATGACGGAGAACTCAATCCGCTCATTTTTTGTCAACGGTCCTGCCGGGCGGCTGGAAGCGCTACTCAACGGCGGCGCGGAGAATGCCACGCATGCGGCGGTGGTCTGCCATCCCCATCCGTTGTTTGGTGGAACGCTGCACAACAAAGTCGTCTTCCACACCATGAAAGCGCTGAACAGTTTTGGCTTTCCCGTGCTGCGCTTCAACTTTCGCGGCACGGGATTGAGCCAGGGCGAGCACGATCAGGGTCAGGGCGAAGTGGACGACGTGCGCGCCGCGCTGGACTGGCTCGATGCCGAGTTTCATCTGCCGCTGATCTTTGCCGGATTTTCCTTTGGGGCGGCGATTGGCTTGCGCGCCGCTTGTAGCGACGCGCAAGTTCGTGCGCTGATTGGAGTCGGCCTTCCGGTAGCGCCAGTGGCCGCTGCCAGCGAAGAGCCGCGCGTTTATACGCTCGACTTCCTCCGGGATTGCACCCGTCCCAAGTTGTTCGTCAGCGGCGCGCGCGACCAGTTCGGCCCGCGCGCCCGGCTGCAGGCTTTGGTTGCGTCCGTGCCGGAGCCTAAGACGTTGGTGATCATCGAGGGCGCCGATCATTTTTTTGAAGGGCGGCTGCGCGAATTGCGCCAGGCGATTGAGGCGTGGGTGAAGGAAGCTGTCTGAAAGAAGCTGTCAGCTCTCAGCCGTCAGCTTTCAGCTAAGAACCGGCTTTTCAGCTTCGGGATTTCTTTCTGAGAGGTGAAAGCTGATGGCTGACAGCTCTTCTTTATAATCTTCACGCATGCCCGATCCCGCCGCTGAATCGCAGTTCCGCCAGATGAGCGAGACTGCGCGCGCCATCTTCCTGCACGCGTTAGAGCAGGCGTCGATTGCCAAGGGCTTCGTGCGACACGTGCATTGCGAGCACGGGGTGTTGCGCGTGCGCGAAGATCTCTACGACCTGCAGTCGTACTCGCAGGTGCGCGTCATCTCACTCGGCAAGGCCGGCCACACCATGGTCGAGGCACTCAGCGAGCAGGTAGGATCTTCGCTCGAAGGAATTGTGGCAAGTTCTGTGCAGCCCGCCTCGCAGGTGCGTGGCTTCCGCTATTTTCATGGCGGCCATCCCACGCCCAACGCAGAATCGATCCAAGCGGCGAGCGCGGGGTTGCGCATGCTCGAAGGGCTGCCCGCTTCGGCGCTGGTGATTTTCCTGCTGAGCGGAGGAGGATCATCCATCGTCGAGAAGCCGATGGATGATGAGATCTCGCTCGACGATCTGGTTGCGACCTATCGTGGGCTGGTGCATTCGGGCGCGCCGATTGCGGAAATCAATGCGGTGCGCAAACATCTCTCGGCAGTGAAGGGCGGCCGGCTGGCGCGGGCGGCGTCTCCCGCTCACCAGCTTTCCTTGTTGGTGTCCGACGTTCCCGACAACACACCGGATGCGCTGGCCTCGGGCCCGACCATGCCCGATTCGACCAGCGTCGAAGATTGTTACCGCATCGCGGAACGATATGATCTGCTGCAGCAGTTTCCCAAGTCGACTCGCGAATTATTCGAACGCCATGCCCTGGAAGAAACGCCGAAGTCGGACGATCCCGCATTTCACAACGCGCGCTGGTGGACGATTCTCTCGAACCAGACCGCGGCAGAAGAAGCGAGCCTGGCCGCCGAGCGCTCGGGCTTCTTCGTGCGCGTGGACAATTCCTGTGACGATTGGGATTACGAGAAGGCGGCGGATTATCTGCTGGCGAAAGTCCGCGAATTGCGCCAGCAGTCCTCGCCCGTATGCCTGATCTCGGGCGGGGAAGTCACCGTTAAGGTCACGAATGGCGGGACGGGTGGGCGGAATCAGCAGTTCGCCCTGGCCTGCGCGGAGAAGATTGCGGGAGAGAATATCACGGTGCTGAGCGCGGGTACGGACGGCGTGGATGGGAACAGTCCTGCGGCAGGGGCGGTGGTCGCTGGCAGCACGATGCAACGGGCGCGCGAGCGTGGCCTGGATGTGGACGCGGCCCTCGCGAAGTTCGATGCTTATCCGGTCTTCTGCGCGCTCGGCGACGCGATTGAGACCGGGCCTACGGGAAACAATTTGCGCGATCTGAGAATTCTGCTGGCCTATTAGCTACAAAGCATAATGTCATGCTGGGCGGAGCGGGAAGGGGAGCGAAGCGAGCCTGCCCGCGGAGTCGAAGCATCCCTACCTCTACGCAGTTCCCACATCGGGAACTGCCATGGGTTAAGTGTGATCCGTCACATTGCCGATGGATCTCATGCCGTAGAAAATCTCGCCATGTCTCAAGATCGAAAATACTACTGTGTCTACATCATGGGCAGCCTTTCCGGAACGCTCTAGATCGGCTTCAGCGGGAACCTGCATAAGCGTATCTTCCAGCACAAATTCCACCACTTCGAAGGATTCACCGCGAAGTACGATGTGACGCGACTGCTTTATTGGGAGTCCTACGATGATGTGCACAGGGCGCTGGCGCGCGAGACTCAACTGAAGGGGTGGAGGCGGGAAAAGAAAATTGCGCTCATCTTTCGCAAGAATCCGCATTGGGTCGATGTCGCTGCGGATTGGCATCCATGGATGAAGTGCGGAGAGGGTAGGGATGCTTCGACTCCGCAGTGAGGGTCGCTGCGCTCGCCTCACTGCTGCGCTCAGCATGACATGCTTGCGGGTGATGCGGGGAAACGGCGAGATGGCGCTACTTAGAAAAACCTGGTCACGCCTTCTTCGAGAACTACTACTCTGTCTTTGATTCCGGCGGCGCGGGCTTCCTCATCGAGCAACTGCAGGGGCTCGTCGACCGGTTCGTGCGAAAGGCGGAAGGTGCCGTAGTGCATGGGAACCATCCAGCGCGCCTTGAGGTCGAGAAACGCCTTGGTTGCGTCGGCGGGATTGGTGTGCACGTTGCGGAATTGCGGCGGATTGTAGGCGCCGATGGGAAGCAGCGCGAGCTGGGGAGCGAGCCGGCGTCCAATCTCTCCGAAGCCGGAAAAATACGCGGTGTCACCGGCGTGATATACGGAATGCTTGCCCGCCTTCAGCACGAAGCCGCCGTAGCCGCGGTGCGAATCTTTGAGGATGCGCGCTCCCCAATGCCGCGAGGGCACGAGAGTCACTGCCAGATTATTGAGGCGCGAAGCGTTCCACCAGTCGAGTTCGATGATCTCGGAAAAACCGAGGTCGGAAACCAGATCCGAGACGTGGGTCGGAATAATGATGGCGGGCGCTTTGCCGCGGGTGCGCAGATTGTGTTGCACAATGGCCCGCAGCGACGGACGATGCAGGTGATCGAAGTGGGCGTGCGAGACCAGCACCAGATCAATGGCCGGAAGATCGGCAATGCGCAGCCCGGGACGGCGCAGGCGCTTCAGCACGAACAGCCAGCGCGCAAAATTAGGATCGATCACCACGCTCTTGCCGCCGATCTGCACGAAAAAGCTGGCGTGTCCGATGAAGGTGACGCCGAGTTCGCCATTGACGGCAAGGCGTGGCTTGTGAGTTTCGCCCTGGCGAGGAGTGACTGCCGAGTGGCGCACCAGACGCCCAAATTGCGTGGCGCGCTTGCGTAGGGCCGGATTTCTTAGTGTCTGCTTGATCATCCTGCTACAGAGCCCGGGGGTTGAAACTGCAGCTGATCGTTCCCCTTCATGCTAGTCCAACCGCAGCCCGCCGTGAGGTAACAAAGCCGATGCGGCGAATCTTTTAACCTGCTATTCAGTTTAGATGAAGCCTGCGGATACTTCGCTGCTTTTTACTTTCGTGTATGAGTACGGCGGTAATGTGCCAGTCACAACGAAAAGCCGCCAGCGCGGGGCTGGCGGCTTGACTCTGGCTTCGCTCGCGGCACGGACGAAATGCGTCCGTGCCTACGTCAGCTACGGTTCCGTATTCGTGATCCAGCGCGTGCGCGGAATCTCGCGCGTGCCTTCATCGTCATAGTAGAAATGCATCACGTGATCGGAATGCGCGTTCGCCACGGGATGATCCTCGATCGAACTGAAGCGCGGGGCATCGTACGACACAGGCAGTGGAGTCCTGGTGGTGTAGGTTGCTTCGTTGTAGGTTGTGCCCACCAGCGCCTGCGCGACCTCGAAGACTCCGAAGGGATTGCCGTTGGTGTAGGTCACTGCAATGTAGTCGGCGACCATCGGGCCATCATCGGAGACGGGCAGCGAACCGATTTTCATGGGCCCGGCAATTTTCGCGCCCGCGGTCCAGGTTGCTCCGCCGTCGGTCGATGTAGTGAAGCCTACGTCAAGGGCGCATGTACTGCTGGTGCAATTGGCGACAGGATAGTAGTAGTAAACGATAGTGAGGTGCGCGTTTGCGCCCGAGGTGGTGGGATCGACGCCAATGCCGGGCAGAAAGTGATCGACCGTGCTGGTGGTGGCGTCGATGGGGATGCGGGCGACGGCGCTCCAGGTTTTTCCGTCCGAAGACGAACTCATCACGATGTCGTTTTCCTTGCAGCCGGTGCGGAAGCGGCAGTCGGACCAGATCACAAACACGTTGCCGGCGCCATCGATCGAGGCCGAAGGCAGATCGGGATTGCGTATGCCTGCGGCGTCGTAATGACTGTCGATGCTGGCGATGACCTGGCTCTTACCCCAGCTCACGCCGCCATTGCTCGAGCTGAATACATCGATGCCGCCGCCCTGAAAGGGAACAATCACGGTGCCATTGGGCTGCACCAGAGGCTCGCCGCCGAGCCCTCCGGCGTGATTGGAGGAAGCGAGGCCGGGTCCCCAGGTCTGGCCGCCGTCGCTGGAAACGCTCATCAGCACATCGCCCGTGCCGTAAGCTTGATCCCATTCCGTGTAGCAGTTGCCATAGTAAGGACTGGTCGTAGTGTCATCGCAGACGGTCCAGTTTTTGTCGTCGAGATGGGTCTTGTCGATGATGACGGGATTGCCCCAGCGCATGCCATCGGTGGAGCGGCTGACGGCGACATCGCCGATCTTTCCCGAGCTCGAACTTAGTCCCGCGAGCGGCAGGGTGGAAATCAGCCACTCACCGTGCTTGGCGTCATAGGCCACCGAGGGATCGGCGGCGGCGCCGTAGGTTCCACCTTTGTAATTCACGGTGAGACCAGGCAGAAGGCCGTAATGCCAGGTGGTCCCGCCATCGATGGAAGTGGAAAAGCCGATGTCGCCGCTGCCCCATCCGATGCTGCCGGGGCGACGTGCGACGTGAAACGTGCTGACGATGGTGCTGCCCCAGGCGAAGATGTCGGGCTCGACCTCGGTCTTATGATCGCTATCGGGGTTGGTGAGCGTGTCGGTGCTGATCTTTGCCAGGTTTGTCTGCGCCAGATTCGTCTGCGCCGAAGCATTGAGCTCCAATGCCAATAGAAGTAGAAGAGCGGTGAGCGCAACGGCCAATCGGCCAGAGAGACTGCGGGGCGAATGTGTCACGGGGAAATCCTTCGGCCTGAGAATTCGGAACAAAGCGCAGGGATAATTGAGCCGTCGAACCCGGAACGGCTGCCCCGGCACTATAACCCGATTGCGCGGGCGCTGTCGATGTGTGAAGGAATTTTCACACTGCCGCGCCATCACGAAAATTCATCGCATTGCTTGACCTGAATCGAGTGGCTCATATCTAATCCGAAAAGTTGCTGCCAGATTACGGATTTGTGAACGTAAGGAGAATGTCCGCATGCGAGTTGCATTTCTGGGGCTGGGAATCATGGGCCAAGCCATGGCTGCCAATCTGGTGAAGGCGGGGCACGAAGTAACGGTGTGGAACCGCACGCCGGGAAGGCTGGTCGAGGGCGCAAGAGTCGCTCCCACGCCGGCGGCAGCCGCGCAGGGAGCCGAAGTCATCTGGCTGTGTGTTTCCGACACCGACGCGGTCGAGGACGTGATGTTCGGCAAAGAAGGTGCAGAATCGTCGCTTACCGAAGGCATGATCGTCGCCGACTCGAGCACGATTTCGCCCTCGGCGACCGTGAATTATGCCAATCGCGTCGGGACCAAAGGGGTCGCGTGGGTTGACGCTCCCATGACCGGTTCGAAGATCGGCGCGCGCGATGGTACGCTGGTGTTCATGGTAGGGGGCGCCGAAGAGCCAATCGAGCGGCTCAAGCCGCTTTTTGCGGCCATGGGGAAGAAGATCTTCCGCATGGGCGAGACTGGCAAAGGGCAGGCCACCAAGCTGGCCATGAATATGCAGATCGCTCTGATCTTTGAAGGACTTGCCGAAGCCCTCACCTTGGCCACCAAGCTGGGCGTGGATACCCAGCAGTTGTTGCAACTGGTCGAAGCGACCATGGTGCGCTCGGGGGTGGTCGAGTACAAGGGGCCATTCATCCTGCAGCGTGACTTCACGCCCAATTTCCCCCTGCGGCTCATGCATAAGGATATCCGGCTCGCGCTGGAAGCGGCCAAGGAAGCCCGGGTGAAACTGCCCGCCCTCGAGACCGTCGAAGAAATCTACGAGATGGCCACCGAAGACGGCCACAAGGACGAGGACTACGCGGCGACCCTGACCTTGCTTGAGAAGTGGGCCGGGGTGCAGGTGAAGGGCAAAGCGGCGTAGAGCTTTCCCCAGCGATGGGCGGGGACGGGACGTCCCCGCGACAGCCGGCGAGGACGCCGGCGCTACTCAGCAGGCGGTGTACTCTCGTAATCCCTCTTCCGGCGCCTATTACACAAGTATTACAGTCCCCAGCCTCATTCTGCTGATAATTTAGCGGAAGTTTCTCATCAAAAGATTAGGGCTGGGGAGCCTCCTTCATCATGGAATTGCAGGACCTGGAAAAGCGTCAAGCTGCCAACTCAGAAGTCAACTGGATCACGGCGATTTTTATGGCGATGTTTCATGTCGGCGCCGTGGCCGCTCTGTTTTTTTTCACCTGGAAGGCGCTGCTGGTCGCGATTTTCTTATGGTGGGTCGCCGGTAGCCTGGGCATCGGGATGGGCTACCACCGGTTGCTGACCCATCGCGGATTCAAGACTCCCAAGTGGGTCGAGTATTTTCTGACCGTGTGCGCCACGCTGGCGCTGGAGGGCGGACCGATTTTCTGGGTAGCCACGCACCGCATCCATCATCAATATTCCGATCTGGAGGGCGATCCGCATTCCCCGATCGACGGCAAGTGGTGGGCGCACATGGGATGGATCCTCATGGGCAAGTCGATGCATCACGACGCGACTACGCTGGCCCGCTATGTCCCCGACCTGGCGAAAGATAAAGTTCACGTCTGGCTGACCAAGTATCACTACGTTCCGCAGATCGTTGTCGGCGTGGCGCTGTTCGCGATCGGCGGCCTGCCCTGGCTGCTGTGGGGAACCTTTTTCCGCACAGTATTCCTATTGCACTGCACCTGGCTGGTAAATTCGGCGACGCATTCGTGGGGCACACGGCGGTTTGCGACCCGCGATCTTTCCACCAATAGCTGGTGGGTGGCTCTGCTGACCTTCGGCGAGGGCTGGCACAACAATCACCACGCCCATCCGACCTCGGCGGCGCATGGTTTCCGATGGTACGAGATTGATTTCAACTGGTACGGCATCTGGATTCTGAAGAAGCTGGGCCTGGCGTGGGACATTCAGCGCATCAAGCTGGCGGACGTCGAGAAGGGCTTGGTTGCGGCTCCCAACGGCCGGTTGATCGCGCCCGTAGCATCGGCGGCCGCAGCCGGAGACTAAAGTTCGCGGCGTTTTTTTTTGGGAAGCCTCGGCTGCGGCCGAGGCTTTTTATTGGGGCGAATGAGTGATCGGGCGAATGAGTGATCGGGCGCGATCAAGAATCTGTCGTCTTTTCTGAGAATCGCCCAACCACCCAATCGCTGAGTCACACATCGCCGAACGACGGGCGATTTCAGCAACTCCCCTTTGGGCCAAAGGCCAGCGCTCCGTATGGGAAGGCGTACCCGGCATAGACGTTTTCTAAGAAACCACTGGCGAGGTTACCTTTCACGGCGTGAGCTATGTAGACACCAGTGGAGCTCACACCCTCGCCGCCATCATCGAAGTTGATCACCAGGAGGCTGTTGATGATTACGAAGTTGCCGGTTCCCTGACCGCCCAAGTCGCCAGACACGGTCGCCGTGCCGCTGTGCACTCCATTGACGATGCCATTATCGACCAGCGTGAGGCAACCCGTGTCGCCGAAACCCGGCGGAAGGTTAGCTTTCAGTGACCAACTGCCGCTGTAGCTTTGCGCCGTGGCGGTGCCAGGCATCAGTGCAAAAGCAAAATTAAGTAACCCCATCAGCACAAGTGGACTCATTTTCCTCATCATTTTCCTGTCTCCCCTCTAAATCGTGAATTGGTGGTTCGCCGGGATACATATATACCGAAAAAAGACTCAGCGAGTTGTCATGAAGATGTAAAGAAAGATGGAAGAGTTCTTGCCACGACGTGATCTTCGCAGGAGCGCTTGGTTGGGGCGCTCCCACGGATGCGCGCTCACACACGGATGATCATCACTTCGGTGGCTTTGATCAGCGCGGCCGCCGTCTGGCCTTTCTTCAATCCCATCTCCCGCACCGCGCCCGATGTGATCAGCGAGGTGATCAGCTGTCCTCCCACCGACAACGTGACCTGGCCGACCAGGCCGCTGACGCGGACATCCACAATGCGGCCGACCAACTGGTTACGCCCGCTGATGCGCTTGTAGGTGACGCGGCGTTCGTCTTCATTGCGGCCACGCGTCCGGTAAAGCAGGCGGTCGACTTCCGATTGCGGGATGCGATAGTGCCCGCCGGGAGTCTTCACCGCCTTCAGCTTGCGGTGATAGATCCACTGCTTGATCGTGGGATAACTGATCTGCAACTGCACGGCCGCATCACGGGGACGCAGCAGCATCTCATTCGCAGCCTTCTTTCTGTCTGCCATACCAGCATTTCACCACAGAGGCACAGCAGAGATAGAGAAATTCTTTTTTGCCGATCGCGCGGATAAATGCACATCAACCGCAAATCAGGAGCCCAGGGAATAACGTATATATCCGTATTAGTTTCGACAACAGAACTGTATTTAATGTACACTCGATGTCTCGCCGTGAGTGTGGCTAAGAACGACTGGTTATTAATTACTGCCTGGTAAGCCGGCCATGATTCTTTAGCAGGACAACGTCGGGACAAACTCTCAGAAAGCTGATCCATGATGAAGCGCTCTGACCGGTCGCAAATTTTCTACGGGAGGGGATTGAAAACTGCGACGCTCGCGGGCTACGTTCGAAGGGCTGCCGCTCTGCTGCCGGGCGAACCTTTCTTGCTGCTTTTGCTGCTTGCGGTAGTGACGTCCGCGGCGTGGGCCCAAACCGGAGCGAGCAAGGATCCCGACGCCTGCGCCAGCGGCCACGAGTTTGCGACCACCGATTGCACGCTGACCTGGCACGGCATCACGCTGTATGGCGCGTATGACGTCGGCTTCGGATGGGTCAGTCACGGCTTACCGGAAAATGGCTATAACTACGAAGGTGCATCTCTGGTGAACCGAAACGCCTATGAACATCGCTTCCTGGTAGCACCCAACAACCTGCAGCAGACGGGGCTAGGCATCCGGGGCAAGGAAGAGTTTCTGCCGGGCTGGTCGGTTGTGTTCAATGCGTCCACGGGCATCAATCCGCAGTCCGGGCTGCTGGCCAACGCGTCCGCCACCGACACCATCAACAACGGCCTTCCCAGGGGCAGCTATTCGTACGCCATCGACGGCGCGCGCGCCGGTCAAACGTTCAACGACGAAGTTTATGGCGGTATATCATCCACGCATTTCGGCACGCTGACCTTCGGCCGCCAGCGCTCTCTCGGCACCGATGAGATGCTGGTTTACGATCCGGCCGGCGGCAGCTATGCCTTTTCCTACATCGGGTATAACGGCACGATGGCCGGCGGCGGCGACACCGAGGACAGCCGTTGGGATGACGCCGCCAAGTATCGGCTCACCAATGGCCCGGTCCATTTCGGCGCGATGTACAAATTCGCCGATGGTTCCGGCGGCTGCTACTCGGCCTCCACCACCTGGACTGCCGCTAACTGCACGGCGGAATCGGCGCATAACAACGCCTTTGGATTGGACCTCGGCGGAGACTACGGCAAGAAATTTTCCGCCGACCTCGTCTACCAGCATTACAACCAGGCGATCAGCGTATTGAACCCGCTGCTGGGGCCTCAGAGTCTGACCCAGCCATATCAATCGACGACCAACAGCATCAACACGAATCCCATCACGGGCAACAATCTGATTACAACAACCAACACCGTATACGGCATCGTGACCGACAACAACGGCCTTATGGTCGCGGCCAAGTATGCGTGGAATCCGGTCAAGTTTTTTGCCGGCTACGAATACATCTGGCAGAACAACCCGAAGAACCCGCTGGGAGTGGGCGCTTCGGACCAGGGTGGTTATTTCGTGAGCGGCGTCGAGGACAACAATCTTGATTCGGAAAAGCTGGTGCAGATCTGGTGGACGGGTGCGAAATATGCCGTCGACAGCAAAACCGACATCACTTTGGCCTGGTACGAACAGCGGCAGAACGATTTCCGTTCTCCGCCGACATGCTCACCCGCAGCCGGTTTCCGCAGTTCCTGCGCGGGCTCTCTCAACGAGGGGTCGCTCTATACGGATCATCACTTCAGCAAGCGTTTCGACGCTTTTGTCGGACTTGCGTATTCCTACGTGAGTGGCGGTTTGGCCATCGCCATTCCTCATGGCCCCGGCGTCCCCTACCTCCACAACAGCAACTTTGCTCCGACCATCGGAGGTCGTTTCGCCTTCTAATTGTTTGCGAATTACCCCCTGGCTTCGAGCTTCCCTGGGGCTCGCTATGACGTGTGAAAGCGGTAGAATCAGCGTGAAGCCATGCGCATCACCAGCCGCCGCGGAACCATCGTCTTCTTTCTGTGCCTGGGCGTTGGCCTGGTCGCGCTGGCCGTCGCGCTCAATGTTGGCTGGATCATTCTCAACTGGCGCGAAGGGGTGCTGCTGTTTTTCGGCATCGTCTTTTTCGCCCTGATCATTGCCGGCATGGTAGTCAATACGATTTTTCTGGTGCGCGAGTTGCGGCGCAGCGAGCAGCACGACAGCTTCATCAACGCCGTCACTCACGAACTGAAAACGCCGGTGGCGTCCATTCGCCTGCATCTGGAGACTTTGCAGCGGCGGCATCTTTCCGACGAGATCAAACAGGATTTCTACCGCATCATGCTTAGCGATGCCGACCGGCTCACCGAAACGGTGGAGCAGGTGCTGAAAGCCGGACGTGCCGGCGACAAAAAGGCGGGACGCGAAAAAGTGGAAGTGGATTTTGGCCAGCTGGTGCGCGACTGCATGGACGCCATTCGCACCCGCCATCACCTGGCACCCCAGGCGCTGCGCTACGAGCAGGCGACCAGCAACGGCAGCGGGCTGCACGTTCAGGGCAGCGCCGAAGATCTGCGCACCGCGGTGGCCAACGTTCTCGACAATGCCGTCAAATATTCCGGCGATCACGTGGATGTGCGGGTGCGGCTGGAAACGCCCGACGACAAGCATCTGGTGCTGCGCGTGCAGGATCACGGGGTCGGCATTGCGTCCGACGATCTCAAGCGCATCTTCCGCCGCTTTCATCGGGTGGCAAATCGTAAGCTGGCGCACGTGAAGGGAACGGGATTGGGACTGTTTATTGTGAAATCGATCGCCAAGAAGCATGGAGGAACCGCGTTCGCCCTCAGCGAAGGCGAAGGGCGGGGAACCACCGTGGTGATCGAGTTGCCGCGCACAGAGCCGCAAGCCACGGGGCCCGGCGCATGAGCCGCGTCTTGGTGGTCGAAGACGAAGCGCACCTGGCGCAAGGCCTCCGCTTTAATCTGGAAGCCGAGGGCTACGCGGCGGAAGTGGTGGGCGATGGCGAATCGGCGACCGACCGTTTGCTGGGCAAGAACGAAAAGTTCGATGTGGTCGTGCTCGATATCATGCTGCCCGGCAAAGACGGCTTCAGCGTGGTTTCCGAACTGCGGGCGGCGCGCAATTATGTTCCGGTGCTGATGCTCACGGCGCGCGGCCGGCCGGAAGATGTGCTTCAAGGATTCGCTTCGGGCGCCGACGATTATCTCGCCAAGCCTTTCGATCTTTCGATTCTGCTGGCGCGGCTGCAGGGACTGCTGCGGCGGAGCCAGTGGACGCGACCGGCAGAGACCGCCCAGCCCCAAGCGGAGCCCGGCAACGGCCGCAACGTAAGCGACTTCGGAACGTTTTCCTTCGCAGGCAGAACCATCGACTTCGGCGCGCTGGAGTTGCGCTCGCAGGACAATACGATCCACCTTACGCTGATGGAGGCGGAGTTGCTGCGGCATCTGGTGCGCAACGACGGCAAGATCGTCTCCCGCAAACAGATTCTGGAAGAGGTCTGGGGACTGCACGAAGATACCGACACCCGCGCCATCGATAATTTCGTGGTGCGCCTGCGGCGCTATATCGAAGATGATCCCGGGCATCCCCGGCATCTGCTGACGGTGCGAGGAGTGGGATACCGGTTTCTGGCCAATCCGGAGAAGGCCAGCTAAGCCCGGCAAAGCTCTTCCAGCAGCGTCTCGCGGCGCTGCACCGCGATGCGATCGAGGCGGCGCAACACCGCGACATAAATCGGAATCGAGATCGCCGCCAGAATCAGAAACAAAAGAAGGGCGATCCACAGATTGTGAGAGAGCTTCGCGACCATGAACACGCCTGCGCCCAGGCCGACAATCACGATCTGCATTCCGAAGCTGGCGAGCACGGTGGTCTGCGAAACGTTCTGCCGTCCGAAGGTCGCGAAGTCGCGCTTCTTGGGAGAATAAATCGAGAGCAAGTTGCCGGCGGTGAAGTTGAGCGGGGCCGCGAACAGCAGCCCGGCGAGGGTCGCGACGGTGACGGCTAGGTGCGGCGCGCCGTAGAGCCACGTCACAGCAAACCAGGCGAAGACCGCGTTCGCCAGCAGAACGGCGGCATGCGTCAGGTTCTTTCCCAATACGATCTGGCTGAAACGCACCGGACACGCGTAGAAAAACTGCAGCCCGCCACCCTCACCGCCAAAGCTGTTGTAGACCAGATTGGTGAGCACCAGGACCGCATAGGCGGCCGCGCCAGGGAGTGCCATGTCAGGAGTGCGGCTCAGGGCACTCGAATGCCGCATGGCATTCAACGGCCCCAGGCGGAAGATCACCAGCATGAAAATGGGCATGATCAGCGTGAGCAGCATGGGACCGCTGCGGCTGAGATAGCGCATTTCTTTCTCGAACACCGCCGCGACCGATGGCGAGACTCCCGGCAGCTCCCAGCCAACCTGCAGGGCCTGCACCCGCTTTTCCCGCGGCCGCACCGCCGCTTCGCTAAGACTCTCGCCATGAAACTGGGCGCGAATTCGCAGGTGCAGCAGAAATCCCACCGCGAGTGTTAGCACAGCAAGACCGAGCAGGGAAACCACTCCGCTCCCATATTTTTCGTGCGAGACCTGCCCGATGGCATTGGCGGCCAGGCCCGGGGGCAACAAGGCCTGAACCTGCGCTCCGATTTCAATGGCGCGGCGGAACTGCGGGTGCGGGCGCCCCTCCACGTGCTGCATGATGGGACCAATCAGCTGAAAGCTCAGCATGGCCAGAATAAAGAGCACGCCAAAAATTTCCCGCGTGCGGCGCTGCGCCAGCCAGCGCTCCAGCCAAGCGAATACCGTCTGCATCAGGACAAGGTTGAAGGCGGCGAAAATGAGCAGCACCAAAGCCGCCCAGGGAAACAGCAGTGGCCGCGCCACGCTGGTTCCGAGCAAGACTCCGAAGACGACGACCGTACCCAGCGCGCTGGCCGGATCGAAAAGTCCATAGGCCAGCCGTATCAGGAAATACGAGCGGTAGGTGAGCGGGAAGCGCAGTAATTCCGAGGAATCGGGATTGTTGGTGAACGCCGTCGCCATCAGCGGGAATAACTGCCAGAAGACAAAAATCGTCCACAGCGGCACGGCGAGAAATTCGGCCTGCTTCTGCGAAACCAGCCACCAGGAAAATCCAGTAGCGGCGGCGAAGCCTCCGAACCCGCCCACGACAAAGAAAGAAGTGACCAGAACGCGGGAAGCGAGTTCGGCCTTGCCCCGGCGGCTGCGCAATCCGTTGACGAACATGCGCCAGCGCAACTGTGCTATAGCCAAAAGTTCTCCGGGGACGGAGGCCGCGAGGTTCATATTGGGACGCTCCAATTCTTGCATAGGCCGCTTGCGAGTTGCACTCGCTCCGTAAGTCATTAGCAGTCAGGTGTTTCCCAGTACCATGAACTCTGCGATCCACTCCCAAGGCGGAAACGCAGCAACTTTTCCCCGCCGTGAGTCCGATCACGTAACGCCGTGGGATGGCTCACACCGGTTCTGAAATCGGGGTGAAAAGATGACTTTGAGTGCGGGAGGTTGAGAGTATGTGGGCGCAGGAAGGGGTTCATCTGTGGGACAGTGTGACGCATCCATTAGCCAATGCCTTGGAGTTTGCTTTTGGCTGTCACCACAGCAAACTAAGCCGCGTCTTTACGATGCAAGGACAAAGCTACAAAGTCTGCTGCGATTGCGGCGCCAGGTTCAATTATTCGCTGGAAACGATGTCGCCCATCCGGCATCACCGGAAGTTGCTATCGGCGCTGCGACGTCTGCAGCGGCGCAGACGAGCTCGGCGTACAAGATTTCAAGGTCTCAAGGTTTCCTGAAACTTTGCAACTCTGAAACCTTGCCAACCTTGCCTCTATCCCAGCCACGACAATTCCTGTTCGGCGGGATGCGAGCCCCCAACGATGCGCAAGAATATCTGCTCTAAGGTAAGTTTTTCGGCAGAGGCCTGAGCACCGTCGCCCGGGGCTTGCGCCTGGACTCCCGCCCGCAGTTCTTCCAGCGATCCCTGAGCCACCAGGCGTCCTTGATGAATTATCGCCACATGACTGCACAGCCGCTCCACGATTTCCAATACGTGCGAGGTTAGAAAAATCGTCGCCCCCCGCGCGATCATGCGCTGCAGCATGGATTTCAACGTGCCCGCGGCGATCGCGTCCACGCCTTCAAAGGGTTCATCGAGGAACAGCACCTTGGGCCCGTGAATCACGGCCGCGGCCATGGCCAGCTTCTTCTGCATGCCGTGGGAATAATCGGTGACCAGTTTTTTGGGCTGATCGGCAAGCTGCATGAACTCCAGCAATTCGGCGGCGCGCTTGGCCGCGGTCTCGCGGTCCAGGCCATACATGCGTCCGGCAAAGCTCAGGAACTCCGCGCCGGTCAGGCGTCCAAATAGCGCCATGCCCTCCGGCACGACTCCGATCTGCCGCTTCACTTCCACCGGATAAGCATCAAGATCAAGGCCGAGAATCTCGATCCGTCCGGAACTGGGCGCCAGTAGGCCGGTGAGCATCTTGATGGTGGTCGATTTCCCCGCGCCGTTGGGGCCGAGAAAGCCGAAGAACTGCCCGGGCGCAACCCGCAGGTTGACGTCCTCGACGGCAAAAAGCTGCCCGAAGCGACGCGTCAGGCCCTGGGTGCAGATGGTGGGTGCAGGATTCATCAAGCTTCCGAATCTAGCACATGGGATGGAAATGTGCGGACGCCGCACAGGGATAATCTGTGCACGGTGAGAGAGTTTTACATTTTCATGACAACGTGTTTCGCATCCCGCGATACTTGTCTGAGCGATCTCTGCGCAGTTTCTCTGGGGGCCTCGGCGTTTAAAATCTTAAATCGCTGAATTCGCCGAGGATTCACAGAGAGCGCTGAGAAAATCTGGGAATCCAACTGCAAGGTGACCACTGCATCCTTAGACGAAGCCAGATCCACAGCGTCAACGGAAGCGTGTGGTGCGCCAGAGTGAAATCCCACATGCGGACAGTAGCGCCAGCATGGCAAAGGCGAGGAAGATGGCCCAGCCCATTCCAATTTCCATCCGGGGAAGTCGCGCGATCACCGCCAGCGCTACGAACAGCGCCGTCGTTCCCACGATGAGCAGCCAGTCCAGCGCCGTTCTCGAATGCGAGACCGTGCCATGCGCGCGCCCTTCCATTCCTGCCTGCACATATTCATGCTCCACGCCATAGCGCCGGCCTTCGCGCTCGGCTGCGTCCCGCCAGGAAGAATGCTCGCGCTCCGCCGCTGACGAGAGCGCGATGGCCACCGCGCCCAAGGCCATCAGCAGGGAGCCGCCCGCCACCTGCGCATAAACGTTCCCCCCTGCGCCGCGCAGCTCATGAAATACCAGCACACCCCACAACAATCCCCAGAGCTGATTGCTATTGGAAAGCGGAATGCCGCGGCTGATGCCGACATATTTGGTGGCGTATTGCTGGAACAAATCTCCGATCACCCACACGAATCCGCCCAGCATCAGCCAGAACAGCACGGTGCGTGCGCTGACCAGTTCGTGCCACAGGGGCGCGGCTCCGCGGTAGCTGACCGCCAGCGCCGACATGGTGACCACTTCGCCGATGGTGAAGAAAGTGATGAACGAAAGCGGATTCATCCCGGTCAGATACGCCTTGCGATAGGGGATGTACATCGTTCCCCACAAAATGCCGGCGCCCAGGGCCGCCGCGATTCCCAGCGTGGCTTTGCCCGGGGCGGCCTGATGCGACGATGCGACGGCCAGCAGCGTGGCCCCGGCAAACATGCAAAGCGCGCCGCCCAACACGCCCAGCCAGCGCCGCCATCCCGCATAATGCAACTCGTTGAACAGCAACACGCCCCACAAAATGCCCAGCAGGCTATTGGTGTTCCACAAAGGAAAGGCGATGCTCAAGCCCACGTTGCGGATCGCATAAACGGTGAGTGTATTGGCGACCGCCCACATACATCCGGCGAGCACGGCCCAGATCACCAGATGGGGCGCCTGCCGCACATCGTGCCGCAAGTGCGAAGTGCCACGCAGAAAGGCCGGCACGCTCCACCGCGCCAGGAAAACTCCCAGCACCATCACGAAGGAAACGGTGATCGGAGAGATGTCTGGATTGACCAGTTTGATGGGAGCTTCCGCGCCTCCCAGCCAGGCTCCGGCGGCGAATCCGCAAAAGATCCCGACCGATTGCAGACTGCGCAGGCGAGCCGGCGGCACAGCGCTCGCAGCCGCAGACGCGGCCTGCGCGCCTGGCAGGGAAGAGTTCAACGGAGCTTATCCAGCAGGAAGAGTCCGCCGACCAGCACGGTGAGCGGAATCCAGAAGTGGAGGTCGGTAGCAATGGCGCGAATCAGGTTGCGCGGTGCTTCGGGCAGCAGGTCAGGCTCGGACATGGGTAGTGAATCTGGAGTCACATCTTAGGGACAGATGAGTTCGTAGTCAACGCGGGGCCTGGGACAGGTGACGCAGTTGGCGCGTTTGACCATCATTTCACTTGTCGACCCAGAGCATGAGCGGAATCGCCGATTTTTCGCTTACCAGCTGCCGCAGTTCGCGTCAAAACGATTGTCTTCATTGACTCGCCGCATTTGAGCGACGTAACATTCGCACCAATGCCAGCCACAACATCTCGCCCGCATCTCCAGAAGGGACGCATGCCAAATTCATCTTCCTGCTGTAAAGCTGCGGCCGCTGTTTTCGCCGCTATATTCTTTGTTCTAACCGCCGCGGTCGCCGCGCAGAAATCGCCCGGTCCCCAGCCCGCGCCGATGACTCCGCCGATTGTTGCGCCCGCGGACACACCGTATCCCGGAACCATATCGCTGCTGGTCGATGTTACCGACGTATCCCGCCGCGTGCTGACCGTGCATGAAACTATCCCGGTGAAAGGCCGCGAAATTACCCTGCTCTATCCGGAGTGGCTTCCCGGCACGCACTCGCCGTCGAATCCGGCGGAGGAAGTAGCCGGCCTGGTCGTCACCGCCAATGGCAAACGCATCCCCTGGGTGCGGGACAACGTGGACATGTATGCCTTCCATGTCGAACTGCCGCAGAATGCGACTGCGCTGGATGTGAACTTTGACTACCTGGGCCCGATGGATCCCAAGCGCGGCCGCATTTCCACCAAGTTCGCCGACGTCACCTGGAACAGCGTGCTCCTCTATCCGGCAGGATATTTCTCGCGGGAAATCAAATTCGACACTTCGATTCGTCTGCCGGAGGCATGGAAATTTGCCTGCGCGCTGGAGGTAAAATCGCAGAACGGCGACACGGTTCAGTTCAAGGAAACCACGCTCAACACGCTGATCGACGCCCCTCTCTACGCCGGCGTGAACTTCAAGCGGGTAGACCTGTCCAGCGGACCGGACAACCCGGTGTACCTCGATGTCTTTGCCGACAAGCCTGCCGATCTCGAGATCACTGCGGAAGAATTGCAGTTCCACAAGAATCTGGTGGCCGAAGCACAGAAGCTTTTCCATTCGCATCATTATGACCACTACGATTTTTTGTTTTCCGTGAGCGACGTCGTCAGCGGCAAAGGCCTGGAGCATCATCAATCCAGCGAGGATGGATCTCGCGCCAATTATTTTACCGATTGGAGTGCGGGCGTGATGGGCCGGGCGCTGCTGCCGCACGAATACACGCATTCCTGGAACGGCAAATTCCGCCGTCCGGCTGACTTGTGGACGCCCAACTTCAATGTCCCCATGCGCAACGACCTGCTCTGGGTCTATGAGGGTTTGACCGACTATTACGGCAACGTACTCACCGCGCGCTCCGGCATGCGTACTGCGGAGCAGGCTCGCGAGGTGTGGGCGCTCATTGCCGCCAATTTTGAAATCAGCCCGGGACGCACCTGGCGCTCTTTGGACGACACGACTAACGAGCCCATCATCTCATCTCATGGAGGCCAGCAAAGTTCCTGGCCGAGTTGGGAGCGTTCCTACGATTATTATCCCGAGTCAGACCTGATCTGGCTCGATGCCGACACGAAGATCCGCGAGCTGAGTGGAGGCAAGAAGTCGCTGGACGATTTCGCCAAGCTGTTTTACGGAATCGACAATGGCAGCTACGTCACCGTGGGTTACACGCTCGACGACATCGTGAAAGCCATGAACACCGTGCAGTCTTACGATTGGGCAGGATTTTTCCGCACGCGGGTCTATGAGGTCAGCCCGGGCGTCCCAGAAAACGGATTCACCCAGGGCGGCTATCGGATGGTGTACAACGACCAGGAACCGGACTGGTTCAAGAAAGGAGCGGGCCCGGATCGCGTCACGAGTTTCGCGACGTCGCTGGGATTCTCGGCAAAAGCCGACGGCAGCCTGACTAGCGTTTGGTGGGACAGTCTCGCCTTCAAAGCCGGTATCACGCCGGATATGCAACTGCAAGCCGTCAACGATCAGAAGTTCACGCCTGCTGTGTTGCGCGAGACCATCCTCGCCGCCGAGCAAACAAGGCAGCCCATCAAGCTCTTGCTGAAGCGTGGCGATGAATTCATGACTGTATCTTTGGACTATCACGGCGGACTGCGCTACCCGCACCTGGAGCGAGTCGAGGCCACGCCCGACCGGCTGGACGCGATCCTGGCGCCGGCGGAATAAATCATAAGCCAATGACCGCCGGGCCATGTTCACAGCCGAGTGGATTTCCCTTCGGTCACAGTCCGCCGATCTCGACGCCCCAGCTTCAGACAAAGCGGACGGTCATCGTAAGAACGGAATGCACGATGCAACCACGTTCAAATCTGTAAGAGCTCGCTCGGTTGAACAATCGAGCGGGCAAGAGTTGTGAGGTGATGGGGCGGCGGAAGCAAGCTTGCCCCAAACGCCGCAATGGCGCCTAGGGCTCGCTTTTTTCGTCTACCCTGCACCAAGGCCAAGAGTCTTCAGTTCTTGACCTTTTCCTTCTGCGCAGCATTTACAACTGCGCCGGCCTGCAGCGGTTTTCCCCGATCGACCAAGGCAACATAGTCTTTCGAGTCGAACGGATACATCCGCGCCGACTCCTGTCCGGTCGTGGTCAGCGTAATATCTACGCGGCGATTGTTGGCAAGAACGATGGTTTGGATTCTTTGCAGAATCTTCTGGCGCTCCGCCGCACTCAAACTGGGATTCTGCTCCAGAAGCTGTTTCACCTGATCCGCCGTCAGGTTTTTCTGCTTGCCATAGGCGTGCGTCTCGATGCTGGCCTCCGGAACGCCTTGCTGGACCAGAAAACGTTTCGCCAGCTCGGCGCGCCTTTCGGAGAGCGCCAGATTATAGCTGTCGGGGCCGCGCCTGTCGGCGTACCCAGACAGCTCCAGGTGAGCATTGGGCATGGTTTTGAGATAAGTATTGAACGCGTCTGCAATCGACTTGAGAGATTCCTGTTCGCTGGGCAACAAACCCGCGTCCGATTTGATCGTTCTGGGCTTGTTGGTCGGGAAATAGGCGCTGCGCATCGACAGTCGGATTTCCGGCTGCTCGATCGTCCCGACGATATGCAAGGCTGCGGTACGGGTTTCGGAGGCTCCGCATCCGTTCGAAGCAGTGAGGGTGTAGGTGATGGTTTCATCGACCGCTCCGGGATCGCTCTTCTTGGGCGCGATTTGCAGCGCGCGGTTGCCGCTGGCGTCCACGGTGCCCAGGGGATCAATGGAAACCGTCGAGGCGTTGGCTGCCGACCAACTCAAGGATGAGCTATCGTCTTGAACCACCTTGTCGCCAACGCGTTTGTAATGAACCACTGCTGGCGAAAGCGCAAGATTGGCCTGAATCGCATTGTTGACATTCACGGTCGCGCTGGAAGTGGCAGTGCCACCGGGACCGGAAGCGGTCAGATTGTAGGTGGTCGTCTGCTTTGGCTGAACGCTCTGGTCACCAGTCGCGGACACAGGCCCCACCGTGCTGATCTCGACGTGCGGCGCGTCCGAAGAGGACCATTTGAGTTGGGCCGGGTCGCCGCAATTGACTTGCGCTGTGGTTGTGGAAAGTTGTGCTGTCGGCTTCGCGACGGCAACCGTGGCGCTGGCGCTGCCGACCACAAATCGTGGGATCGATGTGAGTTTCTCACCCCGGGACCAGTCGACCGTCTTACGGACCCCTTTGGGGATATCGATTACCACACGCTTGTTGGCGGGAACGTCTACGGGTCCGGACCAAGCTTCTTTGTCTCCGCTCAGAACGGACAGCTGGTAGGTGCCCGGAGGAACTACCAATTCCTGCTTCCACCACCAGTCGTGATCGAACTCGTCGCCATGACCGACAAAGTAGTCGGGAGTTTTCCCGTTCAGCAGAATCGCATCCCGGGCAGCTCCCTCAATCGTCATGGCCCCGAATGGGCCGGAAACTGTGCCCGACACCGGTTGCAAAGTCACATCGAGGTCAGTAGTTTTCCCGGCTGTAATCGTGACGCTGCGCGTCTCCGGAGAGTATCCATAGTTGGCTAACTCGATCTTGTGGTCCCCGGGACTCAAACTCAAACTATGATGCTTGCTGGCTTCGCTGATTGCACGCCCGTCTACAAATATGTAAGCCTGTTTGGGAGTAACGTGGATGGCGACCTTTCCGTCACCACTTTGTGCCAGGCATTGCGTCACCATACCCAACGCGAGAACTGATACTGCCAAGGAAAGCACTTGGAACTGGGATTTCATAATGGACTCCTTGCTGAGAGCCTCAAGGGCAGTCTGGACGAGGATTATGACTGGACGAGGCTTGTGATAGAAATCGAACGAAACTAATTGTACATCTGCACTCGGGTGAAATGCTGGTCGTGGTGCCATTGGATTGTCTCCCGAGTAAGCCAGAGTCTCACGGATGCGAAAGCGAAGCGCAACCAAACAAGCGCGATCGTAGCGAAAGGCCCCCATGGATCTCGGAGAGCCTTCGAAATCCCACGTGACCTGCGGTTCGGAAAGTGGGGGAACGGTGGAATATATGAGTGCGAAGCGTCCGAAACCAAGAAGCGAAAAGCGCAAGTTTGGAAGGACCTCCCGAAACAGGCAAGTGGTCGGAGTTAAGGGAGCACAATAGTTGATCGTGACCTTGGCGCTCTTTGTTAACTGCTGCAAACAGGCCGTTTACGTTCAAAACCGGCGAAACCACCGCTTCCGTGGCCCGATGGTAACCACCCTTCTGTTACGCTGATTTCAAGGCGAATCAGCTTTACTATGTTCGTGGTAGAACGGAGGGTTGCAAGCGGCGCCAGCCTAAGTGCAGGTCTTGATTCCAGATGAAGAGCGTGCATCTCATTTTCGCGTTTTTCCTGCTTTCGTTAACCTGCGCGTACGGGCAGATGGTAGTAATCAGCGCCCCGCCCAAGGACCCAGACGTGAAGCCGGAGCAGCAAACCGCCAAGATCGTGCACTATCTGAAAATGCGGGCTACCGCAAGGAGCACGATTCGAGTGTTGGCGCTCGCGCTCGAAAACGGCGGTTCAAGACCGAGATTGAATGAAGCCATCAATAACGAAGAAGACATCGTGGGTTGGGCGAACTGGTGCATTGTGGCGTTGCGGGACAAAACCGCGGATGCGAACGCATGTGTGTTCCAACCCGATCCGAGATGACGCAGGGAGATAAGCAGGGTAAGAAGGCTCGTCGCTGCAACGTCCCCGGGTCACGCTTTCGCCATCCTCGCGTCTGACCAACTGCTGACGAATTGTCCTAGCCGCTGCGTAGCCGCGTGAAATTTGTCCGCCGTCACCGCGGCGAAGCCGAGTCGGAAATGCGAGGGGGCATCCCAACAATCCCCGGGCGCGAGCAGGATGCCTTGTTGGGCAGCGGCTTGGCAGAAAGCGCGGCTGTTCTCTCCACTCAGAAGCCAGGGAAATGCGGTCACTCCGCCGCGCGGGCGAATCCAGCCCAGCTTATCGCGATGCTCCGCCATGAAGCGCTCAAGCTGGCGCAGATTCTCCGTCGCGATCTGCTGCGTCTTCCCCAGTACGATTTCGCGGTGGCGCATGGCGATCTCTGCGAGCAATTCTCCGGCAGTGTTGTTGGAGATGGAAAAATAGGTGCGCGCATTCCAGTACTGCCGGCGGCGCTCGGCGTCATGCTCGATCATCCAGCCCGTCCGCACTCCGGATAACGGAAAAGCTTTCGAGAAATCATGGATGACGGTGGCATGGGGCAGACGGGCTGCCGACCTTGTCGCGCGTCCATGATAGATGGGGTGGTAAACCTCATCGCTGACCAGTTGGATTCCTCGGGCTGACGTAAACTCGTGCAAGCTGTCCCATTCCGCATCGCTGAGCGTCGCGCCGGTGGGATTATGCGGACTGTTCACCAGGATCAGCCTGGTATTTCCATCTGCCAGTTTCCTGATCTCGTCTAGGTCGATGCGGAACTCGTTCTCCTTGCGCACGGCATAGTAGCGGATCTCGATGCCCAGAGATTCCGGCAGCGCGGAAAATGGCGGGTAACCGGGCTGGGGCAGAACGATGTTCGCTCCCGGCTCCGCGGCTAGCCACATCAGAATCAGCAGCGCCTCCGAGGCGCCGGTGACGACTTGCACGCTGTCGACATCCACAGCCTGCATCTCGGCGATGGCCGCGCGTAAGCCGTCCGCGCCGGCTGGCCGGCTGTAATGCAGACCGTGATGCAAGAAGCGGTCTCGCTCCTGCTCGCCGGCGAGGCTCAGGATCTCATGCAGCGTCCAGCGCGGTCCCTCGCTGGCCGCCAGATTGAATTCGATGTCGTGCTCATACGAATCGAGCCACATGTCCAGCAGGAAGGATTTCAATCGCACGTTGCGCCTCGAAAAATTAGATCAGAAAAATTAGATCAGGAGATTGCCGGGCGGGCCGCAAATCTTTTTGGGGACTCGATCCAGCGCGCCCACCCCCAACCTTTGGTAGGATCATTCCGGCTAACTGGAGGCCCTTCCCATCATGATGAATCGGCGAACCTTCCTCGTTGCTAGTGGACTCACCGCTCTGGCTTCCACGCGAGTATTCGGAGCGAACGACACTCTTCGCATCGGAGTCATCGGAGCGGGACAGCGCATGAGCGGCCTGCTCGATGCCGCCGACAAGGCCGGCCCTTATCAGATTGTCGCCGTCAGCGACGTCTATGCGCCCCACCGCGACGCTTGCCAGGAGCGCTCTAACGGTCTGGCCACCGCCCACCTGGATTATCGCGAGGTCCTCGACAAGGACATCGATGCCGTGATCATCGCCGCCCCCGACCACTGGCACGTGACCATGGCGGTCGATGCTCTGAAAGCCGGCAAAGACGTTTATCTGGAGAAGCCGGTCACCCACACCCTGGAAGAAGGCGCTACCCTGACCCGCGCGGTTCGTTCCAGCAAGCAGATTCTGCAATGCGGCATGCAGCAACGCAGTTGGACGCATTTCCGCGACGCCGTCGAAATCATTCAAGGAGGCAGTCTCGGCCGCGTGGTGCAGGTGAGAACTTATTGGTGGCAGAACTATCACCGCGACTGGGCGGCGAAGCCCATCGATCAATCCGCGCTCGATTGGAAGCGTTGGCTCGGCTCGGCGCCCGACCAGCCATTCAGCGACGAAAAGTTCAGCCACTGGCGCTGGTTCTGGAATTTTGGCGGCGGCGCCATGACTGACTTGTTCACCCATTGGATCGATGTGGTGCACTGGGCGATGAAATCCGACCAGCCGCGCCAGGCGCAGATGCTCGGCGACAAATATATTTTCGAGCAGTGGGATTGTCCCGACACCATCCAGGCTGCTTTCCGCTATCCCGGCTTTGATGTGGTGTACGAGGGCATGATGAACTCTTCCATTGATGGGGGCGGCCTGGAATTCCGCGGCACCGAAGCCACCCTGAAGATCGATCGCGATGGTTTCTCGGTTTACCGCGAGCGGCTGGACGAGGGCAAGAATCCCGTCCTTACGGCGCGCAGCTTTCGTGACGGAACCATCTCGCACATGGAAAATTTCTTCGAATGCATCAAGACGCGCAAAGAACCGAACGCGCCCGTGGAGACCGGAGTCGCCGCCGCCCGCGCCGGTCACGTCGGCAACCTCGCCCATCTGCACGGAGGTCTGTGGTCGGCGAAAGCCTGAGACTGCTCGGATGAGAGGAACCCGTCCTACGAAAACCGCGTGGGGTTGGGCAGCCTCGCGATAACAACGCCGAAGTAATCAGAGAGAACTTCGAGAGTCATCTTCAGCAACGCCAGCGCTGTGGAGTATATTTTCGGCATGGGCTCCGACGACAACGATCTGGACGACATCATCAAGAACACACGGGAATTGCTCCGCTACTCGCGAGAGGTTGCCGATAAAACCGAGGAAATGCTCCGTCACTACGAAGAGCTAGCCAAGAAGCTCAAAGAAGGTGGAGCTCACGAAAGCGAGTAAGGCTTTCGGAACTGAACCGCAGTAACTTGCCGCTTCATGGGGTCGATCAGGCCCTGGGTCGAAACTATCTGGAGGTTACCGCGTGGATGGGCAAACGCCGCGAGCCGCGCAAAGAGGTCCAAGCGCCGGTCCGCATCTTCGGCACGGATAAGGATGGACAGGTATTTTCCGCGAAGGCCGTCACGGTTAACGTGAGCCAGCAGGGAGCCGAGTTGGGCGGAGTCGATCGCCAGCTCAATCGCGAAGAGATCATCGGCCTGACCTATGGCAAGAACCGGGTCCACTTTCGCGTGAAGTGGGTCGGCCCGCCGGGCACGCCCAAAGCCGGTCATGTGGGCTTGCTCAACATTTCTCCGGAAAAGCCGCTCTGGGACTTCCCCCTACCCTCGGCTGCTCCCGACAATTTTCAGCCTCAACTTGACCAGCGCCGAAGGCATTCCCGCATCAAGTGCCGCAATTCGATCGAGCTCCACACCCCGGACGGAGTCTCGGTCTGGGCCACGACTGCCGACCTCAGTCTGGGCGGATGCTATGTGGAGATGGCGATACCGGTGCAAAAAGGGACCAAGCTAACGGTGCGTATCTGGATTGGAGAAGCCAAGGTTTCCGCCGATTGCGAAGTGGTCTACAGTACGCCGGGCCTCGGAGTGGGCGTGAGGTTCACCAGGATTTCTGAAGCGGACCTGGAGCGAGTCCGGCAATTTCTGGCCGCGCAGGCCCCCTTCGCCCGGAAGCCAAGTTTTTGACAAAGAATTAGTCTGTTTGTGCCCGCTGAGCGCGATATGGACTAGAGTCGTTCATGGCATCAGCAGGAACCCGTGAACCACTCCGTTGCTGTCAATCTAAAACCCAACGATTACTCCGCTCGCGTTGTTGTTGGAGGCAAATGTGCCCTGACCGCTGGCCGTGCCCGCGCTGGGAACAATCCAGGCTCATGAGATCTCTTGGCCCCAACTGCCCGGCACAGACCGCTGCTAGACAAAAACGCCCCGGCTTTCGCCGAGGCGCGGGCAGAACTGCTTGTCTTTTAGAACAGATTCCACAGGAACTGGTTGTACACCTCGTGGTGGAATTGCACTTCCTGTGCCTTGATGAACGTGCCCAACGCGCGCGGGCAGCGGTCGGCTGAGGCCTGCTTCAGGTCGGCGTAGCGGCCTTTCACGTCTTCGCCCAGCAACGTCGTGGTCCAGTCAGCTTTCTTGAAATTGGCGAGCGCGTCATAAATATTGTCGGGCAGATAACGCTCGGCCTGGCGCAGGTTCTTGATCTTCGCCGTTTCGCCGTCGATGCCGGTTTTGAAAATCGAGAGCATTACCAGATACGGGTTCGCGTCCGGCGCGACCGAGCGGACTTCCACGCGCATGCTCTTTTCGTTGCCGATGGGAATGCGAATCATCGAGCCGCGATCCACCGGCGAGGCCTTGATCTGGTTGGGGGCCTCGAAGTGCGGATCAAGGCGCCGATAGGCATTTACGCTGGCATTGAGCAGCAGGCAAATGTCGTTGCCGTGGGTGAGGATGCGATCGAGAAACGCCCAGCCCATCTTGCTGAGCTTTTCTTCGCCCTTGGCATCCCAAAAAAGATTTTTTCCATTCTCGCTGATCGAAACATTGGTATGCATGCCGCTGCCGTTGACGCCAATCACCGGCTTGGGCAGGAACGACGCGGTCAATCCCATGTTGGTCGCGACCTGGCGGCAGATCAGCTTGTAGAGCTGAATCTGGTCCGCGGCCGAAACCACTTCGCCATATCCGTAGTTGATTTCAAACTGCGAAGGCGCGACTTCGGGATGATCTTTCTCGTTCTGAAATCCCATGGCGCGCTGCACTTCGGCGGTAGTGTCGATAAAAGTGCGCAGCGGATCACCGGGCAGGGAATGATAATAGCCGCCGGTATTGACGTATTCGAATTTGCCGGTCTCGTGATAATGGCGCTCGGCGTCGGGGCCCTTGAATAAGAAGCCTTCGATTTCGTTAGCGGCGTTGAGGGTGTAGCTCTTTTTCTTGTTGAGGTCTTCGGCGTAATTTTTGAGTACGCCGCGAATGTCGCCGCCGTAGGAAGTTCCGCCCTTGTCGATGACTTCGCCAAACACCAGCACCTTGCCCGAGCCGAAGACGTCCGCCGGCGCCCAGTAGAACGCGCCCCAATCGATGCCCAGGCGTAGATCGCTCTCGCGCTGCGCGGTGAAGCCGCGGATCGACGAGCCGTCGAAGGTCAAATTGTCAAAGCTCTTCAGCAGGAACTTTTTGTCGTAGTCGAGCATGTGCAGCCGGCCTTCGAGATCGCTGAATAGCACGGTCACGGCCTTGATGCGCTTCTCGTCGCTGAGATATTTGATCCGCTCTTCCTGGATCTTGTGGGGTGCGGTCCGGTTCTTGCGCTGTTCCTTCGCCTTGAGGTTGAGTTCTTCCAGTTCGTCGTAGGACAGTGCCAGAAAATTGCGCAGTTCGCTAGGCATGGATGTAGTTCAGTCTCCTTTAACTCTCGAATGTCGGAAATGTTTGGGCCAAACGTTACGAATGCCGGGAAGTTGAAATGGCTGGTTTCAACGCGCTCGCTTGGAACTCGAAAGCATAGCGCGTGCCCCCGGCCTCAGCCAATCGAAAAAGCTGATGCGCGGCATAAAAGGGATTTATTCGGGAAAGTGAATTGTTCTCGAACAGAAAATGCCGTTTCTCTGTGTCTCTGTGACTCTGTGGTGAACAACCGGCCTGATTACTAGCGGGACTGATAAGTGCTCGCCAATTCCGGCGCGAGCAGCGTCCCGGTTACCCAGGCACTCATGGGATTCCGCCTTCCGCAATCCAGGCAAGTCGTCGACGGATACTGCGCCGAACAATGCGGACAAACCTCTGCAGTCTGAAAGGTATCGAAGGGCTGGCCGCATTGTTCACATCTCCAGAATGCTCCCAGCGGGGGCGCGGTGCCACAAGTCGGACAGATGTAGCCCACCCGCCGCGGCAACTTCCCCATGCGCAACAGATCCTGCGCATGTCTCAACCCGCCCCAACAGTTCATCAGCATGAAAACGGCGATCGCTGCCAGCCATACGTCTTTGACCCACAGCGCGATTCCGATGAAACCGACCACGCCGATCAATCCAAGGACCGTTGCCACCATCAGACTGCGCCCTCTGCCCAGCACGTACCAGAGCAGCGAACGCAGAATCTGCCCGCCATCCAGCGGATAGATCGGCAGGATATTGAAAATCAGCAAGCCCAGGTCAATGTAAAAGACCGCGCTCACCAGCTTATAAACATCGGGCAGCGAGACCGCCCATCCCGAATTCCGGGCCACCATGAGCAGCGCAAACAAGACCGGCGCCAGCACCACATTCACCAGCGGCCCAGCCGCAATGCTCCACAAAGTCGCGCCCGGGCGCGGCGGCGGATCCACATAAGCCACTCCGCCTAGCGGCCACAACACAATGCGATTCGCCTTTCCCCCCACCTGGCGGCACGCCAGAGCGTGACCAAACTCGTGCACCGTCACAATCACGAACAGCGCGAGGTATTCCAGCACGTTCCACATTACTGATGAATAATTGCCCGCCCGGCTCTGGATCTCATACACCGCCACCAGAAACCAGGACCAGTGCAGAAAAACGTCGATGCCAGAGAAGCGAAACAGATGGATGGATCCCTGCCGCATGTGCGCAGTCTACTGCATCGCAGGGCCAAAGCAGAGTTCTTTTGAAGAGTCATTTCAGGGCCGTTGCAAAAGCTCGGGGCGTTGCAAAAGCTGGAAGCTTGCATTAGGGGGATGACTTACTGGCGGTGGGCGGAAGCGCCCGCCGCTAATTCGCGCAGGGTAGTCAAAAACCCCGCCGCGGTGCGCGGATCGTTCAGCGCATCCAGGGCAATCGTCGCCGAGAACTGTGGAGACTCCGGACGGAAGCGCACCTGCAGTACGTCCTGCTGCCGCACGGTCATCAAAGTATTTAATTCCGGCGTGGAATCCTCTTTCCAGTGCGTCCGCGTGGTCAGAACGATTGGGCCAGGCTCATACACGTCCCACTCCCGCTCAGCGCGCTTGCGGGAGGTCACGCCCCGGCTATGGGCGCACCAGCGGTGGCGCACCACCTCCAGATGGAAGCTCGGCGATCCGCCCAGGTCGGCCTCAAAGGTCAAGGTTTCTTTTTGCTTGTGCAGCCGGCTGAGCAGCCATTGCAGGGGCAACGGCCGGGGGCGGAACTTCATGGTCACGTACGCATTCTCGAAACTGCGGGACGGGAAGGTCAGCCGGGCCAGCAGCCGCGAACTATTCAACCAGCGTGAATCGAGTACGCGCCCTTTGCCCGCGCATGCCGATTGCACCCAGCGCAACGCCTCACTTCCTTTGCGCCGGTTATAGGCCGAGAACAGCACATACCACAGCCCCAGAGCCACAACCGCGCCGACAACGTCGATGATGAGAAGGCGTCCCACGTTCTTCGCCCACTGGTCTGATGCCGATGGTACGTCCGAGGTTGCGGCGCGAGCAAGGGGACATTAGTCCCCAGCCAAAACTTTTTCGCGTGGTGAGAAAGCGAAACTGTGGAAAAGCGGGTAGTCTCTCCGTCCCCAGCCGCCGGCCGCTACAATGGCGGCGTGTCTTTTGTCATCCGCGACTTCCAGTCCGACGACTTCGAAACTCTCTGGCGCATTGACCAGCAATGCTTTCCGCCGGGTATCTCCTACTCCCGCCCGGAGTTGAAGGCCTACATGCGGCATCGCGGCGCGTTCACCCTGGTCGCCAGTAACGCTGGAACGACCGAGGCGGAAAAACGCATTGGCGGATTCATCGTCGTCCACCCCGGCCCCACCGGCCACATCGTCACCATCGACGTGATCCCCTCGGCCCGCCGCTTCGGTGTGGGGTCGTTGCTGCTCCAAGCCGCCGAGCAAAAGTTGCAGGCCGCTGGCAGCCGCGCCGTCGGTCTTGAAACCGCCGTCGATAATGTCCCCGCCCTCGCTTTCTACAAGCGCCACGGATACAGCGTGGTCCGTACCTGGCCGCGGTATTACTCCAACGGGGTGGACGCGCTGGTGCTGAGGAAAGAGCTGGCACCGAGTCCTTGATCTGCTGGGGAATGTTGGCGGGCGGATGCACCATTGTCGCGGGAGATCCCTCGCTCCGCCTGAAAAGCGGCTACGCTCGGGATGACGCCGTCGAAACGATTCGAGATGCTGGTCCCAATTCAACCTGAGCCACCAGCTAGGCTCGATTGCTTCGGGTAATATATCGTGTTACGATATAATGAGAGATGGGTAGAGCGCCACGCGAGCATCCCCGACGAGAGCGGGTGCATCTTTTTACATTTAAGGAGCAGTTGATGTTGGGCATGAAACTGGTGCGCCTGATCGAAAGGCACTCCGAAACTTTGGCTCGTGAGCTGGTGGACGAGATTCAAAACTCCGAGCGGACCTCCGACTTTCGCAACCTTCCGCCCGAGGATTTACGTCGCGCCGCGGCCGAGCTTTACCACAATCTGGGCGAATGGCTGCTGCAGAAAACCGAGCGCGACATCGCCAGCCGCTTCAAAGCTAGCGCAGCCCATCGCGCCGCCGAGGGCATTCGCCTCCACCAGTTCCTCTGGGCCCTGATGCTGACCCGCGACCATCTTCGGTACTTCCTGCGCCGCGAGGCCTTCGCCGATACCATCGTCCAACTGCACGGGGAGTTGGAGCTCAACGAACTCCTCAACCAGTTTTTCGATCGCGCCCTCTACTATTCAGTTCTCGGATACGAGCAAGCGAGCCAAGCCACCACCCCCAAAGGCGAACTGCGCCGCATCCAGGACCTGGCCACCGCCATCGGCCTGATGGCAGAACGCAATCAGAGTTCAGAATTGGTCGAGGAGTAAGAGAAGCAGGTGGAGCCTGTTTGGAGGCCGAAGATAGTCGCGGGGCTTAGCGCCGTTTCCGGGTTGCGCTTATCGTTAATCCCCGCCCAATCCTCGTCGCTTCCCATTCACAGTGCAACTCTCTTCTTTCTCCAGAGTGGCTCCTTTCCTTTCAACAACTTAGCCCGGTGTCAACTTACTTGACACACAAGTCTGTCTATGTCTATTCTTGCTTGCCGTGACAGGGCTAGTGATTGTCTACAGGCCATGGACATACATCATTCGGGCCGCTCAGAACAAACAGGTCACAGTACTCAGCGCTGTGGCTGTCCCCGAAGTCATCCTTGTAGGTGATGAGGATGGAAAAGACCGTCCAAGTCATAGGTTCCACGATCTTTCGCATCTGTTCGGTGCTGAGCTGGTCGGTGAAAAAGGCAACTCCGGTTCCCAAGCCCTGACTCTTGGGAGGAATCACGCGAGGGTAGTCAAAAATTTCTTGATAGGGCAACTTTCTGGCATTACCCTTGTCGCCAACTATTTCCCAATATCGGTAGTAACGAACATTTGTAGCTGGGAAAGGTCCGACATTTGGAACTTCGGAATTCATCCGCACTCTTCCATCCTCGAAAAAAAACTTCTTCCCGTTTTGTTCGTAAACACTAGGCCCAAGGCCGTTTATGCTCACCCTTGCGCGGTAAGCGATCTTCATGCTCTTTTCGGCGGCATTAGCAGATGTTGTGGTGCTGATAGCGGATATAACGGAAGCAACTGCGACAATCAAAGTCAGGCCCGTATAGATAATCAGAAAAATCATAGTCCAGTGCGTCGCGCAATATGCTTTCTTCTCCAACCTGAACCTAGCGCGGTCGAGGCGGTACTGCTTGGCATCATAGGAATACTTATATTTCGTTTGGGGTTCTATCGTGACAATGAGTGGTTCTGTATTGTCGGCGGGATCGCCATTTTCGTGGCAACTATCACCTTTGTGATCGGCACTGCGCGGATTATCATCGATCATATATGAAGCAACCTGAATATACGGAAGGGCCGGAAGCACTGGAGAACTTTGAACGGGGGATGAAGGCGATCTTCCAAGTCTCCAAGGCCGACATTGTATCGCCGAAAAAGAAAAACGCGAAGCAGCCAAAAGCTACTTCGCGCAAGGAGAAAAACTCCGACAAGGACTAGAAGGGGACTTGCTCCGTTTCCCCCGTCCCTGTCGTTTCGTGGCGCGGCGATTCGTTCTTGCCAGTGAGTTCGTTGTAGCTGAGATGGCGGAATGGGCCGACCCGAGACATAGCCAGCGCGAAGCGATCCGCGTCAGTGAGTTTGTTGCCGTCCGCGTCCTTGCGATTGTTGTAACGAAACGCTTGTTCGTCAACGTACCGGAATAGATGAAAAGGCTCTACAGCAACGTATGTTCCCATCAAGCCTCTCTTGAGAAGGCTCCAGAAATTTTCGATACCGTTCGTATGGACGCGGCCACGAACGTATTCTTCGGAGTGATTGACCATCTCATGCACGAAACGCTGGCTGAGTTTGTCGTAGCCAATCGCGTTATCGGTGTACACCGTAGAGCCGTACTTGACGTTCCTGAGAATGCGATTTTGCAGAGTCTCGCGCCTCACATCAGGGACAACCGTAGCGCGAACCTGACGCAGTTTGCGATCCAGAATGCCTTGGACAATCGTCTTGCCGAAGTTTCCGCCCTTCTGCTCGTAGCGAAGGCGGCGATCCTTGTGCATGTTGCGGATGCGACCGCCAACCCAAGTTTCATCGGCTTCGACTTCGCTCTCTGCGTTCTGCGATCCGCCGCCGAACTTTGTATCGTGATGCTTCACATGCAGGGCATGACGGAGACGCTGGAGCATGAACCATGCGGACTTCTGAGTGATCCCAAGGTCTCGGGCAACTTCGTAGCTGGAAACGCCGTTCTTGCAGTTGACCAGCATCCAGAACGCCGTCATCCATTTGTCCAATCCAAGCGGCGAATCCTCAAACACCGACCCGACCTTCACCGTGAACTGTTTCTTGCACGGGTTGCAATACCAGATACGCCGTGTCTTGATGAACGAGTGTTTATCGGAATTACAGCGCGGACAGCGGACTTTACCATCCGGCCAACGCAGTCTGACCGCAAAGTCGAAAGCCCTGTCAGGATCGGAGAAGTAGACAATCGCTTCTTGGAGTGTTTTCGGCGGCTTCATGTAAAATACTCTAGCAGAAGGGCGATTGTGTGTCAAGTAATTTATTGCCCTTAGCCCCGTATAATCCTCCTAATCACCGCTAAACCTCGATTTTGCCCCGTTCGTTGGGATAAGGATGCCCTATTCCCAACCTCTTCAATAGGATGGCTGCAGACGCAAGTCCCAGGGAAAAGTGTACCGATTACCGGTTCGATTACCCCGGGAAAGCCACAGTTTTTGGATGACGTTTTCTCAGGTTCATCCGAAGCGAAGGCCAAAGTTGAAATGCAGTCAGAGGGATAGCACCAGTCGCCGAACGATTGGATTATCCCGATGAGCCGCAAGGGAAAAGCAGATTCCTCACCGGGTTTTCGCCCGGTTCGGAACGACAAGGAGCCTTGAACGAAAATGCGCAAGCCGATCAAGTACGTAGAAAAAGCAGTGGTCACCGCCGCCAAGGGCGCATGGGTTGTGTTCGACGGTTTAAATCGCATCAACCCGAACCCGTCGCCGACGCCGAAGTGGTCCGACAAGCCGCTGCTCAAATCCTACGAGAAGTCCAAGCCCCCGCTCGGCTGGCCGCGTAGCACAGATTCCCTTTGCCCCAAATGCGTGCCGGAAATCCGGCAGCAGATTCTCGACGGGCATCTTCCCCACGAAGTTCTCATGAACGAGAAGGTGGGCGAGATTAAAGCGCAGATCATCGAGCGCGACGGCAAGATCCTCATGGTGAAGGATTGCCCCAAGCACGGACACTTCGAAGATGTAATGTCGATCGACACCAATTTCTCGAAGCACCTGGAAGACGTTTTTCCCGGTCGCGACATCGTGGCCCACCAGGACGAGCACCTGCATCATCACGGATCGTCCACGGTGAAATATGGCCGCGGCTCCGTGCTCACGATCGATCTGACCAACCGCTGCAATATGATGTGCGATCCCTGCTTCATGGACGCCAACCAGGTTGGCTTCGTTCACGAATTGACGTGGGAAGAAATTAAGACCATGCTCGACAACGCCATCACGATCAAGCCGCGGCGGCAGATGTCGGTGCAGTTCTCCGGCGGCGAGCCGACGTTGTCACCCTACTTCCTCGACGCGGTTCGTTACGCGCGCAAAGTCGGATACAACTCCGTGCAGGCCGCGACCAATGGAATCGAATTTGCCAAGAGCTTTGAATTCGCGCAGCAAGCGGTCGAAGCTGGCATGCGCTATGCCTACCTGCAGTTCGACGGAATCGGCAACGCCGCCAATGCGCACCGCATGGTCGGCAACTTGTTCGACGTGAAGCTGAAGGCGATCGAAAATCTGCACAAAGCTGGGTGCGAAATCGTTCCGGTCATCACGATCGTTAACGGCATCAACAACGAGCAAGTCGGACGCATCATCAAGTTCGCGCTCGACAATCCCAAGACCATCAGCTTCTTGTCATTCCAGCCGGTCAGCTTCACCGGCCGCGACGAAGCCGTCACCGACGAACGCCGCCAAGCCCAGCGCTATACCCTGAGCCACCTGGCACACGACGTAAAAAATCAAACCGGCCTGGGCGAACCCGCCCGCGACTGGTTCCCCATTTCATTCATGGGAACCTTCAGCGATTGGGCCGACTTAATGCACGCCAACGATCCCAACAACGACTGGGGCCAACTATCCTGCGGTTGCCATCCCAATTGCGGGACGGGGATGGCGGTGATGATTGACAAGGAAACCAAGGAAGCGGTTCCGGTGACGGCGTTCCTGCACGGGGATCAGTTGGCGAAGGACATCGCGAAGGTGAACGATGCCTCGCGCGGAAAGTTTCTGACCGGGCTGGGCATGGCGCTGTGCCTGATGAAGAACTACGATCCGTACCAGTCGCCGACGCACTTCAAGCTGATGGATCTGTTGAAGAAGTTTGACAAGAACTATCACGTGACGGGAAAGGACTACGGCAAGGTTGGTCCGGACCGCACCATCGATGACGTGATGAAGCGGCGGGTGACGGACCGGTGGAATTTCCTGTTCATCGCGGGCATGTGGTTCCAGGATCTGTTCAACTACGATTTCCGGCGGACCGAGCAGTGCATCATTCCTTACGCGACGCAGGAAGGCGAGATTTCGTTCTGCGCCTACAACACCGGCGTGGGATGGCGGAACATCATCGAGAAGATGCACATGACGGCCACGCTCACCAAGTGGTATGAGGAGCACGGGCGGCATGAGATCTTCGCGGGCGGCAAGAAGGTGAAGATGGAAGAGCAGCATGTCGACTATCTCAAGCTGCGCGAAGAAATCGTCACCAACGAACTGCAGCATGATCTGGACAAGCTGGGTATCGCGAAGAACGCGCGCGAGGAGAAGAAACGCGCGCGGGATGCGAAAATGCAGCCCTCGGCCGTCAGCCCTCAGCCGTCAGCCGAACCTCGCGGACCGGAGAAGAATGACGCGGCGTACAACGCGCGCATGGCGGCCCTGTATCGCGAGGTCGTGCTGAAAGAGAAGCCGGTGCAGTCGCAGGATGGATTTATACCGCTGGGAGCGTTGTCGAAGGCAAATGGCAATGGCAACGGCGCGAAGCACGAGAAGCCGGAGATTGCCGAGCCGGTAGCCGGAGACTAGAGCTTCTAGCTCCTGGCTGCTAGCTAAAACCTGACAGGCCGCCCTTTGGGCGGCCTGAGCTTTTTGGCGACGAGTTTGAGCGAACAATCAAAAAATTCGTGCTCTCGCATGGACGCGAGAAATGGGGCACTCAACCGTCTAAATCAGTGGGCTCGACGGGACGCAATTTGGATCTAACGGCAGCGTCGCCCCTCCGGCCAGGCGGGATAACAGATACAGATACGTGGTGAGGATGTGCAGGCAGACCAGGTCGGGCTTGACCAGAATTCTGGGTGGGATGGCCATTTCTACGGAGTTGAGATCGTAGAGTCCGAGCACGTGCTTGTAGAGCGGGGGAAGAGGCAGCTTAGGGACGAGATCGAGGCGTCCGGCCACGCGGTTGGTGTTAGGGACGACCTGATTGTAGGTGGCGGCAAACTGGGGTCCTCCGGTGCGCGGGCTGGCGTAGGTGTAGGCCGTGGGATTTTTGAACGGAGTATTGGCGCCCACATCGAGAGCGAGCAGAGTGGCGAGAGCGCCGCCCAGACTGTGTCCGCAGATGGTGAGCGAGGTGACCGGGCGCGGATAGGGAAGCGTGGGCAGGGATTTCGTCACGGGGGGACAACTGGGATCGAGCGAAGCGGTCATCGAGAGATACATCGCGGTGAAACCGTCCTCGGTGTGGCCCGCGCCGGCGAGGAAGGGACAGGGGACCATGAGGAATTCGGCGTCATGAATCCATTCCTGGATGCCTTCCGTGCCGCGAATGGCGACGATTACGTCTCCGCTGTTGGCCGCCTGCAGCACCAATCCGATGGAGACTCGATTCTTGCCGCGATCCGGATTCATGTCGGTGGAGAGATCGTTGGCGAAGATGGAAGTGACGACATCGTATTGGGCAGCGCCGGCGGTGATGGTTTGTCCGGCGGCGTTTGTGGTGTTGGTGGTGGGGACTGCATAAGCGGCATTTACGGCCTGAGCGTAGAGGATGGCCTGGTTGAGGTCCATGGAATGATTCCCCTTGCATAAGAACTTGTTGATGGTCGATTTTCGATGGCTGACTGAAAGACTGACGCCCCGATAAGTAGGACCACGGTAGAACAGGGAAAGGGGAGTGTCAATCCGGATCGGCGGATTGGGGCAAGGCCACGGCGAAGGAATCGCCGGAGTCGGAGGTGTGGGATGGTGGGTGCATGGGAAGCACGACAGAGATGGTTGTGCTGCCCGGATGAGAATCGATATCGAGGCGGCCACCTAGTTCGTGAACACGCTCACGCATTCCGCGGATGCCGACGCCTGAGCCGTTGGCGGCGTTGAGGAGGCTCACCTTATCGGGGGGAATTCCCCTGCCGTTGTCGGAGATTTCGAGGCAGAGGCGATCGCGGTCGCGATGAAGGCGGATACTCGCCGCCGAAGCGCCGGAGTGGCGATGAACATTGGTGAGGCTCTCCTGCAGGACGCGGAACAGAACAAGTTCACAATCGCGGGAGGGCCGCTCCATTTTTTCGGGGATGTCGCACTCGACCTGAATTTCACTGCGGCTAGCGAATCCTTCCACGAACCAGCGCGCCGCGGAGGCGATGCCCGCCTCATCGAGCAGCGGCGGATGCAATAAGTAGGATGTAGTGCGGACTTCCTGCAGGGCTTCGTCGATGAGCGCATTGAGGTCATCGAGCAGAGCTTCCAGACCAGGAGGCTGGCCCGGGACCTGGTGAATCAGGGCGAGCGACATCTTCATGGCGGCGAGGGTCTGGCCGGCGGTGTCGTGGAGTTCGCGGGCAATGCGGCGGCGCTCCTGATCCTGGAGCGTCATAAGACCGAGGGAGAGACGACGCAACTGAGCTTCCGCATTCTTGCGGACGGCGACTTCGGACTCAAGGAGGGAGAGAGCCTGGGAGAGTTCGGCAGTACGTTCTTCGACCCGCAATTCCAATTCATCATGAGCCCGGCGCAACTCCTGTTGCGCCCGCTGGCGTTCCTGGACCTCGGAAGTGAGGGCGGCGATAGTGTCATTCAGCCGGAGCTGCTTATTGCGATTGGCGTGGCCGAGGGCGATGAGAACGGCGCACACGAGAAAAGCTCCGACCAGGTGACGAATTTCAGAGACATTAATCACCTGCCAGGAATGGCGAGGATCGACGAACCAATAGAAGATGCCGAGAACACCCACCAGGCCGCTCAGGATGGCGGGCATAGAGCCGCACACGATGGCGCAGAAGGTGACGGCCATATAAATGGTGACGTAAAAGGAGACGTGGCCGAGAACGGGATCGAGAATCCAGCGGAGTAGGATAGAGAGGATGCCGACAAGGAGAGCGATGCTGTAGCGCTGCCATGCGCGCTGGCGGGGAACGGGATTAAGAAAGGTCAGGGTTCGGGCGGAAAGCGTACCTGCCATGACGGCCTCAGCGAAAATTTGCGCGAGCACCGCCGCAGCATGGCAGAGGTGCAAATGGCATTTCGGTGCCGGATATGTACAGCTTATTACTTAGAATGCCGACTATTGTCTAAAAGTTGTAAGCGCGCCGTTAGTTTTTCCCGCCGGTCCTCAGGGATCACACACGCACTCCAAGCGACAATCGGGCGAACCAATTCGCTCGGAGTGTGGCCGCCTTTCTTCCTTGTCTCCTGCCGCCAATTCTAACAAGACAGAAATGTCCCGGACAAGGGTTGCCCATGGGAGGAAGCAAGCGCCTGGGCGAAGACATCAAGGGCACGCGACACCAAATGTGCAATCTGGTGACAAAGTCGTGACAACGCGCAGGCGAGCGGGACTTAGGATTCCGGGGCTGGGGAGCGCAGATCAGCAGCTTGCATCCGCGGCACAATTCCCGGGGTCAGTTCCAGAGTTCCCAAATTTTGCAGATTCGAAGGAGAGTTTTATGGAGCGCATTATTCGCAACTCTATCACTCGAGCGGCCTGCGCGATGATCGTGCTGATGGCCGCGAGCGCGGCTATGGCGCAAACCTTTTCGGTGGACTATCTGGTCTCGAACCAGACGGGAAAAGCGGCGCATACCGATCCGTTGCTGGCAAACCCATGGGGGCTCGCGTATGCGCCGGGCGGGGCGTTTTGGGTGAGCGACGAGGCCTCAGGGTGGTCGACACTGTACGACGCCAGCGGGAATCCTCAATCCTTGCAGGTGATTGTGCCGCCATCGTCGGGAACGGGAGCGGGAACGCCGACGGGAATCGTATACAACGGGTCGACGGAGTTCCAGATCGACAGCTGGACGTCGGCGTTCATATTCGCGACTCTGGATGGAACCATCAGCGGCTGGTCGGACTTCGAGCCCAGCACGACGCTGATTGCCGTGCGCTCGGCGGGTGCGTCGTACACGGGACTGGCGATCACGAGCTACGCTTCGGGGAACTATCTGTTTGCCGCCGATGCCGCGAACAACAAAGTGGATATCTACGATGGCAACTTCAACCTGGTGAAGTCGTTCACGGACAGCACGGTTCCGGCGGGCTTTTCGGTGTTTGGGATTCAAGATATCTTGGGCCAGGTTTATGTGACCTTCGCGAGTTCGAGCGGCGGAGCCGGCGGGCTGATTGATGTCTTCGATGAGAGTGGGAATTTCGTGAAGCGGCTGGTGGCGAGCAAGATGCTGAATCAGGCATGGGGGATGGCTGTAGCTCCGGCGGCGTATGGACCGCTCGCTGGGGCGCTCCTGGTTTCGAATAACACGGCCGCGGGCACGATCAACGCATTCAACTTAACGACCGGCAAGATCATGGGAACTTTAAAGAATGCGGCGGGCAAGCCGATTGTGATCAATGGGCTGTGGGGAATCGAATTTGGCGGAGGGTCTACGGTCAACGGAAATGTGAACCAGTTGTTCTTTACGGCCGGGCCCAACGACAGGGAGGGATATTTCGGAGTGATCAACGGACGCAAGTAGAATGAATGAGAGATCTGTAACAAGGCCGCCTGCCGAGGGCGGCCTTTGTGTTTGCGGCGGAATTCTGTGACGGGGAAAAATGAGCTGGCCTTCGGCATCCGGCTTCCGCGTCCGGTGGGACGAAGGCAAGGGCGCGAGCCTTTTATCGCAGAGTTCGTGGAGGATGGCCGCAGAGGATGCAGAGGAAGAATACGCATCGAGTCAGCAGATTGAGCGTGTGTTACATTAATTTAAAGATTGTGGGCGCGTAGCTCAGGTGGTAGAGCAATGCCCTTTTAAGGCATGGGTCGCAGGTTCGAATCCTGCCGCGCTCACCAGTTTTCAATCAGTTGCAGGGGATGGCAAGAGGTTCCGTTCCACACCTATTTCACAACTCTCCAGAAAACGCCCCTGTGCCGCCACCATTTCATCTGTGACGAGGGGCCGATCTTGACGGCGACTTCGTTGCCGTTGCGACGGTAGCGGAAGTACCGCACATCTCCTCCTTTTCGCTTCATCTTTCTTAAACTCCCGTTCTGGCATGTCATATCAGGCACGTCCTTTCCGGGAGCCGCCGAGTCCATTCTGGCGTGAAACCACCCACTTCTCAAGCTCCGAAATGCGAAGCGCCACACGGATCGGGTGCCGAAAGAAATCGGGTACCCGCAGCCCAGCAAGACGACATCACTCTTATCGTGATCGACGTGCTTTAGAGAAAATGTCGCTTACCAGAAATAAGGCACCAGACGAAAGCGAGTGTGGAGGCAATAGTCGGAATATCCGGGCAATCCTTGACGAATACCTTCTGCTCATTGAGTAGGCGAACAACGATGAGTGGGATGAGGAGGGCAAGAACAGGTAAGGCGAAGTACGAACCGAGCGCCACGGGCGTGGACAACAACCATACGTCCACGCCCAAATACATGGGATGGCGGACGATGCGATAGGGCCCGGTGGAAATCACTCTCTGACTAGCCTCGACTCGAATTGTACTGGCAGCGAAGCTGTTGCTCTTCAATGTCCAAAAGATCATCAGGTAGCCGCCGAGAACGAATGCACTTTGCCCTGAACGCGAACTGAGCGCATCTCTTCTACCCTATGCCGCTCGCGATAACGGGGATGGCAGATGTGAATAGAATGAAGATGCTATACGACAAATACGAAATCGAATTTCTGCTGCCTCAAACATGAGGCTTGGGCTTTGAGAATCTGCTGTTGCAAAAGGAGAGATTATGACTCGCGAAGCGAGACTGATGTCAGGGATCATCCTCATCACAGTTCCGACGATCCAGTACGGCGGATACTTCCTTCTGACTTCTCTGATGAACAAGAGCAGCGGTTACATGGAGAATCCGCTCCGTCAGAATTTTTTCCGCGCCGGACATGCGCATGCTGGGGTCATCGTGATTCTTTCCCTCGTTTGCCAAATACTCGCAGATGCGGCAGTTCTTCCCACCCCTTTGCTTTGGTTCGTTCGGATCGGAGTGCCGCTCGCCGCAATTCTCATTTCGGCGGGGTTCTTCTTCTCGGTGCTGCCGCCGACCGTTACCCAAGCTAGTGAAACGGTCTCCCTGATCTATGCCGGGGCAGTGATTCTTGCAGTTGGAGTTGTTACTTTGGGGATTGGCCTACTCAGGACACCGACATCCGCCTAGATCCGAGGGAATGCGCGTAGTATCGCGGAGGAGTGAACCAGCGCGTCTCCATACCTTCGAGCACTGTATCGGCCCGTTTCCGGTCAGGCTCAGAAGGTATACGTCTGAGACGACGACCAACCGGGCGAAACATGGGGCGAAAAGTCGCGAAAAACGGATGCCCGGAATGACGCCTTCTTGACCACCAGCTTGCAAGCCCCAGAAAACAATCGAACACGACACTTTTTGGCAGCTTTCCCCGCTCCGCCCCCGTCGTTGACTTCGCTTTCCAGTAATCCGTACCATTCCACGTGAGTTCGCACCCATGATCGGTCAGACGATCTCGCACTACCGCGTCGTCGAGAAGCTGGGAGGCGGCGGGATGGGTGTTGTCTACAAGGCTGAGGACACCGAGCTTGGGCGCTTCGTCGCCGTGAAGTTCCTGCCAGAGGACGTAGCCCAAGACCCGCAGGCACTCGAACGCTTCCGCCGCGAAGCACGTGCAGCGTCCGCCCTCAACCATCCCAACATCTGCACGATCTACGAGATCGGCAAGCACGAAGGGCGGTCGTTCATCGCGATGGAATATCTCGATGGGATGACGCTCAAGCACCGGATTGCCGGAAAAGCTCTGGAAGTCGAGACAATGCTGTCGCTGGGTATTGATATAGCCGACGCGCTCGATGCCTCACACTCTGCGGGGATCGTCCACCGAGACATCAAGCCTGCGAACATCTTCGTGACGAAGCGCGGGCACGCCAAGATTCTCGATTTCGGGTTGGCGAAGGTAATCACGGGCGCTGGAATCGCCGAGGTCGAGGGAGAGGCGACGATCAGCGAGGAACACCTGACAAGTCCCGGCACCGCGGTCGGCACCGTTGCCTACATGTCCCCGGAGCAGGTCAGGGCCAAGGAATTGGACGCTCGTTCCGATCTTTTTTCCTTTGGCGCGGTTCTGTACGAGATGGCGACTGGGACGTTGCCTTTCCGTGGAGAAAGCCCAGGAGTGCTCTTCAAAGCCATTCTGGACGCGGCTCCTACGCCTGCCCTGCGGCTTAACCCCGACGTGCCTCCTAAGTTAGACGACATCATCAACCGTGCGCTCGAAAAGGATCGGAACCTCCGCTATCAGCATGCTTCAGAGATGCGAGCCGAGTTGCAACGACTGAAGCGGGACACGGAGAGCGGCAAGAGCGCAGCGAAGACAGAAGCGGGAGCCAGCAGATATTCACGACGAGTGTTTTGGCGCATCGTTGCGACTGCGGCGGCGGTGCTAATTGTAGGTGCTGCGTTTTTGGCGTGGCACACTCTACGCACGTCCACTTTAGGTGGGACACCGATCCGTTCGATAGCCGTGCTGCCGTTTGCGAATGCGAGCAAAGACCCGGAAATGGATTACCTCGGGGAAGGCATGTCCGAGGAGATTACCAATTCTCTTTCCCGGCTTCCGAACCTTCAGGTGATGGCACGCAGCACGGTGTCTCACTACAAGTCGCGGCAAGACGATCCGCAAGGCGTAGGGCACGATCTGCATGTCGATGCAGTGCTGACCGGGCGTGTGGTTGAGCATGGGAGTGAACTCGATGTCGAAACAGAGTTGGTTAACGTAGCGACCGGAGCGCAACTCTGGGGCGAACACTATACCCGCAGCGCCTCCGATGCGTCTCTACTTCAGAGTTCTATCGTGCGGGATGTTGCCGCCCAACTCCGACCACGGCTCGGTGACAGTGAGCGGGAGAGCCTAGCCAAGGTAGGAACTAAGGATGCCGAAGCGTATCGACTCTATCTGCAAGGTCGTTCCCATTTCGAAAAGTGGACAAGCGATGATGTTAAGTCAGCAGTAGAGTTCTTCAGCAATGCTGTTCAGCGAGACGAAGGCTATGCGGCAGCGTACGCAGGACTGGCGGATGCTTATGCTATACAGGGATACTTCGGGGACGTTTCCGGCAGTGAGTCCTTTTACAAAGCCCGATCTGCCGCGCAGAAAGCACTTCAGCTTGATAGCCAAATTCCAGAATCCCATATTGCTTTGGCTTTGCTCGACTACATCTACTTCTGGAATTTCCGCGAAGCAGAGGATGAGCTTCGGCAGGCTTTGGCACTTGATCCCAACTCTGCGTATGCGCACGTGGCTTCTTGCTGGTTCGATGCTGACGTCGGTAGAGTCCGTGACATGTTGAATGAGTGCCGTACAGCAGCAGAGGCAGACCAGTTCTCACCCGTCTATAACATGAGCCTGACGCTTGCTTATAATTTCTCTCGCGATTATGACCGAGCCATCCAGCAAGCGAAGAAGGCAGTGGAAATTGAACCCACTAACGACCACGCGATAGGTTGGCTTGGTTATACCTACGAAAGAATGGGGAACTACAAGCAGGCGATGGAGCAATGGACTAAGCTCGAAAGGGCGCACGGTCACGATGAGTACGCAACAGAGATAATGCAAGCATTCAAAAAATCGGGTTATTCAGGCTATCTTAGGAAAGACGCCAAACGTGCCGAAGCCGAGCACGATTACAACACCGTGGCTGCGGATTACGCGATGCTCGGCGACAAGGATGCTGCCTTCGCAGCATTAGAAAAAGTATTCGCGGATCGAGCGGGTGTTGCTTTCATCAAAGTCGATCCGCAGTTCGATAATCTCCGCTCCGACCCACGCTACGCCGACCTGCTGCGCCGGATCGGGCTACCGCAGTGATCATCTGTTTGCGGCTGCTGCGGGAAACCCCTTTTTGACTAGCGGTTGATTCGCTTGGGTTTAGCCAAGGCGAACGCTGGTTCGCGCATTCCCACGCCCCCTTGACCCCGCTCGTTGACTTTTCCTTCCCCTCATCCCTACCATGTCAGCCCAGAGCGCCATGATCGGCCAAACCATCTCTCATTACCGCATCGTCGAGAAGCTGGGGGTCGGCGGAATGGGTGTCGTTTACAAGGCCGAGGATACTGAGCTTGGTCGCTTCGTCGCCCTGAAGTTCCTGCCGGAAGACCTAGCCCAAGACCCGCAGGCGCTCGAACGATTCCCTGAGCTGCCTCGCCACAAATCACACATTCCAGATGTGTGAGCAGGAGGGAGGTTAAGCCGCGGCGCCCCAGCTCATGCTCATCAACTAGCAGGACCCGCAAAGGTCATCCTCATCAACCGAGAGAGTAAAAAGACAATGAATGGAAATCGCTATTCCGGCGCGCTGGGACATCGCCGGACGAGCGCAGTCCAAAGTGATGTTAGCGGTCGGAGGCGGTTGCCTCGAATACAGGGGATCCTGTACGAAGAACGCGCCGTTCCAATCAATGCAGATCGCCGGTGCGATATAGTCGGGAGGCATGATCCGCAAAAATAATCGTTCCTTCTTCCTCATCATCATGGGGCTAGCGATTGCAAGCGGCACTGCCGCGGCCCAGCATGACAAATATTTTCGCCTGGGAAATAAGGAGGATGCGCAGACCCGGCCGACCCCGGGAATCGCCATGATGGGAGGCGGGAGCGATTTGGATGAGGCCTTTCGCTGGCTTTGCGAGAAGGGCGGTGGGGGAGATTTTCTGATCCTTCGGGCTCGGGGCGACGACGATTACAACCCGTATGTGAATGGACTATGCAAGACGAACTCGGTGGCGACATTGATTGTGGCTGATGGGGTGGCGGCGGAGGATCCAAGCGCCGCAGAGATTATCCGCAAGGCCGAGGTTGTGTTTATTGCGGGAGGCGATCAGGCCAATTACATCCGTGGATGGAAGGGAAGCGCAGTGGAACGCGCCATCAATGAGGACATCGCCGCGGGCAAGCCGATTGGCGGAACGAGCGCGGGATTAGCGGTGTTGGGCGAGTTTGTCTACGGAGCACTGGGGGACAAGCCAGATGATAAAGACCTGAGCTCAAGCGAGGCGCTGGCGAATCCTTATTTTGAACGGGTGACGCTGGTGCGGGATTTTTTGCGCATTGCGCTGCTGAAGAATCTGATTACGGATTCGCATTTTGCCAAACGCGATCGCATGGGGCGGACGCTTGGATTTCTGGCGCGCCTGATGAAAGATGGATGGAGTTCATCCCCGAGGGAAGTGGCGATCGATGAAAAATCGGCGGTGCTGGTTGAGGCGGATGGAAAGGCGACGGTGGTGGGAAGCGGCAAGGGAGCGTATTTTCTGAGGCCGACGAAAGCTCCGGAGGTTTGCGAGAAGGGAATGCCGCTGACGTTCGGCAGGATCAGTGTTTATCGGGTGCCAACGGGTGGGCACTTTGATTTGAGTTCGTGGACAGGCGATGGAGGAGTAGCGTATTCGCTTTCGGTCGAGGCCGGCAAGATTGAAAGCACGCAGGCAGGTGGGGAAATTTATTGAGCAGTTTGCTTTGAGCCCATCCGTGTCGATTTAAGGAAAGTCTGATTAAGTCCGGGAGCGTTCCCTGGGGAGCTGAAGCCCAGTTCATTTTGCTCGAGTTACGGTGCGTCTAAAGCCGCGCCCTTTCAAAGCAGGACTTAATCAGATGTTCCTTGACGCTCTTGCTGCGGAGAAATCTGTTGACCTGAACCAGGTTGATCGGTGGTTACATCGGCAAACCAGGCGGGGTCGAGTTCCTTCAGTTTCAGTTGTTTTTGCAGCGAGCGAGCGTGGAATAGGACTCCTTCGGGGCGTAAGAAGCTGTTGGTATTTCTCAATTCCGCGGGTGAGGTTTGCCCGAAGCCATCCCCGAATCCACCGGGCCAGCACTGCGCCTTTCCGGAGTCGTCGATACCACACTGGCTCAGGCCGTTGGGAATCCATCCCACTTTGAAGTTTCCTGCATTGGCCAGCCGATGCAGATCCAGGTTGACATGTTGAAACAGCCACTGGCCAGCGCAGAACCGAAAAACGGTTGGACGAATGGAGTCATCGTTAGGCGTTAGCCATTCGATGGTGCCATCGAGAATGATGGAGGCCGCTCCGGCGCGAGCGAGCGCGCGAGCGAAGTGGAGCAAGTCGGTATCGCTATAGGGGCCATGAATGGCGGAGTGGGTGAAGACGATGGCGGGAAGCGGCCCACTCGAGTCCGGAATGAAAATGGTCGCATCTATTTTTTTCTTCTTCTCGATGATGGAAACACGCTCGGTGGAAATGCCGTCGCTATGATCGATGAATGAGATACCGCTGAACTGGCAAGCATGCATCTTCTGCCCAGTGCAGAACGAGGGTAGAAAGAGAAAAGAAAGGCAGAGCGCGAGCCGGCGATTCATGGCTGCTACCTCCGTCTGGCTTATTTTAGCTCTGGTGCTCAAGAACAGAGCGAGCCGGTGAGGCGATCTTTGGAAATGGGTTTCAATTGCCAAACATTGAGGAGATTGACGCTGAACTTGCCCGCGCCCGTCAGGCGAAGAGGTCCAGAGGGAATTTTATAAATCCGTGTGGTAAGGGAGACAGTTCGGTTGGCGAAGATTTCGAGGACTGAGCCATCGCAAAAGATATGAAAGGATATCGGCGATCCCACGTTCCCCGGCACGGGGGCCATGTGCTCATTCACGCGCAGCTCGCGGCGGCCATCGCGCCGCGTGCACGAGATCGAGGCGAAGGCACCCGCGTCGGATTGGAGAGTGATCGAGAATTCATCGTCTTTCGACTGAGTGGTGAGCTCCAGTTCTGCCGCGAGGTCGCGAATCAAAACGCGATCGAGGGCGCGCTCCTGATCCACCAGATTCAAAGTAGCAGTACGAAGGCCGCGCAGTGATGCAGCCGAAGGCAGAACTTCCATCTGCAGGTTGTTTTCGGGACTCAGCGACAAAATACGCGGTAACGACATGACTCCCGCCCATCCCGCCGCAATCAGGTCGGCGTCGGGGCGAGTTTCGCGGATCCAGCCCCAAAGAATGCGATTGCCGTCTCGGTCGACCATTGTTTTGGCGGCGTAATAGGCGCCCCAATCCACTACGCCTTCTTTTTCGGGAGTGAAGCGCTGCTGGGTGTAGGTGCCAACTTTCCAGTGCACTTTGCCCATGGTTGACATCAGAAGGACATGCTTGTTGCCGAGCGGGAAAAAGTCGGGGCACTCCCACATGTCTCCGCTGGCGACCGGATTGTTAGAGTTCGAAGCGCTGAGTGAGCCGATTACGAGAGGATGCAAGTAGGTCCAGTCACGCAGGTTGGATGACGTGTAGAGAAGGACCATCCCGCCTTGTTGGCGAGTGCCGGAGCCGAGAATCAGCATCCACTTGCCGGCCTCGCGCCAGAGACAAGGGTCGCGGAAGCCGGTCACATCAAGGCCTGAGGGCGGAGCGGCAATGACGGGTGCGGGAAGTTTTTTCCACGAGCGCAGGGCGTCGTCGTCGGCGACGGCGAGACATTGGGTTTCGCGCCAGGTATGGGCGCCGTCGCGCAGAGTCGCTTCAGAAGCCGAGGCCGGCGGCGCCACGCCGGTATAGATCACGGTGGGCGTGCCGTGGTCGAGGACAGCGCTGCCACTGAAAACGCCGTCGGCGTCGGGGCCATGCGGAGTGGGCGCGATTGCAATGGGCTGGTGTTGCCAATGGATCATATCCGGGCTGGTGGCATGCGCCCAATGCATATTTCCCCAGACGGCAGCCTCCGGATTGTATTGATAAAACATATGATAGTGGCCGCGGAAGAGGATAGGGCCGTTGGGATCGTTCATCCAGTTGTGGGCGGGCAGCAAGTGATATTGCGGGCGGAGGGGATCGGAGGCAAGTTTGCGGCAGAAAGCGCGGTCAGCGGAATGGGAGGGAAGCTGTAAAAGACGAGCGCCGACGGCAGCGGCTGAGAACTGCAGAAAATTTCTGCGGGAAATCGGCATTTGGTTTCAGGACTCCGCGCCCATCCGGCTTATGTCATATCACACCAATGGCGAGTGGCGGGTTGGATATAATGCGGGAACCAGAGAATCTCCTGTGTTGACCGTGCTGCAACTTCTTTCCACGCTGGTGTATCCCGTGATGGTGGCGCTGCTCGCGGGGAGTATTGCGTCTGCGGGACAGACGGCCAGCAAGTCTGCAGTTGCCTCAAGCTCCTCCGCACAGCTTGCGCTGGAGCGCGGGCAGAATGCGCTGAGAAAGGGAGACATCGCGCGGGCGCGAGAGGTGTTTGCCAAGGCGGTCCGAATTGCCCCCAACAATGCGGAGGCGCAGGGATCGCTGGGGTGGGTTCTGGCACAGCAGGGAGAAGCTGATGAGGCGGTGAAGCATCTGCGAGTGGCGCTGAAGATCAAGCCGGCATACGTAGAAGCGCGGTTGACTCTGGCGGGTGTGCTATCGAAGCAGGGAAAGCTCGCGGAAGGCGAGCAGGAGGCACGAACGGCGGTGAAGTTGGCTCCGCAGAGCGCTGAGGCGCACCGCGTATTGGCCAGGATTCTGAGCCAGGGGCAAAGCGACGAAGCCCTGTGGGAAATGAAACGTGCGGTGGAACTGGCTCCGGAGCGCGCCGACCTGCTGGACGACTTGGGAACGATTTTGGCGCAGAGAAATCAGTTCCCTGAAGCGGCGGGCGCATTTCAGGACGCGCTGAAGATGCAGCCGAATCTGGAGCAGGCACATTTTCATCTGGGCGCAGTGCGATTGCAGCAAGAGCGCTTCGATGATGCGGAGAGCGAACTCGAAAAAGCGGTGCAGTTGGCGCCGCAGGATGCGGCCGCACATTACTACCTGGCTAAGGCACTCCGAGCACAAGCCAAGAACAAGGAAGCGCTTGAGGAATTGCGCAAGAGCGCGGCCTTGAAGCCCGATTGGTTTGAATTGCAGATAGAACTAGGGACAGCCAGCCAGCGTGGGGGCGATTTCGAGACCGCGGTCGCGGCGTTCAATCAGGCAATCAAGTTGCGGCCGGAAGATGCAGACGCATACAACGACCTTGGATTGGCAATGTTGCAGAAGGGAGACGCGGAGGGGGCGATTCCGAAATTCAAGACGGCAACGCAATTGCACCCAAACGATGGAGCGCTGCGCGGGAACCTGGCGATCGCCTACCTTCAGCTGACCGACTTCGATGCCGCGGTGACGGAGTTGGAGGCGGCGCTCAAGCTGGCACCGGAGAATGCCTCGCTGCACTACAACCTGGGGCTGGCGTACAAGCTGAAGGACCAGCTCGACAAGGCGGTTCCAGAATTTGAGACGGCGATCCGGTTGCAGCCGAACCTGGCGGACGCGCATTACACTCTGGGGATTTTGTACTGGCAGCGGGGCGAGTTCGATCAGGCGACGGCGGAGATGCAAAAAGCGCTACAGGCGAAGCCGGATTACGCCGAGGCGCACTACACGCTGGGAACCGTCTACAAGCAGCAGGGAAAACTGCCGGAGGCTGCGGCGGAGTTGAAAGAGGCGATCCGGCTGCAGCCCGATTTTGCGGGAGCGCACACCACGCTGGCTGCGGTGCTGCGGCAGCTGGGAGACGCGCAAGGCGCGGCTGCGGAGGCAAAAGAGGGCGCTCGGATCGTAGCCTTGGTAAACAATCTGCAGGCGGCCAAGGTATCGACCAACTCGGGAAAGCGATTGCTCGCGGCGGGAGATCTGGAGGGCGCGATTTCGCAGTTTCGCTCGGCGATTCATTCCGAGCCGAATTATGCGGCGGCGCATTATCAGCTTGGACTAGCCCTGCAGCAAAGTGGGAAAGAGGATGAGGCGAAGTTGGAGTTCCAGAAGGCGGCTGAGTTGGATCCGCACCGCGCCGAACCGTTGAGATAGACTGCCGTCTCGATTCCGCGATTACTCTTAAACCGATCGAGATCCGCGGTCGCGCAACCGCGTCGAGCGAGGACAGCCGCCCGGAGGGCGGCGCTACTTTTTAGTTGGCGTGGTTGCGGGTTGAGATCAAATCGGTGACGACGGGTACGCCGTGAACGATCTTGACGTGCAGCAGCGCCTCAAACGGCTTCAGATCGGCCGGCTTGGAAACCTTCAGGCGCTGCAGCAGTTCTTTGATGGAATCTTCGCGGCAAACATACTCCACTGCGGCTTGCGTGCCGAAGGTGGAATTGCCGGCAAGGATGAGGATGGAGCGGGAAGGGTCCAAGCCGGGAAGAAGGCTGACCACGGCATAGTCTTCGGTAGTGGGCTGGTTGGCTGGGCTGGCCAAGAAAACTCTCGGTTCGCCGGGTCGCGGATGAACGTTAACCACCCCGAGATCGCCTTTGCGCGGACCGGAATTCAGACGCTGAAAAATGAATTCGCGAGTGCCGGGGAGATCGACCAGAGTGAGGTTCTCCGAGGGAGATCCGACGAAGATCAAATCATTGTTCTTAGCGTCGTCAAGCGAGAACAGGGCGCCGCGCTTCACCCGCAGGGGACGATTCAACAGATTGAAGACGAGGTCGAGCTGGTGGATGGCGAGGACTTCTCCGACGCCGGTGTAGTGATCGAGGATGAAAGAGCGAGTGTCGGTTGCCGGATTGAAGTAACGCATGCCGGTCTCGGGGCGTCCGACGAAGCTGCCGTTGCTGAAGATGACCCAAGGCTGCTGCGGGCTGGTCACGAAACGATTCCAGAAAAGTTGATAGGCTTGGGGAACCTGCGGGCCGGAAGCGGTCTGGGTGCGGGTGCGTTGCGAGAGCAAGATCGCGCTGGTAATAAAAGATGCGGCCAGCAGAACCGAGAGCACTACTACGGCGATGGCCCATCCCCGGGTGCCGGGTGCGGCCTCCACCTTACTCTCTTTTGGTTCGACGATTAAGGTCGAGCCGCCGGGCGTGCTCGGCTTGACGCTCCGCAGCTGAAAATTGATGGCGTAGGAACCTTTGGGGATATCGACCAGGATGGGATCGTCGATGCCCTCGTGCGTATAATGTTCCGCCAACTTCACGCGCAGGCGTCCCGCCTGGACGCGCACCGTGGAGTCGCTTTGCGGATCGAATCCGGCGGGACGGCCCAGTACCTCGGTAGCGATCTGATATTCCTTGAGCGCGATCCCGGGGTGATCGAGTGAGTGCTCGGCCAGATAACGAAGCAGCTTGCACAGCGATTCGGAGCCGTGGAGGCTATGGCTTTTGGTAAGTCTCTCTATTTGCTGGAAGCATTGCTCTCGCCCAACCGAGAATGAGTGTGTGACAGCCATATAACCGAGACGTAACCGAACGCCCTAACTTGCTGTGGGCCTGGGAGTTTGTTCCGGTAACAGTATCAAACCTAGTGAAACTTTATCCAGTTAATTGTTTTGTACTACGACTGCACGTGATGGGAACAAGTCTCTCTCTCTGCAGTTCTGGGGCAAAACGCGTTTTTCCGAGTGTCGAGGAGGAAGTTCATGAAAAGGTCTTTGTGGGTGGCAATGGCGGCGGTCAGTCTGCTGTGCAGCCTGTGGGTGCCGAGCGCGATAGCGCAAGCGGTGTACGGAAGCATCCTGGGAACTGTGACTGATCCATCCGGGGCGGCCGTCAGTGGGGCGAAGGTGACGGTCACGAGCCAAACCAAGAACACCTCAACGGATACGACCACCAACGAAAGCGGCAACTACTCGGTGACGCACTTGATTCCCGACGTTTACAGCGTGCGAGTGGAGGGGACGGGGTTCAAGACTCTGGAGTTTAAGGATATTCAAGTCTCGGCCGACACCGGTTCGCGCGTGGACGGGCAGTTCCAGGTGGGCTCGACCAGTGAACAAGTGCAGGTGACGGCGGAGGCTCCGCAGTTGAAGACGGACCGTGCCGATGTGTCCATCGAGTTCAACACTAAGTATGTGGAAGACCTTCCGGTTTTGAACCGCAACTTCACATCATTCGAACTCCTCTCGCCGGGCACCCAGAAGCTGGTGGGATGGAGCCACGCGGCCACGGAAAATCCGCAAGGCGGCCAGCAGATTTTCGTAAACGGCCAGCACTTTAGCGGTACGGCATTTGAGCTGGACGGAACTGACAATCAAGATCCGATTTTGGGAATTATCGTGGTCAATCCCAACCTGGATGCGATTGAAGAAGCCAAGGTCACGCTGGGGAACTACGACGCTGAGTTCGGTAAGGCCGTGGCCGGAGTAGTTACGGTGCAAACCAAGTCGGGCAGCAATGACTTCCACGGGACCGGAGTCTGGTTCCGGCGTACGGATGCGCTTGCGGCACGCGATCCCTTCACGCAGTATCCGGGATCAGTTGCCCCCGGGCAGCCGCTCATCCCGCATTCGCGTTGGCAGGAGTTCGCCGGGACGATCGGCGGTCCGATTATAAAGAACAAGCTGTTCTTCTTCGGGGACTATCAGGCGCAGCGACAGAAGGCCGGTATCACGAATCAGTTTACGATTCCAACCGCCGCGCTGAAGAGCACCTGCGTCGTCGGTGGGACCTACTGCGATTTCAGTGATTATGCGGCGCAGATCGCCAATCACTCCGGGGGATCGAATCTTTACGACCCGAACTCCAACCCGACAACGCAAACTACATCGGGCGGGAACCGCTTGGCCTTCTGCGGACCGATGGGCGACGTCTTGGCTACCAATTGCACCGGAAGTACGATGGTCGGCGGCAGGAGCGTGGCCAACCAATATCTGATTCCGGTGAGCGCGATGTCGGCGGCTGCGCTGAAGATGCTGGCTGCCTTCCCCAATCCGACCACCACGGGCACATGCGCAACCGCCGGATCTACCGGCTGTCTGAACAATTTTGTCGCAGGCGGCGCCGGTCCTTACAACCAGAACAGCTTCGATACCCGCATCGACTACAACGCCAGTTCCACGATTCAAGCGTTCGGCCGTTTCAGTCTCGATTACTTTAGTCTGTCGGGCACGCCCGGCCTGGGCGCAGTGGGCGGTGTGGGAGATGGTCCAGGGGGATTGTCGGGAAGTTCGAACGTTCACAATTACAGCTTGGCCACTGGCGTCACCAAGACCTTCAGTTCGACCTTGCTGGCAGATTTCCGCTTTGGCTACTTCCAGTACAACCCGCTCACCCAGAAACCAGACGCGGGGGTGGCCGCAATGACGAACTTCGGCATTATCGGCGGCAATCTTCCTGCGCAAGCGCAGGAAACCTCGGGGCTGGGCGAATTCGATATGGATGGTACTGGAACCAATTTCGGCGACGGCTTGGGGGTTGCCCGTTGCAACTGTCCCCTTATCGAGCGAGAGCGTTCGTTCCAGTGGGTGGGCAATCTAACGAAGATCTACGGCAACCACCAGTTCAAGTTTGGGGGCGACATCCGCTACGCCCGCAATCTGCGTGTGCCGAGCGACTCCAACCGGGCCGGGGTTTATGCGTTTAACCATGGCGCTACCTCGGATGGGGGCATCGGCGGCCTTGACTTCGCCACCTTCTTGTTGGGCGACGTCACTAACCTGAGCCGGTACTACTCCAACAGCCTGGATGCTGCGGAGCGGCAGCATCGCATGTTCTGGTACGGGCAAGACACGTTTCGCGCAACGCCCAAGTTGACCGTGAATTACGGCTTGCGCTGGGAAGTTTATTTTCCCGAATATGTCAACGGGGCTGACAACGGCGGGTTCGCTAATATCACACAGGGCGTAATCCGAGTGGCTGGCGTAGGCGGTTTTGGATTAAACGGAAACATCGACAACAAATGGACCTACTTTGCGCCGCGCTTCGGCGTCGCTTACCAACTCAACCAGAAGACCGTGGTCCGCATGGGCTTTGGTCGCAGCTTCGACATGGGCGTGTTCGGTTCCAACTTCGGTCACGCGGTCACTCAGACTCTGCCCGTGCTGGCCGACCAAAGCGTGCAGGCCCTCAACGGTCAGGCATTCCCAGCCTTCAACCTGGACGCGGGAGTTCCGCAGCCAAGTCTCCCAGCGGTGCCCTCGAATGGTATTCTCCCGTTGAACGGCCCGGCCTGTTACCAGTCCGCTACCTTACCGGCCAGCGAAGGCGGAGGCCCATCGGGACAGCAATGCGCACAACCGCACATCCGTCCGACTTTCGTGCGCCTGCCGACTTTGGACGCCTGGAACGCAACCATACAGCACCAGCTGACCAATACGTTGTCGGTGGAAGTGGCTTACATTGGCAATAAGGGAACTCACATCTTTGCCGGTGACAGCGACACTTACAACGTCAATCAACCCAATATCGGACCTGGGTCGGCTGTGGTCACGGCGGCGGGAACGGCACCGGGTTTCACGCCCACCGCCGGCCAGGTCACGCGCCGGCCGTACTATAACGCGTTCACCTACCCGAACATTCTCGATCCTACGACCCTAAATTCTGCCGGCCAACCGTTGCCCCTGCAGTGCTGCTCGACCGATGAAGGTAACTACCACGGCAACGACGCCAGCAGTATCTACCAAGCTTTACAGATCAAGGTAGAAAAGCGGTTCTCGCAGGGAGTTCAATTGCTGTCGCACTACACGTTCGCGCGCGCGGACAAGTACGACAGCGGCTACTACCCTAACAGCCACACCTATTCTTACGGGCCAGATGATCAGGTTCGTAATCACGTCTGGGTCACGAATTTCGTGTATGAGTTGCCCTTCGGCAAAGGCAAGCCGATGTTGTCAGGCGCAAACACGCTTACGGATACGATCTTTGGCGGGTGGCAGGTCACGGGCACGACTAACGTGAGCAGCGGTTTGCCCTGGACCCCCAGCTTCTCCAGCTGCGGTCAAGTCAACGACCTCGGGTTGTGCCGTCCCGTGCCCAATGGCTCCTTCCACATGGGACCTGGGCAGTTTAATCCCTACACCCATCAAGAGTCGTTTTTCACTCCGATTGCCACGATGGTCTATCCGACAAGCGCACTCGTGCCCGGGGTCGATACCTGCACACTGCCCCGGCCGAGCGGACCGGGGTTCTCCGTGCCGGGTTGCGGCCAGCTCGGCACGATCGGATTTGATCCCTACCGCGGTCCCCGTGGCTTCTGGGGCGATGCGGCGATCATGAAGAACTTCACCATCACCGAGCGGTGGAAGGCGCAATTCCGCATGGATGCCTTCAACCTCTTCAATCACCCGGTGGCGGGCTTCAACGCGAACCAGACCGGCACGGGAAGTTGCATCGATTGCGCCGGCAACGGAAACATCACCGACATCGAGGCCGACTCTTCGCCCGGCTCTACGACGGGTATGCGCCAGCTGGAGTTCGCGCTGAAGATTATTTTCTAGAGACAAGAACCAGGTACCTCACAGAGGGATTCCTCCGGGAGTCCCTCTTTTTATCTGACGAGTTCACGTAAACGTTTCCGGACTTCCGCGCCGGTAAGTCGCCATGAAGAAGCGAGTGGTGGGATTGGGCGAAGTGTTGTGGGACGTCCTGCCGGAGCGCACTTGTCTGGGCGGGGCGCCAGCCAATTTTGCCTACATCACGACCCTGATGGGCGATCAGGGCATTGTGGCCAGCCGCGTGGGCGAGGACTCGCAGGGAATCGAGGCGTTGCGGCGAATGGAGGAGCTTGGCCTCAATATCGATCATGTGCAGATCGATCGCACGCATCGCACTGGCGTGGTGAAAGTGTCGGTGGATGGCAAGGGGCAGCCACAGTTCGAGATCGCAAATCCGGTGGCGTGGGACTTTCTGGAATGGACGCCGGACTGGAAAAAACTTGCGGAACAAGCGGACGCGGTTTGCTTCGGATCGCTGGCGCAGCGCTCGGAGACGAGCCGCGCGACGATCCAGAAATTTGTGAAAAGTGTGGTGCCGGGCACGCTGAAAGTTTTCGATGTCAATCTGCGGCAGTCGCATTACTCGGCGGAAATTCTGGCGGAGTCGATGAAGCTGGCCGACATCGTGAAACTCAATGACGAGGAATTGCCGAAGATCATGAGCCTGAGCAAGCTTGCGCACAAAGACGCGTTGTCGTCGGCGCAGCGGCTGTTGCAAGAGTATGGTCTGAAGTTGGTCTGCATCACGCGCGGCGAAAAGGGCAGCCTGCTGCTGCGGGATGAGGATTCGAGCGAGCATCCCGGCTTCAAGGTGCGGGTGGCCGATACCGTGGGATCGGGCGATGCGTTCACCGCCGGCCTGGTGCATGAGTATTTGCACGGAGCCCCTCTCAACCTGATGAACGAAGTGGCCAATCTGGTGGGCGCGTGGGTGGCGAGCGAAGTCGGCGCCATGCCTGCGCCGAAGCGGGGAGCGCTGGAGCATTCGCTGGCGGAAATTCGCTAGGGCGCCTGCATACGAACCCTCCGAACGCGGTATATTACGAAAGCTTATTTTTTCTTTCGGATGTCGCGTGTTTGTGTCGAGAGGGGACCATGAATAATCGCGGTCGTTGGGCCAGCTTTCCTCAGTTGCGTTCCTTCCTGGTTGCAATCCTTGTTTTCGCAGCGGTGATGCTCAGCTGCACTAAGACTGCGGCGCCGCCCAAACCCGCCCCCTCGAGGCCTTCGGACATCAAGGTCGAAGTGCGGGACGGAGGGCCGGTCGTGCTGACGACCAGCACGGCGGAGTTTCAGATCTTGCCATCCGGATTTGTGCAGGCGGCGCTCCTAAAAGATGGCCAACGGTTGACGCTCGATCAGCCGGATGTAGGATCCGCCGGCGGCAGCGATTCCATTGTGCGCGACGGGAAAGAGCTGGATTTCGTGCCGGACTTCAGTCAGGCCAAGGTGGCGGAAGCCACCGGGAAGCTGGGACGCGGGAAGCGCGTGGAGATTCCGGGACGTCCGCTGGCGCCGTCGGGAGTACCGATTGAGCGCACCCTGACGGTGGAAGCCTATGACGACTTTCCCAACATTGCGCTGGTCAGCAGCACTTACAAGAACGTAGGTACAGCGGATTTTCAAGTTGAACAAGTGTGGATGCAGCAGCACCAGTTCAGCGCGAAGCAGGTGGATGCCAAGGCCCAGCCGTACGATATGTGGTCGTTTCAGGGATCCAGTTACGACTGGGGCGAAGATGACGTGCAGAAGCTGAAGCGCACTTCGGCGCAGCCGAACGCAATGGGCGAGATGGTGAAAGGCGGCTATGGGGGCGGGATTCCGGTGGTCGCGTTCTGGACGGCGTCGGTGGGAGAGGCGATTGGACACGTGGAGACGCTGCCATGGACGCTTTCTATGCCAGTGAAGGTCGGAGCCGACGGGCGGGTGAATGCGAGCATAACCATCCCGACGAACACCACGTTGAAGGCGGGAAAGAGTTATTCGACGCCGCGCAGTTTTGTCGCGGTGTACGCCGGAGACTTCTACGAGCCGCTGCGCCTGTGGTCGAGCGTGCTGCAGAAAGAAGGATGGGAGATTCCCAAGCCATCGAATGAGGCTTACAACGTGAGCTGGTGCGGGTGGGGATACGAATTCAACGTTACGCCGAAACAGATGCTGGGCACGGTGCCCAAACTGAAGGAGATGGGCATCAAGTGGGCGACGCTGGACGATCGCTGGTTCGATACTTATGGCGACTGGAATCCAAGGGCGGATACGTTTCCCGGCGACTCGATCAAGCAGATGGTGGATGAGTTTCATAAGCAGGGAATGCTGGCACAGTTGTGGTGGCTGCCGCTGGGGGTGGAAGACGGGCAGGGAAATTACGAGTCACACAGATACAGGATGTCGAAAGTGGCGCAGGAGCATCCGGAGTGGCTGATCCTCGACAAGAACGGCAAGCATGCGCGCATGGTGCGGGATTTGGCGGCACTGTGCCCGGCGGTGCCGGAGGTGCAGGCGTACTACAAGCAGTTGACGGAGAAATTCATTCGCGACTGGGGATTCGACGGATCGAAGCTCGACAATATTTATAGCGTGCCGGCGTGCTACAACCCGGCGCATCATCACAAATCGCCGCAGGATTCGGTGAACGCGATGGGCGAGGTATACAAGGTGATTTTTCAGACCACGCGGGCGCTCAAGCCGGAGAGCGTGACCCAGGCGTGTCCGTGCGGGACGCCGCCGTCGCTGGCCTGGCTGCCGTTCATCGACCAGGCGGTGACGGCTGATCCGGTGGGCGCGGTGCAGGTGCGGCGGCGGATCAAAATGTATAAGGCGCTGCTCGGGCCGCGCTCGGCGGTGTACGGAGACCACGTGGAGTTGTCGGCGATGACGCCCATCGGGCATGGCGACTGGAGCGAGCATGGAAGCGACTTCGCATCGACGCTGGGCACCGGCGGAGTGCCGGGAACGAAATTTGTGTGGCCGGATCCCGGGCCGAAGTTCAAGCCGGTCGCGCTGACCAGCGAGAAAGAAGAGCACTGGAAAAAATGGATTGGACTCTACAACGAGAAGATGCTTTCCAAGGGCGAGTTTCTCGATCTGTACGTCTATGGCTATGACGTGCCAGAAGCATACGCGATCGCGAAAGACGGCAAGATGTACTACGCGTTCTTCACCGATCCGGAAAAGCCGTTTGCCGGCGAGGTAGAGTTGCGCGGCCTGAAGCCGGGGACGTACAACGTGCTCGATTACGCCGACGGAAAAGATTTGGGGACAGTGCAGGCGGTGGAAGGGAAGCCTCCGCGATTGAAGGTGGAGTTCAAAGATCATCTGCTGCTGGAAGTGAGCGGGAAGTAGTGACCGGAAAGACCGCAGCACGAGCGATTCTTACGCGCACAGCTTGTCTAGCGCGCACTCTGTCGTCCCGACCGGAGCGGATCACCGCGAAGAGCGGTGATCTGCGGAGTGGAGGGATCCCTACTTTGTTCAAAAAACAGGAGTGAGGAGTGCCGAGCAACTTAGGGCAAAATCTTGAGCCGCGGGAACTTAGATCCTTCGCGCCGCTCAGGATCACCAAAGCGCCTCAACTTAGGATTAATGACGAAGAGCTTCGCCCCGGAGTCATTCTGGTCCCCCGCATTGCCATCGAGTGTGCGCTTTGCTGTGGTCCGGTGTAGTGATTGCAGTCACGCACGAGTTCGCACCGAACGGCGTGAAGAGAAACCGCTCTTTAGCGCCTAGAGTGCTCTGGGGAATGTTCCCGGTGTCCCCGAATTTGCCCGACCAGCGACCCTAGTGCGCCGCGCCGGCCTCTTCGATGCGATACCGCAGAGTGAGCGCCGGGAGACGGGGCATGGTGGCGTTTCGGCTTCTAACCTCAATGTCCCTGCCATTCCGATCTTTCACTTCGCTCCTCTCCGAAGGGCGACCGGTGCCGGGGTCAGCGGCAACAGGCATCAGGGTCTGGACATGTTCGCCAGGCGTCAGGTCCGATCGCGATATACTCCAAATCGCGCGGTATTCCGCGAACCTCACAGCCATAGGCAAGGCGGCGGTTCGGGAAAACGTTACCGGAATGCGTGTCCCAAGGTCTACGCGCGTTACCTGTTGCCCCTTGGAGCTTGGGGCGGGATGTGGATTTCCTGGTTGCGCCTCGGCTTCTTGGGTGCCGACTCTGAACTCGAATGCCCCGGGAGTATTCGGCCAGGAGCCATTGATCTCGGCGCTTTCCACGACAAGAATGATGTTCCTCTCCACCACGTCATAGAGTTTTTCCCACTTGTCGCCGGCGAATGCGCCGGTCGCGCCCACCCGGGTCAAAGCCGTGCTCATTGAGTTGCCAGCGACATTGAGGGTGCCGGAGTTATCGGTGCCGCCGAGGGGAATGTCGGCCCAATTTCCTGAGACTTGGCCGTTGTTGAGGGTTCCCCGAAACACGTTGGCAAAGGTTTGCCCCTCATCGACGCTCAGGCCAAGCCACCACACCGTACTTCCCAGCTGTCGAACGTAATAAGTTCCTGCATCATCGCTGCTCCAGACACCCGTAAGGTTCGCGAACGGCCGTGGCTGCTGAAAATTCTGTACGACATCCAGTGCATAGACGGGGTGGATCTCCTGATTTTGCTTGCCGGCGTCGTCTTCGCCGCAGTCGTGCGTCCAACCGTGGCCGCAATCCAGCACGAGTATGCCGGTCACGCGAATGCGGCTGCCGAAGGGGACTGAAGTTCCGAGTATGCTGAGGATGCGGCTCTGATGGGGTGAGTCTCGTGGCCCGAGTTGCATCGAACCCCATATTGGAACGCCATCAAACAACGCGCTGGCAGCGCCCGCCTGCTGCCAGCCGGGAAGCAGAAAGGATGGTTGGGGGATGGTGCCCGTTTGCTCCTCAGTCCATAAAAGATCAAAGCAGTTGAGCGTACCGCCGTACATAATCGACTCGATGTGAAGGTGGTTGAGGGGAAGCTTGTTGTGTTTGAGATCGAGCTTTGCGCGAAATTCGCTTGGTGTGACGAAGTTGAATTGAGGGTTTGAAGGATACCATCCCTCTTCCCAAAACCCGATCTGTGCGTCAAGATTCGCACGATCTATTGCGATTTCGAAATCGATGTCGGCGTCTTCATCGTTGGCTTCGGCGTCCGGTAAACACATGAAATCGAGGTAATTCCGTCCGCGGCTGGCAAGCAAGTTCACGATCAAGGGGTCGCAGGGTTTGCCGGGATCACAATCGGTACCGTTCGGTGCGATGTTGCCAAAGATTGCGACGGGTTTAGTTTTGACCGGCTTTAAATTATCGAGCAGCGTATTATCCCGGAATCCGTTCGTGTTCTTGTAGACGCTATCGAAGAGGCTAAAAGGATCAGCGGGAACTGGAGGGGCATCGGACAGCCGATTCCACTCCGCCGTTCCGAACCCGCCGGTGGCCGCTTGACGCAGAATCTGATTGACCGTGAAGCTGAGCGTCAGCGTCCCGGTACCGAAAGTGCGGCCACGCGGGACATCGGCCCACTCGCCACTTACGCTACCCGGCGAGACCTGTCCATGAAAGACATTGGTGAACTGCAGGCCTGTATGAAAATCGCTGACGCCCTGCGGGCTCTCCACACTGAACCCCGCCCACCAGAGCTCGTTTCCAATCTGGCGAAGATAATAAACAGAACCGTCGTTTGCCAGCCACCTTCCTGTCAGGTCGATTGCGGGTGCGCCAACACAATTGCATTCACGTACTCGCGACGGGCCGCTCGTCGTGCACAGACCGGTTGGTCCAGTGCCGCTGAACACAGGGCTACAGACCGCTTTTTCGGACACGCAGCCGTTGTTATTGCTCTTACAGAACTGGGCGACCGCAGCCAGCGGCAGAAGGAGAACGCCGCCTAACAGAATGACGACCAGCCGGGAAAACGCAACTCTCCCGACTGCCACAAGTAGTGAGTTCAGGTCTAGTGTCATTGCCGCGCTGCAACCTTGCATTTTGGTTCTCCTCCGCAGTCTCTTCAGCCGTGAAGGGCTATCCTTCGTCGGTAGTTCTAGGTCGGGAGAAGCAACTTGGGCACGATCCGTCTGTTCCCGAATTTCTACCCTCGCCGGCGTCAGCGTGGTCTCGCTCTTATTCCACCCGGGCGGTAGTTGTCGTTGTGATAGTTCGTAACGGAAGTCAGCGGAACTATAAGGCGATGTCGATCCGCTGCGAAGCCACGCTTAAAATTTTCGGATTTCGTAACAGAAAAGCGACTGCGGCGAAGTTTCTTGGTCGACCACCGAAGAGCGGTGATCGTTCAAAATCCTGTCGTCCCGACGGAGTGCTGCAATCAGAGAAATCGGTCCAAATTCTGCATTGTGAATATCTTACGAGACATGATCCGATTTTTTCTCGACGCGGCTATCTCCCGCGATAGATCCTCGTTCTGCCCACGCGAGATCCCCCGCTCGCTGGTGTAAACGCGAGCGTTCGGGATGACGCTACCGTCATCTACCCCGCGGCTTACGATGACGCGTCTGCGAGGAACTGCTCCGGGAAATTATCACGTGGTCGATTATGTGGATGGGAAGGATTTCGGTGCAGTGCAGGCGGAGGAAGGGAAGACTCCGCGGTTGAAGACGGAATTCAAAGAGCATTTGCTGCTGGAGGTGAGCGCGAAGTAAAGATGGTGGAACGAGGATTCAGGGCGCGAGCGTAAGCGTGAAACCGCTATCGATCCGTCCCGCAGAATTTGCGCGATGCGAAAAATCAAGAGCCCAGCCTGATCAGGGCTGGGCTTATTTACAACGGTTGCCAAAATCCTAGGCAGCCGATCTTTTGCTGCCTCCCTCCGTCGCAATCGGTTGAGCTACTTTGCGGACGAGAAAGGGTTGCAGGTTCGGCTCAGAACCGGCCCACTCCAGGCTGACTATCGAGTGTCCGGGTTGGCATGTAACCGTTCTCCGTTGGGGCTGGTTACTTCAAACTTGCCGGTCTCGCCCTGCAAAGCCTCGGCAACGTCATAGGTTGAAATGCTGTCATTCAGTTTCCCGGGGACTTCCTCCGATTTGTAGTACAGGTTGTTTTGTTTTGGTTAGGTTGTCCCCTGCCCTAGGGAGGAGCTTTCCATGTTAGACCGCAGGATGATGGAGTCAAGGCCAAAGCCCTAATTTTTCCTTGCAGGATTTGTATTAGGTGTTTTACCTGAGCCACTCGGTTCGACCCTCACAGCGCTGGAGTGATAATCCTCATGAGATAGAGGAAGCGGTGTGGATCCGACAAGAGCTCTTTGCAGGCTTTTCCCGACCCTTCGAACCGCTGCACTGAGACGGGGGAGCGTTCGCGAGATTGATCAACGAACCAACCGGTCCAGCGTTCCTAAGTTTCATCTCTCCGAATTGATTTGATCCGCGGTGCAATTCTTAGTACCTTTCTGCTGACGCCGCTGGCGGCGGAGGTGCACATTGGCAATCACAGCCGTGGATTCGATCACGCCCGCCCTGGAGCACACCAAGCAACAACTGTTCAAGCCCTTCAACATTGGTCAATGGACGAAGCTTGCTTTTGTCGGGCTGCTGGCAGGAGAACTTGGTTCCAACGGATGCAACCGCTCCAATTTCCAACTTCCCCACCATCCTGGGGTTGGGCCGCACTTTCCGGCTTCTCTGGGAATTGATCACGCCCTGCTGGCCGCTTTTATTGCGACCGCCATCATCGCCGCGCTCGCCATCGGAATCATTTTGATTTATGTGGGGAGCGTGATGAGATTCGTTCTATTCGATAGCGTCATTACAAAACAGTGCCACATCCGCTGGAGCTGGAACCGCAGGCTGGGACCCGGTTGGCGATACTTCGCGTGGAAGCTGGGTTATCTTCTCCTGGCCTTGGCGGTCATCGCGGCGCTAGTCGGAGGCCCGTTAGCATTGGCGTTCGCCAAAGGCTGGCTGACACAACCCAAAGAACATCTGCCGCCCTTGATCTTGAGCGGGGCAATTGTTTTCGCGGTGCTGCTGGTTTTCGGGGCGGTCACAGCACTTATTCTTGTATTGACAAAAGATTTTGTCATTCCCCAGATGGCTCTGGAGGATATTGACGTGATGGAGGGATGGCGCCGACTGTGGCGGATGATGCAGGCCGAGAAGGGAGCATATGCCGCTTACATTGTGATGAAGATCGTGCTCGCGATTGTGGTGGGCATCCTGATTGGAATCGCGACGCTCATCGTGGGAGTGATCTTTGTCGTGCCGGCAGCGGGGCTCAGCATTCTCGCGGTGCTCACGGGCAAGTCGGCGGGGCTGACGTGGAACGCCGAGACGATCGCCCTTGCGGCGGTCATCGGGAGCATTCTGCTGGCGGCCTTCCTCTATTTGGTCTCGCTGATCGCCGTGCCCGCCATCGTTTTCTTCCCTGCGTATTCCATTTATTTCTTTGCGGGAAGATACCCTCCCTTGGCCGCCGTGCTTTATCCGGCAGCGACCTCTCAACAGGCTCCAGCGGGTGGAGCGCGCGCGATGCTTTAGCCAGTGTCTATTGCTGCAAAGGACCGGTGATCCTAAGCACTGCGGGCCTCCAGCAACAATAGGAGAATGTGCGGCAACTGGGAGGCAAAGAAATGACAACCCCAGGCCGGCAGTTTTTATTTTGGTCGCCGCGTGTATTGTCGATCCTCTACATTGTTTTTCTGAGCCTGTTTTCCTTGGATGTCTTGGGCGAGAAGCAAGGCTTCTGGCCGGTTCTTGTTGCGCTCACTATTCATCTGATCCCTTCAATGATTCTGATCGTGGGCCTGATCTTAGCTTGGCGATGGGAGTGGATCGGTACGGCAATCTATGCGACCGCAGGCGTGCTCTACCTTTCGCTGGTGATGCCGCGTGCACTTTCTCCAGTGCTGAAAATGGATTGGATTCTGATTATTTCTGGGCCCGCCTTTGTGGTCGCCGCTCTTTTCCTGGCGAACTGGCTGAAGCATGCCGAACTTCACGGCGGGCATCCTTAGCCTGCTACCGTCAGTGGGTTTGGTCTCGTAGGAATTTGTTCCGGTAAGCGGCATAGCGGAAGGCTTCAGTGCCGCCAGGGCGGGTCGTCGACAGTGCTCCCGCCAGGTTTCCGCTAGCTAGACACGTCTGGATATCTGCACCGCGAACGAATTGATACAGAAAACCCGCGTCGAAGCTGTCGCCCGCACCCACGGTGTCGACGGCTTCCACTTTTCGTCCCGGGCTGGTGAAGCGCTCTTTGCCGCGCTGCGCCAGCGCTCCTTCTTTCCCGAGTTTCACCACAACTAACGGAACCAACTGAGAAAGCTTGCCAATCGCGGCTTCCAAATCGTCGGTTCGGGCGATCTTGCAAGCTTCGCGCTCGTTGGGCAAAAAGACATCGACATGCTGCAGATCCTCAAGCAGCTTTCCTCCCCAGCGGTCGTCGGGATCATCGTTGGTATCGAGCGAAATCGTGAGGCCCATCTTCTTCAGGTAGCGAAATAGTTCTCCCATCCTTGGACACAGGCTGCGCTGCAAGTAATAAGAAGAAAGATGAAAATGGCGCGAGCTGGCAAGATAGTCGAGGTCGAGATCCTCCCAGGAAAGCTCAGCAATCGTTCCCGCGTAAGTGAGAATGTTGCGCCAGGTCGCGTGATGAAGAATGACAGTGAGCCCCGTTGTGATTGCGCCCGAAACCCGGCGCACTTTAGAGACATCCACTGTACCTTGCTGCAGGCGTTCGAGCGCAATCTGGCCGAGGGGATCGTCGCCGATGCGGGATTGAAATCCAACGCGGCTGCCGAGCGCCGCCAGGTTGTGGGCGACGATGGCAGAGGACGAGCCGAGGGTGAGCATCATGCGGTCGGCGATCAGTTCGCGCTCGGGCGGGAGTTGCTCAGGCAGGCCGTAGAGGATGAGGTCAAGATTCAGTTCGCCGGCGATGGTGACGTCGAAACGGGGCATGGGAAAGTCAGAATGCAGAAATCAGAGTGCAAAAGTGCGATTGTAGATTTCAGATTGCAGATTCAACAACCACAGGCACACGAAGTGCTCGAGCCTTCAATCCGAAATCTACAATCTAAAATTTCCCTCTACACCAGCGTGACTTCCACCCCCGCTTGTTTTAACGCGCGCAGATCGGACTTGGGGGCTGCGCGGTCGGTGATGATTTCGTGCAACGCGCTGGTCGGCGAAATCAACGACAGGCTGCGTCTGCCGAACTTGCTCGAGTCGCAGACGGCCACGGTTTTTTTTGCAATCTCGACCATCACCCGGTTGACCTTGGCCTCCAGAAGATTGGGCGTGCTGAGCCCGTAATGAACGTCGAAGCCGTCCACCCCGAGAAATAAGATGTCGGCGCTCAAGCGGCGCAAGGTTTCTTCGGCGATCGGGCCTACCAGGGAAAACGAATTCTTGCGCAACGTGCCGCCGGTGAGAATCACTTCGACCGGACTGCCGGCCAGCTCGGCGGCGATGTTCACGGCATTAGTGATGATGGTGAGATTCTGAAAATTGCGCAGCGCGCGGGCAATCGCCGTGGTGGTGGTACCGGAATCGAGGATCAATACCTGGCCTTCCTTCACATTCTCGGTGGCTTTTTCCGCGATACGCAGTTTTTCCTGATGGTGCAGCTTCTCTTTTTCCCGGAGCGTCGGATCTTCCAGCGCGCCTTCGCGCGAGGGCAGCGCTCCTCCGTGCGTACGATGGACTAAGCCATGAGCGTGCAGGATTTCGAGATCCTTGCGAATTGTGACTTGTGAGGTATCGAACTGCTTAGAGAGTTCGGTGACCAGCACCCGGCCCTGGTGATTCAGCAGATCGAGGATGGCGCGGCGGCGTTCTTCGTTGAGCAAGGAATCAAACAGCGGCGAATTTCGTGCTCGATCGTCGCTGCTCCAGCATTTCTTTTTATAGCGTTTCGTTTCGTTTGTCCACTGGGAAAATCGAGAGGCAATTCTCGATGGGCCGATCCTCGCAGTCGCCGGGATCGCTGTTGCCAACCCGGAGCAGCATCCGACCCGATCCATAACTGCCATAAATGTAAATACTTGGAACCACTCAGGCTGATAACCAACTCAATACCCTGCTCACGAAAAGTCGATTGGGACGGCGCAGGGTTGCCGTAATCTCAAAGTGGGACGAAAGCAGACGGGTTTCGAAGACGTCTTGTTACGAAATCCGGAAATCGTTGAGGGGGCAGCTTTGGAAGCGATTACGCAATGCGCAAGCGTGGTGCGCTCGCGCGCCGTCGTGGCGCGAGTGATTGCGGGAGAGACCTTGATCGTTCCCGTGCGCGGACGGGTCGGCGATCTGGCTTCGATTTACAGCTTCAATCAAACCGGAACGTTGATCTGGAAGCTGCTGGAATCGCCACGAAGCCTGGCGGAACTGAGCACCGCGGTGGCGGACGAGTATGGTGTCGAAAGAGCACGAGCCCAGAGCGATGTCGAAAAATTTGTCGGGGAACTGAAGTTGGTTGGGCTGGTGGAAGTCCCGCAATTCGTCGCAGTAGCTGGCGACTGAGCCAGTGCGGCGAACAATAAGAACGCGGCGGCTCACCGGGTCGCCATGGCTGCGATCAACAGGGAGGAAATTTGCAGCAGTTAAGTTACGGCGCGTTTAGTGCCGACGTGCATCAGCACCACGAAGGTCAGCGTGTCCCGCTGCAGGTTTCGATTGAAGTGACGCGCCGCTGTCCGCTGGAATGCCTGCATTGCTACAACAATCTACCCATGGGCGACCTGCAAGCGCGCCGGCGCGAGTTGACCAAGGAAGAGCATTTCCGCCTGCTCGACGAACTGGTTGACCTGGGATGCTTCTGGATTCTCTATACCGGCGGCGAAATCTTCGCGCGCAAAGACTTTCTCGAGATTTACACCTACGCCAAGAAAAAAGGATTCCTGATCACGCTGTTCACCAACGGCACGATTGTGAACCAGCAGATTGCAGACTACCTGGCGGAGTGGCCTCCGTTTGCCATTGAGATCACGCTGTACGGAAGGACACGGGAGACTTACGAAGCGCTCACAGCGGTTCCGGGATCGTATGACCGGTGCTTGCGCGGAATCAGGCTGTTGAAAGCAAGAGGGCTTCCGCTGAAGTTGAAGACCGTGGCCACCAGCGTGAACAAACATGAAGTGGTGGCGATGCGTCAATTCGCCGAGGAGGAACTCGGAGTGGAGTTCAAGATGGACGGGCAAATCAATCCGCGGATTGACTGCTCGCAGAGTCCGCTCGCAGTGCGCCTCACGCCAGAGGAACTGGTTGCCCTCGATATGAGCATGCCCAAGGCGATGAGCGAGTATCGCAGGCTGGCGCAGCACGATCTGGAGAATCCCGCGCCTCGGGCCCGGATCGACACGGTGTATTACTGCGGCGGAGGAATGAATTCGTTCGCCATTAATGCGTACGGAGAGATGGGCATTTGCGTGATTTCGCAGCAGGAGACCTTCGATGTGCGGTCACGCGGAGTAAAGGAGGTTTGGGAAGACGCTCTACTGAAGGTGCGTGACAGAAAACGGACGCGCGTGACGAAGTGCGTGGCATGCCGGATTCAGTCGCTGTGCGGGATGTGTCCGGCAAATGGTGAGATGGAAAACGGAGACAAAGAGAGTCCGGTGGAGTTTCTTTGCCAGGTGGCTCATTTGCGGGCAGCGGTGATTGGGGCAGAGATCCCTGCGCACGGGGACTGTGAGTTCTGCGCGGGAGGCAGCGAGCATGACGCTCTGATCGAGTCAGCGCGCAGGATTATATCGAAGGAGATTGATGTAGAGAGCTGGATGGGGCCACAACAGGTGCTTCCCATTCTGAATAACTCGGCATCGGCGCCGGGCGGTTGCGGGCATTGCGGGCATTAGGGCGCGGCAGGTTAGCGCGGAGGCTAAATGGATCCTGAGAAAAAGGAAGCCAGCGAGAAGGCAAACTATGAACCGCCGCGGCTGACGGTGATCAGTTTGCGGCCGGAGGAAGCCGTGCTGGGCCATTGCAAATCGACCAGCACCGGAGGCCCGGCGCAATCCAGTTCCTGTTTTCCATTCTGTGGTTCTTCAATCGGATCGTGAGCAGGCGAAGAGGCTGAATCTCCATGGCTGGCGTGACCACGCTGCTGACTGAGCCGGTCGTTCTGGCGAGTGCGTACAGCAGCATTTTTGAGATCGGCGGAGTCTCGGTGCGGATTGCGGGTGAGAACGAGAACGATGTCGTGCTGGGGCCGTCGTTGCGCGCTTTTTCTGCGAACCCGAGGCGGCTGGATGTGGATATCCGGGTGGAGTGGAGGGGCGAACTTTTTCGGGGGCAAGAGCGGCAGCTGTTTGATTCCGGTTCGGTGTGGCAGTTGTATGAGCGCGAGCAGGGATTTCAGTTTGATTTCATCAGTTCGAGTTTTGGCCAGCAACCTTATAAGCGACTTGTGATCGACCAGCAGTTCCGCTCGGCGGTTCTTCAGATGAGCAAGAAATCGTTTTGCCGCTGTTGCCGGACCGCGGATCCGCTGGATTATCCGCTGGACGAATTGCTGATCATGCACCGCTTGACGCAGGAAAGGGCGATCGAACTGCATGGCTGCGGTATCGTGCGCGCCGATGGAGTGGGAAATTTATTTATCGGTCACTCCGGGGCGGGGAAGAGCACCACTACGCGACTTTGGACGGAATTTGAGGATGTGGAGATTTTGAGCGACGACCGCATTATCGTGCGGTGCGATGAGCCGGCACACCCTCTTAGGTCCGAGAAGAAGATTGCCTCCGAGGTAATTGATGAATCCAGAGAGCAGGGGATCCTTCGACTGCGTGACGGCGCGGCTTCTCGGCGCAGTGGCCCCGCTCAGGATGACAGAACGAATGTTCCTGAGGATAACAAGATTTCTATGTATGGGACGCCGTGGCATGGAGAGGCACGGTATGCGTCGCCGGGGAATGCGCAACTAGCGCGGATTTTCATTCTGGAGCACGGGCAGGGCAATGTGCTGACCCTTCTTTCCCCGCCGCAGGCGATCGCGGAATTGTTGGCGCGAAGTTTTGTGCCGTTTCACCGGCACCAGTATGTCGCCTCGGCGCTGCAGTTCTTGCAGGAAGTCGTAAACCGGGTTCCCTGTTACCGCTATGCCTTTGAACCAAACCAAGCCGCAGTGGAGAGGATTCTCGAACTTCGTGATTGAGAGCTGGAACCAGAAAGATTCGCCGCGAGATTGTGCGCAATCGCGCCTGTTTGCGGATTTGAGTTGTGAATTGCTGGCGGGAGGGCGTGCGATCCGATTTCAGGCGCGGGGCGCGAGTATGTCTCCGGCCGTTCGCGACGGCGAGATGGTGTACGTGCAACCAGCACGGGCTTCCGAATTGCGCATTGGAGACATTGTGCTGGTGCGAGCCGGCTTGGGATTTCGTTTGCACCGGCTGGTGTTGGCCGATGCCGAGCGCGATGTCTATGTCACGCGCGGCGATTGCGGGCAGCAGGATGATCCGGCTGTGAGCCGGGAAGAGATTGTGGGGACGGCGGTGGCGAAAGAGCTGCACGTGGGTGGGACAGTGGTGCGGGCTGGCTTGCGGGGAATTTGCGGCCGCTGGATGGGAGTTATGGCGCGCGGACGACATGTCGTAGGAAACCTGGTGAGGGCAGTGGCGGGTAACGGTTCGCGCGGGCGGCGCGGCGTGCTCGGAGTGTTGGCGCTTCTCGCGTTGCTTGCGGCTTTGCCATTGGCACAGGCGCAGGTCGCGGTAAATGCGACTACCTCGAGTTCCAGTGAACTCACGGGTGCGGGTACCGGCACGATCACCTTCACTCATACCACTGCGGGGACGAATCGACTGCTGATTGTCGGCGTGTCCATGAACATCACGAATGCGCCCACGAGCAGTGTTACAAGTGTGACGTATGGCGGGGCAGCATTGACTCTGTTGGGAGCGCACAACGACGCCGGTAATACTCGCCGCGTGGAAATGTGGTATCGGCTGGCCCCTGCCACAGGAACCAACGTAAACATCGTTGTATCGGTGCGGGTGCCGGTTGCGGGGGCTGTGGTGGGCGTGGTTGCGGGGGCAACGACCTTCACGGGAGTGGATCAGACCGTGCCGCTCAGTTCGTTTGTGTCGGCAGGCGGGGCGGCCGGTGGCAACTCACAGCTGGATGTGCCCAGCGTGGTCAACGGAATGATTCTGGACACGCTGGCCACCGGCGGCACGCAGGCCGTCACCATTCCGGGCCCGCAGGTCTCGCAATGGAATCGAGCCTCCGGTGCCGCAGATCCACCCGACGTGACTGGAAGTGGAAGCAGCCGCACGGGTGCACCGAGTGTGCCGATTTCAGAGACTTTCAGTGGAACATCCAACTGGTCGCTGGGAGCGGTATCGATCAATCCCCTTACGGCTGATATTGGAGTGTCCACCAGCGTCAGTGCCGTGGCCTTAGGTCAAGACTCTGTCTTCACCATCACGGTTTACAACAATGGTCCGTCGGCAGCGAATGCTGTGAAGCTGACAGACAAGCTGGGAACGTTAACGGCTCTGTCTGCCACATCGACTTCAGGAACTTGTACCGGAGTAGGGACTGCCACTGTTACTTGTACGCTGGCGACTCCGTTCGCCGGGGGAGCGAATGCCACCATTACGATAACGGCGAAAGCCGCGACGGCAGGATTCTATCCGAATACGGCAACCGTGACCGACACCTCGCCGCCGCCCGATCCGAATACGGGCAACAACTCCTACGTGGCGCTGGCGCCTGTGGTCAGCGTCGTTTGTTCGAGCACGGTGCTGAGCCCGGGCGGAACTCTGAGCGGAGTGATCAACACGTACTACCCGGGATCGGCGAGTGTGACCGCGGGCGCGAAATCGATCCCAGTGGGTACGCCGACAGGGGCGGCCAACGCGATACAGGCCGGCAGTCTGCTGCTGGTGATCCAGATGCAGAATGCGAGTATCAACACCAGCAACACCGTGGCATATGGAAACGGATACACGGGCGCGGGCTTCACAACGATCAACAATGCCGGGAATTACGAATTTGCCACGGCGACGGGACCTGTAAACGCTGGTTCGGTGCCCATCAGCGGGGCGGGCGGCGGTGGTGGATTGGTGTTCGGGTACACATCGTCGGCAGCATCGACCACTGCCGGGCAAAGCACGTACCAGGTGGTTCTGGTGCCGCAATATACATCGGCGACTTTGAGTGCGACTTCACCTCCTACCGCACTGGCTTGGAATGGATCGACGGGCGGAGTATTGGCGCTGGACATTGCGGGAGCGTTGAACCTGAATGGAGCCACGGTTTCCGTTGATGGGCTGGGCTTTCGCGGCGGCGCGGGCATGCAGTTGACCGGAGGCACCGGCAACAACACCGACTACTTGCTCGCCTCACCCGCTACCTACACGGGAGTAGCGGAGGGGGGAGTGGACGCGTCCAAGGGAGAAGGTGTAGCGGGAACGCCCATGTGGGTGGAATCGGGCGGAACATACTTGCAAACCACCACGGGCATCGGGTATCCCAGCGGGGCAGCGACAGACGGGAGCATGGCCCGGGGCGCGCCCGGAAATGCGGGGGGAGGAGGAACGGATGCCCATCCGTCGGCCAACGATCAGAACGCCGGCGGGGGCGGCGGCGGAAACGGCGGATCGGGCGGATTCGGCGGCGACTCCTGGAGCTCAAATCTGAGCGTGGGCGGCGAAGGCGGAGGCGCATTTCCGGCCACCATCGACCGGATCTCCATGGGCGGCGGGGGCGGCGCAGGCACGCGCAACAATTCGGATACCGACAACCTGGCTAGCAGCGCAGCGGCGGGCGGCGGAGTCATCTTCATTCGCGCGGATAGTTTCAGCGGAACCGGGACTCTGACCGCGAACGGCGCGAGTGCGTACAACGGCACCGCCAACGATGCGGGTGGTGGAGGAGGCGCGGGTGGAACTATCGTGGTGCTGGCGGCCAACGGAGGCGAGAGCGGCCTGACTCTGCAAGCCAACGGCGGCAACGGCGGCAACGCGTGGCAATCGCAGGGTTACAGCCTGGGAAACCGCCATGGTCCGGGGGGTGGAGGCGGAGGCGGAGTGATTTTTGTTTCGGGAACCCCGGCCAGCACCCCGAGCGTCAACGGAGGAGCGAACGGGCTGACTCTGAACCCTGGTGTATCTTATGGCTCAACCCCTGGCAGTGCCGGCAGCAGCGTAAGCACCGCGACTCTATCCCAGGTAACGGGTATTCAATCATCGTCGCTCTGTGCTCCCGACCTGACTTTGAGCAAGAGCCACACCGGCAACTTCACTCGCGGAAATAGCGCGAGCTACACCATCATAGCTTCGAACGTCAGCGCTCTGGCCGCAACCTCGGGACTCGTCACCATGAACGACACCCTGCCATTCGGACTTACTCCGACGGGAGCAAGTGGGACGGGCTGGTCGTGCTCCGTATCGGGACAGACTGTCACTTGCACTACTTCGACCTCGGAGGGGGTGAATGCCAGCTTTCCTCCCATCACGCTGAACGCCAACGTGCTGCAGTCGGCTCCAGCCACGGTCACCAATACTGCGGTAATCGAGGGCGGGGGCGAGGCCAACCTGCTGAACGACATGGCTACAGACATCGCTTCGGTGGTGTCGAGTGCGGACATGGCGGTCGGCGATGGGGGAGGGCCGAACCCGGTAGCCGCGGGAAGCAACATCACCTATACGCAAGTAGTCATGAACAACGGGCCGAGCGCCGCCGACAATGCCACGCTATCAACCGCGACCCCGGCCAATACGGCGTTTGTCTCCATCGCGGCGCCGGCAGGATGGAGCTGCATCACGCCCGCAGCAAAGAAGACCGGCAGTGTTGTATGCACAAATTCCAACATGGCGGCAGGGACCACGGCTACCATCACGCTGGTCGTGAATGTCAATGGCGCAACCACGAATGGCACGGTCATTTCGCAATCGGTTACAGTAGGATCGTCGGTCAGCGATCCAATTTCTTCGAACAATAGCGCCAGCGTGAGCACGATTGTGGGCGGCAGCGGGCCGAATCTTTCTGTCACCAATGTTGCATCGCCAGTGCCGGTGCAGGCCAGCACAAACATCACATTTACTCAGGTCGTGACCAATACCGGGTCCACCGCGATCTCGGGCGGGACTTTGAGCGAGCCCACGCCGGGGAACACGACCTTCGTTTCAATCACGCCGCCTGCGGGATGGAGTTGCACGGGCTTCCCGGCGAATCCGTGTACCGCTACAACCGTGGGTGCAGGAGCATCGGGAACATTTACCGTCATCTATAAAGTGGGCGCGGTCGCCAATGGTACCCCCATCTCCGACACCGTCACGGTCAATGCATCGAACCAGTCGTATGGCTCAAACTTGGCCACGGCTACGGATACGGTCGAGGCCACGACGCAGGCGCTGCTGCTTTTGAATACGGCGGCTTCGCCCGCCACGGTGTTCGCAGGGAATGCCATCACTTATACCCAGACCATTACAAATAACGGACCGGCAGCGGCCACGACGGTGAGCTTCACGGAAAATACTCCAGCCAACACGACCTTCCAGTCGGTGCTTGCGCCGGCGGGATGGAGTTGCACGAGTCCGGCAGTGGGATCCACCGGCGCGGTGAACTGCACCAATCCCAGCCTGGCGGCGGCCGCTACGGCCGACATCATCGTCGTCGTGAATGTACCGGCGACGGTGACGGCCAGCACAATTACGGCGACCTCGACGGTTTCGGCGAGCAACTCGCCCACCGCGAGCACAACGACCGTGACTCCCCAAAGCGATCAATGCGACCTGACTGTGACCAATAGCGGGAGCCCCAGTCCGGTCGCGGCGGGAGCGAACATCACCTATACACAGACCATTTACAACCATGGGCCGAGCAATTGCAGCGCGGCCGTGATGGCGGAGGCAACGCCGGCAAACACGACGTTTGTCTCGGTCGCGGCCGTAACTACGGGGGGCGGAACCTGGACGTGCCCGAACTCGGCGCCGGTCTCGTGCACCAATCCGAGTGTGACGCCGGGATCGATGGGAACGATTACGGCCATCTACACGGTGAACCCGGCAACGGCTCCGGGAACAATCATCTCGGATACCGTCACAGGAACGTCGGCCACCCACGACACGAATACTGTGGATAACCGCGCCACGGTGAACATCGCGGTAGCCTCGGGTACGCAGGCGGACTTGAGCGTAACCAATTCGGGCAGCCCGAATCCGGCGACTGCAGGAAACAACATCACCTACACGCAAAGCGTAAGCAATGCCGGTCCGGCGGCGGCGAATGCGCCGACCTTTACCGAGACGCTTCCGGCGAACACAGCGGCGGTCTCGCTGAGCGGGCCGATGGGATGGAATTGCGTTCTGGCCACACTCACCTGCACCGATACGGCGGCAATGAATCCCACCACTACGGCAAATTTCACTTTTGTGGTGACCGTCAATACGAACGTCACGCAGGGAACCTTCCTGGCCCAGAAGGATACGGTGTCCTCCACCACGAGCGACCCGAACGGCGGGAACAACAGCGTGACGGTGAGCATTCCGGTGGGCACTTCAGCCGATCTTTCGATTACGAATTCGGCGAGTCCGAACCCGGTCGTCGCCACCAACAACATTACCTACACCCAGGTCGTGAACAACGCCGGACCAAGCGCGGCGGCGAACACGCAGCTGACCGAGACTTTGCCGCCACACACAACCGCGGTGTCGTTGACGGGACCAAGCGGCTGGACTTGCACGGTCGCAACATTAACCTGCATCAATCCGTCGCTGGCGCCAGGTTCACCAGCCACCATCACCTTTGTGGTGAGCGTGAATTCAGGGACTGCGGCGGGAACGGCGATCAACGAAACGGCAACCGTGAGTTCCTCCGTGACCGATCCGAACCTGGGCAACAACTCGGTGACTGCTGCGGACGTGGTTGCGCTCGCCACGCAAGCGGCCCTGGTGACGACGAATTCGGCATCTCCGACCACGGTCGGCGCCGGAAATAATGTTACCTATACGCAGACGGTGACGAATAACGGTCCTGCCACGGGTACATCGGCGAGCTTTACGGAGACCACGCCTCCGAACACGAATTACCAGTCGATTACGATTCCCTCGGGTTGGACCTGTCCCACGCTTCCCACAGTAGGGGCAACCGGCACCATTACGTGCAATGACGGAAGCGCGCTGGGCGTTGGTTCGACCAACACGGTAACCTTTACCGTCGTGCTGCAGGTGAATTCGGGAACGCCTGCCGGAACGAATATCACCGATACGGCAACCTCTACGGCGAGCAACATCGTAACCGGCATCAGCAGTAATACGGCGAGCGCGACGGTTGTGGTCGCCAGCGCCAGCAGCGCGGATATGGCGATCGTGAACACAGCGATTCCGAATCCTGTGACGGAAGGAACGACGCTCACCTATACCCTCAACGTGACCAACAATGGGCCGGCATCGGCAACCAACGTGACGGTGACCGACATGTTGCCCTCGGGAGTCACTTATCTTTCTTCTACCACGACGCAAGGTTCGTGCTCCGAAAGTGGGGGAATGGTGAATTGCCAGCTGGGTACGATGGCGAATGCGGGAACCGCGACGGTCACGATTCTGACTATTGCGGGCCAGCCGGCCATCGTCTCGGATGTGGCGACAGTCACTGCCGACCAAACCGATCCCAATTTAGGCAACAATACATCCTCGCAAAGCGTGACCATTACTGCGCCGACGCGGATTGCGTTGCGCTCGTTCAACGCACATTTTGTGAGCGACAAAAACGGCGCGCAACGTGTGGCGCTGATCTGGAAGACGGGCGGGGAAGCGCACAATCTTGGATTCAACGTCTACCGCGAACAAAACGGCAACCGGGTGCGCATGAATCCGTCAGTCATTGCGGGTTCGGCTCTGCTGATGCGCGGCTCGCTGCCCAAGCATGCGGGCAGAAGTTACATGTGGATGGACCCATCGGCGGTAGTGGCTGGAACGTCTTACTGGCTCGAAGATATCGATGTAAACGGCACGCGCACGATGCATGGTCCGATTTCCGTGTCGGGCAACGCAGACGCGTCCGACGTGAGCGCGTCTGAGACGCGGATGCTGAGTCAATTGAATCAGGCTGAGCCTCCGCGGCAGGGAAGTCAGCAAAGCCATACGGTTGAGACGGCGGCCAGCGTTGCGCCCACGCCCAACCAGGTTCAGAAGCAGTTTGCGCTGGCGGCGCATCCCGCGGTGAAGATCAATGTGAATCATGAGGGCTGGTATCAGATCGGCCAGCCCACATTGGTGAAGGCGGGTCTCGATCCCAACGTCGATCCGGCAGTACTGCATCTCTACGCGGAGGCGATTGAGCAGCCCATGGCAATTACTGGTGCGACTGCGGGCCCCGGAGGTTTCGGCCCGCAAGCGGCAATTCAGTTCTACGGTACGGGCATTGATACTGTTTTCTCGGGCACGCGGGTCTACTGGCTGGTCGCAGGCGAAGGACCCGGAGCCCGGATTCCAACCCTAGCCGCGTCTTCGGGATCGAATCAGCCCCCCGCGAGTTATCCGGCAACCGTGGAGTTGCAGCAGCACCTGATTTATTTCTCGGCGTTGCTGACCAGCAATGGCCAAAACTTCTTCGGCGCGCTGGTTTCGCCCACGCCCGTCGATCAGGTGCTGGATCTTCCTAACCTTGACACGAACTCCACCCAGCCGGCACGCATCGAGATTTCATTGCAAGGCGTGATTACCGGTTACCCGCACGACGTGTCGGTTGTCGTGAATGGAACGCCGCTGAGCGACATTGTATTCACGGGTCAGGATACAGGTCTGCTGAAAACAAATCTTCCGCCAGGCGTTCTACAGCCCGGGAGCAACACGGTCACGCTCAGCTCGGAAGACGGCGATTATGATACCAGCCTGGTCGATTACATCCGCATTACCTATCCGCATCAGTACGTGGCGGATAACGACCAGTTGAAGTTCAGCGCACGGAGCGGAGATGAAATTACCGTCAGGGATTTCAGCAGCTTGCCCGCGGTGCTGGATATTACGGATCCGAATCGCCCGGTGCAGTTGACGCCGCAATTCAATTTGAACAATGGAAAATATGATATCGCTGTGCAAGTGCCGTTCACAAACTCCACGCAGCAAGGGCCACACACATTGCTGGCGGTGGCGGCCGACCGGTTTGCATCGACTACGAGTGTTTGGCCAAATCATCCCTCGCACTGGCACAGCGTGCAGCCGGGCGCTGACATTGCCATGGTGACTTATGGGCAGTTTGGGAATACTCTGCAGCCGCTGGTACAAGCGCACGTGGCCGAAGGCAAGACATCCGCCATTATCCCGGTCAACGATTTGTACGATGAATTTACCTTTGGGCAGCACAGTCCCTTCGCGATCAAACGCTTCCTGCGCATCGCTGAGCAGAACTGGAAGAGGCCCCCGAGCTATCTGCTGCTGAACGGGCGGGCATCACTTGATCCCAGAAATTATCTGGGATTTGGCTACCTGGATCTGGTGCCGACGCGCATCATTGCGAGTGCCACTCTAATGACCGCGTCGGATGACTGGTTCTCCGATTTCAACAACACCGGAATGCCCACCATCGCCACCGGCCGCTTGCCGGTCAGCACCGTGGATGAGGCCAGCACGGTTGTCGGCAAAATCGCCGGCTATGAGAGCAGCGCGACGAATGGTCCCTGGACCGCGAATGCGTTGATGGTTGCGGATCAGGACGATACCGAAAGCTTCACCGCGGATAGCCAGACAGTGCAGGCGGAATTACCTTCAACCATGCAGGTGACGGATGTTTTCGTGGACGACGTGGGCACGACTAGCGCCAAGACCGACATCGTCAACGGCATCCAGTCCGGGCAACTTCTGGTGAACTACCTGGGGCATGGTTCGGAGGAGCAGTGGTCGGGATCCGACATCTTCGACAACAATACGGCGGACACGCTGACGAACGCCTCCCAGCTGCCAGTCTTCTTGATCATGGATTGCCTGAATGGATTCTTCCAGGATGTGTATGAGCAGCCGCTGGGGGTGACGCTGATGCTGGTGCCCAATGGAGGCGCGGTGGGCGTGGTCGCTTCCAGTGGCGTAAACCAGCCCGCTCCGCAAACCAAGCTGGACGGGCTGGTCATAGGCAACGCGATTCAAATGAAGGCCTCGACGCTTGGCGAATCGCTGCGCCAGGCGAAATCGAACATCACCGACGAGGATGTGCGCAAGACCTTTATCCTCTTCGGCGATCCGGCGATGCAGGTGAAGCAGCCGGCAGCTCCCTGAGACAAAATAATGAACCGGTGACAGCGTGGTCGCTCATGTTGTGAGGGCAGGATGCCCTCACGACAGCCGGCGGGACGCCGGCGCTACACTTTTCCTTTACACTTCTTCCCTTACCTCTTGTTCTCCCTTACCTCTGGCGGCGCTTACTCCAGCTCAAACTCAGCGCTGTGAAATTCAGTCGTGTTATGCAGCGAGTCTTCGGCCCGAAGATCGACCCGGTAGGTTCCCGGGTCCAGTTTGTCAAAGGGTAGGCGGAGCGCGATAGGAACTACCGGATTTCCGGGCTTCATCGCGTCTTTTGTGTCCGTCATGCCGACGTCCAGTTTTTGTTCCCCGGTCTTGATGTTCACGATGCGATATTCAAGCCCGAGTTGCGGAGGCTTATCTCCAGCCAGGAGAGGATCGTAAACTTCCACGTAGACGACGCCATTTTCTGTCTTCTTGAAATGATCACTTGCCGAAGGCATGATCTGGAATCCGCGGAAGGTCAGAGGCTTGCGATCTTCGAGAAGCTGCGCATCCAGCGCAGTATCGAGGTCCGAGACTTTCGTGAGACTATCGCTGAGGGCGACCGAACTGAGATCGATCTTTTTGCCATCGTAAGGGAGAATATCCATGGCATTCTCCAGCTTGCCGAAGGTCTTGCTTCCGGAACTGAATACGACCCGCAGCTTGTAATTGCCGGAGCCGATGTCGAATTCGGTTTCGTAATGGTAGGGCGACTTCCCGAATTCCTCCACTTCCTTTTTTCCATCGAGATCCACATTGACGGTATCGCTGAAGCGGGCAGCCACCGAGCCACCGGGAGTGTAGGCAATGCCGAGCACGTTCATCTCGGCGTGCTGCTTGCCTTTCACTTTATCGAATTGCAGAGCATTCGATGGGACATCCATCACCAGATGGACGCGGGCTACTCCCGGAGCACTGTAAAAATAGGGTGCGCGCATCGAGGCCGTGACGTTGCTCGGCATCTCGCCCGCGCCCCGAGCTTCGAGGTCTTTCTCGGTGGTGCTTCCCGCCAGCAGGTCCAGGGGACGGACCTTGCAATAGCCGCTACGCGAGCGAACGCTGGTTCCACCACGATCCACTTTCACTTTCAGGGTGTGGCAACTGCCATCGGGAGATTCCGGTGGCTTGTAGCCGAGCAGATAATATTCGGATTGATCTTTAGCGATTCGCTCCATGCCCCCGAGCAGGTCATTCGTGTTCACGATAACGAAGCCGCCGGTTCCCTCGGCCAACTGATACAAGAACTGCTGGTTGGCGGCAACATCGGGAATTTGTGGAACGATTTGCCGGGGCTGGTTGTAAGGGTTGTTGTAAAGATTAGTATTCGTCGTTCCGACCGATCCGCCGCCGTGTCCTCCGCTACCACCCGTGGTTCCTCCGCCCCCGTGACCACCGCTGCCGCCAGTACCTCCGGTTCCTCCTGTGCCCCCGTGACCACCACCCCCACCCGTTCCGCCGCCCCCGCCGGTTCCGCCAACCCCACCCCCGCCATGACCTCCGCCGCCTCCGCCGCCTCCGCCGGTTCCACCTCCGCCTCCTCCGGTATGCTGCGGAGAGAAGGCTGGCTCGGCGGCAAAGGGAGCCAAGGCAAGGAAGGGGGCATTGGGATTACCACGATAGTTCAGAGCGGCGCGGTGCAACGTTGCCCCGGGATGAAGCGCAGGCCGCGGTGATGCGTTCCCCATGCTCGGAACCGGAGCGACCAGGCCGCGCACGTCGATGGGATAGACGGCCACGTTGGCCTTATTGCAGGCATCGATAACCGCAGTAAGCTCCGACTGTAATTCCACATTCATGGGAAATCCGGCGCTGAGCATAATCACGCTTTTGCGGCCGGTGACGCCGGCCAGTCCTTTGGCCAGATTTCTTAAAGCCAGGAACACGCTGCGCGCGCCAAAGTCCGCCTCCAGGTCGCCGCCCATGCCCGGAACGCCCAGAGTAGCCGGCTGGGATGGCGGCGTGCCCGTACTGGCCAGATCGGGGGAAGGGGCATTGGGCGAGACGCTGGAAAACTTGACGCCCGCCACCACTTTCTTCAGACGATCCGCATCTCCCGTAAAATTCTGTGTGATCTTCAGCATGCCTCCAAACTCTACGATGGCGATCAGCCGGTTGGGGCCGGCATTAGCATCAATGAACTTAGCGGCCGCGTCCCGGGCCTTGGCCTGATCGCCAAACTCCATAGTGGAGTTGTCAAAGAAAAGAACCAGGTAATGCCGGGCCGGATGAGCCGGATCGGAGGCAGCATCTTCCCGCGAGAAGCTGGTGACAGCCTGCTCCTTGCCGTCTTCCCAGACCTTGAAGTCTTTGGCCTCGAGGTCGCGAATGTAATTTCCATGCTTGTCGGTGACCACCGAGTCCACCAGCACGACGCGCGTCTCGACCTTGATGGTTTCGACGCTGCTGCCGGAGGGCGAGGCGGGCTGTTGTCCAGGCGCAACGGCAACCCATAACGTGAAGACGCTCATTGCCATCCACAATCTGCTCGAGTGAATCCGGCGCCGGTTTTTCATAACACTGCTCCTCTCACGGAATCTCGACCGCCCCGTTTTCGGCGGACATCAGCTGCTGCTCAGTATCTCTCGCCACTACTCGAACCAGGTAGCGCCCGGGTTTTACATCAAAGCTGGTTCGCAAGGTAATGCCGGAACCTAGCTTCTCCTGGAGAGTTTCATTTCTCCAACGCATCTGAATGATTTTTTGATTGGCCTGGAGAAAGTTTCCGTTGTGATCGAATACTGCCGTGACCACGGTCAGGTCGTTCTGATTGCGGTTATCGGCTTGCTTGTAGTGAAGACGCTTCACGTCCACTCGCGCCAGCACCGTCAGTTTGGCAGAGTCGTCGGAGGCTTTGAAGAATTGGGTGTGCAGCACGACCGGCAAGTCGTGCAGTTCTTCGCTGGATAAGACTTCATCGTCAATCTCGCGCTTGGCTTCTTCGGCGGCATCTACGTCATGCTGCGGAGCGAAATATCCGTGGCGCGCCTGCAGATCGTATTTCTCGCGAGTTTTCAACGTGACTTTTAGCGTGTGATATTTGCCGTCCATCTTCAAGTTCTGGGGAGTGAATCCGAGGACGTAATAGAACTCGGGATTATCCGCAACCCGGCGGAAGCCTGCTTCCATGTCATTGTTGTTGTGGAAGAAGCTGCCTCCCGTGCTGTAGGCCAGGACAGACAAGATATCGTCCTGGGCGGCGGCAGATAGCGAATCCAGAAGCGTGCGCGGTGTTTCACTGTTGACCTGTCCCGGAATGGGGATATCCGGACGGCCCGGACTGCTGGCGTCCCCGCCTGGAATGTCGACGTAGAGGCCGCGCGCATCCAGGGTGCTGATGACGACTTGAGAGCGCAGGGCGCGGTCGATTACGTCGTTGTTATCGTAATCCATATCCATGGCAGGGGTTAGAAATCCTGGAGAAATCAATACCAGGGTTCTCTGGCCGGGCATGGCTGCCATGCGACGCACCAGGTCGCGCAGCACGCCAATGGCAAGGCGGCTTTCGTGCTCGCCGACATTCAAGACCTGGTCAGCTTTGCCTTCCACGAATGGCCCTGCCGTATTCCACATTTGTTGGGGGAGATTGGCGCAGTTTATATAGTCATTGATGCCAGTTTGCAACGCTTGGAGATCATGTTTGTTGACGATGAGATCGGCTTGATAAAACGTAACTAACGGACATTCGGTGGGGCCTTCGGTTTCCATCGTTGGACGCGGCAGCAGCTTCTCAAGAGTTTGTTTCAACTTGGCATGGTCATCGGTGAAGTCAAGTGTGTTCTGGCCTGAAGTTGTGAAAATGGCTGCCCGTTCCGTCGCGGCCAAGGCCGCGACGCGATGCTCGGCGGCTTGGCGTACGAGGGCTAAATCTGCGAAGTTGAGGTGCAAGTCGTCGAAAAGATAGGCAACGTAACGCGAGGGCAGAGTGGGCGGGGGAGCGGGTTGCACGGCATTCGCAGCGCTTGAGCTTGTAGCAGTTGCCGGCGCGGAAGGTTGCGGCGCAAGATGCTCCACATCGAAATCGGAGATCACCTGGGGCTTGCCGTTGTCGGAAATCTGAAAATCTTCTTTGTGCAAATTTCCTATGACGTGGCCGCTCGCATCGCGCACCACGACCCGCGCCAGCACCAGTTTCACATTAACTCGGAAACGCGCGGCTTCAGCCACTTTGGGTGTGGCGGACTCATCTTTAATGGCCATCTCCCTGGAGGATTCCTGGGTCGGGGTATTGGCCTGCGCCGATGATGCTTGTGGAGTGGACGACTGGGAAGTCAAACTCGATGGCGCAAGACAGATGGAACCCAGGCCGAAACAAACAAAGCAGACCTCAAGCCATCTTCTGCACACATACCGAGGCGCAAGGTCCGAAGCCTTCTTCATACCACACCGTAAAGTGCCAACTTTGCCTGCGGGTAAGCATACTAGGCTTTACCCCATTCGTCATGCCATTCCGGAGCGCTTTTTGAGCCTCTGGTACAGATTGTCCCCAGCGTTGTCGATGTCCGTACAGGAAAGGGTGTACCAACCGCCAAATTACAAACAGCGAAATCTCTGATCCGGGCGCTTTCCTGAATTCTTGTTCTTACTCCAGCCGGATGCGACTACAAAGACGCCGCGGTCGCGGGGCTGGTCAAACTGGCAGTTTGGCGCAAGGGTTCGGTGAGTGCCCGCATCACTTTGGCGAATCCAGCGAAATCCAACGATTGAGGACCATCAGAGAGTGCGCGCTCGGGGCAGGGATGCACCTCGATGATCAAGCCGTCAGCTCCGACCGCGACCGCGGCGCGCGAAACCGCCGCGATCAGGCTCTGCTTGCCCGTGCCATGGGAAGGATCGGCGATTACTGGCAGATGGGAGAGGTCGCGCGCTAACGCTATGGCGGCCAGATCGATGGTGTTACGCATTTCCGTCTCGAAGGTCTTGATGCCCCGTTCGCAGAGGACGACCTGATGATTTCCTCCGGAGAGCAGGTACTCGGCGGCCAGCAGCCATTCCTTCACTGTCGCCGAAGGGCCGCGCTTGAGCAGGATCGGCTTGTTGATAGTGGCCAGGCGCCGGAGCAGCGCAAAGTTTTGCATATTGCGCGCGCCCACCTGCAGCATGTCAACATGGTCGCAGATGACTTCCACGTCTTCGGTGCTCATCACTTCGGTGACCACGGGAAGGCCGGTTTCCTCTTTGGCTTGGCGAAGAATCTTCAAAGCTTCGATGCCAAGACCCTGGAAGTCGTACGGCGAGGTGCGTGGCTTATACGCGCCGCCGCGCAGCATGCTGGCCCCGGCGCGCTTAACGGCATGAGCAGTATCGAGCAACTGCTCGCGCGACTCGACCGAGCAGGGGCCGGCAATGACGACGACTTCCGCTCCGCCGATCGACACGCCGTTGATTTTCACGATGGACCGGTCGGGCTTGACCTGCCGGCTGACCAGCTTGAAAGGTTGCGCGATGGCGACGACATTATCGACCCCGGGCGCAACCTGAAGGGCTTCAATTTCGTGGCGGCGTCCGCTGCCCACAGCGGCGACGATGGTGCGCTCGGTGCCGCGCGTCACGTGCGGCTGGTATCCGGCCTCGCGGATACGTTCAATGATGTGATTAATTTCCTGCTCAGTAGCCTTTTCTGACATATTGACGATCATGGGACTGGGTTCTCCTTTTGGTTTCTACAAAAATAAAAGCCGCGATCCTGGATCGCGGCTATTGGAAGCTTGCTGTTTCAGATGGCCCTTGGGGGCTCATCCTGCTCCCAGCTGCGCCGCGGCCGCTACCCAATAAAATCGGTAGCCGACGGCAAAAGCGAAGCTGGGGGTAAATCGGGTCATAGCATAATCCGACGCACAACGAGTGAATAGCTCTGGAACTTTAGCTTACAGTTTACTGGATCGAACTGGCTGCGGTGGAGAATACGTTGTTCGCATTCGATCCAATTAAACGAACTGTCCCTACCACCAGAACCAGAATCACCGCCAGCATCACCGCGTATTCCGCGATGTCCTGGCCCGCATCTTCGGACCAAAGCCTGCGAATCAGTCTTGACATGGTTGCACTCCTCCAGGGCCGCGTCAGTTCCTTTGAGAGGGAAGAACTGAACCGGGAACTCGGGTGCAGACATAATGCACGCGGGTCTGGCTGGTTGTCAAATAGAGGTTTCAGTTTTTTCGACTGGCAGTTCACTGCGCCGTAACCGGCGCTGGACACGGAGTTCCGGCAGTATTCGAAGCGGGCGCAGGGGCTTGTGGCAGCAAATCCTTCGCGGACTGCTGGGCAATCTGCAGGACGCGGTTGGGAAGAATACCAAGATAGATGGTGGCCACGACGCTGATAGCGAGGGCAGTCGCAAGACCAAACGGGACGCGAGCGACCGGGACTTCGGTGCGCGCTTCGCGCATGTACATCATCACGATGATGCGCAAATAGTAGTATGCGCCGACGGCGCTGTTGACTACGCCGATCAGAGTGAGCCAGATCAGGTTGGCCCGCAATGCGGCGCTGAAAACGTAAAACTTGGCGAAAAATCCCCCCGTAATAGGAATGCCTATCAGGGAAAGCAGAAAGATCGTGAGCGTCGCCGCCAGCAGGGGAGAACTGCGGCCCAGACCTTCGTAGTCTTCCAAAGTCACATAGCGCTCGCCGGCATTGGCAAAATGACTGACCACGGCGAACGCGCCGACGTTCATGGCAGCGTAAGCTGCCGTGTAGAACATGGCGGCGGAAATTCCGTTGGCTGAATTCTCCGGTGTGGTCATGGCAAAGGCGACCAGTACGTATCCGGCGTGCGCGATCGAAGAATAGGCAAGCAGGCGCTTCACATTGCTCTGGACCAGAGCTCCAACGTTGCCCAACGTCATGGAAAGCGCCGCGGCAACCCAGAGGAACCAGAAACGCCCTGGAGCATTGATGACGAAAACGACGCGCAGCAGGACGGCAAATGCGGCCGCCTTGGGCGCGGTGGACATGAAGCCGACTACCGGAGCAGGCGCTCCTTCGTACACGTCGGGAGTCCACACGTGGAACGGCGCAGCGGCAACTTTGAAGCCGAGGCCAACGAACATCAGCGCCATCGCCGCGAAAACGAGCAGGTTGACGGAGCCCGACTGCAATCTTTGCGCGATGACATCGATGTTGGTCGACCCCGTGGCTCCGAACATCAAGGCGACGCCGTAAAGAAAAAATCCGGTAGCGAAAGAGCCGAGCAAGAAGTATTTCAGAGACGATTCGCTGCTGGCAGCCTCGTTGCGCCGGAATCCGGCCAAGATGTAAGTGGAGATCGAAGAGATCTCGAGTCCGATAAAAATCATCACCAGTTCGATTGCGGTCGACATCAGAGCCATGCCAACCACTCCGAAAAGAATCAGCGCATAGTATTCGCCGGCGCGAATCCTCTGGACCGCCATGTATTCGAAGGAACTGAGAATGACGACGGCCGCAATGGCGATCACGAGAAAGGTAAAAAAGATGCTGAAGCTGTCGATGCGGATCGTGTTCGAAAAAGCCAGGCCGGGAGACTTGGCCATGGCCCACGTCGAGATCAGAGCGGCTACACATCCGGTGAATGCAATCAGCCCCAATGTTTTCTGGCTCTTTTCTTCATCCACCACCGGGTCGAGCATCATGATGATGATGCCAAAAATGGAGAGCACAATTTCAGGCAGGATGCGGACGTAGTCCACGCTCTGGGGAATCGTCTGCAGGACAAGAGCCGGAAGCGTGCTCACGGGCCCACCACCTTGCTCACGATTTGCGGGATTGAGGTAAGGGCGGCTTGCACTGCGGGATCGATCGCCCCCAGCCAGAGGATGGGGGCGACCCCCATCACCAGGGCCGCAACCGCGCAAGGCCAGACGGCGGCTTTTTCGAAGCCGAAAAGATCGTGCAGCGAGTTGTTCACCGGATGCGTCACTTTTCCATAGAAGACGCGCTGAAACATCCACAGCAGGTAGCAGGCGCTCCAGATCACGCCGGTGGCGCCGAGGATTCCATAGACTGGATTCGCCTGGAATGCGCCGCTGAGGACAAGAAACTCTCCCACGAATCCATTGAGCAAGGGCAGTCCCACCGACGCCAGCACGATAAAAAGATAGGACGCGGCGTAGACCGGCATGGGAGCGGCCAGGCCACCAAACTCAGAGATCTCGTAGGTGTGGCGGCGTTCGTGGAGAATTCCGGCGAGCATGAAGAGGCCGCCAGTCGAAACGCCGTGCGCCAGCATCACGAACATCGCGCCATTCAATCCCAATTGCGTGAAGCTGAAGATGCCGAGCACCACGAAGCCCAGGTGGCTGACCGAAGAATAGGCAATCAGCTTTTTCATGTTCGGCTGCACCATGGCAACGAGTGCGCCATAGATGATGCCGATCAGTGCCAGGACCATAATCCAAGGCGCGTTGTGGCGCGACTGCTCCGGGAATAATCCGAGGTTGAAGCGCAGCATGCCGTAGGTGCCCATCTTCAGCAGAACCCCGGCCAGCAGAACGGATCCGGCGGTGGGAGCTTCCACGTGAGCGTCGGGCAACCAGGTGTGAAATGGGAATAGAGGAACTTTCACCGCGAACGCCAGAAAAAATCCCAGGAAGAGCCACTGCGCCGCGGCGGGGAAGTTGGGAATCGCACCGTGGGCGATCTGCTCCCGAATAATCACAAAGTCAAAGCTGTGGGTTTGCGCGTAAAGCCACAAGATCGCCGCCAGCATGAAGACGGAGGCGATCATCGTGTACATGAAAAACTTTACTGCGGCGTAGACTTTGCGCTCGTGCCCGAAGACGCCGATCAGCAGCGCCATCGGAATCAGTGTTGCTTCCCAGAAGAAATAGAAGAGGAAAAGGTCGAGCGAGGTGAAGACGCCGATCAGGGCGGTTTCGAGAATCAGCAGAAGGATGAAAAATTCCTTCACTCGATCGTGCACCGATTTCCACGAGATCAGCACGCACAGCGGCGTGAGGAACGTCGTGAGCACCACCAGCCATAAGGAGATTCCGTCAATTCCCATGTGGTAGTGGATATTAGGGCTGGTGATCCAGGCATTGTCGATTTCGAATTGGAAGCTGGGCTGGCCGCGGTGAAAGTGCACCGGCAAGTGCAACGACAGGACAAAAGTCAGAAGCGAAATGACCAGCGAAAAAATGCGGATATCGCGATCCCGGCGAGGCAGCAGTACGAGCAACATTGCCCCGGCGAGCGGGACGAACGTCACCAGGCTGAGGATGTAGGGGCTGAGGTGGTCGATGCTCATCGCCCCACCCCCTGCCAGAGCATGTACGCGATCACCACGGCAGCGCCAGCGGCGATCCATCCTGCATAGGAGCGCAGGTTGCCGGATTGCATGTGCCGGACCTCATCGGAAACCTGGCGCGCGCCGTCGGCGGCATTGTTCACCGAGTCATCGATCACTTTGCGGTCAATACCTTGCCACAGAATTTCGGTCGATCCCTCCACCAGCGGCTTGACGAATATTTTCGCGTAGAGTTCGTCCACGTAGTATTTGTTCAGAACTGCCGTATAGAAGCCATTTAAACGATCAGCGATCCTCTGCGGCAGATACGGCTTAGTGACATAAAGAACGTAGGCCAGCACCGCGCCCGCAACGGCAAACAGGACCGAAATACACATCAGCAAAAGCTCGGTGCCGCCCGACCCCTCGGTAACACTTTTGGGAAACTCGTGGCCGAACACGGGATCCAGGAAGTGCTCGAATCCGTTATGAATTCCAACCAGGCCGCCCACCAAAGATAGAAACGCGAGAATCATCAGCGGAATCAGCATGACCATCGGGCTCTCATGGGGCTCGCCGTGACCGTGCCCGCTGTGACCATGAGCGGCGTGACCTTTTCCGTGATCGTCGACTTGAATGCCCCGATAATCTCCGAAGAACGTCATAAACAAAAGGCGGAACATGTAAAACGACGTGATCAGCGCGGTGATGGCCCCGATCAGCCAGTACACCCAATTGGCTTGGTAAGCCTTCCACAGGATCTCGTCCTTGCTCCAGAAACCCGCCAGCGGAGGAATTCCTGAGATTGCCAGGGTCGCGATCAGCATGGTGAGGAAGGTCCAGGGGATGTAGGAGCGCAGGCCACCCATCTGGCGCATGTCCTGCTCGCCGCCGACCGCGTGGATCACCGATCCCGCAGCCAAAAAGAGCAGGCCTTTGAAAAAGGCGTGAGTCATCAGGTGGAAGATTCCCGCGGAAAATGCCCCCACGCCGCAGGCCAGGAACATGTAGCCGAGCTGCGAGACCGTGGAGTACGCCAGCACTTTTTTAATGTCGGTCTGCGCTATGCCGATGGTCGCGGCGAACAGCGCGGTCAGCGTGCCGATGATCGCCACTACCGTCAAGGCGATGGGAGAGCGCTCGAAAATCACATGCGAGCGCGCGACCATGTACACGCCCGCCGTTACCATAGTCGCGGCGTGAATCAACGCAGAAACCGGAGTCGGACCTTCCATCGCGTCCGGGAGCCAGACGTAGAGCGGGATCTGAGCTGACTTCCCGCAAGCGCCCACCATGAGCAGAATTCCGATCGCGGTGAGCAATCCGGCTCCCCCAGTTTCTGGGGCGAAGGGACGAACTTTCTCGAATACTTCAGTGAAGTTCAGCGAGCCAAAGTGCTGGATGATCAGGAACAGCCCAATCAAAAAACCGAAGTCTCCGATGCGGTTGACGATGAAGGCTTTCTTTCCGGCCGATGCTGCCGAATCTTTCGTGAACCAGAACCCGATCAGAAGATACGACGCGAGGCCCACGCCCTCCCAGCCGATGAACATCAGCAGGTAATTGTTGGCGAGCACCAGCGTCAGCATGAAAAACATGAACAGGTTCAGGTAACAGAAGAAACGGTAGTAGCTGGGATCGTCCCACATGTAGCCGACGGAATAGATGTGGATCAGGAATCCGACTCCGGTGACGACCAGCAGCATGACCAGCGAGAGTTGATCGAGATAAAAAGCGAAATCGGCCGAGAAGCTTCCCGATCGGATCCAATGCGCGAGATATTCCTGATAAGGAAGAGTCAGGGAAGAGAAGCGGAATGCAACCGTGAGCGCCCAGGCAAACGCTGCGCCACAAAAAACGAGCGCGACCGTGGTGACCGCAGTTCGCGACGCCTTCTTTCCGAAGAAGCCGTTGATCGCGGCACCTGCCAGCGGCAGCACGGGAATCAGCCAGAGACTGAGATTCGGCGGCGTCATAGTTTGAGCAGGTTCACCTGGTCCACGTTCAAAGTTTCGCGGGTGCGATAGACGGAAATAATGATGGCTAGTCCGACTGTCGCTTCGGCAGCGGCCACGACCATCACGAAGAAGACGAAAATCTGTCCCGCCAGCTCGTGCCAGTGCGCGGCGAAGGCGACGAACGAGAGATTCACACCATTGAGCATCAACTCAATCGACATGAAAATCGTGATGATGTTGCGCTTGATGAGAAATCCAGTCACGCCGCAGGCAAACAGGATTCCGCTGAGCACAAGATAGTACGAAAGCGGGACCATTAGTCTTTCACCTTCCGGGCCGGGCCGCCACCGGGAGGGGTGGGCTTGCTGGCCAGCACCACGGCTCCCATGATCGCGATCAGGATCAAAATCGAAGTAACTTCAAACGGCAATAAGAACTCGTGAAACAGTAGCTCGCCGATCGCGGTCGGTGGTCCGGGAAGGGCCCCGACAGCCACAGCCTGTGTGTCCGAATGCCGGAGAAGGACCCATGCAATCAGCAGACTGCCCAGCAGCATTCCGGGAATCCCAAACAGGAACGCGACTCGGCTGCCTTTGGTTTGCTCTTCGACACCAGCGTTGAGAAGCATGATGACGAACACGAACAACACCATGATGGCGCCAGCGTAGACGATGACCTGTACGGCAGCGACGAACTCGGCGCCCAGCAGCAGGTATTCCCCGGCCAGCGCGGCCATGACCGCGATCAGCGAGAGCGCGCCGTTGATCGGATGCCGCTGCACCAGCAGGTTCACCGCGCCTGCGACGGCGATGACCCCGAACGCCAGAAACAAAATGAGATGAATGCTAATCATGTTGTCAGTGGTTAGTGGCTAGTGATTAGTGTTCAGTTCTTACTAGCCACTCGCCACTAGCCACTGATCACTAGCCACTGCCTTTTCACCACGCCACCGCGATCGCGGTCCCAATCAGATTCACGATCGCCAGCGGCAGCAGGAACTTCCAACCAAACGCCATCAATTGGTCATAACGGAAGCGCGGCAACGTGCCCCGCACCCAGATATACAAAAAGAGAAATGCGAAAACCTTCGCGCCAAACCAGCACAGGGGCAGGATCGCCCGCAAAATCGGCGGACCAAAGATGGGCCCATGCCAGCCGCCCAAAAAAAGCAGGGTCGCGACGCATGCCACCGTAATCATATTGGCGTACTCGGCCATGAAGAACATGGCGAACTTCATGGCGCTGTACTCGGTGTGATATCCGGCGACCAGTTCGGTTTCGGCTTCAGGCAGGTCGAACGGAATCCGGTTGGTCTCGGCGTATGCGGCCATCAGGTAGCAGAAGAATCCGACAAACTGAGGGAAAATATTCCAGTGGGGAATGAATCCCCAGAAATGTCCGCCCTGTGCGGCCACAATGTCGTTCAAGCTGAAGCTGCCGGCCATGATCAGCACGCCCACCAGCGAGAGGCCGAGCGAAATCTCATAGCTAACCATCTGCGCGCTGGCGCGCAGGCCACCCAGCAACGAATACTTGTTGTTTGACGACCAGCCGGCCAGGGCCACACCATAGACACCGATCGAAGTCACGCCCAAAATGAGCAGCAGACCGATATTGACGTCCGTGGTGATTTGCAGAGGAATGGTGTAGCCGTCGATGACGACCGGATTTCCGAAGGGGATCACAGCGATCGAAGTAAGCGCAAAAATCACCGCAATCATAGGTGCCGCAATGTACAACGGCTTATAAACGTGCGGCGGAGTCAAGTCCTCTTTGAACAGAAACTTTGCCCCGTCGGCGAGCGGCTGCAGCAGGCCGAACGGGCCGACCCGCGTGGGTCCCCAGCGATTCTGCATGTGGCCGACAACTTTGCGCTCAAGCCACACCGTGTAGGCAACTGCGGTGAGCAACACGCCAAGCGCGATTGCGGACTTGATCACCGACGCCAGGATGTAGATCCCGATTGGCAACGCGCCGCTTCCTCTCTTTTTCCGAACTGTTTTGCTGACCTTCGAACCGCGCTACTGAGTAGATCTACAACGGAATTCAGTCGGCCGCGACCTCCGCCGGCTTCACTTCGTGACTTTCCAGCACCGACTTCAATGCGCGCGAGTAACGTCCCAAGGTGCCCGACGTAAACAGAGTATCGTTCGCCGGCGCAATGATCTCCGGCTTCTGCGCCGCGCCGGCGCCGCTCTTGGCTAGCGATGTATGCTCGCTGTTGCCGGCCAGCAGATTGCTACGGGAGACATCGTATCCGGGAACCAGCCGTTGGATCTCGTCGAAAATCGCCATCGGATCGAGCGGGCTCAGCTTCGGCTCCAGACCTTGCATCTCGAGCCAAACCGAATGGCGGTCCACTTCGCCTGACTGCGCTCCGCGCGACATCCCCATGTCGGCGCGGACTCCGCCGCCAAAAGGCACGAGTTTGTGAACGTCGAAGCCCATCGCATCGGCGACGCGGACCATCATTTCGAAATCGGACTTGGTGCCGGAAATTTCCCCGGCTTTCTTGACTGATTGCACATCCCCACAAGTATTTGTGAAAGTGCCCGCCTTCTCGTAGGCATTGGCTGCCGGCAGGACGACATCAGCCATGACGGCGGTTTCGGTCAAAAACATGTCCTGCACCACGACGAAACTCTTCGAGAAGGCGAAGGGATCAATATTTAATCGGCAGACTGGATTCGATCCGACGACGTAGAGTGCTTTGAGCTGGCCGCTTTTGGCCGCATCAATCATGCCGAGAAGGTCGAGTCCGGGCGTCTGCGGAATGGCGGCCCATTCGGTGTGGAACTCGCTGTTCCCTTCGATGCCGTGATAGCCGGGCAGCAGGTTGGGATAAAGCCCCATATCGGCGGTTCCGCGGGAGTTCGCATAATCGGCCAGGCAGATGAACTTTGCGCCGGAAATCGACGAGCCGAATGAAACCAGGCTGGCGATGTCATTGCCGCGGATCTCGGAGCCGAAAATGATGACCAGATTTTGTTCCGCGCGCAGCTTGTCACGAAGCCCTGTCCATCCTTCTTTATTGGTGCCGCCGCTCGAGAGTGCATCGACCACCGCATCGTTGCCTGCGAGAAACGCTGCCAGCTTGCCTTCTGAACCAGCCGGAATCTGCGTGAAACTCGTTGCCTGTCTGCGAAGCTTGATCGGCGCCGAGTTAATCACGTACAACTTGGCCCGATGCAGGCGGACATGGTTCCGAATCTGCCAGGCCAGCAAGGGATGCTGCTCCGTAGGGTCGTTGCCGATCAGCAGAATGGCAGGCGCGGTGAACACGTCAGCCATGCTGGCAGTCGCATCCGGCTTGCCACGAAGCGCGGCCGCGAAAGCGGGGAAGTCCGCCGTCCGATGATGATCGACGTTGTTCGTCTTGAGCACCGTGCGCGCGAACTTCGAGAGCAGGTACGCTTCTTCGTTGGTGGTGCGATTCGAGCCGATGACGCCGATGGCCGATCCACCTTCTTTGTCGCGAACTTCCGCGAATTTCCTGCCGACCAGTTCGAACGCCTCTTCCCAGGTCGAAGGCGTCAGCTTGCCGTTCTTGCGGATGAGCGGTTGCTTCAAGCGTTCTTCATGATTGGCGAAGTCGAAAGCGTAGCGTCCCTTGATACAAAGGAAGTCGCCGTTGGTGCCGCTCTTGTCGCGGTTGTCGCCGCGGACGATCTCCATGCCGGTGTCGGAGCGGCGCACACCCAGTGTGGTCTTGCAACCATCGCCACAGTGCGTGCAGATGGTGCCCACGTGCTTCATCTCCCACGGACGCGTCTTGTAGCGGTACGCGCCGGATGTCAGTGCGCCGACCGGGCAGATGTCGATGCACATGCCGCACTCTTCGCATTCCAGGTGATCTTCTTTATTCGGTGCGATCAGCGAACCCACGCCGCGGTTCTGCACCCCCAGAGCCCACACATCCATCCCTTCGCCGCAGATGCGCACGCACCGGTAGCACAGGATGCAGCGTGGCCGGTCGAAATAGACAATGGGAGACCACTGCTGCTCGTCCTTGTGGTTCTTGGCCTCCATGAATTTTGATTCGGCGGCGCCGTAGGAGAACGTCATGTCCTGCAGTTCGCATTCACCACCGGCATCGCAGACCGGGCAATCCAGAGGATGATTGCCGAGCAGCATCTCGAGCATGGACTTGCGCGCCTGCTTGACCTCATCGCTCTCTGTGGTGACCACCATGCCTTCGCTGATCACGGTCGTGCAGGCGGTTTGCAACTTGGGCACCTTCTCGATTTTCACCAGGCACATGCGGCAAGCGCCTTGTAGCGAAAGATTCGGGTAATAGCAAAAAGAAGGCACTTCAATGCCCACCGTTTTGCAGGCTTCAATGAGAAGCGTGCCCGCGGGAGCCGAGAACTTCTTGCCGTCGACTGTGAGATTTACGTCAGCCATGAAAATTTTGCGATTGTGCGATTGAGTCAATGAGCGATTGAAAAAGCTGATGCTGTGAGATTTTCAATCACTCAATGACTCAATGGCTAAATGAATCAATTCCCTAATGCGCCATCACCGGCACCCGCTCCACGCTGCCCTCTTTCTCGAACGGGCACGGCCTGCCTTCCAGATGATCCTCGAACTCTTTTCTGAACTTCTTCACAAACGCGATGGTCGGCATCGCGGCCGCGTCGCCCAGCGGGCAAAACGTCCGCCCCAGCATGTTTTCCGATAGATATTGCATGTTATCGATGTCTTTCTTCACTCCGCCGCTGTTATGGAAGCGGATCAGCGTCTTCTTCAGCCAGTCCGTGCCTTCGCGGCAGGGGATGCACCAGCCGCAGCTTTCGTGCTGGTAGAACTTCATGGTCCGTAGCGCAAATTTCACGATGCACTGCGCGTCGTCGACGATGACCACGCCACCCGACCCCAGCATGGATCCGGCTTTCTGCACCGAATCAAAATCCATGGCCACGTCGATTTCGTCGGCGGTGAGGCACGGGCACGAAGATCCTCCCGGCACGACGGCTTTCAGTTCGCGTCCGTTCGGAATCCCACCGCCCACGTCGTAAATCATCTTCCTCAAGTTGTAGCCCATGGGCAGTTCGTAGACGCCAGGTTTGGCGATGTTGCCGCTCAGGCAGAACAGGCGCGTGCCGCCATTTTTCGGCGTGCCCAGTTTTGCGTACCATTCGGCCCCGCCCAGAATAATGTGAGGAACATTGGCCAGCGTCTCCGCATTATTAATGACCGTAGGCCCGCCCCACAGGCCAACCACGGCCGGGAAGGGAGGCCGGATGCGGGGAATCCCGCGCTTGCCCTCCAGCGACTCCATCAGCGCCGATTCTTCGCCCACTTCGTAGGCTCCGGCGCCGCCGTGCCAGTAGACGTCGAAGTCGCGTCCGCTGCCGAAGATGTTCCTGCCGAGAAATCCTCTGGCGTACGCGTCGCGGATCGCCTTCTGCATGATGTTCGAAAGATAGCGATACTCGCCGCGAATGTAGATGTAGCCGCTCTTGGAGCCCACGGCCAGCCCCGCGATCATGACTCCCTCAATCACCGAGTGCGGATCGTGCTCGAAAATCAGGCGGTCTTTGCAGGTGCCAGGCTCGCTCTCGTCGCCGTTGCACAGCACATATTTCGGCTTGGCCGACTGCTTGGGCACAAACGACCATTTCATCCCGGTAGAGAATCCGGCGCCGCCGCGGCCGCGCAGGCCGGAGTTCTTGACCTCATTAATAATGGCGTCCGGCTCCATGGCGAGCGTCTTCTGCACGGCCTTGTAGCCGTCAAGCGCGAGGTAGCGCTCAATATCAGTCGCACCCATGCCAAAGCGCCGGGAGACGACCTTTACCTCGTCGGGATGGGAGACCAAGTCAGCCATGGATATCGAGCGATTGAGTAATTGCGAAATTGAAAGCCGACCTCGGCCGGCTAGGATTTTCAATTCCTCAATTACCAAATTTCCCAATTACTCAATTTTCCTACTGCCTTCCTTTGTTCCGATACTCATCGAGCACCCGGTCCATCTTTTCCGCTGTCAGGTTCTCGTGAAAATCGTAATTGACTTGCGCGGCCGGAGCCCAGCTGCAGGCGCCGATGCACTCCACTTCTTCCAGTGTGAATAAGCCATCTGGCGTAGTCTGTTTGTTGCCGATGCCCAATTTCTTTGCGCAGTGATGCAGGATGTCCTCGCCGCCACGCACCATGCAACTGATGTTGGTGCAGACCTGCACGTTGAACTTGCCCCGCGGCTTGGTCGTCAGCATCGAGTAATAGCTGATCACGTTGCGCACTTCAAGTTCGGTCAGCTCCAAACGTCCAGCGATCTCAGCGATCACTTCATCGGACAAAAAGCCAACTTCGTCCTGCGCGTACAGCAGCGTAGGCACCAGCGCCGAGCGCTTCGTCGGATAATGCGGCACCATCTCGGCAAACCGTGCTTCGAATTCTTCAGAAAACTTCATTGAGAAATTGTAAAATCGGGCGATTGAGTAATTGTGTGATTGAGTAATTGTGTAATTGAAAATCCAGAGTCCTCCGAGGTTTCAATTACTCAATTACCAAATTACCCAATTTTTCAATCCACTCAATTTCACCGGTCGATCTCTCCCAGCACAATATCGATGCTTCCAATGGCCGCGACCACATCTGCAATCAGCTTTCCTTCGCACATCTTGGACAGCGTTTGCAGGTTGGCGAAGCAGGCCGCGCGCATGTGGACTCGGTACGGTTTCGCCGTGCCGTCGCTGACGATGTAGTAGCCCATTTCGCCGCGCGGAGATTCGACCGCCTGATAGACCTCTCCCGCCGGCACCGCAAAGCCTTCGGTAATGATCTTGAAGTGATAGATGAGCGACTCCATCTGAGTCTTCATCTTTTCGCGCTCGGGGAGCACCACGCCGGGAGCGTCAGCCTTGATCGGGCCCTCGGGCATGCCGTCGAGCGCCTGGCGCACGATGCCAATCGACTCGCGCAGTTCCTGCACCCGGCACATGTAGCGGGCGAACACATCGCCTTCCTGCGAAACCGGCACCTTGAACTGAAACTTCTCGTAGCTCGAATACGGCATATCGCGCCGCAGGTCGATATCGACTCCGCTGGCGCGCAACGTCGGGCCTGTCGCGCCGAGGGCGATCGCATCCTCGGCCGACAACCGCGCGACTCTTTTCGTCCGCATCCCCCAGATCGGATTGCCGGTCAACAGATTTTCGTACTCGTCCACCTTCTCGGGGAAATATCCGGCGAAATCGCGCACCCGGTCGAAGAATCCCAAGGGCGGCTCCAGCGCGATGCCTCCCACGCGGAAGTACGAGGTCATCATGCGCTGCCCGCTGACCATCTCGAACATCTTCAAGACTTCTTCGCGTTCACGGAAGCAATACAAGAAGACCGTGAGAGCGCCAATGTCCATGGCGTGCGTGCCCAGCCAGACCAGGTGCGAGTTGATGCGCGTCAGTTCGTTCAACAGCACGCGCAGCCACTGCGCTTTCGGCGGAATCTCCAGCCCAAGCAGTTTTTCGACCGCCAGCACGTAGCACAGATTGTTGGTTAAGGGGCAGAGATAATCGATGCGATCGGTCAGCGGCACGACCTGCTGGTAGAACTTGGCCTCGCAGGTCTTTTCGATTCCCGTGTGCAGGTAACCAATGTCCGGCATCAGGCGCACGACGTTCTCCCCGTCAATCTCCAGCAGAACGCGCAGCACCCCGTGGGTTGACGGGTGTTGCGGGCCCATGTTCAGGATCATGGTGCGATCCTGCGCGGGCTCCAGCACTGGCGTGGGGGTTAAATGTGCCATCGTCGGTTAGCGATAGCCCTCCACCGGGTAATCTTTGCGGAGAGGATGGCCTTCCCAGTCTTCCGGCATCAGGATGCGGCGTAAATAAGGATGCCCTTGGAAGCGGACGCCGAACAGATCGAACACCTCGCGCTCGAAAAAATTGGCTCCCGCCCAGACCGAAGTGATGGAATCCACGGCGGGGCTGGAACTATTCAAGCGAACCTTTAACCTTACCCGCTCTTTATTAGGAATCGAAAGCAGATGGTAGATCACTTCAAAGCGTGGCTCAGAGGGATACCAATCCACGCAGGTGATGTCGGAAAGAAAATTAAAAGGGCAGGCCGCATCGTCTTTCAGTAATGCGCAGGCTTCCCGGATCGCCGACCGATCCACAAGAATCGTCATCTCATCGCGATCGAACTTCACGCCTTCGATCGCTGGCGGATTCCACGCCACCAACCGGGCAATGGCGGGATGATGCTTCAACTGTTCCAGATCGGTGATGGGGGGAGCCAGCGGCATTACGGTCGTTCGCCTCCGCTCCAGGGCTCCCCGCTGGCGGTTTCGCCCCAATCCAACACGCCCTTTTTCCACACATAATAGAAGCCAACCAGGAAGATTCCGATATACACCAGCATTTCCCACAGTCCGAAATGCTTCAGGTCACGAAGGATGATGGCCCAAGGATAGATGAAAACCGCTTCCACATCGAACAGAATGAATAACATCGCGACCAGGTAGAACTTGACTGAAAAACGCTGCCGGGAGTCGCCCACCGGGGTCATGCCGCATTCATAGGGGGAAAGTTTGGCGCGAGTGGGTTTACGCTCGCCGATGAAGTAAGAAAGCAAGACAATTGCGGTCGCAATTCCACCTGCCATCACCATATGGATAAGAAACGGGAGGTAGCGAGCGAAGTAATTGTCTGGCATAGGACGAGGTATATATAATTCGCGCCAAGCGAATACCTAAACATTCTAGGTTATGGGCTTGCACTCAAGAGTGTCAAGCCAAGCGAGCAAACAAATTGAATGATTGTGCGATCTAGTGATTGAGAGATTGAAAAGCACGCTGCGAGTGCGGTCGCATCCTGTGAGACAAGGCTTTTCAATCACTCAATCACAGAATCACCCAATCTCCAAATTTCTATGATTTTCGGCTTCAATACCGATGTGAAGCATGTGGACACGATTTACCACGTGCAGAGCGAGGCGCGGGAAGGAGACCTCCTGCTGCAAACGCAGGTCTTCGTGCGCGGCCGCTGCATCGGCAAACGAGCCACTTCGTACGCCGCTAAGGCCGCCGAGGCGCAATTCGGTGACGCCCAGAAAGAGCAGCAGCTTCGCGAGCAGCATCGCCTGGTGCTGGATGCCATCCGGGAAGGGAAGCTGGATAGCGTTCTCGACCGGCCAGAGGCCGAACTGGCGGCGGTCAAAGAACTTGACGTGCAATGGCTGAATTCCGATTCGGTTCACGCCGACCGCAACCTGACCATGAGATTGCGGGTTACGGAAGGTGGGACCGCGGCTGGCGGGGCACGCCTGATTTTCCGCTTTTCCCGTCCCGGTGCGGCGCCCTTCTATACCCAAGCTGTGGCCGATGTCGGCGGGGCAGCCGAGATCAAGATCGAAGTTGAAGAAGCGGCCCTGCCCGACTCTTCGCTGCTGGTGCAGGCTAACTTTGAAGGCCGCACCGCAACTCGCAAATTCATGCTGCGCAAAGCCGAGTAGAGTCCTCGCGATAACGGACGAAATGCCTCCCTCCGGCTACAATCTTCTGGTGGCCCGCGCGCCCGATTCTCAGATGAAACTTCAGATCAATGGGGAAGAGAGGTGGTTCGATTCCTCAACTCCGTTCACACTCGCCGCCCTGGTCGACAGCCTTGGCATGAAGGCCGATCGCGTTGCCGTGGAGTTAAACCGCGACATTGTGCCGCGCGAGCGCTGGGCCCAGACCTCACTCAATGACGGCGACCAGTTGGAGGTCGTCCATTTCGTGGGCGGCGGCCTTTAGCCGCCCGCCTGCAGGAACTCCCTTAGTCACCCCTTTCCGCATTTTCTCTGCTTGATCCACAGCTTCTCACGCCTAAAATGACTGAAACATTTTGCACTTTCATTGTTTCAAACATTGTTGAGGGCAGATGCAGGATCGCTTCACATCGAAAGAAGTCATCTCGTTGATCGGCATCTCGGCGCGCCAGTTGCAGTGGTGGGACGAGCGCGGAGTGGTCAAACCGGCGCGGGAAGGGCATCGCCGCCTGTACTCGATTCAGCATCTAACCGAAGTGGCTGTCATTTGCGAGCTGCGGCGCAAGGGGTTTTCGCTGCAGGGAGTGCGCAAGGTGATGCGCTTTCTGGACCGCGAATTCGGGAAGGGATTGGCGGAGATCATGGACAGCCAATCGGAATTTCATCTGCTGACCGACGGCACCCACCTTTATCTGGAAACCTCGGCGAAGCAGATCGTCGACATTCTCAGGAATTCCGCTCAGCCGATCTTGGGTGTCTGTTTGAGCGATGCAGTGCGGCAGGTGCGAGCGGGGGTCATCTCCGGGAAGTCGAATACTTCGGTAACTTCGCGAGATTACCGACGCCGTGCTAGAAAAGTTTCGTAGGGAAATTGGGTTCGCAGCCAGAAACGGACTCACGGAGGAACACATGGTCGGTGAACTGGACGTCCTGAACGAGTGGATTCCGGAACAGATGCAGCCTGGTACCGTCTTTGTGCTCGAAAACGCCGGCAAGATCGGCGAGAAAGAAGATCCCTACTGGGCCGTGCTGTCGTGCCCATCCTGCGGCATGCTGGGCCTGATCACCCGCAAACAAATCAATGGCCTGCTGCCCGTTATCTGCGGCTCCGAGCACTGCTCAGCGCAGTTCTTCATCCGCGATGCCGAAGTGGTGGTGCGCAAACCGTTCTAGTTTCGGTTTCCTCTGCGTCCTCTGCGGTTAAAAGCTTTTCACCGCCGAGTTCGCCGAGAGCGCAAGGAAAAGCCTCACTGTTCTTCGCTCACCAGCTTCGAAAATACCGCCAGGTCGATATTCCCGCCGCTGACCACGCACACAATCTTCCCCGATCCGCATTTGCCGCTGAGTCCTGCCGCCACGGCACACGCGCCCGCACCTTCGGCAATAACGTGATTGCGCAGGGCAACGATTTTCATTGCCTGCCGGATCTCCTCCAACGTTACGACGATTGACCCGGCCAGCAGATGATGCGCAATGTCCCACATGCGGGGAAACACAGACTTGCCCCCGCAGCCGTCGACAAAGCTCGCCTTCCAGTTGGGAAAATACTGCGCCGATCCAACCTCCAGCGAATACGCGAGCGGCGCGGCTGTTTCGGGCTCGGCCGCGAACACCTTCGCCTTGCTTCCCTTTTCTTTCAGCGCCGCCGCAATGCCGCACGACAGGCCCCCGCCCCCAAAGCCAGCGACCACGGCATCGACATCGGGCAAATCTTCCAAAATTTCAAGGCCGGCTGACGCGTTGCCGGCGATGAACGCGTCGTCTTCAAACGGATGCACAAACGTTCCCGTCATCGCCGGATGCGCGCGCGCTTCCAGCGCCTTCCAGCACTGATCGTAAGTGGCCTGCACGATTTCGCCGCCGAGGCGGCGGACGGCGTCGAGCTTGGCCATGGGCGCGGTATCCATGACCAGCACTTTGCAGGGCACGCCGGCTTTCTTGGCCGCAAGCGCAACTCCCTGCGCGGCATTGCCGGCGCTGACGGTCCAGACGCCGCGCTGTCGCTGCTCCTCTGGCAAGAGTCGCACGGCATTGTAAGCACCGCGAATCTTGAACGACCCGATGGGCTGCAGGCATTCGAGCTTAAGATAGATTTCCGCGGGCGCATCGTAATTCAGCCGCACCAAAGGCGTCCGGATCGCCGCCTCATAGACCTGCTTGCGGGCGTCCGCGATCATGCCGGGAGGAATGTTGCGATGTTTGTTTTCGACCGATGCGATGTGAGTCGTCATAAGAAGTCTGGAGAGCTTTGTCGGTTTGAAAGGGCGCGGCTTCAAGCCGCGAAAACTACCTCCGAAAAAAAAGATCGGCCTTTAGCTCCTGATGTCGACCGGCCCTCGGCGGCTGAACCTGTTCCTTCTTATCCCCCATCGCGACACGGCTGGAAGCCGTGCCCTTTCAAATCGAAACGCTATGTTCCGACAATTCGCTTCACGCTTTTCTTTGGATCTCGCTCAACTCCACCGGCACCTGTTCGACGATCTCAATCCCAAATCCTTCGAGCGCGGCGACTTTTTTCGGCCGGTTCGTCAGCAGGCGAATCCGGCGAAGATTCAGATCCGACAAAATCTGCGCCCCGATGCCGATTTCGCGTTGCACATGTTTTTCGCTGTCGTACAAAGAAGGCAACGTTCGGCCACCATGGAAGCTGAGCGCCGTGCGCTCACCGGCTCTTTCCACCGAGAATCCCTGCGAAGTCTGGTGCAGATAGATCAGCGCCCCGATGCCCTCCTCGGCAATGCGACGCAGCGAACCTTGCAGCGTGGCGTGGCATTCGCAGCCGGTCGCGCCGAAGACGTCGCCCATCAGACAGTGGGCGTGCATGCGCACCAGAACCGCGCCTTGCGCGTGCTCGATGTCGCCGCGAATCAGCGCCACGTGCGACTCCCCTCCATCCACCTCGCTGGAATAAGCCATCAGCCGGAACTCGCCAAAGCGCGTTTCGATCATCGCTTCGCCCACGCGGTTCACATAGCGCTCGTGCGCCATGCGGTAGCGGATCAACTCGGCGACGGTCAGCATCTTTAGCTTGTGCTCATGGCAGAATCCGGTCAGGTCCGGCACGCGCGCCATGCTGCCATCGTCCTTCATGATTTCGCAGATGATCCCTGCCGGGACCATCCCCGCCAGCCGCGCCAAATCGACAGAAGCCTCGGTCTGTCCCGCCCGTACCAGCACTCCTCCCTTGCGAGCGCGAAGAGGGAAGACATGGCCGGGACGCGCCAGATCAGAAGGCTTGGTCGCGGGATCAATGGCCACCTGAATCGTGCGGGCGCGGTCGTAAGCAGAAATGCCGGTCGTCACGCCCTGGCGTGCATCAATGGCTTCGCAGAAGGCAGTGCCATATTGCGAGGTATTCTCCGCCGTCATGGGACCGATGTTCAGGTGCTCGAGCCGCTCCTCCGTCATGGCGAGGCAGACGAGCCCACGGCCATATTTGGCCATGAAATTGATCGCTTCGGGCGTGACTTTCTCAGCAGCGAGCGTCAAGTCGCCCTCGTTCTCGCGGTCTTCATCGTCGACCACCACGATCATCCGTCCGGCGCGGATCTCCTCAATCGCGTCGGGAACGTCGGTGAATGGCGGCTGGCGGCTCATATGGCTGGTCATTCTATCAGTACCTCCCATGACTTCGACAGGCAGGCGCGGTAATTGCTCACGCCCCCATTAGGATCGCTTCTCAGCCCGCTAATTCCTGCTCTGCTCCATGAAATAATGCTCGCATGGCGCGCAAAACCCATCGGATCAGCAGCACGATGATTGCGACTAATATCGCCGCCATCATGCCTGCGGCGTAGGGATGCCGCGTTGCCAGCCAAGTCAGCCCAATGGCGAGAACATCCTCGCTCACGCTCAGCGTGATATTCGACAGCGGTTCAGGGGAAGGCGTGACTGCCGCTCGCGCGGCAGTCTTGCCGCCGAGAGCGATCAGAGCCACTGCGGCACCCAGCAGCGCAGCCAGCAACTGGTGCTCCGGAGTCAGTTGGCTGGTGGCGCGATAGGCCAGCAAACCTGCAACCGGAACGCGAATAAACGTGTGCAACGCGTTCCAGATCAGGTCGAAAGCCGGAATTTTATCGGCGAAGAATTCAATCACAAACAATGCCGTACTGGCGGCAATGATCGGCCAACTTTCGAGCAGTTGCAGCCCGGGAGGAAGTGGGATATGACCGAAACGGGCCAGCAAGCCCAGAACTGCTACGGTCGCATAGAGGTTCAATCCGGCGGCAAAACCAATCGCTGCCAGCAGCGCGAATAACTCACTGGGCGGGATGTGCGGAATATCGGGCATTACCGTCGCAAATCGCAACCCGAACTCAAATTACCGGGCCAAATCCCCTGCAAAAGATAAAGGGTCGCTCGACGAGCGACCCTCAAACGCCTGGTACGCCTACTATTTACAGCGTGGACTCAATCTCGAAGCCCCACGCTTCGAGCAACGGCTCGGGAATGTACTTCGAATTCTTATTGCGCCGCGCCCACTCTCGCAGGCGAGTCGAACGCAGGTATTGATCGGGGGAGAGCTTATACTCGCGCACAACCTGCTCGAATTCGGTGATGGTTGGGGTGATCGGCCCGATCGGCTCGGGCTTGCCCCAGTTTGGATTTCCGCGTCGCTTAGCCATGAATAAAATGCCTTTCCGTTCAGGGGATAAAACTGCCACATCCGCTAACCATAAGATTCTCCAGCTCCTCATCGGGATTCAACGATCGATGCGCGCGGTTATGGGTAAACGAAAGACTGCGGTTTACCCACAGGTGCATTCCAGAGCTAATCGGAGACTCAATATCCTACAGTCAATTTAACTTGAAAGTCAATGGGAAATTCCCCCGGGAAGAAACCGACTTTCGTGCTAACTGGCCACAGACAAAGGACTTTTCCGACAAGTGCTGGAAACCGCAGCCTCCTTCCCGGTTAGAGAACGGGAAATCCTGCTGGGGTTGCGGAGTTTCTTAGATTTTCCAGGGAAATTGCCCATTACGGGGGTAATCGGATTGGGCGCAGAGAAGTTGCTCAGTGTCGTCCATCAGACATACAGTGCAGACAGGAATCAGCGCCTCCGCGCAAAGCATGCGCTGTTCACGAGTATCCGGTCCATGAGCCTGAAAGCACTGGTGTTGTGTTCCGACGAAAAGATCGTGCGCGTGCTGCGGCGCGTCCTAGGCGATCTGGATATCGAGATGGAGTTGTGCACCGGGGCGGATTCCGCACTGCGTCGGCTCACCCGGCAGCGTTTTGAGGCGATTATCGTCGATGTGATCGATGATGGGGCTACGGAGGTATTGCGTAGCGCCCGCAGCGCCCCCTGTAACCGACAGGCGGTTGCGGTGGCCATAGTGGATGCGATTATTGGCCTGAAAGCCGTCTTCGACATCGGAGCCCACTTTGTGCTGTATAAGCCGGTTTCCAGCGAACGGGCCAAGGCGAGCTTCCGGGCCGCCCGCGCGCTGATGAAGAGCGAACGCCGCCGCAATGCTCGCGTGGCCGTCCAGATTCCGGTCGTGGTGCGAAGTCTCAGCATTGGCGGCAACATGAAAGTAAATACCATCGACTTGAGCGAAGGCGGAATGGCCCTCAGTATGCGTGGCGGGAAACGTCCTACCAACCCTCTGCAGATCAGCTTTACGCTGCCCGGAACGAACCAACCCCTCGAAATTCCCGCCGAATTTGCCTGGGAAGCGTCCACTCAGCAAGCCGGCCTGCGTTTTGTGCAGCCTTCTCCCAAGGTCACGCACCAATTGCGGGAATGGCTCAAAAAGAACTCACCCGAAGTCGAGCAGGACGACCCGCCGATTCGTTGCCAGCTTACCGATTTGACGCTGGGCGGATGTTATCTCGAGATTTCGTCGCCGTTTCCGGTGGGCACTCGCGTGACGTTATCGATGCGCGCCGCCGGGATAGAAGTTCGCGCGCTGGGAATGGTCCGCGTGATGCATGTGGACAAAGGCATGGGCGTGGAGTTCACACAAGGCACCCCCGAGCACCGCGTCGCCGTCGAAAACTTTCTGGGTGTATTGAACCAGAACCGTAGCCTGTCGCCGGAGTTGCTGGTCCAGCCGGAAGGTTTGGAAACGGCGCCGCTTCCGGCGCAGCCCAGTGCGTCAGACTGCGCGGATCCGTTGTTGCTGCTATTTCATGGAGAGCCGCTCGCGGCCGAAGAATTCCATCAAGCATTACAAAAGCAGCGCACGATCCCACCCAGCACCAACAGCGCGGCCGCCGGCGCGGGGGCCTAGCCGCCTCAGCCGCATCTTCTATCATTCTCCTTATCCTTTTCGATTTGCTCTGCTGTCAATCCCTCGCCCGGCGTGCTGGCTAGGCTAGAATAATGGCGAGCCGGGATGGCGAAATTGGCAGACGCAGCGGACTTAAAATCCGCAGGGGCGAAAGCTCTGTGGGGGTTCGATTCCCCCTCCCGGCACCACAATCCCCCAATATTTATGCTGGTTTCAGCGCCTTGTGCCTTGCCACCTTCGCAACGCGCTTTCGAAGCGGCTTTCCCGAGGTGCCCAATTTTGTGCCCACCTGCTGCGCAGCAAACGCTCGGTTTATGGCATCGGCGTCGGGGTGGAAGTGGCGCTGCGTGATTGTGACGTTGCGCTAGTAACACCGGAGCGTTCTACCTCTGGTCGGCTGATCGACTACTTCCGACTCCACGCGCTCCGACATTTCTGTGAGGTCGCGCAACCATCGGAAGGCCGGCTGCGACGCCATGTCGCCCGGACTTCGCCAACGCCAGTTTCCGGTTGTGCTCCCCGGAATGTTCATGCGGCTCTCAGCGCCCAGATTCAGAAGATCCTGCAGCGGCGCGATGGTTAATGAGGCACGCGACGTCCACGCCAGGTCCACCAGCAACGGAGCGGCGTCCTCGCTCGCTCCCGGCGCACGCTTCAGGTAGGCCCAGAAGTTTTCTCGCTGGTACTCGGGCAATTGTTCGTACCATTCCCGGCTTGGAGGATTGTCGTGCGTGCCCGTATAAGCGACCGTGTTGCTGACGTAGTTGTTCGGCAGGTATGGATTATCGGAGTGGCCGTCGAAGGCGAACTGAAGAACGCGGGTTCCCGGCAGCTGGAATTGCTCGCGCAACGCGTGAACGTCGGGAGTGATAAATCCCAGATCCTCGGCGATGAAGGGTAGGCTGCCGAGTTCTTTTTGCACTGCTTGGAAAAAACCGGATCCAGGTCCTGGCACCCATTCCCCTGACTTAGCGGTTGGGGCGTCCGCCGGAATGTGCCACGCTGCCGCGAATCCCCGGAAATGATCCAGACGAATGACATCCACATGTGCGAGGAGGGCGCGCAGCCGATCGATCGACCAGCGAAAGCCCCTGGCCCGGAGCGCGGCCCAGTTGTACACCGGGTTACCCCACCGCTGGCCCTGCGCGCTGAAATAGTCGGGCGGAACGCCCGCGACGAAACGCGGGCGACGCCCTTCGTCGAGCAGAAACAATTCCGAGTTTGCCCAGACATCGCTGGAATCCGGCGAAACAAAAAATGGCAGATCTCCGATCAGTTTCACCCCTTTGCCATGTGCATAGTCCTTGAGTTGATCGGTCTGGCGGAAGAGAAGGAATTGGGCAAAACGGACCTGGTCGACTTGATCTGCCAATTCTCGTCGGGCCGCATTCAGACTGTCGCTGCGTCGCTGCACGAACTCTTCCGGCCAGTTGAGATAGTACTCCCCCTGAAATCTGGCTTTCAGCGCCTCAAATAGCGCGTAGTTGTCCAGCCAGTGTTCCTGTTGCTGGCAGAACTCGTCATAGGCCGGCCGCAAATGTTTGCACGCCCCCGCCGTGAAATTCGTCCATGCCGTCTCGAGCAGACGATTCTTGAACGGGATCACCGCGTCGTAGTCGACCGCATTGGAAGCGAACTCAGCTTGACACTCTGCCGGTTTTAACAGCCCGTCGGAAACCAGAGAATCGGGACTGATCAGCGTAGGGTTCACCGCAAACGAGGACATCGACTGGTAAGGAGAATTTCCGTAGCCGGTCGGACCCAGCGGCAGCACCTGCCACCATCGCTGGCCCGCACGCTGCAGGCGATCGATCCACGAAAACGCCGCCGACCCCAGATCGCCGACGCCGCATGGCGACGGCAACGATGTGACATGCAACAGTATCCCCGAAGCGCGGTATCCGGCCGGAAATGGTGGAACACTCACAGGCCTCCCGTCGCCGGTCATAGCTCAGCTCCGGAACCCAAGGCATGGTTCACGATCTTCTTAACTCCGCGCATCGGGTAAATTCGCGAAGGCCTCATGTTGCGGACATGATTCAGGCCGCTTCCTGGTTTTTGACTGCCCGCGTAAGCACTTCATTGATCTCCGCCTGCAGGTAACATCCGTGCCCCAGAAAAGGCAGAAGAAGCTGCGGGAGGTTTTCTTCCCCTACAAGATTGCGGGCCAGTTCGTAGCCAGGAATTTGCACTCGTTTTGCTAGCTCAATCACTTCTATCGTGGGCAGTTCTCCCGCCGCTAGCAGCGATAACAACAGAATCAAACCGTCGGGTCCCACGAAGCGCTCCAGACTCAAGCCTTCCACCACACTCCGCCGGTTTCGGAACACCGTGCGCGCATCATACCGGCAGGATTCGCGATGCACCAAACGCAGCCCATTCACCATCGTCGCACCGCTATCGTCCTCCGAAGCCAGCCACTCCACCCACCCGTCGCTGACGCTGGTGATGAGCCCAGCACAGCCGTCGCAATGCCAACCCGCGTTGTCAGGCCAACTGAGATGGATTTTCCTCTTCATTTTCCAATTCCTCGCCTGGATCATAGCTGTGCCGCAACTCTTGGTGATGTTTAAGAGTCAAGTCCTCGCGGCACGAATGTCGCCTTCGCCGGATCGTATTCGCCTTGGCCCACGCAACAGTTTTGGAGCTGTGCCGCACTTTTGCGATTAAGCCAGAACAAGCGGATCGAATCTATTGGACGATGGTATTGCTCGAAAGCTTCGTATCAGGCGATCGGATTTGGAGTGGTTGAGGAATCCGATACCAAGGTATCGCTCGATACCATCGTCCAATAGATTCATTTCCGCGCTTCTGGCCTAATGCAAGCAACATGGAAATGCAATGTCACAAGCAGCGCATCGATAATGGAGGTGAAGCATGTCAACTTTCGAACCAACCTGGGAGCCATTTGAGGAACGCACATACGACTCAACACGAAGCGACCTCCCCGAGACCGTGTTTGCCTTTCCCAGGCAGCGCAAAGAACCCATGACCGACGCAGAACACGTGCGCAACGCGGTTGCGCGATTCGATCAGGTGCTGGACGTCTCAGATGAGGATCGAGCTTTAGCGTTTGCCAACATTCAAAAGGCCGCGAAGTATTACGGCGTCAACCTTTCCGAGAGCAACTGGCAGGAGCTCGGCAACCACCCCAATCGGCATCGGTTCGAGGCCGCAGCCGAGGCCGCAAAAACCAGAAAGCGGCACAGTGAGCAACGGCTTAGGCGAACGTCGTGAGGCAAGGGGAACGCGGGCATTGGTTGGCCTCGAATTCTGGAGCAGGATGCACCGCCCTGCTCCAGCTTTACTTCACCGCCAAAAGGACGCGTCCTTCCGAAAAATAAAAGGCCCCTCCAACAGCACCGGCGCTCCCCTGCCAGTGAGCCTCGATTCTTGTGACGCCGCTGAAAAGCCGCGGCCAGTCAAGCAGTGTTCTATCGTTCGCGCCAATGGGCTTGAGCCTAGCCGACTATCAACCACGCCTGATTGTCTACCCAATGCGGGTATAGCTCATGAACAGCTCTTCTGGTCGGACGTCGTGGTTTTCTGCACCCGATCGAACGGGCCCAGCCTTAACCGTAGGTGAGGTCGGTGCTCTGTCCGACTTCGATGATATAGCCGTCAGGATCGCGGATATAGCAGCGTATTTCGCCGTACTTGGGGATCGGCTCGGTGATGAACTCGGCTCCTCGACTTTTCCATAATTTGTAGCAGGCTTGAATATCGGCAACGCGGAAATTCATAAAGCTGTTGATGTGATTCGGGTCGGGGACGCTGAGCGATACGGTCGGCTTATCCGGGGTCGGACCGCCTCCAACGTTCAGAATCATCCAGATATTCGCAAGCTGAAGGTACCCTGGCGCGTTGCCGTCACCCAGGCTCAGAATGCGAGCGCCGAAGACCTTCTCGTAGTAGCGAGCCGACCGCTCGATGTCGGCGACGGTGAGAAAGTGCGCGATGCTGATCCCCTCCCTCGGGGGCATCTCGTAGCTCTTCTGTCCGACTTGTACGCTGCTTGCTGACGACTTCAATTCCGATGCTGTGCTCACAGATTCCTCCCATAACCGCGGTTTGATTAAGCCAGAAGTGCGACGACGAATCTATTGGACGAACGTATCGATCCATACCAACGTATGGGGTATCGGTTCGGGCATGACGTCGAGCGGATTTTGCCTGACATCCTACGATCCACGGTTTAGCTGCCTCCGAGACCTCGCGTCCAGCGCGCGGTTCCATCGACGGGCGCGGCGTAATCAGGTCCCGTGCTCGCAATCGGGAAGCAACACTAAAGTACAATGGACGCCGCTCCGGCAATGCCGCATCCTCTGATCATGGAATCCCCGAGTCAGAGGGCCGACGACAAGCGTCTGCTTCTTTCCGTGGTGGTTGATGATGATGAGTCGGTGCGTGAGTCGCTGCCTGACCTGCTTAGGGAATTCGGCTTTGCAGCTCGAGCTTTTTCGTCAGCCAAAGATTTTCTTTTATCGGGTTGTGTCGATGAGACCAGCTGCCTGATCCTCGACATTGTTATGCCGGTCATGAGTGGGCCGGAACTTCAGCAGGAGCTCAAGCGTCGTGGACAAGAGATCCCGACTATATTTATCACGGGCCAAAGAGATGAGATTGTTCGTGCGCGAGTGCTCAAGCAAGGAGCAGCGGGGTTTCTGCTCAAACCATTCAGTGACGCAGATCTGTTTGCGGCCATTAAAGCCGCCCTGCAAGGCAATTGAGAGTCCCGCCGATCGTTCCCTCCCCGGGTCATGCGGGCCGTACGGAGCGATCGCATCCGAAATGATCGAGACCCGCTAGTGCAGCAGCGATTCCCAGTTGGCTGGAACTTTCCCTGCCGGTCCAGGTGCTGGTTGATCCTCCGGATGCGAATGCGGGGGAAGCAACCGCGCACCTTTGATCATGCCCTGCGTTTCGTAATCGTAGAACCAATCCTCACCCGGCTCGAAGCTGGCAATGATCGGATGCCCAGTGGCCGCCGCATGCTTGGACGCATGCTGGCTGGGAGAACTGTCGCAGCAACCGATATGGCCACACTGCACACAGCGGCGCAGATGAAACCACCAACCTTTCGGTGACGCCAGGCACTCGACGCAGCCATTGCCGCTCGGCTTGGCAGCGGGGTTGATTCCGCGCCGGTCTTTTTTCATTTCCGATTTTCCCTCGTGTCCCGGGTTCGCAAAATAATGTCAAGCCACCAGCAAGATCTTCCCCACACCACCCTTCTCTGCCACTGCTTGAGCCTCGGCCGCTTCACGGAGTGGCAGTTTCAGGCTAATCGGGATTACGAGCTTGCCATCGCGCACCGCTTCGGCCATGAACTCGATCGTTTTCCTGTCGAATTTCGAGAATACGTGCACCACCTTTACCGATGGGTACTTCGCGGCGTTCTGCGGTGCCTCGACCACCGAGGCATAGACCCCTCCCGGCTTGACCTTGGCGATCAGCTTCTCGGCCGTTCTTCCGCCGACCGTATCCGCCACCGCATCGACTGGCGGAAGATTCACAATCGCGTCGTCGTCGTCGGTGGCGACGACCTGATCCGCGCCGACCGTCTTCGCGTCATCGATCTGCCTCTTCAAAACCCCCGCGATCACAGTCGCCCCGCGTGCCTTCGCCGTGAATACCGCCGAACGCCCGACATTTCCAGCAGCGCCTACGACAAGAACCGTCTGGCCCGCTTTGATGCCGGTAGCTGCAAGCAACTGGTTGCCCGTCGTCGTCACCAGCGGCAACGCCGCCGCTTGGATCAAATCGAGCCCCTTGGGAACTTTCGCCAGAACCGCGGATTTCACCACACAAAGTTCGGCGTAGGTATTGTCCGCCATAGCGAACACTCGGTCGCCGACAGAAAAACCTTCCACTCCCGGCCCAATCTTGGCCACAGTGCCCGCCATATCGACTCCTATAAGCCCCGGAAACTTGAGGGGGTAAAAATCTTTCGTTAATCCAGCACGTCGTTTGTAGTCGATCGGGTTCACGCTCGTGGCCGCGACCCGCACCAGCACCTCGCCCGTACCGGGAACCGGGTCAGGGTAGTCTTCGAACTTGAGTACTTCCGGACCGCCATATTGGTGGACAACAACTGCTTTCATCTTTCATCTCCTTAGCGGGGATTGTATTTCTTTTCTAACCGCGTCGAAATAAAGCCTCACACCGGGATATCCTTTGCGCGGGGCAGCGTCTGGAACAATCGCCATTAAGCCACCGGTGAGGGAATAGGGCAATTAGACGATGGTATCGCCCATACCTTCGTATCAGCTATGCGGGACGAAGTTTTCCTCCCTTTGATCGATTTTCAGGACTAGCTTCTGGATCGAGAAAAGCCATATGCCGCGGGCATGAAGATACTGCAGTCGACGCCAAGGTATCGGCGATACCATCGTCCAATTGTTCTCGCTCCACACTTCCGACCCCACGATGGGCGCTGTCGTTGACTGTGTAACTGATGACTGCTATCGTCAATTGGGAGTCGCTCCAATACGCCTACGCACGCCAATGTACCAGCACGGTGCCTATACCGGACGGTAATGGACGTAGGCGATGACGCTGAAAGCCACGACTGGAGTGGAGACTGCCCCCTCGTTCAACGGCAGGACAGCTGACTCTGGATCAGCATATCGGGGTTCGAATCCCTGGGGGGCAGCCAAATCAAAGCAATCGCTTATCTCCTGAATACACCCCCCTCGATAAGCACGACTTACCAGAATTTTCTTCTCTTAAGGGCGCATTCAGGAGACACTGAGGCATGCCTCAATGGGTTTGGCTGGTAGCGGTTCTGATCGGATGGCTGGTGCTGACGCAGTGGCTTCTGCCGAAGCTGGGAGTTCCCACTTGAAGGACTGCGGGCGCCGGGGCTCGGCGCACGAAAGCGGAACAGGAACACGCTCCGGAACCGAAGCTCAAGCCTTAATGGCGGAGCGAATCTTGGGCGTACCCGAAACGGCAGCTTTCAGGCCCGGATCTTTCTGAACCAGATCCAGGACAGTTCTTGTCATTTCCTCATCGATGTCGGGCGCTCTCCGAATCTCCACCGGATAGCGCACCAGCAGCTCCAGCCCGTCATTGGCAAATTGCAGACGCGCTTCCGGCCGCGGCGCGCGTACCTGAATGTCGATGCGGCGCTCGATGCTGGCGTGCTGGCGTTCGATCTCGTGCTGGTATTTGCCATAGACGGCGTTCACAGCGGCCACCAATTTTTGCTGCGCTTCCTTGTAATTTCCCTCCGGCGAAATCATGACCGCAACTTCGTGCCAGGAATATTCGGTTCCCGGAATCTGCTTGAAGAGCGGGGTCGAGGTCTGAAACAGAACGGAATTGGAGAACACGACGATTCTTCCGGTGGGGTAAAAATCAACTCCCGTGCCGGCCAGTTCTGCCAGGTACAAGCGGACCAGTCCGATATCCACGACATCGCCGATAACGCCGGCCACGCTGATGCGGTCGCCTACACGAATGCCGTAGCGCCCAATGATGAAAAAATAGGCGGCCACCGAGAGAATAAGAGCTTGCAGAGCGACCGCGATGCCGGCGGTAATGAATCCGGCGAAGGTAGCGAGCGAGCTGAATTCGCTGACGAATCCGAAGATGAAAACAAGAACCACGAGAAAACCAACCACCACTCGTCGGATCAAGAGGAACTGCCGGCGGCGGCGCGGTTCGGCGATGTAGCGGAAGGTGACGCGGCGCCACACTTCGGAGATGGCCAGAATGATGCCGAGAGCGAACAGAATTCCAAACACACGCAGCAGCACCGAGCGCAAAACGTACTTGGACTCGCGGGTGATGGAACCGCGCCAGGCTTCGAAGTTGGCCCTGGCATCGTTGAGCACGATGATTTCCTGGCTCAGGGGGAGCATAGCGGCCGAGAGCTCTTTAAAGCGCTCGGTGAGCTGCTGGAATTGTTTTTGTTGTGCCTCCAGTTGCTTGGCATCGCCCGAGGGCTGCTGACTGGCCATGGTTTGACTTTGCTGAATGGTCGCGCGCAAGGCGGTGCGCAGCGGCGTTCGCATGTGGTCGGCGATGTCGCGAGTGGAATCGGTTTCGCGAATGACCTGATCGATCTGGTGAACGGCGCGCATATAGTCGTAGACCGTCATGGCGTCGGCGATCAGGCCGCCGGAGTTGGCCAGCGTGGGCTTGGATGGAGTGGCCGGCGCATTGGGCTTGGCCGAGGTGGTGCCAGAGCCGAGAACCTCGGGGATGGTTTTGGCGAGCTGGTTGATGCTGCCTTCGAGACCGCCGACGCTTTCCCCGTTGGTCTCCAGGAACGACGCCATTTTCTGGATGGCGGCGAGCAGAGCCTTCTGCAACTCCAACTCGCCTTGTGCGGCATCGCGCTGGGAGATGAGCTCCTGCCTCTTGGTGCCGCGCGCTTTCGAAATCTGGCTGGTCAGATCGCTGATCTGCGAATTTAACTGATCGATGCGGTCTGAGGTTTTCGCCTGCAACTGCGCAAGATTCTGTTGCTGCGTGGTCTCGCCGGGCTGGTTGCTGGTTTCCGTCTTCTGCTGAGCGGAAATCAGCGCGCTTTCCGCTTTGGCGGACTGAAAGGCAAGCCGCACCACCTGTGCAGCCAGCGTCTGGGTGTTGTCCTGGTAGATGGCATCGGTCGCCAGGCCGACGGCTTGAATGCCGGTGGTGGACTGGCGATACCAGCCGATGATCTCATTCAAATGATGCAGCGCCTCGGCGCCGTCGAGCTGGAGTGGGGGCAAGTTGTTCGGGGATGGCTGAGAGTTTGGTGCAGATTCTGGCTTAGCCGCTGGGGCTGCAGCTTTCGCCGGCTCGGACTTCTTTGCAGTTTGCGCCAGAGAAAAAATGGAGGCCACCATGCTGAGCAGGAGAATTCTTCCCAAAGCTGGGGCGGTTCGGATGATCAACACCGTTGTTACGTTGAGAACGGTCTTAATGGCCTTCATTGATGTGATGGGGTTCGTTTTCGTTAGACGGTCTATTTTCAAGAACTGGTTGTTCTTCCTTTTGCAGCCGCCCGGGCTTTTCTCAGCCAGCTTAAATGATCTCGACAGTGGCGCGCGACTTCCATTCCGTTTACCATCTGGAATCCGAAGAAGGAGTCAGGCCGAGGTGGGCCTGATCTGACGCATACCATGCCGATCATCGCGAGCTTACGAGAAAAGCGAACTTTTTATGGGGCGGTGTTGCTTTTTTTGTGGCTTTCGGCCGCCGGCGCGTTCGCGAAAAATGGATTGCAGATCGTCGTGGTTCCGGTTGCCAACATGTATTCGCATCCGAGCGACAAGTCTGACGTGGTCTCGCAGGCCATCTACGGAAGCAATGTCACGCTGCTGGTAGCGCGCGGAGAATGGTCGCGGATACAAACCGCAGACCGCTACAAAGGATGGGTTCCCAGCCGGCAACTGCGGATCATTTTGACCGGCGATGGCTACGCGACCTCAGGGCCGACGGTGCAGGTGGAGAGCCTGTTCGCGAATATTTATGATTCGCCCGACATCACCAAGCACAAGCCGGTGATCACGGTGCCCTTCGAGACCAAGCTGGAGGTGGCGCCGTCAGACGCGGTGGATGCGAAGAAGCCGCAGAAACCAACGCCGGAGGGATGGCTGCAGGTGCGGCTGCCGGTGATGCGCACAGCATGGATTCAAACCGGCGATATCATCTCCGATCCGAAACCATTGTCGATCGCCGAATCCATCGAACTGGCGAAGAAGTTTTTGGGACTTCCTTATCTGTGGGGCGGGCGAACGAGTTTTGGATTTGACTGCTCGGGATTTACGCAAATGCTGGTGCGGGCGCGCGGCATCCTCATGCCTCGCGACGCCGACCAGCAGGCAGCGTGGAGCGGTGTGATGCCGGTTGATCGCAACGATCTGCAGCCGGGAGATCTGCTATTTTTCGGCTCCTCGCCGAAGAACATCACACACACCGGCATGTACATCGGCGATGGCCAGTTCATTCAGGACACGACCAACGGGCACCCCGTGGTACAGATCAGCCGCCTGGAAGACGATCCCTGGACGCGGTTGCTGGTGGCGTGCCGGCGCGTCAAATCGCAGCGGTAGCTGGACCGCGATTGGGTTACACTGACGCGGGAATCCGATGCCCTCATCGCTCGACCCGCTGCTCGCCGAACTCGAAGCTGCCAAAGATCAGTTCGGACGAGGCGCTGCGGGCCGAATCGAAAATGTCCTCCAACCCATTTCACGCTCTGAGTTCCGCGATGCGAAGCTGTTGATCCGCTTCCACGAAGCCTTGCTATTTCTGCGCGCCTTCCCACCATCGGCAGCGCTGGTTCCGAAGATCGAAAATCTGCTCGACAATTTTCACGAGCGGGTAGAAAAAATTCGCGCTCTGGGCGCGGATATGTCTGTCTTCGATGACTTCGATACTTCCGGAATCGCGGGCACGACCATGCAGGACACATTGAATTTTGAGGCGGCGCGCTGGCTGGCGCGCCGCATTCCGCGCAACGTAGAAATTGCCTGGGAGGACTACGACGAAGAACGCGCGTTGGGAACGACGTGGCCGCGATTCATTCCTCTGCTGCGGGAAGATTCCGATGTGGAGGCGAATATTCCATGGCGGCGCTGGTTGGATGCGGCCCGCGGGCGCGAGCCCGAGTTGGAGTGGTTCATCCGCCAGTTCGAGAGCTTGCACGTCGGCGATGCGCAAGGACAACGAGAAGATCGCGCCCGGGCCGAGCTCTACGACTCGCTACGGATTCCACTGCGGTGGAGGCTGGAAAATCTCAAGCTGTCGCGCACGCGTAATTGGCAGCGGCCACGGAAGCTTTATCTCCACGACGGTCCGCTGATCACGCGCAAAGAAGTTTCGCTGGCGGAGGAATTCGCGCGGCCCAAGCCACGATGGACGCGTCTACCCCGACGCGCCAGCGAGGCGGTGATGCAATTGATCCGCGAAGTGATGGTGGTGCGGTACCGGGAGTTGTATGGCACCACGTTGGGCGATGCGCGGTCGGTGGTGCGGGCCGAGTTGGGGCGCGGGGTCGTGATGTATTTCTGGAATCTTCCGCCGGAATGGCGGCTTCCGCTGCGCGCCTACGTCGCGGGATTCACGCTGAAGAACGGAGTGCCGATCAACTATGTCGAGGCGATTGGGTTGTGTGAATGGATGGAGGTGGGTTTCAACACCTTTTACACCTATCGCCAGGGCGAGACGGCGTGGATCTATGCGCAGGCGCTGCGCTGTCTGTGCGCGTTGACGGGGGCGAAGGTGATCTCGGTGTACCCGTATCAAATCGGGCAGGACAACGACGAAGCGCTGGACTCGGGAGCTTTCTGGTTCTATCGAAAGTTGGGTTTTCATTCGGGAAATTCTGAACTCGAGCAACTGGCGGGCAGGGAAGAGCGGAAGATAGCGGCCGATCCGACACACCGAACCTCACGAGCCGTGTTGAAACGGCTGGCGGAGGCGCACGTTTTGTATGATTTACGGCGCGATGGTTCGCGGGGTGACGACGCGAAAGATGCTGGGGCGTGGCACACCTTCTCGACACGCAATCTGGCGATGCGAGTGAACCAGCGCATGGCGCGTGAGTTCAATGGCGATGCTGGGCGAATTCGGGAAGAGTCGGTTCGACGGGTGAGCCGGACATTGCATTTCAATCCATCGACGTGGACGGAGGCGGAGCGGCGATCGCTCGAGCACTGGAGCTTGATTTTGGCGCTGATGGCCTTGGACAGTTGGGATGCAGAAGAAAAACGCGAACTGATCCAGATCATCCGCTCCCAATCGGCACGGGACGAAATGCAATATTGGCGGCGGACGCAGCGGCACGCGCGGCTGCGCCGGGAATTGCTGCGGCTGGGGTCGCAGTGCCCCCGAGGATGTCCTCCAGGCTCCTGTGAAAGCTCCCAACAGCTATAGAGCAGTTATGTATAGCACTTTTGCATAGCCATGATAACAAAAGAGAAGAAAAGACTATTGCCAAGCCTGCTATAGAGAACTATACTCGCCCCGTTCGTATTTCACCCGCCTACGGGAGAAGCTAATCATGTCCAAAATCCTTGCCTCGCGCTCTTGCCGATTCCTGCTGATCGGAATCCTTGCACTGACTGTGTCGGTGGTTCCGTCATTCGCACAAAACAACAAAATCCTCGGAGGATATTTCGAGGAGTGGAGCATTTATTACGCCGGATACAACATCGCCAACCTGCAGCAAAACGGAGTAGCGGCGAAGTTGACGCACCTGATGTACGCTTTCGCCAATGTGACCACTACCCCAACCGCCGCCTGCCAACTGGCCGACACCTGGGCGGACTACCAGAGTCCCTATCTTCCCAGCGTGAACGGGCAGCCCTATACCGGACCGCTGTATGGAAACTTCGCAGCGATTCAACAACTGGAAGGGCTCAACCCAAATCTGAAAGTTTTGATTTCGATCGGCGGTGCTTCGTCCTCGAACACGGCAGCGTTTGTCACGGCCGCCAGTACTGCGGAAGGACGTGCCGCGTTGGCGGCTTCCTGCATCGATATTTTCATCAACGGCAACATCGCCCCGGGAATCACCGCGCCAGGCTTATTTGACGGTTTCAACATCGATTGGGAATTTCCCACCGCAAGCGACACGCAGAATTTCACGGCTCTGCTCGCGGAATTCCGCAGTCAGTTGAACGCGCTCTCCAAGACGACCGGAAAGACCTATGTGATGTCATTCGACGGGCCGGCGGGTTCGCAAAACTACGTGAACATCGATTTGCGGAAGGCTGCCAAACAGGTGGATTTCATCACCATCGACGGCTACAACTACTCCGGATCGTGGGTTACGCAGACCAACGATGCCTCGTCGCTTTTTGACAGCAAGCAGGATCCACTGTACGGGCAGGATCTCGACATCAATGACACCGTCAACGCCTATCTGAGCGCGGGCGTGCCGGCATCGAAGTACACGATGGGATTGCCTTTATACGGCGCCGGATGGACGGGCGTTCCGAATGTGAATCGTGGGTTGTATCAGAACTCGACGGGCCCGTCGCCGGTCCCGAATGCGAATGGCATCGGATTGTGCCCGGATCTCAGCGGCAATACTCCGGGATGCGATCCGTTGCTGACATCGGGCCTGGCCACGTATGGCACGCTGGTGAATCTGCAGGCGAACGGATACTCGGTGTACTTCGATCCGATTCGCGTGGCGGCGTCGCTCTACGATCCGACCAGCGGCACTTTCTACACCTACGACAACCCGCGGACCGCAGTGGCAAAGATGCTGTACATCGATCTGAGAGTGCCAGGCGGGTTGGGCGGAGCCTACGTCTGGGCGCTCAAAGACGACGACGCGAATGGCGACATGGTGAAAACCATGGCGACATGGTTAGGACGATAGCGGAATCGCATAAAACCACGGCGAGGGCTGTCGCAGCTTTCCCCCGGTTCTCTTGTGTCCTCTGTGGTGAGGTCTTTTGAAATCTCACCACAGAGGGCGCGGAGGACGCTAAGAGGCGCCATGCGCGCCTGCGGCTTTTTCCGGGGCTGAGGCTGCCGAGGCTGCTGGGCTGCTGGTTGCGGCTGCGGCGACCGCACTCGGAGCGGGCTGCTTGCCGCAGAGTTCCATCACCTCGGCGATGCGCTGGCTTTCGTATTGCATCGCCACCTGCCAGTTGTGCAGCGTCTCTTTTTCTTTCGTAACCTGTTCCTGGTTGCGCTGGATGCGTTCGGTATAGTGCGCCTTGATGCGCTCCACTTCCGCCTCGATCTCGGCATTCTCGCGCGCCTTCAGCGCTTCGAACTCCTCCAATTGCTTGCGCTGGCCGGCGTCGTAGGCATTCAGGGCTTCCTGGCGGCGCGTGGCGTCGCGCAGCAGGTCGTCGACAGAGGTGCTGGCCGCATCCAACGCCATCAGCACCGAGGCGCGCTTGGCGTCTTTCGACAAGTCGCGCAGGCGCTCGCTGTTCAGCATGTCGACCACTTTGTGAATGCCGTAGCCCGAGCGCGGGCTCATGAGGCCGGCGGCATGGTAGATGTCTTCGTAGGAAAGCAGATCGGGACGCGGCGCTGACGGGCCGGCCGGGGCGGGTACATTGGTTTTGTTCACTGGAACCTCCGTGGACGCGACTGGGTGGGGCGCTTGCGCGCCTTCCGGTTCGCTGCCCCACAATTTGGAAAAGAATCCTCTGGATGGCATGACTTTCCTTTCGGGGGAAGAGTCCTGGCTGGGCAAGTGAGATCGTCGGGGAGCAGCCGTGGCATTGGCGGATCGCGTCCTCGCTTCTGGACTTGGTTCCGTCCTGAGCTTGGGCGACGGAATCGGATCAGGCTTTGACGCTTTTTTTTCGGGCGCTGACGGAGCGGGATTTTCCGGGCGGGCAGGGTTCTTGCTCGGCGATCCCGGCCTCGGTTCCCCGGAGCTCAATGCAAGCGGTTGGGTGCGTACTTTATCCGACTCTCGTAGCACGCCCACAAGATAATCTCTGCCGTCGGTGCGGCAATTTCTTGCCACCGCACAGAAGTGGTCCCGCGACCACTTGATGGTGACTCGTGATCCCACGGTGAAAGGGTGTTTAACCCGAAGACAGGCGCCGGAACGGGAAGTATCTTCCAGTGTGGCCGGAGCGCGATGCGGCGTTCCTCCAGGGTCCTCCCACGAGATTTCGGCCAAGGCCCACAACGTGGTCCTCGGTTCGATGTCACGAACGTCCATGCCATCTAGATCGGCCAACCGGGTGGGAAGTTTAGTTACTTGTGGGCTGCGGGACTGGGGCCGCGAGAGGGCTAAGAGAACAGGCGCATCAACCCGCTGGCCGGCAGATCGGGAGAGATGAAGTTCCGTTCTTGCCCGGCCGCGCTGGCCACGGCTTCGGCCGCGAGATATCCGCTGCGGACGGCGCCTTCCATGGTGGCGGGCCAACCGGTAGCCGTCCAGTCGCCGGCAAGAAAAACACGGGGCCATGCGGTAATGGCGGCGGGACGGTGCACGTCGATGCCGGGGCGCGGCGAGTAGGTCGCGTTGACTTCTTTGATCACCGTGGATTTCACCAGATTCGCCTCGCGCGCAGCCGGGAAAAATTCGCGGACCTCGCAGAGCGCGAGGTCGACAATCTCGCTGCGCGATTTGTCGATCAGCGTCTTGGAGGAGCTGACGACCAGTTCGATGTAGCTGCCGGCTGCGTTGGTTTGCGTGCGGATCGGCTGCAGGCGGGATTTGTGGAACATCCACTGGATGGTGCGGTCGAGCAACACGGCGTGGTCGAGATTGCTGATCTGGCGATCGAACCATAAGTGAATGCCGGTAATCGGCGAGTTCTCGAAGTGAGTGATCTTCTCGCGGAGGGGCTCGCTTTCGACAGCTTGGGGAAGAATGCGATCCAGAGCATCGAAGGGAAGTGCGGCCACGAGGTAGTCGAAGCTCTCGGGCGGATTTGCTTCGGGCAAATCTTTACCGCGCGCCTGAACTCGAACTTGCGCACCCTGCGCGACGAAACTTTCAACCGGACAGCGGAAGTGCAGCACTCCGCCGCGAGCGCGGACATATTCGCCGGCGGCATTGTACAAGTCGGTCAGCGGGATGGTGGGCACGCCCATGTGCCGCGCGGAGGAAGACTTCATCGACTCGCGCACGACCTGGCCTGCGGCGGAAACGGAGATGCGGTCCAGTTCTTCGCTGAGAGCGCTGACCAGAATCGGGCGCCAGAAACGCGCGACTGCATTTTTCGTCTGACCATGGCGATCGAGCCATTGCTGGAAAGATTCGCCGGTATCGCGCTGTTCAGCGAGAGTCAGCGGCGTGAGGGCGCGCGCGACCGCAAGTTTGTCGGCGGCGCTGAGAAAAGAGAATCCGAAAAAAGATAGTGCGGTGTGCAGCGGGGCGGGCAGAAACGATGACTGCATGGTCGAGGTGCGGCCGCCAGGCTCGATGAAAGTCATCCGGTCGTACCAGCGGATGTGATGGGCCGCGCCGATGCGCTGGTAAAACTCCACCAGGTTGGTGCACAGGCGGAAAAGAACGTGCTGGCAATTGTCCACGACCTCACCGGTTCCGGGATGCTCGTAGGAAGAGGCGCGTCCGCCGAGGAACGGTCGCTTCTCGAACAGCGTGACGCGGAAGCCCACGTCGGACAGGGCGCAAGCAGCGGCGAGTCCGGCGAGTCCGCCTCCGGCGATGGCGACGGTAGCTTGAGAGGGAGTGACGGGCATCGATACGATCGTCGGGAGATCCCCCACTCGCCAAGAAGGCGCGAGAAATGGGGCATCCGACAGTTTCAAGTTATACGCCGGAGGAAGCCTTTCCCGAGGATGCGCAGCTTCTCCCACGTGCTCAGGCTGACTTTCGCGGTGAAAACGTCGTATTGCTTCTCGGCAATTTTTTCGAGCAGCCCGCGGTAAATCGTGACCAGAACCCACAATGCCGGCTGGCTGTCTTCGGAAATGTAGGCGAGCAGTTCGTCGCCGGCCTTGTAAAACTCACGGGCGCGATCGGTTTCGAAGGCGAGCAACGAGCGGAAGCGCGCCGGGTCGGGCGACGTGAGCACATCATGGACGGAAAGATTGAACTGGGCCAGATCCTCATGCGGCAGATAGACGCGGCCCATCCCCGCGTCTTCCTTCACGTCGCGAATGATATTGGTCAGTTGGAAGGCTAAGCCGCAGCGCTCCGCAAGTTCTTCCGCCGCGGGATCGCGGTAGCCGAAAACGTGAATGCAGACCAGGCCGACGATTGAGGCGACACGATAGCAGTACAGGCGAAGATCTTCGAAGGTCTGATACTGAACGATGACACTTGCCGCATCTGACGATTCTGCGGACTCGGGTTGCTGAACGTCCATGGCGGTGCCGTGGGCGAGTTCGTCGAGTAGTCCAGCCGGGATGGTGAAACGGCGCTGCGCATCGGTCAGCGCCAGCAGAATAGCGTCGTCGGTGGGATTGCCTTGCTGCGCGCCATGCAGATCGTCGAGCCAGGAGTCGAGCTTCTGACGGCGCTCGGGCAGGCTCAGCTTGGGGTCGTCGGTGATATCGTCACATCGCCGCATGAAGGCGTAGACGGCACACAGGGCTTCCCGCTTGCGCCGCGGCAGCACCAGGAAGGCGTAATAGAAATTCTTGGCGGCCGTGCGCGTGATGCCCTTGCAGACGGAGTAGGCCATCACGAGTTGCGGCGGCGCGGGCGTCCAGGGGATCGGAACTTGCCGGGCGCCGACGCTCATCGGGCCCCTCCAGCCGCGCTACCGAATATCTTTGCGACCGCAGCGCGCGCGACCAGGGCCAACTTGCGCGGCTTGGAAATGGCCGGGCGGTTGCCCAGCACCGCGTAGTCCTGTTTTGCGATGGCGTGCAGAATCTCCTGGCCGCCGCGGGTGAACAGCTCAAGATCAATCGCCAGTTCACGATTCACTTTGCCGACTAGAGGAAGTCCCCGACGGAACCAATCGTGGGCACGTTCGACTTCGAACTTCATCATCGCGCAAAAGGCAGTCGTGTTCCGCTGGCGGGCGATGTCGTCTTCGCTCACGGCGAACTTGCGCAGGTCTTCCAAGGGAAGATAAATGCGCCCCTTGTCGTAATCCACGGTGACGTCCTGCCAGAAATTAGCGAGTTGCAGCGCGGTGCAGGTGGAGTCGGAAAGCTGCTGGCGCTCGGCGTCGCGATAACCGCAGAGATAAAGGACGAGATGGCCCACGGGATTCGCCGAGTAATGGCAGTAGCCGAGAACATCATTGAAGGTTTGGAAACGCGTGACCGTCTGGTCCCGGCGGAAGGCAATCAGAAGATCGGAAAATTCGCGCTTGGGAATGTCGAACTGGCGGATGGTCTCGGCTAGCGCGACAAACACCGGATGCTTCGGTGAACCTGCATAACAGGCGTCCAGTTCACGCTGCCACTGATCGAGGAGCGCGAGAGACGCCGCGGTATCGCCGACCTCATCGCCGAGATCGTCGGAGATACGGCAATAGGCATAGACGTTAAAAAAATGCTGGCGCAGACGCCGGGGAAGAAACCAGGTGGCGACAGAAAAATTCTCGTAGTGTGTGCGGGCGAGACGGGCGCAGTATTCGCGCGCGTCTTCAAGGGTGGGTGGCTTTTCCGGGATGGCATAGCTGGCGGGCAGACAACTCCAGCCCAAGGTTGCGGCCGGATTGTGCGCGGCGAGAGTCACGGCAAAGGCATTGTTGATTATTGATTTCTGATTGTCGATTGCAGAACTCATGGCACGATGATTTTGGTTTTCAATCAGCAATGAACAATCATCAATCAACAATTCTTAGTGGCCCGGAATGATCGCCGTCTTGATGTCGTTGCCGCGGTCGAGCATGTGGCGGAGCACCTGTTGCAGGCGCGACAGGGGCGCCTCCCCGGTGATGTAGTCGGTCGGGCGAATCTTTTTGGCGGCGATCAGTCCGAAGGCGCGGCGCACCGTTTCCGGGGTGTGGTGGAACGTCGCTTTCAGGGTGATCTCGGAATAGTGCAGGCGATTGGTTTCCAGTTGCACCTTGGTCCCGCTGGCGCAGCCGCCGAAGAAGTTCACCGTGCCGCCTTTGCGCACCATATCGACCGCCCACTCCCAGGCTTCCGGCCTGCCCACCGCCTCAATGACGACATCGCATCCGCGCTTTTGCGGAGACAGCGTGCGGACCGCCTCCACCACGCTGGGTACCTTCGTGGTCTGCACAATTTCGTGCGCGCCCATGTGCCGAGCCGCCAGCGCCTGGCCATCGCGTTTAACCACGGAGATCACATTGCAGCCGATGGCCCGGGCGACCTGAACAAACATCAGGCCAATCGGCCCGCCGCCTACGATCGCCACCGTATCGCCAATTTCGACTCCAGTTTCGTGCAATCCGCGCAGAACGCAGGCCAGAGGCTCGGTCATGGCCGCATCTTCAAAGCTCACGTTGGGAGGAATCACCAGCATATTGGCTTCCACGATGCGCCGCGGCACGCGGATGTATTCGGCATAAGCGCCGTTATTGAACAGCAGATCTTCGCAGAGGTTTTCCTGGTGCTTGGAGCAGTAGAAGCACATCTGGCAAGGCGCGGAGTTCAAAGCGACCACGCGCATGCCTTTCTTGAAACCGTTCACGCCGGAACCGACTTCTTCGATGATGCCGGCCAGTTCGTGGCCGAACAGGGCAGGAGGCACGATCATGCGGGCGTGATAGCCGCGCTGGTAAACCTTGAGATCGGTGCCGCAAGTCAGCGCCACTGAAACCTTGACCAGAACCTCGCCGTCTCCCACACGAGGGATCGGTACTTTTTCAATCTTGAGGTCTTCTTTGCCGTACAGGACGGCGGCGGTCATTTTTCCGTTCACTACGTGCTTCCTTCCATACTGCCAGCCCAGCGACTGCCGGGCTGAATCACGATCTTCATCGACGAAGGCTGCGGATGAGCGGCCAAATCCAGCGCCTGCGTGCTCTGATCGAGCGAAAAACGGTGGCTGATCAGACGTTGCAGGTCCATTTCCCGCCCCATCACAAACTGCACTGACTCCTGCTGCAAATCCACGGACGCGCTGTAGGAGCCGACCAGCGTTTTCTCGTCCACACAGACCGCTGCAGGATCAATCACCGCCTCTCCGTGCTGGGTTTGGGCAAAAAGCAATACCCGCCCTCCAGGGCGCGCCCCATCCATCGCAGCACGGATCAGGGAGTTGCTGCCGACCGCAAGAATCACCGCGTCAGCGCCACGTCCCTCGGTCAGCTCACGGACGCGTTCCACCACGTTTGCCCGCGAAGCATCAATTGTAAGGTCAAGTCCGAAGCTTGATCCTATTCTAAGCCTCTCGGGATACAAATCGGAAGTAATTAAGCTGGCCCCGGCGCGACGGGCTAGCACGCTGAGTATGATGCCAATGGGTCCCTGGCCGATGCTCAGAACAGTTTCCCCGCGCCGCAGCCGAAGCGCCTCAATTCCCTTCATGCAGGTATTCACCGGTTCCACAAAGCAGGCCTGCTCGTAGGAAACGTTTTCGGGGATGCGAACCGTGCCGTGCTGAACGATCCAATCCATGACCCGGACGTATTCGGCAAAACCGCCGCCGGACGGCTCAAAGCCGGCGGTACAGCCCACTTTCTTGTAGGTGGTGCACTGGGCAAAAGTCTTGTTTTCGCAGTAGAAGCACTGCCGGCAGGGAATGTGATGAAAGACCATCACGCGATCGCCGGGGCGATATTCGCGGACGCCTTCGCCCACGGCGGCCACCATCCCGGAGGTTTCATGTCCAAAGATGCGGGGGGCGGAATGGGAGCCGGTGGAGATCTTTTTAAGATCGGTGCCGCAGACGCCGCACGAGTGCACCCGCACCAGCATCTCTCCCGGACCGATTTGTGGGACGGGCACGGTTTCCATGCGCACGTCATTGATGCCGCGATAGACCGCGGCTTGCATGGTCGTCGGAATGGACTGGGAAGGCTTCTCCACCGCTTGAGAATCGGCAGTAGGCATGGATGTGAGTTTAGATGATGGTAGCACAGGGGTTGATGCAGAGCGGTGGGCGTAGCGCCGGCGCCCGCCGGCGCTATGGCTTTTCGTGCTATGCTGCCGCAAAACTTTGCTTTAGGACGAACCGTGCTCACTGAACTGCGCCTGGAGAATTACGCGGTGATCGACAATTTAGTGGTGGAGTTCGGGCACGGGTTGAACCTGCTGACGGGCGAGACCGGGGCCGGCAAATCGATTCTGATCGATGCGCTGGCGCTGCTGCTCGGAGAGAAGGCGTCCACCGACGTGATCCGCGCCGGGGCCGAGCGGGCAGTAGTTGCAGCTGTGTTTGAGGCTGAGGGCGCGGCGGAGAAGGCTTTGTCGAGCATCCTGGAAGCCAATGGGCTGGACGAGTCCGAAGACGGCTCATTCATCTTGCGGCGGGAAATTGCCGCCGGCGGCAAAGGGCGCGTCTTCATTAATAATCAACCGGCGACGGTTTCTGTCTTGCGGCTGCTGGCGGCGCATCTGGCCATCATTCACGCGCAGAATGAATCGATTTTGTCGTTTGATGGCCCGGCTCGGCTCGAATTGCTGGATGCATTCGCCGGCAGCCAACTTGAAGCCGTGGCCGCCGCGTTCGCCGATTGGAAGCAGATTCGCACGCGCATGGACGAACTGCAGCGCGGAGAGCAAGACCGGCTGCGGCTGGTCGATTTGTGGATCTTTCAGAAGCGCGAGATCGAGGAAGGTCGCCTGCAGGGCGGCGAGGATGAGCGCCTGGAATCCGAGAAGCGCGTGCTGGCCAATGCCGAGAAGATTTACAACGCCGCCATGAATGCGTTCGATCTGCTGTATGAGGGCAGCGGTTCGACGGCCTCGTCGCTGCGGGCGGCGCAGAAACAAGTGGAAGAATTGGCCCGCTATGAGCCGAAGTTTCAGGACGCTCTGGCAGCGCTGGACGCGGCGCGCATCAGTGTGGAGGATGTCGGTGCGACCGTGCGCGATTATGCGGGAGGAATCCAGGCTTCTCCGGAACATCTGGCGCAGGTGGAAGACCGGCTCGCCTTGCTCGACCGGCTAAAGAGGAAATACGGTCCGACGTTGGATGAAGTCATCCAATTCGGCGCGGAGGTTTCGCGCAAGTTGTCCGAAGTCGAGAACAAAGACGAGATTCTGCGACAGTTGCGGGGCGAGCTGGCCAAAGCTGCGGAGAGCTATCTGCACGCGGCGAGAGCGCTTTCGAAGAAACGCAGCGAAGCGGCGCGGAAACTGGAAAAGATCGTCGAAGCGGAGATCAACGATCTGGCAATGAAGTCGGCATTCCGCGTCGAGCTGACGCGCTCAGAAGACGAAGCGGACTGGGGCGCTTCCGGCATCGACCAGGTCGTTTACATGATCTCGACCAATCCCGGGGAGCCGTTGCGGCAACTGGAACACATCGCCTCGGGCGGAGAGTTGTCGCGGGTCATGCTGGCGCTGAAAGCCAGCGTGGAGGCCGGCGCTCCGGATTCAGGGTCTCGCAGGAAGAGAGACAAAGCGCAGAAAACTTTGGTGTTCGACGAGATTGATACCGGCATTGGCGGGCGGGCGGCGGAGGCTGTGGGCAAGAAACTGAAGTCGCTGGCGCGATCGAATCAGGTGCTGTGCGTTACCCATCTCCCGCAGATTGCGACTTTCGGAGACCACCATTACGTGATCGAAAAGAAAGAATCCAGCGGTCGCGCCCGAACCAGCATTCGGGCCGTCACTGGCGAACAACGCACCGAGGAAGTGGCGCGCATGTTGAGTGGCGCCAAACTCACCGAGACCTCGCGCAAGCACGCCGAGCAGATGATCAAGGCGAACGCCTGAAATGAGGTGTGGGAAGCGGCTCGCGGAAGAGGGTGAAGGCTAGCGGGTGATGATCAGAGTGTCGGAAATGCGGCTTTCGGCCAGCGTGGTCTTGGCGGAATTGTCGGCGACCTTAATACTGAAGTTGACCGTGATCTGCGCCTTCGATTCGACCGCTTGACCATGCTCCAGGATGGGCTTGAAGCGCCACTCGCGCACGGCCTGCTGCGCGGCCACAGCCAGAATCGACGGGCCGCTCAGAACCTTAAGATCCTGGATGATCCCATCGGTTCCGATCAAAGCCTGCAGCACCACCGATCCCTGCACGTTCATATGCTGCGCCAGCAAAGGATAAGTCTGGGTCTGGGTGGGCTGGACCGCCGGAATCGCTTCGCGTTCGGCGGCATTGGTGGCCGGGGCCTGGGGCTCGGCTTGAATGGAAGGATTCGGAATCTCGACGTGGGTGATGCGCGTTCCGGGATGAAGTTTCTTGTGCGCATCGCCGGCGATCACCTCTACATCCAGCGGAGGCAGCACGGTCCGGTTCACGGCCACCGGCGCCTCCGCTGAATTCTGCTCGACAATGGTCTTGGGTGCTGCAATCTGTTTTTTCGCGGGCGCCGGGAATGCCCGAGCGGGAGCGGCTGCCGGCCGCGCTTTCTGGGCCAGGGGCCGAGACGCCGGCTGCGACGCCGGTACATCGGATTCGATCGTGGCTTGCTCGGAGCCAAACCAGAAGTCGCGGTCCTTGATCAGAACGGCGATCAGGGCGATCACCAGAAGAGCGAGGGCAAGAACCAGCTTGCGGGGCTGCTGGACCGAGGTCCGCGCCCCTGGGCTCATAACCATTCGGGTTTGGTTCATTTCCCGCATTTCATCTCTTCTTTTGTCTTCGGACTTTGTCTTTTGAATCTGGGCGTCTGGGAAGACGCCAACATAGTGCATCCAGTTGCGCCGGCTGACAATGGCACAGGACGGGAAGAAGGGGGCACGAGGGTGCCATCACAGAAGGACATGGGGTGAAAACGGATTGAAATTGTGCTTGCAGCAGCCCCGAGCTGTGATTTGGGTCACAGCCCGCGGCCCCAGCCCGTCATAAATTTTGAGAATGACCAGCAATAACAAACAAGGTCGCCTGGCCTGGTTGCAGGGCCCTTCTGCCAAATGCAAGGACGTGCCTGAGGGCGATCATCCTCCCTACAGGATTGTGCTCTTAGGCGCGCCCGGCGTCGGCAAGGGAACGCAGGCCGACCTGTTGAGCCAGCGGCTGGGAGCGTGCCATCTTTCTACCGGCGACATTTTCCGCGCGGCGGGAAGCTGCCCGGAGTGCGAGCAGAGTCCGGCGATGAAAGAGGCGCTCGGTTATATGCGCCGCGGCGACCTGGTGCCCGATACGACCGTCTGGGAGATGGTTCGGGAACGCCTTGCCTGCCTGCAGTGCTCGGGGGGATTCATTCTCGATGGTTTTCCGCGGACTTTGGGACAAGCGAGGTCGCTGCGGGGGCTGATGGACACGCAGGGCTTGTCGCTGACCGCGGTGGTGAGCTACGAGTTGCCCGTCGCGGCAATCATAGCCCGGCTGGCCGGTCGCCGGACCTGCGAGAAATGCAAAGCGGTCTATCACATGAGCGAGCGGCCTCCACGCGCTGCAGACCGCTGCGATCGCTGCGACGGCAAGCTGTTTCAGCGCGAAGACGACCTGCCGGAATCGATCCAGGTGCGGATGGAGGCATATGAACTGAGCACGGCCCCGTTGATCGACTTCTACCGCCGGGCGGGTCTGCTGCTGTGCGTGGCAGCATCTGGAACCCCGGACGAGATCTGCCAGCGAACCGTGGCGCAGCTGGAGCCGCAGCGCATCAGCCGGTATGCCCAGCGGCTGGAGAACGCGGCGGAGGATCGCCGCTAGGCCTCAGAAATCCGCCGTTCGCTGCTAATCCTCACAGTTTCTGTGAGTTACGTTGACCATCCCGGTACTTTCCGCTACTTTACTGATAACGTCATAACAGGAGATCGTGTACCTTTGAGGTATGGATTTTGGGGGCCAGTTTTGCATCGAACTCTTTAGGGTTGCAAACCGACGCAGAGCTTAGAATTGATGTAACAGTTCCCAGCGAAGGGTTCCATGCACGCTGAAATTCAAGGAGCAAGGAAATATCGTGGCTTCTAGCCTGAAGACAGACGGAAAAACTTTACTTTTGCTTAAGCCGAGAGGGTTCTGCGCCGGAGTGGTGCGGGCGATCGACGTGGTGCGCATTGCGTTGGAGGCATTTGGGCCGCCGATTTACGTGCGCAAGGAAATCGTCCACAACAGCTTTGTGGTCGAGGAACTGCGCGGCAAGGGCGCAATCTTCGTCGACAGCGAAGACGAAGTGCCCAATGGCGAGCGGATTATCTACAGCGCCCACGGAGTGTCACCGGATGTCCGCGAGCACAGCGCGCGCCGCGGCTTGCGCGTGATTGATGCGACCTGTCCGCTGGTGACCAAGGTGCACGTGGAGGCGGTCAAGTTCGCCAAAGAAGGCTATTCGCTCATTTTGATCGGGCATAAGGATCACGACGAAGTGGTTGGAACTTTGGGCGAGGCTCCGCTGGTCACGCAGGTGGTGGGATCGCCCGAGCAGGTGAAGTCGCTGGTCGTGCCCGATCCCAACCGGGTTGCCTATCTGACCCAGACCACGCTCAGCCTGGACGAGACCAAAGACATCATTGCGGCGCTGAAGCAGAAGTTCCCGAACATCAAAGGCCCTGCGGCGCAGGACATCTGCTATGCCACCGAAAACCGGCAGGTCGCGGTCAAGCAAGTGGCTTCCGAAGCAGACCTGCTGCTGGTCGTAGGCTCGGAGAACAGTTCGAACTCCAATCGGTTGGTGGAAGTGGCGCGGAATCTTGGAACCAACGCGCACCTGATCGACAGTTGCACGGATATCGAAGCTGCGTGGCTGAAGGGCGTGAATACGATTGCCCTTACGGCCGGAGCCTCGGCGCCCGAGCACCTGGTTGAAGAGACCGTGGCATTCCTTCGCGACAAGGGTTTTGGAAATATTCAGGAACTGGAAGTCATGCCGGAAAACGTGCGTTTCGGATTGCCGCCAGAGATCGTAGAGGCCATTGCAGCGGCGCCGGCCAGCGCGAACTAACGGAGTGGCAGGGGAGGAAAGGCGATGACGATTGATGAACGCCTGGATCGATTGACGGAGCGGCACGAGGCGCTGACGCAGACGGTTGAACTGTTGGCTCGCGATTTTTCGAAAGACATCGCCGATGGCACGGCACGCCCCCTACATATCGCACAGTTCCACGAACAGCCCATTACTCGGCTGGAAGGCGGCGAGCAGGAATAGAGCGTGACTTCTAGATATTGCTGTTGATTGGAGCCGTGAATTGATGGACAACAACTCCCCCGAATCCAGCCCATCCGCTGCACAATTAGGTTCGAGCCCGCAGCTACGTTTCGGCAAAATTGAGGAATTAGGCACGCGAGTGAGCGCGGCCATCACCGCCGCGAAAAATTATCTCTTCTCGCAGCAGCATGAAGACGGCTACTGGTGCGGCGAACTCGAGGCCGACACTACCCTCGAATCCGATTACATCCTGCTGCATACCTTGCTTGGAACAGGGAATCAGGAGCGCTTTCAGAAGGCGGCCAACTGGATTCTGCGCCATCAGAATGAAGACGGTGGCTGGAGCATCTACGCCGCCGGTCCATCGAACATCAGCGCCTCGGTAAAGGCCTATTTCGGACTGAAGTTGGCCGGGTACACTGCCGATCATCCCGCGCTGCAGCGCGCCCGCAATAAGATTCTGGAGATGGGCGGCGTCACCGAAGTTAACACATTCACCAAGATCTATCTCTGCTTCTTCGGGCAGTACGATTACGACGCGGTTCCGGCCATTCCTCCGGAGATCGTGCTGTTTCCCAACTGGTTCTGGTTCAACATCTACGAAATTTCCTCATGGTCGCGGGCCATTCTGGTCCCGCTGTCGATCTGCTACGCCAAGAAGCCGTTCAAGAAAATTCCACGCGAGATGGGCGTGGAGGAGTTATTTGTCGGCGGCATGCAGAAGTCGCGCATGCACCTGCACTGGGCGAAGAAGTTGGTCTCCTGGCGGAACTTTTTCCTCGTGCTCGATCGCATGACGCACTGGCTGGAGCGCGTGCACGTCAGGCCGCTGCGTTCGATTGCGCTGAAGAGCGCCGAGAAGTGGATGCTCGCGCGCTTCGAGATGAGCGATGGGCTGGGCGCCATTTATCCCTCGATGATGAACGCCATCATCGCGCTGCGCTGCCTGGGATATTCGCTGGACGATCCGCAAGTAATCCGCGCTCTGGATGAGTTTGAGAAGCTGGGCATCGAAGAGGAAGACACGTTCCGCATGCAGCCCTGCATGTCACCGGTGTGGGATACGGCTTATGCGTTGTTCGCGCTAGGGGAAGCGGGAGTTCCAGCCAATGATCCGCGCATGGTGAAGTGTGCCGACTGGATTCTGCAGAAGCAAGTGCGCAACGTCGGCGATTGGAAGATCAAGAATAAGAAGGGCCAGCCGGGCGGATGGTACTTCGAGTTCAACAACGAGTTTTATCCCGATGTGGATGACAGCGCGATGGTTTGCCTGGGGCTGAGCCGGGTGGAGCATCCCAACGGACGCTATCAGCGCGAGTCGGTGCAGCGCGCCATTGATTGGATTTTTTCCATGCAGTGCAAGAACGGCGGCTGGGCCTCGTTCGACAAAGACAACGACCGCATGATCTTCCAGTACATTCCGTTTGCCGATCACAACGCCATGCTCGATCCGCCGACCGTCGATATCACGGGACGCATTCTGGAGATGCTCGCGACTTACGGCTACGACAAGAACTATCCCGCGGTGAAGCGCGCCATTCAGTTCATCCTGAAAGAACAGGAGCCCGACGGAAGTTGGTTCGGGCGCTGGGGCGTGAACTATATCTACGGCACCGCGCTCGTGCTGCGCGGGTTGGAAGCCATGAGCGTGGACCTGCACGAGCCCTGCATACAGCAGGGCGCGGAGTGGCTGCGCATGGTGCAGAACGCCGATGGTGGGTGGGGCGAAACGGTTGGATCGTATGACGATCCCACGCTGCGCGGGCAGGGGGAAAGCACGCCCTCGCAGACGGCATGGGCCATTCTCGGCCTGCTGGCGGCTGGAGATACGCGCAGCGATTCGGTTGCGCGCGGCATCGCCTATCTCATGCGCACGCAGAATCCGAACGGATCGTGGGACGAGAATTTTTTTACCGGCACCGGATTTCCACGCGTGTTCTACCTGATGTATCACCTCTATCGGGAGTACTTCCCGCTGCTAGCGCTGACTACGTATGCCAAGGTGATGGAGAAGCAGAGCTGATTTAGAAATTCTGATAGACCACGGCAGTTCATGGCGCGCTCCGCGCGCCGCCCCGGACGAATGCGTCACTGGCTACATTTTGAAACTGCCTCCATTGACAACTTTCTCTGAGTGCTGAATGCTGAGTGCAATGCTCGCTTTCGTCACCGGCGCTACCGGATTCCTCGGCTCGCACGTCGCTCGCGTTCTCGCGGGCAATGGCGCGGAGTTGCGGCTGCTGGTGCGCCCTACCAGCAATCTGAAAAATCTTGAAGGACTCAAGGTGGAGACCGCGACCGGCGATCTGCGCGACCGCGCATCTCTCGAAAAAGCCATGGCCGGCTGCGACACCGTGTTTCACGTGGCCGCCGACTACCGGCTCTGGGTGCGCGATCCCAACCAGATGTATCGCTCCAACGTGGAGGGCACGCGGGCGATTCTGGAAGCGGCGCGGAAAAATGGCGTGCGCCGGGTCGTTTACACCTCCAGCGTGGCGACCGTCGGATTTTCTGGCGACGGCCATCCCGCTGACGAGGATTCACCGGTTTCGCTGGTTGACATGATCGGGCACTATAAGCGCTCGAAGTTCATGGCCGAGCAGATCGCGATGGAAGCCGGGCGCAGCGGGATGCACGTCGTGACTGTAAACCCCACGACGCCGGTGGGCGAGCAGGATGTGAAGCCAACGCCCACGGGAAGAATTGTCGTCGATTTTCTGAAGCGCAAATTTCCCGCCTACGTCGACACCGGATTGAATCTGGTGGATGTGCGCGAATGCGCCCGCGGTCACGTGGCCGCGCTGGAGAAGGGAAGATCGGGCGAGCGTTACATTCTGGGCGGCGAGAATCTCACGCTGAAACAAATTCTCGACAAGCTGGGCAACATTAGCGGGCTGCCTTCGCCGAAGGTGAAGCTCCCATACATCTTCGCCTTTGCGGCTGGCGTGGTAGACGAAGCCATCACCGGACGCATGCTGCATGGCGAGCCGCGCGCCACGGTGGATACGGTCCGCATGGGCAAGAAAAAAATGTTTGCTAGCTCCGACAAAGCCGAGCGCGAACTGGGATGGAAAATAGTGGCGGTCGAAGACGCGCTGCGGCGGGCCGTGGAATGGTTTCGAGCCAATGGCTATGTCTAAGATCGCCATCGTGGCCGCATTGGAGCGCGAAGTGCGCCCGCTGGTCAAGGGATGGCGCGTCAGCGAACGACAGCACAGCGGGCGAAACTTTCGATTTTTTGAGACTGAGGAAGCCGTGCTCGTCTGTGGCGGCATCGGGGCCGAAGCGGCACGCCGCGCGGCCGAGGCTGTGATCGTGCTGTATCAGCCAGGCATCGTGTATTCGGTTGGGTACGCGGGCTCGCTCGATCCCGCCATCGGCGTCGGAGAAATCGTGCGTCCCGCACGGATCATCGACACCAGAGACGGCAGCAGCATCGCGATTGCAGGCGGCGAAGGTGTGCTGGTCACCGCTGGCGGCGTGGCCGGCCCCGCACAAAAGCGCGTGCTGCGCGATTCCTTTGCCGCGCAAGCCGTGGACATGGAAGCTTCGGCCGTAGCGCGGGCAGCGCAAGCCAGAGGGATCGACTTCGGCGTCGTCAAAGCAATTTCCGACGCATTCGATTTCGCACTTCCTGCCAACGATCGTTTTGTAGATTCGCGAGGCCGCTTTATGGAGATGCGCTTTGCAACTTACGTCGCGGTCCGCCCCTGGCTGTGGCGGCGCGTGATCAAACTGGGGCACAACAGCCGCCTCGCGACGAAAGCGCTCTGCCGTGCGTTGCGGGAATTGCTGGACAACAGGGTTTTAGCGCCCTTCGCTCACTCCCAGACCTCGAAGACCGAGGCGCGATAACCATTCGTGCATTGCACATTTGAGTTGGCGGATCGGGTACATGTGGGAAACCCTGGGGAGCTGTTCATCTATAATAAAAGCAGGCGTTCTCCCTAAAACCGATGCAATTTTTCCCCTTGCTGGCAGTGTTCGTCGGCGGCGAAATCGTCGACATGATCTCCAACAGCGGCCCGGTAGCCAAGCTGGTATTGCTTGCGCTGCTGGCATTTAGCTTGGTCTCGTGGGCCATCATCCTGACCAAGTGGAGCTTGCTGCGGCGGGCGCGGATGCAGAGTGGCCGCTTTGTGCGCGCCTTCCGCAAGGCGCAGCGCTTGCAGGATATCGCCGCGGTGGCCGACCAATTCAAGCCCAGCCCTCTGGTCGGAGTTTTTGAAGGCGGCTACGAGGAATACCGCCGTCAGGCCGCAAGCTCCGGAATGTTGCGCAATCTTGTGGCAATCCAGCGGGGCATGCAGATTGGCGCGTCGGAAGAGATCACCCGCCTCGAACGCAATATGCCGTGGCTGGCGATTACCGCGGTGGTCACTCCGTTTGTGGGCCTCTTCGGCACGGTGTGGGGGATCATCGACGCGTTTCAGGGATTGGGAACCGCGGGAGCCGCGACCCTGCGGGCGGTTGCCCCCGGCATCTCAGAAGCTCTGATCACCACCGCGGCCGGTCTGGCTGCTGCGATTCCTGCGGTCATTGCCTACAACCTGATCGGGGCTTCCATTCGCGAATTCGCGGCGCGCAGCGACGACTTCGCCCTCGAAGTGCTCAATGCCGTGGAAAATAGCCAGGCGCAAGTTCCGGTTGAAGTGAGGCGCTGATGGCATTTACTACCACGAACGGGCGCACCCAAACGGCGCTGGCCGATATCAACATCACTCCTCTGGTCGACGTGGTGCTGGTGCTGCTGATCATCTTCATGGTGACCGCACCGGTGTTGCAGTCGGGCATCGACGTCAGCGTGCCGAAAACGCGGTACGTCAAGGAAATCACCCAGGAGCGGCTGGTGCTTACGATCAACAAAGATCAGCGCGTCTTTCTGGGCAACGACGCCATCAACATCAATGAGATCGGGACGAAGTTACGGCAGAAGGTTCGCGATCCGCGCGGCCAGTCGATTTTTGTGCGCGCCGATGAAAATGTTCCATTCGGTGCCTTCGCCACCGTGATGGACGCGGTGAAGCAGGCAGGATTTTCCAATGTCAGTATTGTGACGCAGCCTTTAGAACAAAATGGCAGCAAGCGCTGAAATCTATTTTGAGCACGACCGCTGGGGACGCGCGCTGGCGTGGTCGGCGGGCCTGCACGTAGGCGTGACCGCGTTCCTGCTGATCTACTCGGCGGTGTTTATGCGCACCAGCGGCGAAGGCTGGGGCTCGGGCGGAGGCGGCGATGCCATCGGGGCGACGCTGGTGAGCACGGTTCCGCTGCCGACCAATCCCAGGCAGACCCAGAATGTCCTAGCCAACGAGTCGAAAGGAATCACGCAGTCTCAACCCAAGATCGAAGAGAAGGCGCCGGACGCAATCGAGATTCAGGGCAAGAACGCAAAGATCAAGCCCAAGAAGAAACAGGAGACGGTGACCAAACAAAATACGCAGGCCCAGCCCGAGCCCGAGAGCAACCAGGTGGCGTTCGGGGAAGGCGGCCCGGTCAGCGGTCCTTACGGCACGTTTAGCGCAGGAGGAGCCAAAGGCGGATTCGGAATCACCGGAGGTGGCGGAGACTTTGGCACGCTGTATGCGTGGTATGTGCGCGTGATTCAGCAGAAGGTGTCGGAGAACTGGCTGAAGTATGAGGTCGATCCCAGAATCACCTCAGCGCAGCGGGTCTATATCACTTTCGACGTAGCGCGTGACGGCCATCCCAGCAATGTACGGGTCGAGCAATCCAGCGGCGTGCCCTCATTGGACATTTCGGCGGTGCGCGCGGTGGAGCGTATCGATACTTTCGGACCGCTGCCCGCGGATTATTCGGGCAACAAGATCTCGGTCGAGTACTGGTTCGATTACAAGAAATAGAAAAACGTAACCCTTTTGGCCGGGTAATTAGTCAGATACGTAGCGGCCATGAAAGACGTCGACCGACTGCAAAATGAACATCTAACCAAGTAAATCCCTGATCGAATGGAGAAGAGGTTGCGAAGCCATTCCTATCGGCATACGATATTATTGAAGGAGAAACATTTCTCACCCACGCGGATGGACGAGCCAGTTCGATCGATCTCTCGGCGGCGCCAAAGCAGGTTCTACCTTCTTGTACAGATCCTCGTTCTGATCCTTGCTTCCTGTTTCTCGCCCGCTTTTGCTTCGGCTCAGGATTGGGTGAAAACCGGCACAAGCCTGGGCGTAGAAAAGGTCCGCCTCGCGGTTCCGGATTTCAAGCCGTCCACCACCGATCCTCAAAACACGGCGCTGCTCAAGACCTTCAACGACACGCTGTGGAACGATCTGGATGTTTCGGGCGTGGTGGAACTGGTTTCGAAGAGCTTCTATCCGCTGCAAGTGCCGGGCCAGCCGCCGGAGGTTAATTTCATCGCGTGGAATGCGCCTCCGCCGAATGCGGCGATGCTGGCGTTTGGCAATCTCGGCGTGGCCAATGGCCGCCTCACGGTGCAGGGCTGGCTCTACGACGTAAAGAACATTCAGAACCCGCAAATTCTGGGTAAGCAGTACACCGATACGGCCAGCGACGCAGCGGCGCGCGTGATGGCGCACAAGTTTGCCGATGAAATTATTTTCCGGCTGGGCGGTGGCATTCCGGGCATCGCCGAGACGCAGATATACTTTGTCAGCAATCGCAGCGGCCACAAGGAAATCTGGGCCATGGATTACGATGGCTCGAACCAGCACCAGATCACGCACCTGGGCTCGATCGCGCTCTCGCCGCGGATTTCGCCCGATGGAACCCGGCTCGCTTTTAGCGCTCTCACCCGGGCCAACTGGGAGATCATGATGTACTCCCTCGATTTGAACCGGTTGGTGAGCTTTCCGCGCATGAGCGGGGCCAATCTGTCGCCGTCCTGGTCAGGCGACGGCATGAGGATCGCGTTCTCCTCCTCGCGCACTGGAGATCCGGAAATCTACGTTGCGGATGCTACTGGCGCCAACCCGCGGCGCATGACCGACGATAAAGGGCCCGACGTTTCGCCATCGTGGAACCGCAAGACCAATAGTCAAATCGCATTTGTCAGCGGGCGCAGCGGCCTGCCTCAGATCTACACCATGGAAGCGGACGGAACTAACCAGCAGCGCATGACCGATCAGGGCTACGCGGTCTCGCCTAATTGGGCGCCCAACGGACAATTTCTGGCGTTTGCCTGGGTGCGCAAGTATGGCCCGGGCGAGCCCGGCGCTTCCGATCTTTATTTGATGGATATCGCCAGCAAGCAGTGGGTGCAGCTCACGCACGATGGCGGGCGGAATGATTTTCCGTGGTGGTCGCCGGATAACCGGCACATTGTATTTCAGTCGAACCGCTCCGGCAGCCCGCAAATCTGGAGCATGCTCGCCGATGGCAGCAAGGTTCAGCAGTTAACCTTTACGGGACAAAATTCACAGCCGAATTGGAGTTGGAAATAGTAAATTACAAATCGCAAATGACTTCGTCTGATCCCGATCATGCGGGGTCGTGGAGGGTAATAAAGTGAAACAACGCAATTTGAAGTGGTTGTTCCTGATGGTTGCATTTTGCGCTTTCCTGGCGCTTGGCGCGTGCAAGAAGAAAGCTGCTCCGCCACCGCCGCCACCACCGCCGCCGCCACCGGCACCAACCGCTTCGATTTCCGTGAATCCGACGTCGATCCAGACGGGACAATCCGCTACGCTGACCTGGCAGACCAGCAACGCCACCGACGTTTCCATTGATGGCATCGGTGCCGTGCAGCCCAATGGATCGCAAAGCGTCTCTCCCACCGACTCTACGACCTATCACCTGGTCGCCAAGGGAGCGGGCGGAACGCAGGAAGCGACGGCGCGCCTTACCGTAACTCAGCCACCTCCGCCGCCTCCGCCGCCCACGCCCACCGTGACCGACCAGGACTTGTTTAACCAGAACATTAAGGACATTTACTTCGACTACGACAAGTCTGACATTCGTGCTGACCAGCAGGGGTCGATGCAGGCCGACGCGCAGTTCCTCAATCAGCATCCTAATATCAACTTCACGATTGAGGGGCACTGCGACGAACGCGGCTCGACCGAGTACAACTTGGCCCTGGGCGACAAACGAGCGACTGCGGTGAAGGATGCCTTGACCGCGGCCGGCGTCAGCGCCAGCCGCATTAAGACCATCAGCTACGGCAAGGAGAAGCCCTTCTGCACAGAAAGCAACGAAGCTTGCTGGCAGCAGAACCGCCGCGGCCATTTCGTTTACCAGCAGTAAGCTGGGTGGGGGACGCGGACACGCGTCCCCCGCTAAATTGTTCCTCAACAATGGTTGCCTCGCGCCGGTGTATCTTCCGGTTCCGGCGGTTTCTTTCGCCTTGGAATCGCACGCGTCTATGGGAAAATCATGGCATCTAAGTTTCTAGGGAATTCCATATGAAACAACATCGTCTGACCGTGTGGGTTGCTTTGCTGTCTATCGTGTGGCTGAGCGCGGCTCCGGCCTGGGGCGTGAGCAAGGAAATCATTCAACTGCAGACGCAGGTGCAGCAGTTGCAAGAGCAGATGACCGCCATGCAACGCAGCTTCGACGAGCGCATGGGCGTCATGAACAGTCTGGTCGAAAAAGACGCCGACGCGGTCAATAAAGTGGCCAACGCGATCAATGCGCTGCAAGCTACCTTGCAAAAGCAGCAAGGGGATATTGGCGGGAAAACGGATCAGCTTTCGGGGCAGATCCAGGCCCTGAACGACACGCTGGACGAGATCAAAGTACGCCTCGCCAAAGTCACCAAGCAGTTGGAAGACATGCAATCGGCGCAGCAGAGCATCCAGGCGCAACAGGCGCAGCAACAAGCGCAACAGCAGGCCCTGGCGCAGGCGCCACCGCCGGACGTGCTTTATCAGAACGCCATGCGCGATTACACCGGAGGCAATACCAGCCTTGCCACGCAGGAGTTTTCCGACTACATCAAGTTCTATCCCAACACTGATCTGGCGGGAAATGCCTACTTCTACCTGGGAGAAATGCAGTTCAAGGCGGGCAACTATGAGCCGGCCGTGCAGAGCTACGATCAGGTGTTGCAGAATTTTCCCAGCGGCAATAAGGCGGCGTCGGCGCAATTGAAGAAAGGCTATGCGCTGATCGAACTAGGCAAGCAGGACGACGGTGTGGCCGAACTGCGGCACGTCGTGCAACGTTACCCGCACTCGCCGGAGGCTCTGCAGGCTAAGGAGCGGCTGCGCAAGCTGGGAGTGTCGACGCGGGGAGCTCTGTCCCGCAATTCAGGCATGGACGAGGAAAACGAATAGTTACACGCTGCGGGACTTGTGCCGGCGAGCTTTATGTTTTCCAGCCCGGTGCGCATGATGACGCTGCACTTTGTGGTGCGATTTTCTTACGTAGATGAGCGAGGCATGCGGCGTATCAGCCAGCGCCAGCGGGCTTGCTAAGAGGCATGCGAGGAGTGCCAGCAGAAACTTCTTCATAAAACTTCCTTCCGTCAGTTTCTTCGAGCGGATTTATTACCATACTCGATCTTGCGACTCCCGATCAATCTGGCCGCAGCGTTCGGCATCGCCGACGATATCTACTCTTCGCGCGGATCAAAGGCCATCGATACCCATTTTCTGCCCGCACCTCGAGTGGTACAGTAGCTCCCAGGGCGGCTTGTTTCTCATTTTTTCTGCCGCTCGCATTATTCATAGCTTGAGGTGGACTCATGCCACAAAACGAAGCGGATCAGGATCTTGCCAAGGGCGCAATCGAGACGCAGAACCACCAGGGGAAAGGTAACGCTGGCTTGCAGGGACAACTCGGCCACCGCGATCAGGATCCGATGCTGAAGGATGCGGATTCCGATTTCCCAGAGCCTGGCCAGAACCCGGAACACAGTGGCGAGCCGGAGCGCAAGACAGCCTAGAGCACCCGGAAGTCAATTTCGCAAGGCAAGGGCTGCATCTTCCGCGGCATAATCGAAGACCGGCGCAAACGGCGGAGGCGGCGGATTCTCCAGTTCCCACTCGATAGTCTCGCGAATGGCCGGCTCGATCGCCATGGGCTCCCGATACCCCAATTCGCGCCGAATGCGCGCGGAACTCGCGCTCCAATGCTGCTCTGTATTGCCCGGCCTTAGAAGATGGACCGGTGTCCGCTCGGCCGGCAGTAGGACGAAATCACCTTTCCAGCGCATCTCCTCGGCGATTTTGCGCGCCCATTCCAATTCGCTGAAAGCTGGTTCTTCACACACGTTGTAGATTTTGCCCGCTGCGCGGCTATCGGTGGCCGCCAATACGATCGCCGCCGCGACATTTTCAACATAACCCCGCGGCGATCGCCACTGGGCCAGCGTGTCAGCAAAAAGGATATGATCGCGGCCGTCGGCAATGCGCTTCACGATCGGGTAAAAGCGGTGCAACCGGTCGCCCGGACCGTAGACCATGGGCAGGCGCAGCACCGTGCCAGTCAGGTCGCGGTCGTTCATCACGACGCGTTCTGCCGGAATCTTGTCGTAATCATCCGTCACCCAAGAAAAGATCTGGCGCAAGTTTTGCAGCATTTCGGGCGGGTAAGGATGCAAACTGCGCCGCAGTTCCGAATCTTCCGTAAGCGGAACCGGCTGCAGCGCGCCGCTCTCCAGCCCATGGGTAAGGCCCACGGCGCGGTACACGTCCATGCTGCTCAGCATGACCACGCGCCCGGCTGTGCCGCGGAAGACGTTCATCAATTCTTCTGCCTGAGAGCCCGAGCTTAAAACGAAATGGACCACCACCTCGGGAGAAAACCGGTTTACTTCTTGGGCGCTGGCGCTAAGGTGGGAGTCGCCTTGAATGTCCCTGACGCCCGCGGGAATGGGTGCCTTTCCGCGATGAAATATTGCGAGCCGGTGCCCTTGTTCAAGGAGTGTGGACACAACGGGCCGACCGATAAAACCATTTCCGCCAATCAGCAGAATGCGCATGCGAGCAAAGATCGGCAGACCGTGCCAGTTCGCGAACTTACCGCAATTCTTCCATGCAGGCTTCAAGCACTTCCTGGGGCGGCCGGGTCAGCGAATCGGGCAGCGTGGCCAAAGGCTGATCCACCACATTCAGCATCTCGAGGAAATTCGGCGCCTTGGGGTTCACGTAAAACACGCCAGTGAGCACTTCGCCCCTGTCGTGGGCTTCGGTAAGGCGCGTGATGGCGTGAACCTTGTCGGTCGGATCGTAATCCTCTTCCAGCTTCCGCAGACGCAGGTGCGAGCCATCGTGCATGGTGACATCGATGGTCGACCCGGCGTCGTACTCCACGTTGATGTCTTCGAAGTGTGGAACGAAGCTGACGTCCTGCAGCGTCTCTTCGTGCTCTTTGACGTACTTGTAGGATTTGGTCGAGCCTTCGTGATCGTTGAAGGTGACGCAGGGCGAAACCACGTCGAGCATGACCGTGCCCTTGTGGGCAATCGCGGCCTTGAGCATCGCGCTGAGCTGGCGCTTGTCGCCGGAGAAAGAACGCCCTACGAGAGTCGCGCCCAGTTGAATCGCCAGGGCGCAGGTGTCGATCGGAGGCAGATCATTGACCACGCCGCTCTTCAGCTTCGAACCCAGATCGGCCGTCGCCGAGAACTGGCCTTTGGTCAGCCCGTAGACGCCATTGTCTTCGATGATGTAAATGATGGGAAGATTGCGGCGCATCAGGTGGACAAACTGTCCCACGCCGATCGAGGCAGTGTCGCCGTCGCCGCTCACTCCGATGCACACGAGCTTGCGGTTCGCCAGCAAGGCGCCGGTGGCCACCGAGGGCATGCGTCCGTGCACGGCATTGAAGGCGTGGGAGCGGTTCATGAAGTAGGCTGGCGCTTTAGACGAACAACCGATGCCGCTGGGCTTGATGACGAATTCGGGCTCGACGCCCATTTCGTACATGGCCTCGATGATGCGCTCGGAAATCGCGTTGTGGCCGCAACCCGCGCACAGCGTGGTCTTGCCGCCTTTGTACTCGATGACCGTGAGGCCAATGCGATTGGTCTTCGGTGCAGGTGCGGCGGATCCAGGTTCAACCGTAGTGCTCGACATCTACTTGCCCTCCATGCTGGTCAGTTCGTCGGTGATGGAGCGCGCGTCCAGTGGCAGTCCCGTAATGTGCGCGAGGCTGCGCAGGCGCCCGATCAGTTCGGGCTTCAGATCCAGCTTGAGCAGGCTGAGCATCTGCGCGTCACGGTTCTGCTCGACCACATAGACGTGCTCATGCTGTTCGATGAACTCGTGCACTTCACGGGTGAATGGATACGCGCGCAGCCGCAAATAATCGGTCTCGATGCCATACTCCTCGCGCAGTTGGTCGCGGCTTTCAGTGATGCCCCAGTGCGAGGTGCCGTAGCCGATAATTCCGATCTTCGCACTGTTGCCTCGGGTGATCTCGGGACGCGGAACGAAGGAGCGCGCCGTTTCAAACTTTCGGTTCAGTCGCTCCATGTTGTTTTCGAAATCGTCGGCGCGCTCGCTGTATTGCGCTCTCTCATTGTGACCGCTGCCGCGGGCGAAGTAAGCCGCCGCGGGATGAGATGTGCCCGGCAGGGTGCGGTAGCCGATGCCATCTCCATCCACATCTTTGTAACGGGCAAAGCCTCCGAGCCGGTCGAGGTCTTCCTTGCTGAGCACTTTTCCGCGCTTGATCGGCGTCTTTGGATAGGGAAACGGATCCGCCATCCAGTTGTTCATGCCAAGATCCAGATCGGACATGACGAACACCAGCGTCTGGAATTGCTCGGCCAGGTTGAAGGCCTCCGTCGCCATCGAGAAGCATTCCTCGACCGAGCAGGGAATCAGCATGATGTGCTTGGTATCACCATGCGAAAGAACCGCGGTCGAAAGAATATCGCCCTGCGAAGTGCGTGTGGGAAGCCCGGTCGAGGGACCGACGCGCTGAATATCCCAGATTACGCCGGGAACTTCGACGTAGTAGGCCAAGCCAGCGAATTCCGCCATCAACGAGATGCCGGGTCCGGCAGTTGCGGTCATGCTACGCGCGCCCGCCCATCCGGCGCCGATGACCATGCCGATGGCCGCCAATTCATCTTCTGCCTGAACGATAGCGAAGGTCGCCTTGCCGTCGGGCGTGATGCGGTATTCCTTCATGTACTCGATCATGGTTTCGACCAGCGAGGATGACGGCGTGATCGGGTACCACGTAACTACCGTGCATCCCGCAAACATGCAGCCGAGCGCCGCGGCCGAGTTGCCGTCAATAATGATCTTGCCCGCTGTCTTGTCCATGCGCTCGATGTAAAACGCGCCGCGCTTCTGCAGGTTCGCCTTGGCATACTCGAATCCGGCCTGCGCCGCCGCCAGATTCAGATTCGCCGCCTTCACTTTCTTGGCGAACTGTTTGCGGATGGCCTTTTCCACTTCGCCCATATCGATGGTGAGCAGAGACGCGACCACCCCCACGTACACCATATTCTTGACCAGTTTGCGCAGCTTGGCTTCCGGACAGACTTGGGCCACGATCTTGTCGTAGGGAACGGAATAAAAAACCAGATCATTGCGGAGCTTATGCAACTGCAACGGCTCGTCATAGAGAACCGACGCGCCGGCAGCCAGCGACATCGTGTCTTCCGTGGCCGTCTCCGGGTTCATCGCGACCAGGAAGTCGATTTCCTTCTTGCGCCCAATGTAGCCGTTCTTATTGGCGCGTATGGTGTACCAGGTGGGAAGGCCGGCAATGTTCGAGGGAAACATGTTTTTCCCGGACACGGGCACGCCCATCTGGAAAATGCTGCGCAACAGGACTGTGTTTGAACTTTGTGAGCCGGAGCCATTGACCGTCGCGACCTGGATGCTCATGTCGTTGACGATCCGCTTCTGCCCCATGCCGCCGGATGATCCCCGCGGCACGACATCGGTTGTGGCCATCCCAACACCTTCTTTCAATTCGCGGGCAGAACCCACTCGCCCAGAGTTAAAGATTGCGGAAGAAGAGAAACTTTATTATACGGCGGCTGCATGGCCTTGCTCGCGCCAATCGCCCATCCCGAGCCCGGAGGAACCTGATTTAAAACGGCAGGAAAATCCGCGGACTCACGCCCCGGTCTTGAAGAACTGGGCCATCGTACGGAACTTATTATATCGTCCTACGACCAATTCGGCAGGCGGGATCTTTTTCAGTTCGGCGTAATGTTTCTGCAGGCTGGCATCCAGCAGGTTGGCGGCGGCCTCATGATCGCGGTGCGCTCCGCCCTCTGGTTCGGGGACGGTGTCATCGATGCAGCCCAGTTCCTGCAGGTCCGGAGCGGTGATGCGCATGGCTTCGGCAGCCAGCTCTTTTTTCGATGCGTCGCGCCACATAATGGCGGCGCAGCCCTCGGGCGAAATTACCGAATAGATGGAATTCTCCAGCATCAGCACGCGATCGGCGACCGCAATTGCCAGCGCGCCCCCGCTTCCGCCCACGCCAATGACAGTCGCGATGATCGGCACTTCCAGTCGCGCCATTTCCCGCAAGTTGTGGGCAATGGCCTCGGCCTGCCCGCGTTCTTCGGCGTGAATGCCCGGATAGGCGCCGTCCGTGTCCACCAGGGTGAAGATTGGGCGCTTGAATTTTTCGGCAACGTGCATCACCCGCAGCGCCTTGCGGTAACCCTCCGGATGAGGGGTGCCGAAGTTGCGGTAGACCCGCTGCTTCATGTCGCGGCCCTTTTGCGTGGCCACGATCAGCACTTCGTCACCATGGAAGCGAGCCATGCCCGTGATGATGGCCGGATCGTCGCCAAATCCGCGGTCGCCGTGAATTTCGCTGAAATCGGTAAAGACGCGCTCGATGTAGTCGAGGGACTGCGGCCGTTGCGGATGCCGTGCCAGTTCGGTCCGCTGCCAGGCGGTAGGCGGCGCGTTCATTTCGTGGCGCAGGGTTTCGATGCGATCCTCCAGCCTGGCAATTTCGCGGCGCGTGGCCGCATCCGCGCCATTGGATTTTAGGTCCTCGACCTGGCGCTCAATCTGCTCCAATTCCTGCTGCGCTTTTTCGGTTGGTGCCATACTTATGATTGGTGGAACCGCGCCCTTCAAACCCGCGAAACTAGCTGATGATGCGCACGCTCCCGCGCCCGCACAACTGTTCCACCTTGGCGATGAAGGCGCGGTCTGGAAGCACATTATAGCCTTCCGCCTCCATCACCACCATGAAATCCCCCTGGCGTTCTACGTCGAACAGAACTTTGGCCTCACCCTTCCGCTCCAGAAACAAAGAGTGCAGGTCGTCGATCGTGGACTCGCCCGAACTCTCAATCGGAATACGCACCCGGATGGCTCGCGGCAGGGGAACTTTGGCCTCTTCGAGCGGGATGATCTCAGCCGCGGTGATTTTGGGATTCGCGCCTTCCTCGATGCGCACGCCGGCTTTCACCAGCACCGGCACTTCGAGTTTGACCTTGTCGCCGATGCGCTTGTAGGCCTCGGGAAAGACGATCATGTCGATGGAACCTGACATGTCTTCCAGCGTGGCCTGCGCGTAAAAATCGCCGCGCTTCGATTTCAGCACGCGCACGTTGCTGATGATGCCGGCCGTGACGATGGTTTCATCCTTGCCGGTGGATCTGGTCATGGCTGCCAGTTCTTCCACGCTGAGGGCCTGCAGGTCCTGCAGCTTGTCTTTGTATTTTTCCAGCGGATGTCCACTGATGAAAAATCCCAGAATTTCTTTTTCCGCCGTCAGGCGCGTGTGCTCGTCCCAGTCCGGAATGTTCGGCAATTTGTGATTGTTGGACTCGACTTCTTCCTCCTGAAACACACCGAAGAGCCCGTGCTGGCCCGATTCCACATCGCGCTGGACTTTTTGCGCCTGGTCCATGGCTTTTTCGAGCACCGCCATCAGCTGCGCCCGGCGGCCTAGCGAATCCATGGCCCCACTTTTGATCAGCGACTCCACTACGCGCTTGTTGAGCAACCGCAGGTCGACGTTCTCGCAAAAATCGAAAATCGTCTTGAAGCGGCCCAGCTTCTTGCGCCCCGCGACGATCGACTCGATCGCGTTGCCGCCAACGTTTTTCACAGCCGCCAGACCGAAGCGGATCGATTCTCCGTGGGGCGTAAAGTTTGCGTCCGAGACGTTGATATCCGGCGCTTCCACCGCAATTCCCATCTCGCGGCATTCGTTGATGTACTTGACCACGTCGTCGGTCGAACCAGTCACCGAGGTCAGCAGCGCGGCCATGAATTCAACCGGGTAATGCGTTTTCAGGTAGGCGGTGTGATACGCCAGCAGGGCATAGGCTGCCGAGTGCGATTTGTTGAAACCATATCCCGCGAACTGCGCCATCAGGTCGAAGATCTTTTCAATCTTCTTCTGGGGAAATTTTCGCTGCGCCGCACCTTCGACAAAGCGCTCCCGCTGCTGCGCCATCTCTTCGGCTTTCTTTTTGCCCATGGCGCGGCGCAGCAAATCGGCTTCACCTAGGGAGTATCCCGCTAACCGGTTCGCGATCTGCATCACCTGTTCCTGATACACGATCACGCCCAGCGTCTCTTCCAGAATTTCTTTCAGCTCCGGCAGTTCGTATTCGACTTTCTTGCGGCCGTGCTTCCGGTCGACAAAGTCGTCAATCATTCCGCCCTGGATCGGCCCGGGACGGTAGAGTGCGTTTAGAGCAGTGAGATCTTCGATCGAATTGGGCTGATACTTGCGCAGCACGTCGCGCATCCCGTGCGATTCAAACTGAAAGACGCCCGAGGTCAGCCCCTTGTGGAAGACCTCGCGGTAGGTCTCGTCGTCCTGCAGCGGGAGGTCGTCCAGCGTGAGCGTTTTTCCGCGCGTCTGCGCGATTAACTTCAACGCATCGGTAAGGATGGTCAGCGTCGTTAGGCCGAGAAAATCCATCTTCAACAGGCCCATCTTCTCGATGGCGACCATGTCGAAGGCGGTGACGATTTCGTCGTTTTTCGTCTTGTGCAGCGGCACCAGTTCGGTGAGTGGACGGGGAGAGATCACCACGCCGGCAGCGTGCACCCCCGAATTGCGCACCAGGCCTTCCAGCTTGCGCGCGGTGTCGAGCAGTTCGCGCACCTGCGTGTCGTTCTCGTAGGCTTCATTGAGCTGCGGCGATTCTTCGATCGCCTGGTCCAAAGTGATATTGAGCTGGGTTGGCACCATCTTCGCGATACGGTCGACGTCGGCGTAGGGAATATCCATGGCCCGGCCAACGTCTTTGATCGCCGCCTTCGCGGCCATGGTGCCGAAGGTGATGATCTGTGCGACATTATCGCGACCGTATTTCTGGGTGACGTAGTTGATCACCTCGCTACGGCGGTTCATGCAGAAATCGATGTCGATGTCGGGCATGGACACGCGCTCGGGATTCAGAAAACGCTCGAATAGAAGCGCGTGCTGCAGCGGATCAATGTCGGTGATGCCGAGCGCGTACGAGACCAGCGATCCAGCCGCCGAGCCGCGGCCCGGACCAACCGGAATGCCGTGCTCCTTGGCATAGCGAATGAAGTCCCACACGATCAGAAAGTATCCGGGAAACTTCATCTGCTGGATGATGCCGAGTTCGCGCTCCAGGCGCTGCTCGTAATCGGCGATGGGATGCTTCAGCTTGCCCTGCTCGCTGAGCGGACGCAGCGCGTCCAGCCGCCGGGCAAAGCCTTCGCGCGTCACGTGCACGAAATAGCTGTCAATCGTGTAGCCGGCCGGGACTTCAAACTCGGGGAATGGATTCGCGACTTTTTCCAGGCGCAGGCTGCAGCGCTCGGCAATGTTGAGGGTCCGCGTCAGCACCTCGGGATGGTCCTTGAACACGCGGTACATTTCATCGTGATTCTTGACGAAGAATTGCGTTCCCTCGAACTTCATGCGCGCCGTGTCGCGGATCGACTTGCCGGTCTGGATGCACACCATCACGTCCTGCGCGTGCGCGTCGTCCTCGCAGAGGTAGTGGCTGTCGTTGGTCGCGACCAGCGGCAGCCCGAGATCCTCTTGCAACTGAAAGAGCCCGGGATGGATACGGTGCTCCATTTCCAGGCCCTGATCCTGAATCTCGAGGAAGAATCGGTCCTTGCTGAAAATGTCGGTGAACGTTCCCGCGGCAGCGCGCGCAGCCTCGTAATTGCCCTCCATCAGCCGCTCTGCCACTTCGCCCTTCAGGCACCCGGAAAGGCCAATCAGCCCCCGCGAATGCTCCGCCAGAAACTTCTTGCTGATCCGCGGCTTGTAATAAAAGCCGTGCAGCGAAGCCTCGGACGTGATCTTGACCAGGTTGCGATAGCCCTCGTCGTTTTCGGCCAGCACCAGCAGGTGATTGTAGGTATCGCCTTCGGGCGGCGTGCGCTCGATGTTGTGATCGTCTTTTTTGCAGACGTAGAGTTCGCAGCCCACGATGGGCTTCACCCCATGCTTGTGCGCCGAGGTGACGAATTCAACTGCACCAAAGATGTTGCCATGGTCAGTCATGGCCACGGCAGGCATCCCGAGTTCGTGCACGCGTTCGCAGAGCCGTTCAATACCGCAGGCGCCATCTAATAGGGAATAGTCAGTGTGCAGGTGCAGGTGAACGAATTGAGACATGGGGGCTAACGTTAGTTTAACGCATCGGGGAAGCGAGGAGACGTGTGGACGGCTGTGCGTTTTGAGGGGTAAATCGGACTGTAGGGCAGTTCGCTAAGGGGCTGCCTTCCGCTGGCTTCGCCAACCGCCGGACGGATCCGTTTGGAGCCGGGCTTTAGTCCGCACCGGCCCCCGCACCCGCCGCCTGCGCCTTCTGCAGCAGCTTTCGAGCCTGGCTGATAAGTTCGGCCACTTCGAAAGGCTTCACCAGATAAGGAACATTGTTTTCCTGCAGGAAAGTGCGTCCATCGGTGGGTTCGACCCCGGTAGAGAAAGTGTAGAGAACGTGGCCCTGCATGCCCGGGCAGTTCTCTTTGAGCCAGGGATAGGATTCTTTCGCGCTCCACTGGTCGGGCATTTTGCCGTTCATGATGACCGCATCAAACTGCTCCGAGAGCAGGCGAGTCTTCACGTCCTGGCCGTTGCGGGCGGGCACAACCTCGGCTCCGCCGCCAGTCAGCACGTCGCGCAGAAATTCCAGCACCGCTTCTTCTTCTTCGACCAGCAGAACCCGGCCGTGAATCGCTCCCTCATGCGACCGGGGCGCGGGCTTGGGCGCCTCCGGTTCCGCGGCCATCCCGGCTGCAGCCGGCAATTTCACCTCGATCACCGCGCCGCCTTCCGGACTATTGTTGGCCGTGATGTCGCCGCCGTGTTCTTTGACGATTCCATAGCAGATACTGAGCCCCAGCCCGGTGCCCTTGCCGACGTTCTTAGTGGTGTAGAAAGGATCGAAAATTCGTTTGGGATCCTTGATGCCCGCGCCGTCGTCGGCGAACCTGGTCGAAACGTGCCCGCCGTGAACATTGATACTGATCCTTAACTTGCCGGTTCGTCCGGTCTCGAGAATGGCGTCGACCGCGTTATTGATGATGTTCAGAAATACCTGTTCGATCTGATGCGGGTCTGCGACCACCATGGCAGGCTGGCTGGGAAGGTCGCGCTCGACCTGAATGTTGTTGATCTTCAGATCGTAGTCGCGCAGCGCCAGGGTCTCGTCGAGCACTTTGCGGATGTCTACTTCGTCGCGTTCCGGCTTGCGTTGGCGGGCGAACGACAACAGATTCTGCACCACGCGGTGGGTGCGCTGCGCCTGCTTGAACAGCTTGCTGACGTAATCGGTCGCCCGCTCGCTCAAGCCTTCGGTTTCGAGCAGTTGCGCATACCCCAGGATCGCGGTCAGCGGATTGTTGAGCTCATGCGCCACCCCGGCAATTAACTGCCCGACCGCCGACATCTTTTCGCTCTGCAGCAGCTGCTCCTGCGTCTTGCGCAGATCTTCGTACGCCCGGCAGGTTTCTTCGTAGAGGCGGACCTTTTCGATGGTGGTGGCGAGCTGCCGGCTGATCGCGACCAGCAGGTTCTCGTCGTTCGTGGAATATTCATAGCCCAGGTTACTGCAAAGCCCCATGATGCCGACCGGGCTTTCCTTGCCCCAGAACAGCACCCAGATCCAGGAGCGGTCTGAGTCGGAGCGCAGGAAATCCGCCGCTTTCGGCGGCAGGTGCGGCAGGTACTCGGCGGTGACTACCTCGGCCCGCGAGCGCATGACCAGGTCGCCAAAGCCCTCGGCAAACAAAATCTCCGCCGCGCGTACCTTGTCCCGGCTGCGCGGTCCCCACGCCGCGCGCCGCCGATAAGTTGGACTGTCGCTGTCGGAGAGATAAACCGTGCCACTTTCGGCGCCGAATAGCGTGACCACCTGGCGCAGCGTCAGGTTGAGTATTTCGTCCAGGTCAAACGACTGGGCCGCGACCACGGCCATGGCATTCAGCGCGTTGAGTTCGCGGTTACGCCGCTGCATCTCGTCTTCGGCGCGGCGTTTCTCGGTCATGTCGAGAACGAATCCCTGGTAACGCTCGATGGCGCCGGTCGCATCGCGGGTGGCAAAGCTGCTCTCGGCCGCCAGCAGCAGGGTGCCGTCTTTCTTGCGCAGCGTGACTTCAAAATTGCGCACGTAGTTGTGGGTTTCGATCTCTTTGCGGAAGGCCTCGCGCTGCTTGCCATCGACACAGATTTCCGCATCCAGGTTCATCACCAGTAGTTCGGAGCGGTTGCTATAGCCCAGCATGTGCACGAACGCGTCATTGCAGTCGATCAGCGTGCCCGCCGGGCTGGCTACGTATACGCCCTCCTGCACCTGCTCGAACAGCAGCCGGTATCTCTGTTCCGCGGTGCGACGGTCGGTAATGTCGCGGACTACGTGAATGGTTCCTTTTTGCGGGCTGCCTTGCTCGGAGTAGGACGAAGTCGAGACCACCGAGAAGCCGCCAAAGCACGGATCGGCACCCTCGGTGAACTCTTCATCTCCCCCCATCGCGCAGTAGGGGCAACCGGTCCACTCCCCGAACGTATGTGGGAGCACCGACTCGCAGCTGTTGCCGACCACGTCGGCCGTGGCCTGGTGCAGCTGCTCCAGCAGAACCTGATTGGCTTTGATGATGCGGAAGTCGGCGTCATGCGCGAGGATGATATCGTGGATCGAATCGAAGGTGTTCATCCACTGGCGCTGCGAGCGTAAGACCTGCTCCAGCAGGCGGAAATTCTCCACCGCGAGAGCCACCTGCTTGGCGCAGGCCTGCAAGAATTCCAGTTCCTCTGGAGTCCACTGCCGATTCCGCGCATGCCCCAGCGTCAGCAATCCCAGCGGCGCCTTGTTGCCCACGACCGGCACGATCACCAGCTGTCGAATCTTCTCGTGGCGCAGGTTCTGCTCCGGCTCGTGCGCGGCGCCTTCCGGCGGGGTGACTTTCGCGCTGCTTTGCGCCAGCAGTTTTGAAGTTTCCTCGGTCGGCGCAGCAAAACCGGCATCCCGGACAAACTCAGGCGAAAGCCCGGTCGTGTGCGTGGCTACCAGATGCCCGCCTTCCAGCAGCCGGAACCACGCCCCCCGCACTCGTAGCGTGTGCTGTAGTTCTTCCAGCGTCCGCTGCACCACGCTGCCGTATTGCTGGGCTTCGGCGATGCTGCTGCTGATGCCCTCGACTGCCTGCAGCCGTCGCGTGCGCGCATGCGCCTGGTCCAGCACGATCAGCAACATGCTCACGGCGATCGCGACCTCAAGGCCGATCGAGGCCTGGGCGGGAATGCTGTCGGTGAAAGGACTCCACGCCAGATGCAGAAGCGGCAAACACAGTGCGAGCAGCCATGCCGCCGGTTCCCACCGTCCGCGGCGCGCCCGCAGCAGGGCCAGCGATGCGGTCAGCAGCACGATCCGGTAGCTGACTTCGACCGCCACCCGCAGAGGCAACAAATCCGGCCACAGCAGCACACGCGTGCCGGCCAAGCCCACCAGCACAGGCGTAATCACCATCAGCGGCAGGATCAGATCGCGCGTGCGCGCGTAAATTAGCACCGCCCCAGCCAGCAATCCCACGGCAAGCACGAAGGTCGCCTGCACCACCACTAAATCAAAGGGCGCCGGAATTCTCGCCGCCAAGCAATGTTCGGCCAAGCCGGAGGCGACCAACGCAGTCCAGCCCAAAATCCAAACCTTCAGATAGGTCTCGCGAAAGGCACGCAGCGCAAGCAGGGAAGCGCCCAACAGGATCAGCAGCGTGATCTCTGCCGCCGAGGGCGTGACCATTCCCAGCTTTGCCGCCGAGTTCCAGATCGACCAGAAGGAGGCGCTCATTTGCTTGCGGACGTACGGATTCCTTTGTCCTGAATATCATGGTTGCCGCCTTTCTCGATGGAGTTTCGGGACCTCAATGATTACTTTCGGAATCTCGCAGAAAAGTTACAATCGCCGATAGACTTTCGTGTACCGCCATGCCTGACCGCATCCTTGTCGTTGACGACGAAGAGCCCATTCGCGAAATTGTCGCCTCTATGCTCGGCACTGCCGGATATCTTTGCAAAGAAGCCGGTTCCGGCATGGAGGCTCTCGCCATCCTTACCTCCGGCGAAGAGTTTGAGCTGATGCTCTCCGATCTCATGATGGCCGACCTGGACGGCATCGGTCTGCTGGAGCGCACCAAGGAAAAGTATCCGGACATGCCGGTGGTGATGGTTACCGCCGTGCACGACATCTCGGTTGCGCTCGCCGCCATTCGCAACGGCGCTTACGACTATCTGCTCAAGCCCTTCGAGCGCGAGCAATTGCTCAACACGGTCAGCCGCGCTCTGGAAAATCGCCGCCTCAAGGTCGAAAACCGCACTTATCAGACGAATTTGGAATCGCTGGTCAAAGCCCGTACCGATCAGTTGCAGGCTACCGTCCGCGAGTTAGAACGTTCTTACGATAATCTGCTCGAGGCCCTCGGCGACGCCCTCGATCTGAAAGACCGGGAAACCGAAGGTCACTCGCGACGCGTGACGCTCTTCACGATTGCGATCGCACAAGCCATGGGCTTACCCCGAGAACAGATCACGGTAATTGCTCGCGGCGCCTTCCTGCACGATATCGGGAAGATGGCCATTCCCGACAGCATCCTGAACAAGCCGGGAAAGCTTGAGCCTCGCGAAATGCAGATTATGAAGGAGCACGCCTACCATGGGTATCAGATGGTGAAGAAAATCCCTTTCTTGGCGGACGCTGCCGAGATCGTGTACTCCCACCAAGAGTGGTTTAATGGCGAGGGTTATCCCCGTAATCTCAAGGGTGAAGAGATTCCTCTCGGGGCCCGCATCTTTTCTGTGGCCGACACTTTCGACGCCATTACGTCCGATCGCCCATACCGTGAGAAGCAATCGCCGGATGCGGCGCGCACGGAAATTGCAAAGTGGTCGGGCCGCCAGTTCGATCCGGAAGTCGTGAACGTGTTTCTTGGCATGCCGGACAAGCTCTGGGAGGATTTGCGGAAAGAAATCGAGGGCCAGACTTACCGGGCTGCGTATTCCACGGGGGCCAAGGGCTGAATCCGCTCGGTCTGGGGTGGCAGTGCTGAAGAATCCAAGCAAAGTTCTGCTGGCGGCCTCTGCGGCTGTGCTGCTGCTATTAGCGGCAGCTTGCGCCATCTTGCCGCGCGGTTTGGCCGTGACGGCCATCAGCGATATTGCTACCGGATTGTTGATGCTTCTCGCCTGCGTTGCCTTCGCCATCCAGGGTTTCCCCGCCAATGGACGCACCCGCTGGTTCTGGTTGTTGCAAGCGGGCGGCTGGGCGCTTTGGTTTTGTGACCAGGTGGTTTGGATCGTTTTCGATCTGATTCTGCAGCAGAAGATGCCCAGCATGTATCCCGCCGACGCTCTCCTGTTTCTGGCCGGAGCGCCCATGATTGCTGGACTGCTTCTGCGGCCACACCGGCAATCGTCAACCGCCGCTGCCCGCCTCGGCCTCTTGGACTTCCTGCTGCTGCTGCTGTGGTGGTTTTATCTCTACGTCGCTTTTGTCGTGTGCTGGCAATATCCTTCTCCGAACGAGGCCGCGTATAGCCGTAACTTTGATTCCTTGTCCGCCGCACAGACGATTCTGCTCACCGGCATCCTGCTGGTGTTCTGGCGCGAAGGCTCTGGACGCTGGAAGCGGCTCTATGGCCTGTTTCTGGGCGCGGCGGTTTTTAACGGAATCGCCTTTTTCACTCTCAACCACGCCCTTGAGAAAGGCACCTATTACACCGGCAGTTGGTATGACATCCCGTATGGCGCGTCTTTTACCGTGTTCATGATAGTTCCGCTCTGCGGCGAAAACCTGTCGCCGACGCCCGAGAGCGCGGCCGACGAATCCTACAACACCTGGATGGCGAACTTGGCGATGACGGCCGTGCTCTCGCTGCCGCTCATCGCGCTGTCGGCGCTGCTGCATCCTGGGCTGCCGCAGAAAGCGTCCAGCTTCCGCGTGCTGGTCACGCTGGTCACCATGTTCCTGATGGCCTTCCTTTTGTTCATCCAGCATCGCCGCCTGAACCGCGAGTTGCAGCGCACCAACGTCATCCTGCAAGAGGCTTCGCTCACCGATCCGCTCACTGGACTGCGCAACCGGCGCTACTTCTCCGCCACCATCGAGGCCGACGTCGGGCAGGCTCTGCGCTCTCACGCCGACAATCGGGATTCCCATAGCCGCGACCTGGTCTTCTATTTGATCGACGCCGACAACTTCAAGGAAGTGAATGACCGTTACGGACACGACGTCGGCGATAAGGTGCTGGTCGAGATGGCGCAACGCCTCAGTTCCTCCATTCGCCATTCCGACGTGCTGGTGCGCTGGGGCGGGGAAGAGTTCCTGATCGTTTCCCGCTACACCGATCGCACCAATGCCGAATGGCTGGCCCAGCGCGTGCTTTCTGCGGTTGGCGATAAACCCTTTTCCCTAACGCCTTCTGGAGATTCGTTCCATCGCACCTGCTCTCTTGGATGGGCAGCGTTCCCCTGGTTCCCGCACAATCCCCGGGCGGTCAGTTACGAAGAAGTCCTGACCCTGGCCGATCGCGCTTTGCACCGCGCCAAGGAATCCGGCAGAAACTGCGCGGTCGGCATGCTGGCCGCGACGGGAAAGGTTCCCGCGACCCGCGTCGTAGGATTGCATTCCAGCGGCCTTGAGGTCGACGTAATGGCCATCGCCGGGCCTGACCCAGAGGTTTAAGAGCAAATCAGCCTGTCCTGATTTGTATTCCTGCTGAAGACCTCCTCTGAACTTGAGACCAAGACTTGGGAAAATGTGCGTTCCTGTTTCATACTCACTGCAGAGGCACATTATGAAACGCATACAGTTTCTCTTAGCGGTTCTTATTCTCGTTCCCGCGGTGTTCGGGCAAGATCATCCCGCGGTCACCGCGCAGGCCAACACCATTTATGTCGGTGCGGACGGAAAATTCGAAGCGCCTCCCGACACGGCGGAACTCCAGATGAATGTCTCCGAGCAGGACAATACCGCGCAGGCCGCGTACCAGCGCGCCTCGAAGGATGTCGAGCAAGTGCGGCAGGTTCTGCGCGCCAACGGGCTTGATCCGAAAATGGCTACGGTAGGATTTTTCTCCGTCCAACCAATCTATGAATACAAGCCGAAGCAGCGCGTGATCGGATACCGCGTCACCACCGATATCACGCTCAAGTTGAAGGACTTTACCAAGATCGGCCCCATCACTCAACAACTCGCCGAGGCCAACGTCAGCGAAACTCAAACCCTGAACTATATTCTCGAAAATATAGATGAGGCCAAGAATCGCGCTGTGGAGGATGCCTACCGGCGCGCCAGAGATTCCGCCGATACGTTAGCTCGCGCCAGCGGCCGAATCCTGGGCGATCTGTCTTACGCCTCGATCGATACTTTTGAGAACCAGCGGCCGATGCCGCGAATGGCCCGGGCCATGGCTGCCGGAGTGAATGCCGCGCCGCCGCCCACCGAGGAATTTACGCCACAGATGGTGACCGTCACCGCGCACGTGAATGCGCTGTTCAATCTGAAATAGCTTTTCTCCCTGTAGGCGGCGGAGAAACCGAATTCCTGCTCGCGGTTTGAAAGGGCGTGGCTTCCAATCGCACCGTAAGTGCGGCTAGAACGTCACGGCTGCGGTCGGAGTCGAGGGCGGAGCGGTGGCGGCTAAGGGCTCAACTTGCAAGATCAGACCATCGACTTTGCGGACCACTACCAATTGCCCCACCGGCAAAGCAGAATTGGCAATCGCATCCCACAGTTCGCCGTGGATGAAAACCTTGCCCTGCGGCGACAGCGGAGTCTGCGCGACTCCGGTCTCGCCCACCAAGCCCTGCTCTCCGGTGACGATTTTATTCCGTCGCGCCCTCAGCGCGATCGTCATCAGGAACGCTGTGATTACACCCAGAGGAATGCTGATGGCGAGCGCGGTCACCAGATGCACGCGCATCTCGGGAATGGGCGCATCGACCAGCAATAGTCCGCCCAGTGTAAGCAGCGCGATCCCGCCGATGGTCAGTACTCCATGAGACGCAAACTTCGCTTCCGCGGCGAACAGAGCAAACGCACCCAAAATCAAGACCAGCGCCGCAAAGCGCGTGGGCAGAAGATTTAACGCGAACGCCGCCACCAGGATGAAGACCACTCCCACCGTTCCTGGAATCACCGCGCCGGGATGATTGAACTCGACATAGAGCGCGAGCGCGCCGATGGCCAGCAGCAGAAATGCAATGTTCGGATCCATCAGATAAGCAAGAATCTTTTCTTTGAGCGTCATCCCGAACAGAGAAAACTGCTGGCCGGAAGTGTTGAGCGTGACGGTTTCTCCGTCAAAGCGTTTGAAGCTCTTGCCATTGATCTGGCGGAGCAAGTCGTCTTCGTTGGTGGCCACGTAATCGATCAGGTGCTGCGACAGAGCTTCCTCATCGGTGAACGACTTCGACTGACGCACGGTGCTCTCGGCCACTTCCACGTTGCGTCCGCGCCGCGAAGCCACCGAGCGCATCAGCGCGGCCGCATCGTTCTCCAACTTTTCTTTCATCACATCGTCCATCTTGCCACCGCCGAGAATGACGGGATGCGCCGCGCCTGTGTTCGTTCCGGGCGCCATGGCCGCAATGTCCGCGGACTCGAGAATAAAAAATCCCGCCGAGGCTGCGCGGGCGCCGCTGGGAGTGACATAGATAATTACGGGCACCTGCGACGTGGTGATGTGCTCGATGATCTGCCGCGTGGAATCCACCAGTCCGCCAGGCGTATTCAGTTCGATTAGTACGGCTTCATCGTGACGGCGTCCGGCCTCGGCAATCGCGCGGGCAATGTATTCCTCGCTGATGGGTTGGATGGTGTCGTCCACTACCACCTTCAGAATTTCGGCCGACGCGGGCCGGGAAGCGAGGATCATGCTCAGTGCGCAGACAGCAAGCGGCAGAATCAGTGATTTCTTCATAAGTGACAATTCGGCAACGGCGCTGGTCTCCCAGGCGCTTACTCTATTTTCTCCCTATTTCCCTATGCTGGCGGGAATTTCTTACGGTGCAGGCGCGCCGGACGCGAGAGTAGGCGCGGGATCCGGAACAGCCCGTCCCGACAAGCAGGTGCTGCACGCGGGCGCCGCGTTCACAAGTCACAGACGACCAATCCCACTGAACGTGTCCTCGGGCTGGCCATCTTGCTGTTTCGCCCCTCACATCTATAAGATTCACGCGATGGCGGACGGTTCCCGAAGTCCTTCAGCCGCAATTGCTCGCGCACACTCAGCTTCCAGCTGGGCTCGCTGGCTGATGCCTTCGACCATGGACTTGATTTTCCTCGCTCTGCTGTTGACGCTTGTGTTCACTCCTTTGTCGGTGCGACTGCTGGGAGATGCGGGAATCGGCTGGCACATCCGCACCGGTCAACAGATTCTGCTCACGCACGCGATTCCACATGTGGATCCGTTCTCGTCGTCCATGCCGGGCAAGCCATGGTTCGCATGGGAATGGCTCTACGACGTGATTGTGGGCGAGTTGGACGCGATAGCGGGACTGAATGGCGTGGTCTGGTTGACCGCAATCGTGATCGGAGCGGTGTTCGCGTGGACCTTTCACCTGCTGCTCGCGCGCAGGACGAACCTGCTGATCGCGCTGGTGCTGTTGCTGCTCGCGAGTTCGGCCTCGATGATTCATTTCCTGGCGCGGCCGCACGTGGTGAATTGGCTGTTCACGCTGGCGTGGTTCTGGATTCTCGATGCCACCGAGAGGAGTTGCCTGCACCGGGAAGCTGGGCTGCGCAGCCGATGGCTGTGGGCTTTGCCTGTACTCATGCTGGTGTGGGTAAACCTTCATGGCGGATTTCTGCTCGGTTTTGCGCTGCTGGGAATCTACTGGTTGGGATCGTTGTGGACATGGTTCAACACGAACGAGAACCGAATTGAGCAGGCGTTGGAAAAGATCGCGGCAGGACAACGCGCTTGGGGTCTGCTCTGGGTTGGCTTGGCTTCAGCGCTGGCGAGCCTGGTGAATCCGTATGGCTGGAAGCTGCACGCGCATGTCTACGCATACCTCTCGAACCGCTTTTTGATGGATCACATCGAGGAGTTCCAATCGCCGAACTTTCACGGCGTGGCGCAGAAATGCTTTCTGCTCTTGCTTCTGATCACGATCGGTAGCTTGGCGACCAGGGTTCGCGAGTTGCGGGTGAGCGAAGTATTGACTGTATTGCTTGCCGTTTACACGGCTCTCTATTCTTCGCGCAATATTCCGGTGTCTTCTGTTCTGCTGGTAATCATCGTGGGTCCGCTGTTGCCCGAAATCTCCGCCGGTTTCTTTCATCGCATGAGCACGGTCGAGTCCGAACTGCGCGGCCATTTGTGGCCCATTGTGGCTGTCGTTGCCACTTTGCTCGTGGCCATCAATCACGGGCGCGTGGGCTCGGGCCAGTGGATGGATGCGCACTTTGATCCCGCGCGCATGCCGGTGGAAGCGGTGAATGCTTTGGATCACCAAAAGATCGACGGGCCGATTCTGACTCCCGATTATTGGGGCGGATACATGATTTACCGGCTCTACCCGCGAGCGCGGGTTGCGGTGGATGATCGTCACGACTTCTACGGGGCTGACTTCTTCAAGCTGTATTTGCGCATGATGCATGTGGATTTCGGGTGGGATGAATTTCTGCAGCGCTATAAGCCGCAATACGTGCTGCTGCCGCGCGAATCGCCGCTGGCCAACATGCTGATGAAGACTGCGGGATGGAAAGTGGTTCACCTCGATGAAATTTCGATGACCTTCCGGCGCGAAGCTGCGCGTCGCTAACTTCTGTTCCAACCGCACCGTGGCAGAAGGTTTCAAAGAAAAGTTTCAAGATTTCAAAGATCTCAAAACTGTGAAACTCTGAAACTTTGAAAGCTGAACCATTCGGTCCCGGTATTGTTGATTCCGTTTCGTCTTTGCAGAATGCTTGAAAAAGTTAACAAATGGTTTCGCGGTGTGAAGGCTTCAGGTATTCGCATTTAGTGAGCAGGGGGATTGAGACCGGTTGTGGAAGAATTGAATGAACACTAATCCGTACGAGGTTTTGAGCGCTATCCTTGTTAGCGCCACGTTGGCGTGTCACGAGAAGGTCAGGACTGACTAGAGGGTGCCTATGATGCGTTCTCCATAATCGAGAAACTGTAGTCTGTACCTTGATTCTGCCACGTTCTCGGTGTCGGGAATGACATGGGCATGAAATGACTCCTCAGTGCCGGGTTCGACTCGTTCGACGTCAGTCGCGATTGAGAGTTTGTCTTCCACAATGCTGCTGTGTGTAGGTTGAGCTCGCAAAATCCGACGCGTCTTTATGGTTACCTGCCACTCCCCTTTTTCGTCTGGAGCGATGTAATACGTTGTTGTTTCGTCCGCCTCTTCGTCGCGCGTTTTTATCTGCAGATACGATTTCTGCGTCCGCCACTTTTGCCAAATCCAGGCCCTTGCCTGAGCACAAACAGATTCGCGGGCTTGGCCGGGCAACTGAACCAATCGTTCTCTTGTTTCATATCCGGTAAGGTCGCCAGGGACCTTTGCGCCGACTAGTTCAGATATGCGCCGAACTATCTGGTACGACTTTCCGTCGAACTTGTACTCAATTTCGTCGTCATAACCACCCACTGCAGCACCGATAGTAATGTCTCGAAGACCGCGAGTCCTAGTTGAAAGCACATTCATACCTAAACCAGTTTGGCTCAGGACTACTTGAAAGCTAGCCTGTGTTTTCCGCAAAACCCACATTTGGGCCGTGTTGGCTCCAATGAGGCACACATTTGGCGAAATGGAGCCTTTAGGCGTATCCGGGATACGACCGCCGGGTAAGACCACAAGGTCTGCTTCGTCCCGCCCATCGAGGTGAATTACAGATGCAGCGAACCAGTTTGAGGGTAGTTGCTCGGCCCTTAAGCGGTTCTTTTTTAAGCAGCGGGCGACTCGCTTGTCTTCGCTCAATGCGTGGAGTGCTGCTCGCGGGAGTTGCACAGGCCGCTGAACTGGCTCGGCTTCAAGCTCGATGCCGAAATCGGATTGCTCCGTTTTGTTAGATGCGCTGCTTTTCGAGCTTTGTGCAATCAGGAGATGCGGAACACACAATACGGCACCGACCCCCGCTAATGCGAGCCAGAACCGTAGCGCACGCACTTGCTTGACTTCCATGGGCGAATTATCGCTCTACACAGCGCGGCGAATCAACGAGAGCAGTTGTTGTGACTCCCCATATCACTTGTGACGTTGGGCGAGGCTGAAGCGCCGCTCCACCGACATCCGAGACATTCAATTGGCTAGAACCGGTCGTCGGTGTTGATGCCGAAGCCCAGGATGGCGGTGACTTCGACGGGCTGGTTATTGCGCATGGCGGGCTGGAATTTCCAGGCGCGCAGTGCGGCTACGACTTTGGCGGTCATGGTGGCTGGGCCGGGTTCGAGGACGCGCACGTTGGTGAGATTTCCTTCGGCATCGAGGGTGCAGGTGACGACCATGCGGGCGTGGGGCAGGCCGGCGGGAAGATCGACGCGAAGCGGGGCGGGAGCGGTCAGCGCACTGCCGAAGGCGTGGGCTCCGGATTTCTGGTCGGCAAATTCCATCACGGCGGTGCCCAACGAAGTATCAAGATAAGTGGTGTAGGTGTCGCCGCGGAGCAGGTTCTTGTAAGGCTCGAAGGCTCCCCCGGAACTGGCAGTGGCGACAATGGTTACACCAATCTCCTGACCGTGCCTGAAGGCCGAACGGCCGGGCTGCTTGGGATCACCGGAGCCGGCGGGATCGGAGCCAAAGCTGGGCAGATTGACGATGCCGGTGCCGCCGCTGATGTCGACGCCGCGCACGGGAGGATTGCCGGCAGGAACGCTCCCGGCACCGCCCGGGCCGGATGCAGTGGAGATTCCGCCGTGAGCGGAGGAATCAGAGCCGCGTCCAGCGCCGGATTTTCCCGCCCCGGTTGCGGAACCATTCATGCCGCTGCCCGGTCCGCTGCCGGTGCCAATGCCGGTGCCAGCACCGGAGCCTCCCAGGCCCGGTTTGTCACCGCCGCCGGGAGACATGGCGAGAGATCCGGTGGCGCCGTTGGTGGGCAGGGCGACACGTGGTCCGGGCTGCGTGGAAACTACGGCGCCCGAGCTGCCGCTGCCTCCGTTGGCGGGTGAAGCAGAGGTTGAGCCGGAGGTGAGCGGGGCGCCGAGTCCAATGCCTGTCCGGCCGGTTCCTGCGCCAGTGGATTTCGAGCCGCCGGACAGTGAGGGCGGTGGAGGAAGGACGTTGGCGGCGAGCAGCGTGGCTTTGGCAGGGCCGTTATGCTCGCTGCCCGATCCCGATAGAGACGGCGGAGGCGGAACAACGCTGGGAGCGCCCAGACGCACGGCTGACGCGCGGGCACTCGTGGCGGCAGCGCCGCCGCTGACGGAAGCCGGGGGCGCTACGACGTCGGGGCTAAGCGTTCCAACTCCGCGGCGATTGCCCGAAGCAGCGCTCGCCGCATTGGCATTTACCGCGGGAGGCGGAGGCAACACGTTTGCGCCCAGCGAGTGCGATGCGGGAGTAGAGCTTCCCGCATTGACCGAAGGCGGCGGAGGTACGACTTGGGTCGGGCCGAAAATTTTGCCGATCAGGCTGCTCATGAACGATCCGCTGGCGGCGGGTGTGGGCGGCGGTGGCGGGACCACGGCTTGCGAAGGATCCGCTGCGGCGCCGGTGGGAATGCGGCGCAGATCTTCGGATACGTTGGCCGACGGCGGCGCCGCGACCACTGCGGGAGCGGGCAGGTTCAGCTTGGCGGTACGGGAGGTCACGCGCTCCGGAGCGGAGACTGGCGGCGGTACGACGTTGGTATCGGTCAGTCGAACCGGGGAATTGGAAATCTCACGATTGATGCCGGCGGGAGCGGGCGGAACCACGTTGGGCGCGAGCATTTGACTGGCGCGCAGCCGATCGTTGGCAACCGTTGGACTGGGCGCAACCACTACGGCGCTTAAGCTGGGGGCTGCCTGCGTGCGGTCGCGCGTGACACGCGGCGCGGGAGGAATGACTGTGGGAGTCAACCGAGGCGCAATCAAGGGGTGGTCATCGGAAACCGTTGGTGGAGGAGCAATCGCGGTGGCAGTCAGAGAAGGCAAGGCCAGCGTGCGGTCGCGGGTCACCTTAGGTGGAGCGGCCACCGCGGAATTCAGTGCAATACTGCTGCGCGTGTAGTCGCGAATTACATCGGGAGCGGGAGCGACGATGGTGGTGGCGAGCCTCGGCGCGGAGCGGGCAGCGCGCATGCCTTCGGTGGGCGGAGGCCCGATATTCGGCTGGATGGCCAGAAGATTGGCGACGGGAAGATCGGTGGAGGGCAGCTTGAGATTGGGCGCGTCGACAACCGTAGAAACCAGAGAGTTGCCGCGGGCAATCTTGATGGTTTGGGTGCGATGGTAGGCTTCGTCGCCTCCGGCGCGCCCGCTAGCGCCGGCTTGCGCGCCTCCGACATCTTGCGTGCGCGGAAGTTCGTCGCCGCTGTAATAGATCACGTCATGCGGCGAAAACCTGGGCACTACGCGGGGACGGAGTTCGTCCACTTTCATGCTGATAAAAATCGCGGCCAGGATCAGAAACGCCTCCAGCACGTAGGAGGGGGTCATGATTCGGAAGGGAACCAAGCCGAAGGGGGCTTCTCCGGCAAGGCGAGCCTCGGAGCGGGAGAGCGCGGGCTTGATAGAGCTCCAGAACTCCTCCCAGGGCGAGGACCACTCGACCAGCAGCTTGGGCGCGGCGTGTCGCTCGCCAGCAGTGACGGGCGCGACCTCTTCGACTTGGAGTGTCTCTATCACGCTGAGGTTGGGGGGGAATCCTTTGCGAGAGTGATTTCAATTGTATCGCCGATTTCGGTTCCTGTTTCAAGCGCAATGTGACTCGGCAGTTCCAGTACCGAAGTGGCCTGTCTCCGCACCGGGGCAAAACGCCAGGGGCGCAAATCGGACTGGATGTGGACTACCTTCGATTCGCGATCCAAATAGACCACGTCAATGGGAAATCCCATGCCTAAAGTATGAACGCCGTGACAGGGGACAATCCAGAGTCCGGAGCCGTTACGGAAGTCACTAGAATCCACGCCGAGCAAGCCCCGCAGGCGGGTCCAATGAGTATCGGCGACAGCCAGAGCGGTGGCCAGCCAGGCCTGACGGGTACGATTGAAAGCCTGCCTTGACGCGGGAAAAAATCCCATGAAGCCCCCCCATGCTCGGTCTGAGTGCCGCGTCTAGCGGCCGATGCCTGCCGGCCCCAGTTGCCGGATGAGTTCGATCACCGCCGGCCCGATCGTCACGAAGATGATGGAGGGCAGAACAAAGATCACCAGTGGGGGAACCATCTTGATGGTAGTTTTGGCTGCTTGTTCTTCGGCGCGCTGCCGGCGTTCCGTGCGGAGGGAGTCGGAGTGCACCCGGAGAGCTTGAGCGACGCTGGTACCGAAGCGGTCGGTCTGTATGAGTGTGCCGACGAGCGAGCGGATGTCGTCAACCCCGGTGCGCTCGACGAGATTGCGCAGGGCCTCGGCGCGGGGCTTGCCGGCGCGCATCTCGAGATTAACGAGATGGAATTCGTCGCTGAGGTCGGGATGAGCGTGATGCAGATCCTGGCCAACGCGATTGAGCGCCTGATCGAGGGCGAGTCCAGCCTCGACGCAGATAACGGTGAGGTCGAGGGCGTCGGGGAGTCCGAGGCGGATGCGATTCTGGCGGTCTGCAATCATCCGCTTGAGGATGAAACGAGGAAGAATAAAGCCGAGGGCGGTCATGCCGATGAGGAGCGGGAGATTGTCGAAGCCGGAGAAGACGGCGACGGCGATAAATCCCAGGGTAGCGCCTACCACGCGGGCGCCGAAATAATAGTTGACGTCGGCGATGTCGCGGAATCCCGCCTGGATCAACCAGCGGCGCGTGCGGGAAACGTCGGCGGCGGAGAGCGGAATCGCTTTGCTGATGGGATCGAGAGCTTGCTCGATGCGTTCGCGAATGGCGGGCTTGTTCTCGACTGGGGCGGCTTGCTGTCCGCCGAGGGCGCGCAGGCGTGCGCCGAGAACCGAGCCGGGCGAGACCGCGGCTGCGCCAAAGGCGAAGACCGCCAGCACAACCGTGAGGAAAACGACGATGATTAAGAACAGCGGCATAACCAGAGCCTGATCCCTGAACTCTTACTGCATGATTTCCTTAAACCTGGATCCGGATAATCTTCCGGATCACGAAATATCCCACGGTTTGCAATGCGATTCCGGCGACCAGCAGCGTGTGGCCGATGGGGTCGGCAAACAGCGGGTGAATAAAGTCAGGATTGAGCGTCAGCATAACCACGACAATGATCGGCGGCATACCCATCAGCAAGGCCATGGTCAGGCGGCCCTGCGCGGTGTAGACGCGGACCTGGCGCTGAATCTTGAAGCGTTCACGGATGACATAAGACAAGTTATCGAGAATTTCTGCCAGGTTGCCGCCGGTCTCGCGCTGCAGCATGACGGCGGTGACGAAGAATTTCACGTCGACCAAGGGGACGCGTTGCGTGAGATTCATCAGAGCATCGCGCACGGGCATGCCGAACTTCTGCTCTTCGTAGAGCTGGCGAAACTCTCCGGCGATGGGCTCGGCGACCTCGTTGGTGATCATTTCCAGCGCGGTCGTGAAGGCGTGGCCGGCGCGCACGGCGCGGGCCAAAGTGTCGATGGCTTCGGGAAAGAGTTCTTCGAATTTCTCAAAACGCTTGTTGCGCCGTACGGAAACGTAGGCGTAGGGCAGCACGAACCCGACCATCAACGCCACTAAGGCGACCTCGGCCCGCCTGCTGAAATAGTAGCCGAGGAGCGTGGCGGCGATTGCGGCAAGGGCGGAGAAGCCGAGAAAGTTGCCGGCGCGCAGGGACATTCCCGCCTGGGCCAACATTTTTTGCATGTCGGTGATGCGGGATGAGCGGCGCAGCAGGGAATCGAGAGCCGGGATTTCGCTGAGTTGCTCGTCACGCAGCAGGGCGAGTTCGTCTTCGGGAGCGCGTTCAGGAGCCTTGCGCTCGTTGGCCAGGCGGTCTTTGATGAGACGGGCTTGAGCGCTGCGCTGGTCGAAGAGCGAGGCGACGGCGAAAGTTGCGCCGGCTACCACAAGCAGGACGATGATCGCTATCAGCAGTGGCGGCATCAGCTCAGACCTCAGACCTCGATTCAAACAGCGCCGGCCGCAGACGCGCGCCGGAGGTTGCCAGACGGTCGGCAAACTGCGGGCGCACTCCGGTGGCGCGGAAGACGCCTCGTACCTTGCCGCTTTCATCGGTGCCGGTGCGGTCGAAGCTGAAAATATCCTGCATGGCGATGGTATCGTCGGTCATGCCGGTGATTTCAGAAACTGTAATCACTTTACGCGTTCCGTCAGAAAGGCGCGCAATCTGGATGACGGCGTGAACAGCGGAGGCGATCTGGTGGCGCACGGCGCGCTCGGGAATGTTCAGGTTCGCCATGGAGACCATGTTCTCGATACGGGCCATGGCGTCGCGCGGCGAGTTAGCGTGGACGGTGGTGAGCGAGCCCTCGTGGCCGGTGTTCATGGCCTGCAGCATGTCGAAGGCTTCTTCGCCGCGCACCTCGCCGACTACGATGCGGTCGGGGCGCATACGCAAACTGTTGATCACGAGTTGCCGCTGACGCACTGCGCCCTTGCCTTCGATATTGGGCGGACGGGTTTCGAGGCGGACGATGTTTTCCTGCTTCAGTTGCAATTCTGCCGCGTCTTCGATGGTGACGATGCGCTCGTAATTAGGGATGTAACCGGAGAGCACGTTGAGCAAACTGGTTTTGCCGGCGCCGGTGCCGCCGGAGACGAGAATGTTCAGGCGGCCTTTGACCATGGCAGAGAGCAGTTCGAGCATCGATTCGGTCAGGGTCTGGTTCTCGATCATCTGGCGGGCGGTGACGGGCTCGCGTCCGAAACGGCGAATTGAGAGGCACGGACCATCGAGAGCGAGCGGGGGAATGATGGCGTTCACGCGCGATCCGTCGGCCAGGCGGGCATCGACCATGGGAGAAGACTCATCCACGCGGCGGCCGACGCGGGAGACGATGCGCTCGATGATCTGCATCAAGTGCGTATTGTCTTTGAAGGCCAGCGCCGTAAGTTCGAGCTTGCCGCCTTTTTCCACGTAAACGCGGTCGAAACGGTTGACCAGGATGTCGGAGATAGAGGCGTCTTTGAGCAGTTGCTCGAGCGGGCCGAGGCCAAAAATTTCGTCGAGGATTTCGATGGAAAGGCGTTCGCGCTCGGTAAAACTGAGAGGCACGACTTCGCCGTTGACCGCGCTGCGAATGACAACCAGGACTTCGTCGCGGGCAGAATCGCCTTGCGCCTTGCCGAGCTTTTCCAGATCGAGGCGGTCGAGAATCTTGCGATGCAGGTCGGCCTTTACCTGCTGGTAATCGGTATGCTCGAAGGATTGAAGATTTGCCATACTCCCCTAATTCCTAAACCGACTTGAATAGCGACCAGGCCGTACGTTTGACCTCGACGTCGTTGCGCGTGAGCTCCTGGGCCAAGCCAGCGAAGCAGCGCGCGATTTCGGAGTTGCGTTGATCCATGACCGGAGTGCCGCGGTCGATGGCGGTGGAAACGGCGAAATACTGGTTGGGCACGCGCCAGATCAATTTCGCGCCGACGGCGGCTTCGGCGTCGGCTTCAGAAAATCCAGAGACCTTGCGGAAACGGTTCAGGACGAGGCGAATCCGCTCGCGGCTGCCGCTTTCGCCCAGGTATTGATGAACGCGAGCCGCGCTCCACAGCGACGCCACATCGCTGCAGGCGACCAGAAGAACAGTTTCGGAAAGGCTGGCGATCAGGCGGGTGACGGCATCGAAACGCGACGAGGCGTCGACTACGACATAGCGATAATGCGAGACCAGCATGTCGAAGAGGCGGACGAACTCGGCAGTCGAAGGATCAAGCGCGGCGGGAACATTGCTTCCCGCCAGCAGCTGCAAGCCGCCGCTATGGCGCGTCATGAAACTCTCGAGCAGGGAAGCGTCCATGCGGTGCAAGTTGCGGGTGGCGTCGGAAACCGTAAACACCGGCTTGAGATTCATGTGCAGCGCGGCGTGGCCGAGGGGAGCAAGGTCGACCAGTGCAATCTGGCCGTGGACCGACTGCAGGGCGAGGGCAAGATTGACCGCGACCGTGGTGGCGCCGTTGCCACCCTTGGCATTGATGACGGCAAAAACTTTGCCGCGCAGGCCTTCTGAGCGGCTGCGGCGCTGAGCCGTGGTGAGGCGGACGAAGGCTTCCAATAGATCGGTGGTGTTGGTGGGGCGTTCGATGAACTCGCGGGCGCCGGCACGCATGGCATTGACGATGACCTGCGGGTGATTGAGATTGCCAATGGCAAAGATGGCAGCCTCGGGGATTTCCTGCTGCAGGAGTTCGATGGCGCGAAGAGCCTGCGTAGGATTATCGGCAGGGATGTCGACCAGAGTGACGTCGGGATTGGCGGCTCGCACTCGTCGCGTGACCGGATCGGCCGCTGCCACCGGAAAACTGGCGCAGGTGTGCGCGGTGCGGGCCACACTGGTGCCCTCCACGAGCACTTGGAGCAGTGCGCGCTGCTCGTTGTCAGGGGCGACGATGACGACTGAAAGCTCTGGCATTCTGACTCGCGTCTTTCCTGCGGGTGAAAAGTCGTTCTTTACGGCTTACTTGCTGATCGGTTTGTCGAACTTATCCTTATCCATGAACGGCTGCGTCATCTTCGGAGTCTTGACCGGTTCAGTGCTGGGAAACACGCGGCGCACCGTGCACAGCACCATCAATTCGGAATTACTCTTCTGGATGCTTTTACTGCGAAAGAAAGTTCCCAGGATCGGAATGTCGCCGAGGCCGGGAATCTTGTTGTAGATGTCGGTCACACGATTATCCATCAGGCCAGCAATGACGAAGCTTTGTCCATCTTGCAGTTCAAACTCGGTGTCGGCTTTGCGCGTGCTGAGCGCGGGGACGGTGAATCCGGAGATGGTCAGCGCGTCGGCGAAATCCAGGGTGCTGACCTCGGGCGCCACCTGCAGATGAATATTGCCGTTGGGCATGATGACCGGGGTGAACTCCAGACGCACGCCGAATTCCTTGAACGAAATGGTCACCGCGGTAAAGCCGGCGCCCGGCTGCACGATGGGGAAGGGAAATTGTCCGCCCGCGAGGAAGCTGGCTTTCTTGCCGTTGACGGCGATGAGGTTGGGCTCGGCGAGAATCTGCAGCAGGTTCTTGTTTTCCAGCGCTTGAATCACCGCGCCGAAATTAATATCGGGACGAAAAACGAACAAGTTCAGAACATTGTTGATGGTTTGGCCGGTTGTCGTGGTCGTAGTTCCGCCGCCTGTGCTCGAACCGGAAGTGCTGGGAGTAAGCGTCTGCGGGCCAAATCCGCCGTACTGCCCAGTAGTGACGGTGCCAAGAGTATTGGCGGCGCCAGTGGAAAGAAAATTAACGCCCATCTGGGTGAGCGCGGTGCGATCGACCTCGGCGAATTTGACTTCGAGCAGAACTTCTTGCGCGCCGACCGGGCCAAAGGTCAGCACATTAATAATCTTGGGGGAATAGGCACTGGCCAGATCGCCGGCGCGCTTGGCCACGTCTTCGGTAGTGACGTGTCCGGAGAGAACGATGGCGGCGCGCGAAGGCGTGACCGTGATCTGTTCGTCGGGAAAAATCCGGTGCTCCTCTTCGGCGCAGGCGCTGACGTCGACGTCCACGCGCAAATCAAAACTGCGCGAGCGCTCCAGTTCGTCCCAGATTACCAGCGAGACTTCCCCGGGACTCTTGCCGTGAACCAGGATTTGCGTAGGCGTGATGGGCTGGGCAAAGGCGATGTTGGGGTCAGTTACGGAAATGCGCTTCAGGCGCTCAGTGGTATTGATGATCAGCGATTTGCCCACCATAACACGCAGGGGAGCGGAGGCCTGCGTGGCGGCGGCAGACTGCGGGAGCAGGTTGGTGGTCGGAGTACCTGGGTTCGCACTTTGTTCCTGCGGCTGGGCGGCGGTTTGCTGCATGCTCTCAGCGAACGCGGGAACGGCGAGAGCCGCGGCGAGCAGCATCGCCCCTAACCAAAA